>WNGF01000478.1_pt1 | contig 57534 bp, 53 predicted proteins | sample 5400641 | NCBI WGS metagenome assembly WNGF01 (sample SAMN13153371, study PRJNA577476) | soil metagenome | isolation source: 80 cm soil or saprolite under grassland replicate 2 | place: USA:California | collected 2016-06-15
TGACACGCTGCCACCACTTCGGATGCTGTTGGTCATGGACAACCTCGCCGGACACCTCACCACTCGGTTCGTGGTGTGGCTGTTCGAACACGGCATCATGCCGCTGTACACGCCGCTGAGCGGATCGTGGCTGAACATGCGCGTTGAGTTCGACCGGTCGCGTTTCCAGCGGAGCACCACAGGCGACCGCGGTCGTCATGGTTGCACGAGAGTTGCGAGCAGGCGCTCTCGCTCCAGATGGATTGACGCCATGCTGCGCTGGAACTTGGCCGCAAGCTCACGGCCGCTAAGGTGGACGTACAGCATCGTACTGCTGAGGTCGCGATGCCCGGCGTACTGGGCGATCTGGTCGATGGTCCAGTCGGCTCGCGCCAGGTCCGTCAGACGCATGTGCCTGAAGGTGTGCGTCGAAAACCTCGACTGCCCGGCACGCTCGGCGATGGCTTCGACGATCTTCGACCAGCTCCAAGCGCCAATTGGGGCGCCGCGGTTGCGCCGCGAGGTACTGAGAAAGAGCCGCCCGTTCACCCGCCCGAATACTCGGCCGCGCTCACGCAGGTAACTCACAAGGAGTTGCCCGGTGGCAGCGCCGAAGGCGACTTCGCGGGCCCGTTTGCTTTTCGTCGTTTCCGCGCGCAAATGGATCAGTGAGTAGGCTGGCTCGAGGTCTTCGATCTCGATCTGCACCAACTCTTCACGTCGTAGGGCGCCGTCATAAGCCATGGCCACCATGAGTCGGTTCCGCAGCGACTCGGGCCTGCTGGTGTCGAGGATGCTGGCCCAAGCCAACTCGTTGGGAATCCAGGGAGCGCGTTGGATGGGACGCACAAGGCCCTTCTTTGGCGGCCTGCCTTGCCGGCCCGACTCGCCCCGGCGAACCGGATTGCGTTCGCGTAGACTTTCTTCGACGAGGTACTCGTAGAACGACCGCGCTGCGATAATCCGCTGCTGAATCGCGGCGTTGGACAAACCGACCCGCGAATCGGAGATGGAGCACATTCGCCGCGAGTGGGTTGGTTCGCTCGTGTAGATCCCCGATCCAGGCGGCTATCACGTCCGCGCGCAATTTGAGTGGGTCCGCTCCTACCGACCCGCAGAACCGGAGGTGGTCATCCAGGGCGCGCCCGTAAGCCTCGACGGTGTTTCGCGCCCGGCCGAGATGGGCTATGAACTGGAGCCAACGATGAGCATGTTCGTGGGCGGCCACGAGCGGGAAGTGCGACCATTGGACGTCGGTCATCGAACACATATTCTACTCGGCGCTTGCCGCGAAGCGGTCTGAAGCGGTCTTCTGTAGGCGTGCACCGCGCAGGCTAACTGTTTCTTGTCTGCCGCCTGGTTCCTAATTGGCGAGGGAGAGCACGAAATTCCTCATGGTCTCGACCATCTCGGGTTCGGTAGGACCGCAACTGGAACGGAGCGGGAGCTGACAAGGCGCAATCCTATCCGGGCCGGCGCTCAACTTAACGGTGCCCTCCGCGCACCTCGGCTGAGGCCAAGCCATGGACGACCCGAGCTGACGCTGGACGGCGCTCGAGTGTTCGCTGCTCGACTCAGCGACACCAACTGCCATCGAGCGCGTATACCTTCACTTGCGTCCCCGACAGGAGGCGCTCAGGCAACGCAGCAATTGAAGACCACACGCGAGCAGGCTAACTCGGACAGTGGTCGAAGTGCAGGAACCGCTGGCACTCGTCGGGTGTTAAGCCGCGGGTCACGCGGCGCTGCGCCAATGCCACGAGCTCAGCCGGTCGCAAGAGGTACACGCCTGCCGTGTTATTCTGACTCGCTACTGCCACACGCGAGCCGTCCGGGCTGAACGCAACGCGCGTTGCACTCGAGCTAGAAGGCTCCAGCATGAGAAGCTCGCGCCCGGAAAAAGCATCCCAGAGTTTCACCGACCCATCTGTGGCGGCGCTGGCAAGGCGCGTTCCGTCCCGGCTGTACGTGGGGTTGATGACGCCCGCCTGGCCGCGCAGCGTAAAGACCTCGTCTCCGCTCGTCGTGTCCCAGATCTTGGCAGTGCCATCGGCACTACCGGTCGCGAGATGCACGCCGTCCGGACTGAACACAACGCGCCAGACCCGAAGCGTGTGGCCGGCGAGCGTTCGGATTGCCAGCCCGCTCGAAACGTCCCATAGCTTCGCGGTGAAGTCGTCGCTGGCTGTGGCCAACCGCGCACCGTCCGGACTGAACGCGACCGAGCTAATGCGGGCGCGGTGACCGTTGAAGACCTTGAGCATGCCGCCAGTGGACATGTCCCAAAGCCGCGCCGTGCCGTCGACGCCGGCAGTGGCCAACCGCGTCCCATCTGGACTGAACGCCACATCCACAACCCCCACGACCTGACCGGCCGCCGGGAACTCCGGGTCCAGCAGAGGCGGACCATGGCCCGAAAGGACCACAAGCTGCCTGCCCGTCGCCGAGTCCCAGACTCGGGCGGTGCCGTCGGCGCTGGCGGTGGCGACGTGCGTCCCATCCGGGTTCCAGGCGACGCTGAAAAGTCGATCGGTGTGTCCGGCAAGTCTGACCGACTGGCTGCCATTGGCTGCGTCCCATAGCCGTGCTGTGCTGTCATAGCTGGCAGTGGCTAGCCTGTCACCATCAGGACTGAACTTCACGTCGAAAACGGACGCGGTGTGGCCCACCAGTGTGAAAAGCTCCGTACGGCTGGGCAGTGCGTCCCAGATTCGCGCCGTACCATCTGCACTGGACGTGGCCAGGCGTGTTCCGTCGGGGCTGAACGAGGCCTGCGAGACCCAGCTGGAGTGACCACGCAAGACAAACGATGGTTTCCAGGTTGCCGTCTCCCAGACGGTCACGGCACCTCCGAACCTCGCGGCCGCTAACCGCATACCATCGGGGCTGAAGGCGACGCTTTCGACCGGCGATGGCTCGGTCGAGATTACTCGTAGCTCCGTGCCGGTGGCGGCGTCCCATTCCCGAACGGAAGAGTCAGCGCCGCCTGTCGCAATGTATCGGCCATCCGGGCTGAACGCGACGCAGATCACCTCGAAGGTGTGGCCGGACAGCGTCAACAGATCCTCACCTGTCGTCGCGTCCCAGACCTTTGCGGTGCCGTCTCGGCCCGCCGTCGCCAGCCGACTACCGTCCGGGCTGTAGGCTGCGGCGAGCAGCCCCTGACCGTGTTCGAGCGGGCGCAGGAGTTGCTGACCGGTGGACGCGTTCCACACCCGTGCGGTCCGGTCGGCGCTCACCGTCGCAAGGCGGGATCCGTCCGGACTAAAGGCGACACTCCGCACCTGGTCTGTGTGGCTTCGGAGCGTCAGCAGCTGCGTGCCGGTGGTGGCGTCCCAGACGCGCGCGGTGTGGTCCGAACTCGCCGTCGCGATGCGTGTGCCATCTGGACTGAACGCAGCGGTGGTGATTTCATCGGTGTGACCCGAAAGCGTAAGGAGTTGCGCGCCTGTAGAAGCATCCCAGACTCGCGCCGTGCGATCGGCACTTCCGGTCACGACGCGACTCCCGTCGGGGCCGAAGACAATACTCTGCACACGTCCCGCGTGGCCGCGCAGCGTGAGTCGGACACGCGAGGCTTGAACAGCGCGATGCAACGCATCTTCCACTTCGATTGGCTGGGCCTGAGAAGCCAAACCCGTGATCGCGACTCCCTGGAGCGCCAGCAGGATGCTCCGTTCGGGATCGCTATCGAGATTTGCAACAGCGCTGGAGGCCAGTTCGCGGGCCGAGGCAACTCGTGCGCCGAGCTCGGCTACTTCAGCATTGCGCCGCGCCTGCGTACCAAAGAACAGGGTCGCGCCGGCCATAGCCAGCGCCAGCACAAAGGCTGCTGTCAGAAGAAACGCGCGTTGTCGCAGTTGTGTGGCTGCGCGGTGCTCGGTGTCTGCGAGCTTCTGCGCCGCTGCAACCTCGCGGACCCGCTGCGCTTCGCGTTCTCGAGCCTCACCCTCGGCCAAATCTTGCGAGGCTTGAAGAAATGTGCGCTCGAGTTCGCTCAGCTCCGCCTCATGGTCGGCTGCCCATTCGATCGTTTGAGCCAGGCGTGCGCCGCGATACGTAAGGCCAGCATCGCGATCGAGCCTCACCCATTCGCGCGCTGACTCGGTCACCTGCCGGTGCAGCCTGAGGCTCTGCCGATCGTGGTTCAACCACTCGCGCAAGGCTGGCCATTCGCGAATCAACGCCTCATGCGCGACCTCGACGGTTTCCCGCCCGAGGGTAACCAGGCGTGCTTCGGCCAACACTTCGAGCACCGCTCGGACCTCGCTGTGTTCGCCGGGACTACGGATCAGATCGCTCATGAATGCCCGTCGGCGCGTGTCCTGAGTTCCCTCGCCAAGCTCGGTCAACTGCAAGAAGAGCCTCCGCGCAAGCGCCTGCTGCACAGGCGTGAGGCGTTGCCTGAACACGGTCTCGGCAGTTTGCGCAATCGCTCCCTGAACGCCGCCGGCCGCCGCGTATCCTTCGAGCGTGAGTCGGCGGCCCCGGCGGCGTTGCCATGTCTCGAGTAGCGCGTGCGACAACAGCGGTAACGCACCCGGTTCTTCACCCACGTCTCGGAGCAGCAGGTTCACCAAGCCTGACTCGAGCTCCCAACTTCCTTGCTGCGCGGGAGCTTCGATCGCGCGCTGTAACTCGGCCGCGGTCAGCGCGCCAACATATTCCTGATGTTCAGCGAGGGCTTGCCGCAACGCGGGGTACTCGGCGCAATGCGCGTAGAAATCGGCGCGCACAGCCAGCACAACAGTCGCCCGCTCGTGCTCCGCGGCCGCAAGCACATTTTCGACGAACGCCTCGCGCTCGAAGGCGTCGTGGCACAGCGTGAACAATTCCTCGAATTGGTCGACGATCAGGGCCGTTCGCCGTCCGCGCGGATGCCCTGAGCTCCTGCGAAGGTATCGTTGGAGTCCAAGCGGATCACGGCTGAGCTCACCCAGGAGCGCAGCGCCGTCAGTAGCCGCCGAGGCGCCTGGGACCAGAGCGTCGACAAGCGCGCGTAGCGGTTCGTCCGTGGGCGTGAAACTGTGGATGTCCCACTCCGCGGCGTCAGCCGCGTCATCCAACACCCGACGACGCAGGGCAGCAACTAGGCCGGCACGCAGGACCGACGACTTGCCGCTGCCTGAAGCCCCGACGATCGCCAGAAAATGCTCCGTGCGTAGGCGCGCAACCAGCCGCGTTGTCAGTCGCTCCCGCCCGAAGAAACGTTCGGCGTCGCCTTCATCGAAGTGGTGCAATCCGAGATACGGTGGCTGACCCGGTGCCGGTCCGGTCATTTCGGCGCCCTGTTCTGAGGGCGGTCGAGCCATACCGTTAAGAGCGATCGCCGTCTCGTCACCCCGAGTGAGTCGCTCGAACAGGCGTCGCGTCTGCAGTGAGGGCTGAACGCCAAGCTCGTTGAACAACGCTTCCTGGCAACGCTGATAGATCGCTGCTACTCGGCCGCGGTCACCCAGTTCGGCGTGAGCCAGCATGAGCGCACGATAGCCAGGCTCGGGGGCGCGGCCCAGCGCTAGCCAGCGATCGCCCCACTCCAGGACATCGGACCAGCGGTGCTCGTCGACCAGGCGATCGAGGAGCCGCTGCACACGCTGCTCGAAGAGCGATTCCAACCGCTCCCGTTCCGGGGCGACCCACTCGTCGTAGAAGCCTGGCAGCAGTTCACCCCGATAGACGTCAACGCTTTGCACGAGCTCCTGTAGCGATTCACCGCTTCTGGAGAGGACGGCGGCGTCAAGCCAGTAATCGCCGCCGGCATTGAACGAGATTGCCAGCTCATCACTGAGCAGGTACGGGGAAGCCTTCTCGTCCGATTCAATAGCTTTCCTGGTTCGCCACAAGGCGTGGCGGAGGTAGCTGCGTGCGTTGTCCTCGTCTGCCTCTGGCCAAAGCATCCCGGCCAACTTCTCGCGGCGGTGTGCGGTGCCTGCGGTCAGGGCGAGATACGCCAGGAGCGATTGGGCCGGTCGAGACGGCAGCAAGATAACGTTCGTGTGCCGCCGCAGCTCGAATTGCCCGAGAAGCCGTAGTTCAAGCACGCTCCCGCCCCTTCCGCGCCGCTCAGTATGCCACCGAATTTGCGGCGGATTGCCCGGAAACACGCTGAATAGACGCTGCTTGACACGCTCGAAAACGGACCGGGACGCAGCATGGCGGCGGGCCTCACATCCCGCACACACCTGGCCTATCAGCGGAGACGGCTATGCCAACCCCTACCCTTAATCCTTGTAAGCCGCGGCTGCAACCCCGCGGCAGGCATTATCGGATCGACCCGGTTGGCGCGGGCGCGCCCCTCATGGGCGGCCTCGGGCTGATCACCGCGGTCCTACTTCTGAAGCCTTACGCGCCGCCATCGACTCACGCGTATCCGAGGGTCTATGCGCACTCGTGAGGCGTGGCGGGGCGATTGGCTTGTGACATGCGCAGTGCCCTGGATCTGCGTCCTGGCAGTCTCGATGATGATTGCAGGGGTCGTCAACGTCGCGTTGATTCACGCTTTCACGGCGAATGAAACAGCGACCTCGGTCTCCGCGACATCCGCGACCGCCAATTCAGACGACGCGGACACTACTGTGACATGCAATACGAGCGCCGGGCGCATGCTCTATGTGGCGGCACTGAATGAATGCTTACCGGCCCAATGGTAGCGCCTGAGACGGCAACCGTTGAAGGAGATCTGACGTGTTAAGAAGAGTTCGTAGAGGACATCTGCTTATGCGGCGGAAGCAGTTGCGCACCGCTGTGACCGGCACAATCATGAACGTTGCTGGTCTTCTGGTTGCTCCGGTGTCAGGCGTCGCCGCGCTCGGATCACAAATGTCCCCGAAAAGCCATGCGGCCGACCCGCTCACACGGCGCGAGCTCGAAGTAGCCACCCTTATTGCGCGCGAGCGCAGCGATCGGGAGATCGCCAAGGAGTTGGTGGTTGCCCTGCCGATCGCTGAGCGTCACGTCGCCAAACGTCCTCGGCAAGCTCGACTTCAATTCACGAACGCAGGTCGCCGCGTAGGCGGACCAATAGAGGCCGTGATGCCTATGCACGACAACCTCGCACAGCGGTACGTGCCTGTACCCGTGGCTCCTGGTGGGGGTACCGCTGCCCACGTCCTCCCACTCGATGGCGCCGGTATGTTCCCACGTGGCGCCATCCAACCGGACCCGAGAGAAACTCTCTCTCAGGGCCAGACTCCTGGTGAAAGGTGAGAAAAACGATGAAACGCCTCAGGCGCGGAATGATTGATCTCTTTATCGTCCTCGTGGGGTCGACCCTCCTTCTCTCTACGGCCGTTCGAGTGCCGAGAGTCTCCGCAGCGCCCACCCCGGCCAACCAGGTGCTGGAGTGGAACCAGATCTTCACCGACACGCGCATTGCCACCAATACGCCGAATTCATCCAGTCAGCGACTCGGGGCGATCGTGCATACCGCGATATTTGATGCGTATAACGGCATCGAGCAGCGCTACACGCCGATGTTCGTTGAACCTGCCGCGCCGCAAGAAGCGTCGCCCGAGGCTGCCGCGATCGGTGCAGCATATAACGTGTTGGTCGACCTGTTCCCCGCCCAACAGTCCGAACTCGATCCCGAGTACGCGGCTTCGCTCGAGACGCTGAGCGAAAGTTGCTCGTGTCCGGAGCGGATGAAGCTCGGCATCGACTGGGGAACTGAGGTCGGCCGCGCCGTGCTCGCCTGGCGCGCGACCGATGAGTTCAGCGCGAGCTATCCAGCATTCACGGGTGGGACCGCGGTCGGGCAGTGGCGGCCGACACTGCCGGCCTCCGGGCCGATGAGCGCCCAGGGGTTGGCGTTCACCTCTATGTTTGTCCTGACCAGCAATAGCCAGTTCAGACCGGCACCGCCGCGAGCACTCGACAGCGCCACGTACGCGGCCGACTTCAATGCCGACGGCAATCCCAATACGACCTCCGATTTTAGCTGGCTGCCGCTGGTCAACACGCCGTCGCACCCCGAATATCCCGCCGGCCATCCTGGCCAGAACGGGGCGGCCGCGGCGGTGCTTCTCAACCAGTTCTCGCACGACGCACAGACATTTACGCTGACCACAACCGGACAGCCAGATCGCACGTACAGCAGCATCGCCAACGCGCGGGCGGATGGAAATAATGCCCGGATCTGGGGTGGCATGCATTACCCGAGCACCATCGAGATCAGCGACGCCATGGGCGCGACGATTGCCGACTACGTCAATCGAAATGCCATGCGCCCGCTCCGTCCTGGCAACGATCGTTAGTGAATTCCAGTCTTCGCGGACCTGGTGGCTACGCGCTGCCAGGCCCGCAAATGTGCCGACCCGGGTATCGAGGCAGTTGCCAGAGTTGCGCGCATCGAGACATCAGACAGACACGAGACCACTCACTGAAACGCCCGAAAGGAAACACCCAATGAAGTTTTCTACGACGCTCGGCTGGCTCATAGCAGCCGTTGTGTTGCTGCTGCAGGCCACAGCTGCGAGCGCCGCGCCGACAACCGCGGCGACATCAACCAGCGAACTAACGAACTGGAACGGCATCGCGGCTGCGACGCTGGTCGTGATTCCTCCCCCGGCGGGCGGCGCCCCGCCGATGCTGCAGGTCAACCTCGCGATGGTCCAGGGCGCCGTCTACGACGCGATCAACGCGATCGAGCCGCAGCATCAGCCGTATCTGCTGCAGACCCGTTTTGCGACGACTGCATCGAAGGAGGCCGCCTTGGCTACCGCGGCATACCGCGTCCTCTCGAACATCGTCTCGACGGTGCCGCAGCGCATCGCGTTCCCGAACCGGGCGAGCTTGTTAGAGGCGCTCGAAGCTGAGTACGCCTCCTCGCTGGCGACCGTACCAGACGGCGAGTCCAAAATTGAAGGTATTGCCGCAGGCAACGCCGCGTCCGACGCAATGATCGCCGCACGGGAAGGCGACGGACGCTTCGCGCCATCACCATGGGTGCCGAACAACGACCCCGGCCACTGGCAGCCGCTGCTGAACCCGGATGGGGCCCAGATACTCGACCCGACCCCGTGGGTTGCCGAGGTGCGACCGTTCCTGATCGAGAGCTCGTCGCGGTTCCGCACCGATGGCCCGCGGGCGCTCACCAGCGCCGCCTGGGCAGCCGACGCCCAAGAGGTCAAAGCGCTCGGCGGAGAGAACAGCACTGCCCGCACGCCCGAGCAGACACACATTGCGCTGTGGTGGCAGAGCGCCGGCGGGCCGGCCGTACTGTGGAATGCCGTCGCTCGCGATCTGGTCAACAGCGGTAGCTACGGAGTCGATATCGGTGACGGCGCGATGCTGTTCGCGAAGCTGAACTTTGCCGGCGCGGACGCGGCGATCAACTGCTGGAACGACAAGTACTACTGGGACTTCTGGCGGCCGTGGAACGCGATCCACGATGCGGACCGGGACGACAATCCGGCGACCGAGCCGGACCCTTCATGGACAGCGCTCATCACCGCGCCCTACCCCGACCACCCGTCTGGGCACCTCGCGCTGGACAGTGCGCACCTCCGCGTGCTCCAGACGTTCTTCGGCACGGACGAGATCGACTTCGAAGTGACAAGCAGCCGCTTCGACGGTGAGACGCGCCACTTCGACCGGTTCTCCGAACCGCTGGAGGAGATCATCGAAGCCCGCATCTGGGCGGGCCTCCACTACCGCACCGCGGATATGCAGGCGGTGACGCTCGGCGAAAACGTCGTCGACTACATGGAACAACACTACTTCCACCGCGTGGACTGAGCGTGCAAGGTCCGTCGTGCCTCACCGCGAAACATGCAAGCGACGATGGGTATCTGCTATCGGCGGCATGCGCGAGAGCAACCGCGCCGACTAACTCATAGACAGCTCCAAGCGAGCAGCGGTTCTCATGCACTGGCGCCCGGTTCGCCTGGACTGGGTGCAGCGCATGCACGGCGAGCGCAAGCGCTGCAGACGAGGCTGCACGGCATTCTTGACCACCAATTTGACCACCAAACCGGGGGATACGTTGCACACGCTGGGGCTTCGTGCGGAAATCGCGTGGACTGTGGAACTTGCTGGAGCCTGCCGGAGTAAGCCATGCAAGGTGAACCTCTTCTCTGGCAGGCAAGGGGTCGGCAGTTCGAATCCGCCATGCTCCACCCTCCGGTTCTGAACTCGAAATTAGCACTCATAAACAGAGAGTGCTGAGAATTGGCCGCCACATTGACCCCTTGCTGCTGGCAAGGGGTCGCAGGGCACTCAAAATGGCACTCAATCGGCCTGCTCAGCGAACGCAGGCGGTTGGCTGCGACATGTGGCGGCATCACGCGGCCGTCGAACAATTCAACCAACACGTGTTCGACAGTTGGGATCGGTCCTGGGGATAAGGCCGTGCAGGTCGAGCCACGCGGGGCCCACGCGTGCGCCTCGAAGACCGCCGTGGGTCGGTCTCGTTTCAGCCTCCGAGAACACTTCGTGCTTGGGAATCCTGTTCAGCTAGTCCGTCCTCGTCCTGCACGGTCGGCCAGACCCTAGAGAAGATTCCCATATAGCCGCCCCGATCAGGAGCGCGTGGGTAGCCAACGGGCTGCTCGAAGGCGTCGCCTCGAAAGTCGAATGTCCACTCCTGCGGGTACGCAACGACGCCATGTACCAAACTCGTAGGTCGAGCCGATCACCTTTCGGTCGGCCGGATGAGCACCGCGCCACCCAGGCCGATACCGTGCGCTGCCGCGCCGGCGCCCGCGACAGTCTCGCCAATGGCCACGGCGATCTGAGTTCTAGACGGTACACTGCTCGGCCAGGAGCGCGGCCGGCTGCGCCTGATGGGCGGTGGTCTCCCAGGATGCTACCCACGATGAGCACGCCAGGCCGGCGGTCCGGCGCGGTGGACGACAATGGACCCGCCCGCAGAGCGCCTGGCGCATGCGTCGGGCCATCTGCGAGGTCCACGGGATCTTGACGTGGGGCGACACGGCTCAGATGCTAGAAGGACAGAGCTGCGCGAACCTCGACTCCCCGATCAAGCCTACGCGGTCGCGACCAGGCTGGACGCCGAGCGGCCGAGCTCATCGCACAGTCATGTGACCGGCGGTTCACCACGACGCCATGAACTCGGCAACGCCGAAGTCGACCGGCATTGTGTCCAGGTAGGTGGCCCCGACCCGCTGGCGGTCGTGGACGGTTGCGAAGCGCTCGAGCAGGGTGCCGAGCTCGGCCGGCGTGAAGCGGCGCGCTATGTCCTGGAACTGGGCGAGGTGAACCCCGTCGCCGCCGACGGCATTGGCCTGCTCCGCCGCGGGGCGGCTGGCAAAGGATGGATCGGCGTATGCGCCGAGGCGCTGCACCATCCGATCCAGCAGCGTCACTACGACCACGCGCCCTTGCTCGCCCGCATGGAGCTTCGACAAGCCTGCCTCGAAGGCCACGCCGTTCTTGTTCGCGGCCGCCCGCAGCGTGGCGGCAACGTCCTCCAGTTCGGCGGCATGCCAGGCCGCGAACTGCTCGAAGCTCGATCGCGCCGACGGCGAGAGGTGCTGGGTGAATTCGAGGCCCCAGTAGCGAAGCGGGAAGTACGGCCACATCGGCCCGCCGAACGAGCGGTACCCGAAGTGAAACGTTCGGCGCAGCAGGCGCGGGGTGTAGAAGCTGCCCCAGTGCAGCAGGAGGTTCGTATACACCACTCCGTCGCCGGCCCTCAGCTCGACCGGAGTGCCGCCCGGTAGCGCTTGGCGTGGATCCTCGCGCAACTGCCGGTCCTCTTCGGGCGTGTTCAGCCGGCGGTGGCTACCGGGGACGACCCACAGGGTCGGGTCGTCGTAGAGCGGGACGTTCCACTGCACCTGGGCGGCCGCGCCGTTCTCTACCAAGTCGTTGATTAGCCCCTCGAGCGGCGCCACGTGGGCGGAGTTCGGATCGCGATGCCAGGGATCCGGACCGGTCTCGCGCACCGGGTTGTTTAGTGAGTTGAAGATAAAGAGCGAGACGTGCGGCGCACGCATCACCTGGCTGCTGATCTCCTGGGGCGCTCCGAGCAGGAAGTCGATCACGTGGGCGCTCTGCTCGTCCACGGTCTTCTCCGGCAACACCCGCCGCTGGCGGCTGTTCTCCCACCAGTTCGCGGGCCGATCGTCCGACTTGCGTCGGGCAGTCTCGATGAGGCGCTGCTTCTCGAACTGCATCTCGAAGCCAGCCCGTAGCGCGTCCAGTTGATCGGGCGGGATGATGTTCCGCACGATCGTGTAGCCGTTCTCGACGAATTCCCCAGGATCAATCCGAGCAGATGCTGGCACGCCAGTTCGCGTCTGGGTCACCATATCTGAACCTCCGATCCAAGTCGCCGTTCTACCGCGTATCCAGACAACGGGTGTGCGTGGGGTCGAAGTAGTTGCGCAGGCCATCGTCGAGCAGGTTGACTTCGCGAGCAAGATGCACGCGTCGGTGATCAAGGTCATCCACCGCGGGAGCAGGTGGAAGCCTTCACCCTTGGCGATCATCTTTCCCCAGGACCGGGCGGGGGCAGGCGGCACTCCGACCCGGGGAGGCTCGCCTCGGCAGTTGCGAGGTGAGCGCGAGCAAGACGGGCAGAGCACCAGCACCTAGCCGATGGTCGTGACCGGCGTGCCAAGCAGTCGTGGGAGCCTACCCTCGCCCAGCAACGCACCCGGCGGGGAGTTTTGCCGTCTTCAAGACGGTTGCTCGGCCGGCTTCCTGGTCGACGATGACCCGCGCACGCTAGGGCTGCCGAGGTGGCATTGTGCAACTTGCCGCGCCTTGACAGGCCCGCACTCGCCGCCTAGCATGCCCACCGCCGGTCGAGCGGCGACCAGTTCGAGGTAGGAAGAGGAAGCTGGGGGCCCCATGCCCGGGTCAGCGCTCCAGCCATCGGCGGCCTGTGCGGAAAGGCCGCCTTTTAGTTCTGCGCGCTCCGTCGGCGACGGCTTCTTCGCGTGGCGGGCGCCCGCTGGCCGGCCCGAAGCGCTGTATCTCGTGTTCGGCCGCACCGCCGACGATCCGCGGATGGCCGGCCGCGGCTTGCTCGGCTACTTCGAGCTGACGGGACGGGCGGAGGCGCTCGATTCGGCGGTGCGGCTGGCGGACAACTACCTGCGCCCGCATCGGCCCGGCTCGGCTGATGGCCGCTTCGTCGAATGGCTGCGCATAACGGGGCCCCCTGCTGGCCTATGACGACATCCAACGTAGCCGGCTGGCTCGATGAGCAGGGCACGGCCGAGTTGCGTCTGCGGGTCTAACAAAGCAGCCACCTGGCTGCTCAACAAGCGTGGGCCATCGAGGCACTGGTGCGACAAACGATTCACGGACAGGGAGAGGGACGACCATGAGCGGGATGAACCGACGGCAACTGTTGCAGTTCATTGGACTCACGATAGTCGGCGTGGCTTGTGCGCCCAGCGCTCCGCCAGCGGCGCCAACAACCGCGCCCGCGCCACCGGCCGCTCCAACAACCGCGCCGGCAGCGCCCACCGCTGCCGCTGCCGCGCCGACTGCAGCTGTAGCAAAGCCGACCGCCGCCCCGGCGGCCGCGCCGGCTGCCAAACCAGCTGGCGGCGCGACCGTCACGCTCAAGGTCGCGCACGTGACCACGGCGCAGAAGGTCTGGGACGACGCGTGGGCCGGCATCTGGGGCAGTTTCGAGTCGAAGAACCCCGGCATCAAACTGGAACTCGAAAACAATCCATTCAACGGCTACCAGGAGAAGATGCTGACCAGCCTGGCCGGCGGCAGTGACTTCGACATCATCTATGGCTGGGAACCGTGGCTGACCACGTTCGCCGAGAAGAACGTGATCAGGCCGCTGGACGACTATCTGGGCAAAGACACCGAGATCAAGCTCGACAACTTCTATCCGGCCGCGGTCGAGAAGTGGAAGGGAAAGGTATACGGACTGGGCTGGTTCATCTCGGGCTACCAGAGCTGGTTCAACGCGGACATGTTGAAGAAGGCCGACGTCGATCCGCGCGCGCTCGAGAAGGACGGCAAGTGGACCTGGGAAGCCCTGCAGGACCTGGCGCGCAAGATGTCCACCGGACAGGGCGCCGACCGCATTTTCGGTTACATGCACACGGTGAACACCCAGGGCATGAGCACACCCCTCTGGAGCGCTGGCGTGGACTACTGGGACGCCGACGGCAAGAAGAGCATGGTCAATACTCCGGAGTTCATCGACGTCCTGCAGCAGCAAATGGACATGACGCTCAAGGACAAGTCGACACCGCTACCAGCGGAGCAGGCGATGCAGGGGGGACCGGGCTTTATCAACAAGCGCGTCGCGTCGCTGCTGACCGGACCGCATTATTCGCGTGGCGTCGAGGAAGTCCAGGACCCTTCGAGCAAGGTCCCGGTCACCATCGTGCCCGCGCCGAAAGGCAGCGGCGGCAAGCGGGAGGCTCTGGCTCTGGTCAACTCCTTCTACATCACCAATGTGGGCAAGAATCCGGACCAGGCGTGGCTGCTCTATAAGCATCTGCTGTCGGCCGAGACGCAGAAGGCGGTCGTGCCTTTGGGCGGCGGACGCTTCCCAGCCTTCAAGAATGTGGCGCCCGCTACCGCCTACCCATGGGAGGATGCCGACGTCTACAAGACCACCGCGGCGATCATGCGCCGGCCGTGGACGGTTGCCCGTCAGGCCGAATTCGAAAAAGCGTGGGGCACCGCGATCGAGGAGATCCTGACCGGCACGAAGCCCACCAAACAGGCGATGGACGACCTGGCCAAGTTCGCCAACGGGCTGAGCGGGTAGCGCACTCCACGTATGCCACATCCACTGGCGGCACTATTCGGCGTGTTGTCCGCGCGGCGCGGCAAGCGCTCGAGTTTGCTCGCGCGCGAGGCCTGGGAGGGGCGCCTCTTCGTGCTGCCGTGGGTGCTCGGTTTTCTCATCTTCACCGCTGGCCCGATGCTGTACTCGTTCTACCTGGCGTTTACGGATTATGACGTCCTGTCGCCGCCTGTGTGGGTCGGGCCGGTCAACTTCGTCCGCGCATTGACCGACGATCCGCTGTTCTGGGTGGCGCTATTCAACACTGCGTACTACGTGCTGATCGCCGTACCGTTGTACCTGGCGGTATCGTTTCTGGTGGCACTGGCAGTCAATCAACGAGTTGCCGGCATCCACGTCTATCGCACGCTCTACTACTTGCCCTCGATTACGCCACTGGTTGCGTCGTCGATTCTGTGGCTGATGATGTTCCAGTCTGATTTCGGTCTGGTGAATAGCGTCCTGACCGGACTCGGACTGCCGACACGCAAGTGGCTGTTCGATCCGGAAGTCGCCAAGCTCGTGTTCGTCGTCATGGGCTTCTGGGCCATCGGCAGCAGCATGGTGACCTTCCTGGCCGGCTTGCAGAGCATTTCGGAGACGCTCTACGACGCGGCTGCAATCGATGGCGCGGGCGTGTGGGCGCGCTTTCGCCACGTCACGATACCGATGATGACGCCGCTCATCTTTTTCAACCTCATTCTGGGCATCATCGCCAGTTTTCAGGTCTTTACCTCCGCGTACATCATCACGCGCGGCGGGCCCGCCAACAGCACGCTATTTTTCGTCCTCTACCTGTACGACAACGGTTGGCAGTTCCTGAAGATGGGCTACGCCAGCGCCCTGGCATGGATTCTGTTCGTGATTATTCTCGTCTTTACCGTGCTGCAATTCAAACTTGCCGATCGCTGGGTGTACTACGAGGGTGGGCTGCGCTCGACCCGCGGGGACGCCTGAGCAGCGTGGAGCTCGAACACGCGGCCACCAGCCGCGGGGTCCCGTTCGCGCTCCCACTGCGGCGCTCGACGCGCCATGCGCGCGGTGCGCTGAGGCACGCGCTGCTCATTGGTTTCGGTCTGCTGATGCTCACGCCCTTGCTATGGATGGTCAGCACCTCGCTCAAACCGGACGGACTGGAGTTCGAATACCCACCACGACTCATTCCGACCACGATCACCTTCGACAATTACGAGCGCGGCCTCACGATCCTTCCGTTCGCTCGCTATTTTGTGAACTCAATGGTGGTGACCGTCTTGGCTACTGCTGGCAACGTACTGTCCGCATCGTTCGTCGCGTTCGGCTTCGCCCGGCTGCGCTTCCCCGAACGCGATCTGCTGTTCATCCTGCTGCTGGCGACGGTGATGATCCCGTTCCAGGTCACACTCATCCCCACGTTCATCCTGTTCAAGAACCTGGGTTGGGTGAATACGTTCCTGCCGCTGACGGTGCCGCATTTTCTGGGCGGCGGCGTCTTCTACATTTTCTTGATGCGGCAGTACTTCATGACCATTCCCTACGATCTGGACGAAGCCGCACGTATCGACGGCGCGAACTCGTTTCAGATCTGGTGGCGGATTCTGATGCCACTGTCCAAGCCCGCCCTCGGAACAGTCGCGGTGTTCAGCGTGCTGGCGAGCTGGAACGACTTTCTCGGCCCGCTGATCTACATGAACAAGCCGGACATGCGGACGATGGCGCTCGGGCTGCAGTTTTTCGTCGGCCAGTACGGCACGCGCTGGAATCAACTGATGGCGGTATCAGTCGTAACAACTATTCCAATGGTCATCCTGTTCTTCTTTGCCCAGCGCTTCTTCATGCGCGGCATCGCCCTGACGGGTATCACGGGCCGCTAGTGGAGAAGCACGCGAGAAGGTCGAGAACGACGCGGCGACTGGACGTGGACCGCTAGTGACGGATCGCGTCGACCATGGGCCGGTGAGGTGCGCCCATCTGGTCGACATAGGCATACAGACTCGTGACGAGCATCGGCACGTCCGTAATGGTGTGCAGCGCGCGCAACTGGTTGGCGAGGACGCCCCAGGCATCCAGCAGCCGGCGGTGGGCGGCGATCTCGCAGATGCGGCGATGAAAGGCGAGGTCGACACGGATCGTCTCGAGGTTGGCGCGCAAGCTGTAGAGCTCCAGCACGTCCTCATCGCTGACCGGCGTTCGACTGATCTGCAGATCGTGGGCGAGTGGGCGCTTGGTGATCGGTTGACCGGGCTGGAGGCGCCCGTGGAGGATGGCCGCTGGCACCGGGTGGATGACCTGATTGCGGAAGATCAGTCGCGTCGCCGGCGGGAACACGCGCAGTCGCTCCTCTCCGCGCTGATGGTCGTGCGACCCGTGGGTAACATACACGGTCCGCGCTGGCCGATTGTCGACCACCTGCCAGTTTGCTCGGGAGTCAGATGTCTGTAACCTACGCCGCGCCCGGATCCCTCGACACCGCCGCCCTCGCGCGCTTCGTCCGCGACGGCTACCTCATTGTGCAAACAAGTCTTCCGCCGAGCTTCCACGCCGACATCTGCCGGCGCGCGGGCGCTATCCTGGATCGCGAAGGGAACTGGGGCAACAACGTGCTGCCGCGCTTGCCCGAGCTGCAGCAGGTGCTCTCCGACCCGGCGGTCCACGGCGCGTTGTCGAGTCTGCTAGGCGATACCTACGTCTTGCACCCACACCGCTACTGCCATCGCAACGAACCTGGCAGCACCGCGCAGCGCTTGCACAAAGACACCCGCGATTTCTCGGGCGACCGCCATCTGCGCCATCCGCGTCCGCGCTGGCTGATTGCCTTCTATTACCCCCACGAGGTGACTGAAGACATGGGCCCGACCGCGATTGTGCCCGGCTCCCAGTATCACCTCGAGCAGCCCGACGAGCGTGAGTGGCCCGTGATGCGCGTGCGCCCGCCAGGTGGCTCGGTGGTCATCGTCCACTTCGGCATCTGGCATGGCGCAACGGCCAATCGCGGCACGGTGCCGCGTTACATGTTCAAGTTCCAGTTCGCGCGCATGGACGAGCCGCGGGCTGACGGCATCTCCGAACCTGTAGCCTGGGCGACAGACGCCATCCCCGCGCAACACACCGCGCTCTGGTCCAGCGTGCTTGGCTGGCTGCAGGGCCGTAACCGCGTTGCTGTCGACGCCCCCAATGGTCACGATATCCCGGCGCTCGCGCGTGCACTATCCGACGTCGATGAACCCGTCCGCCTCAACGCGGCAATGACGCTTGCGGCGGCGGGCGGAGCAGCGCTACCAGCGCTCGACAGTGCGCTGCGCATTCCGGACGGACCAGCCCGACGATATGCCGCACTCGGACTGTCCGAAGTGGGCGCGGCGGCGGTCGATCTGCTCGTCGAGCGCTCGAGCGACGCGGATGAACAGGTCGCCATCAATGCGATCGATGCTCTGGGCAACATGGGGACGGCGGCGGGAATCGCCGAGGCTGCCTTGCGCGGTGTACTGAAAGCAAACAGTCCGTGGCTGCGCCGCCACGCATCTGAAGCGCTGGGAATACTGGGACCATCGGCGCGCCCGGCTGTACCGGACCTGGTCGAGGCGTTGCGCGACGAGCAGCCGTACGTGCGGTTCAATGTGGCTACCGCACTGGCACGCATCGGTCCAGCGGCGGTCGAGGCGATTCCGGCCCTGGTTCGCGCGCTCGACGACTCCGACCGATACGCGCGCGGTTGGGCCGCGCAAGCGCTGCGGCGAATCGCCACGCCCGAGGCACTGGATGCCCTGGTCGACCATTTGATGGTTTCGCGCTGGTGCGCGACCACGCGGCCGGACGACCGCTACTGACGTGAGTATGGTGTGCAAGCCTACATCCTGAAGCGCACTCTTTCGGTCATCCCGGCGTTGCTGGGTATTTCTGTGCTCGTATTCCTGCTACTGCGCTTGATTCCGGGCGACGTCGTGGACCAGATGCTGGGTGCGCAGAACACGATCACCGAAGGCCAGCGCCAGAGCCTGCGTCACTTCTTCGGACTCGATCAACCGCTGCCAGTGCAGTTCTGGGAGTGGATCCGCCGCGTCGCCGTGGGCGATCTGGGTGCTTCGTTCAGGACCGCGACACCAGTGAACCAGTTGCTGCTGTCGCGCTTACCCGTCACGCTCGAGCTGACGGTGCTGAGCATGTTGATCGGCTCTGCGATTGGCATTTCGACCGGGATCGTGGCCGCCGTGTGGCGCAACACGCCGCTCGACGACGGTGCGCGCGCCGTCTCGTTGTTCGGGCTCTCGATCCCGGAGTTCTGGCAGGGCACGATGCTGCTGCTGATGACATCGCTGTGGCTTCACTGGATTCCGCCAGTCGAGTACGTTGCGCCGTGGGAAGATCCCGTGCGTAACCTGTCGATCATGATCCTGCCCGCGCTGTCCTTGGGTACGGTGCTCGCAGCCAACGTCACACGCATGACGCGCTCCGCATTGCTCGACGTCTTGAGTCGTGACTACGTGCGAACGGCACGCTCGAAGGGCTTGCAGGAGCGCGTGGTCATCTTGCGCCACGCGCTGAAGAATGCGCTGATTCCGGTTATCACTGTCAGTGGTTTGCAGATCGGCTATTTGCTCGGCGGCGCAGTAATCGTCGAGCAGGTGTTCACGTTGCCCGGCGTCGGCCGGTTGCTGCTCGACAGTATCTATGGCCGCGACTATCCCGTCGTGCAGGGCGCCGTACTGGTCATCGCCTTCGGGTTCGTACTGGTCAACCTGTGTGTCGACCTGTTGTACGCCGTCCTCGATCCGCGGATCTCGTATGCGTAACGAGCTGCGTCGCTTACGCAGGAATCGCCTGACAGTGATCGGTACGACGCTCACGCTGCTCGTCCTGGCGATGGCGTTGCTCGCCAACCGCATCGCCCCGTACGACCCGACGGAGCTCAACGCTCGGCATCGACTTGAAGCACCGAGTGCCGACTTCCGTTTTGGCACGGACCGCCTGGGACGTGATGTGCTGAGCCGAGTTGTGTACGGCGCGCGGAGCTCGCTGGGCATCGCGGCTTCTTCGGTAGCGCTGTCCCTGGTGCTGGGCTCGGTGCTGGGGCTCCTTGCGGGTTACTTCGGTGGCGGCCTCGACCTCGTCATCGGTCGCGTCATGGATGTACTTTTCAGCTTTCCGGCATTGCTGCTGGCGATCGCGATCGCGGCGATGCTTGGCCCCGGAGTGCGGAACGCCGCGCTGGCCATCGCCGTGGTCTACACGCCGCTGTTCGCGCGCGTGATTCGAGGTCCGGTGATTTCGGAGCGACACCGCGACTACGTGCAGGCGGCACGCGTCATTGGCGCCTCACATGCGGCGATCATTTACCGCCACATTCTGCCGAACGTCGTATCGCCCATTATCATCCAGGCCTCGGCGGCACTCTCGGCGGCGATCCTGATCGAAGCGGCGCTGAGCTACGTCGGGCTGGGCACGCAACCTCCCGCGCCGTCGTGGGGGACCATGCTAAGTGAAGGGAGAACATTTCTCGAAACGGCGCCCTGGATGTCGATCTTTCCGGGACTCGCCATTGCCCTCACCGTGTTGGCTTTCAATCTGCTCGGCGACGGGCTGCGTGATGCGTTCGACCCAACGTTGTCGTAGTTCCTAGTGGGAGGAATGCCATGGCTAACGATCGTCCATTTGCCATGAATCGCCGCCGCTTCGTAGTGGGACTCGCGGGCTTCACTGCCGCGGTACCGCTGCTAGGCCCATCAGGCATCGCACACGCCGCGGGTCTGTTGACGGCACCCGCGTCGGTCGCGGCGCAAAGCTCCAAGGTGTTCGTGGACGCGCGCACGACCGAAGCGGCGGGGCTCGACCCGCACAACGTGCCAGCGCTGGCGAACTTCCGCGTGACTCACCTCATGTACGAGGGCTTGACCTGGCTCGACGAGAACCTGGTCATGCAGCCGATGCTCGCCGAGAGTTGGGAAATCCCGGATCCCACCACGTACGTCTTCCACATACGCCAGGGCGTCAGGTTCCACAATGGCGCCGATCTGACCGCCGAAGACGTCAAGGCGACCGTCGAGCGCATCCTGGACGAAGCCACTGGCTCGCAGTATCGCGGCGATCTGCTGCCGGTGGCGGGCGTTGACATCATCGACAAATACATCGTTCAGTTCAGGTTGTCGTCGCCGTACTCTGGTCTCTTCGCGGCACTGTTCAACGTGTTGATTGTGCCGAAGGAAGTCAAGTCGCGGCCGATCGACTTCTTGAAGAACACGGCGAACGGCACAGGTCCGTGGATACTCGACAGTTGGAATCCGAATGTTGAGATGAAGCTGGTCCGCAACCCGAACTACTGGGGATCCTTCAATAACAACATTTCTGGTATCACCATCCGCATCGTGCCCGAGGAGTCCTCGATCATTGCCGCGCTGCGGACTGGCGAAGTGGACCACGCGGTCCTGGAAGACAACAAGAACTACGATCTCGTCAAGAACAATCCGAGCCTCCAGACATGGCGCACGCCAGCGCTCGGCACGAACGTCATCAACATCAATCATCGCAAGGAGCCGCTCTCGAAGCAGCGTGTGCGCCAGGCGATGAGCATGGCGATCAACCGCGACGAGATCCTGCAGGCGGCCGGCTCCGGATTCGGCGCTGTGAGTGGTCCGATTCCGGGCTCGCACGCGCAATGGACGGTGCCCACGGCCGACCTGCCGTTCTATACCCCAAATGTCGACGCCGCCAAAGCAGCGCTCGCGGAGGCTGGCTACCCGAACGGTTTCGACATGGACGTCATTTACATTCCGCAGTTCCCGCTGATGGACATCTCGGCGCAGGTATTAGCTGCGCAGTGGCAAAAGATCGGCATCAACGCCAGTCCGCGCGCTACTGAGTACGGTGTCTGGCTCGACTTGCGAGTCAAGACGTTCGATTACTGGATCAGCACCAACCTGGACTTCCCGACCCTTGATCCGGACCAATACCTGTTCAACACGTTCCACACTGGTAGCTCGCCGGCTGGATGGGACGGCTGGAGCGATGCGGAGGTCGACGCACTGCTGGATCAGGGCCGCAGGTCAACGGACGTGGCGACACGTCAGCAGATCTACACGAAGACGCAGCAGCTGCTGTGCGACAAGGTCGCCGCGTTCTGGAGCTACTCGGCCGAGCATGTCGACGTGGCGAGCCAGCGACTGTTGGGGTTCAAGCCACACCCCACTACGATGTTGTTTAGCCTTACGAACTCGTCGCTTGCAGGTTGAGCGTTCGATTGCCGAGGCGCAGTCGGCCGTCGACGACGACCGGCTGCTCGACCTCGCCCAGCGGCTGATCGCAATTCCAACCGAGAATCCGCCAGGCAACGAGCAGTTGGCAGCCCAGTTCCTGGCGGATTATCTGGCTGGCAATGGCTGGGCAGTCGAGGTCTCGGACATTGCGCCGGGGCGTCCGAATGTCGTCGTCCGCATCCAGGGCCGAGCGCCTGGTCCACACCTCATCTTCGACGGTCACCTGGACGTGGTGCCCGCCGGCGACGGCTGGACGAGCGACCCCTATACGCCGCTGATCAGGGACGGCCGCCTGTTCGGCCGCGGTGCGGCCGACATGAAGGGCGGCCTGGCGGCGATGATTGCCGCCGCTGAGGCCGTCTTGCGCGCCGAGATACCACTATCCGGCAGTTTGACACTGGCCATTGTCGCGGACGAGGAAGAGGGCAATGGCGGCACGCGCCACCTGGTGGACTCCGGATTGCGTGGAACGTGGGCAATTGTTCCGGAGCCGACCGAACTGTTACCGGTGATTGCCCACAAGGGCTCGGCGAACCTGCGTGTGCACGTGCGTGGCGTGGCCGCGCATGCCAGCACGCCCGAACAGGGCGTCAACGCCGTGGACCAGGCAGCTGCGCTTATCGGTGGGCTCCGCGAGTTGAACGTGCGGCTGAAACAACGACGCCATGACCTGCTCGGGCATCCGACGTTGACCGTGTGCGGCATCCACGGTGGATTCAACGACTACACCGTGCCGGCTGCGTGCAGTTTGACGCTGAATCGGCGGGTGCTGCCAGCTGAGACGCAGAACGACGTCCTGGCCGACGTGCAGGCAGTGCTCGACGAGCGCGCCCGATTCGATCCTACGTTTGAGGCCGTCGCGGAGCTGGCGTCGTTCACTCCGGCGATGGAGACAGACGCCCAGTCACCCGTCGTACGGGCGCTGCGATTGGCGGTGCAGCAGGTGCGTGGCGCCGATCCAGGCGTCGCCGGATGGTCGGCGACCAGCGACGGCAGCATCCTGCGGCAGGAGGCTCAGCTCCCGACCGTCATTTTCGGACCTGGCAGCATCGCCCGCGACGCGCACCGACCGGACGAGTCCGTGGCCGTTGCTGACCTTGCGCAGTGCACGCGGATCTTTGTCAGCACCATCGCTCAACTGCTTGGAGGAGCTTCGTGACCAGGCAAATGCGCATCGCCTTCCCGAACCGCGGAGTCCACGTCGACGTGGAGCTACTGGATGGTCAGGCTCCGCGAATTTGCGAGTTCGTGTGGGCCAATCTGCCTCAGGAAGGCCACGCCCATCACGCGGTCTATTCGGGCAGCGAGATTGCCTTCAACATTGTTCCGAAGTTCCTGGATGGACTCGAGAACATGACATCGCGCGTGCAGCCGGGCGACGTTGGCTACTGGTTTCTGCCAGGTGGTCAGATGTACGGCGAGCCGCACGACATCACCGAATTCATGTGGTTTTACGGTCGGGATGCCGAGCCGCGCATGGCGACCGGTCCCGTCCAGGTCGCCATCTTTGGCCAGATGGTCGGCGATGCCGCGACGTTTTTCGACGCATGTCGCGCCATGCGGCGCTCCGGCCAGGAGTTGTGTCGCGTCACGCGCGTTGAATCATGACTGCCAGCTGGTTGGAGTGTTCGTCATGCCACCACCAGGCGCCGCTCGAAATGCTGGGCCCGTGTCCAACCTGTGGCGGCGTCCTCGAAGTCGCGTATGCGGCCGTTCGCGACCGTGATGCCTCGGTCGTCGACGTCCCGCGCGGGGCCCGCGGCATCTGGCGCTGGCAAGGCCTACTGCCCGTCCTCGACGGCGCGCGCGCTCCGATCACATTGGCCGAGGGCGACACACCCCTGCTGCCGGCGGACGACCTCGCGCCACACATGTGGCTCAAGTACGAGGGCAAGAACCCCACCCACTCGTTCAAGGACCGCTTCCAGACCGTAGCGATTACCGCCGCGGCTGCCCTTGGCAAGAGGAATGTCGTGTGCGCCTCGACCGGTAACCACGGTGTCGCCGCGGCCGCGTACTCGGCCCGCGCTGGGCTGCAGTGCGCGGTGCTAACTCACGAGGAGGCACCCGCGGCGCACGTCGAAGCCATCCGCCAGTTCGGCGCCACGCCCGTTGCCGTTCCAGCCAATGTGCGTAACGACCTGCTGCAGAGGCTGGTCGACGCGGGCTGGTACCCGAGCACGACGTTCTGGCCGATGCCGGTGTCGAATCCCTACGGCGTCGAGGGCTACAAGACGATCGCGTTCGAAATCGCCGAGCAACTGGGCCGCGACGCGACCGCCCATGCCCACGTCTTCGTGCCGGTCGGCGGGGGCGACAGCCTGTACGGGATCTACAAGGGGTTCCACGAACTGGTCGCATTGGGTGCCCTGGAGCGCCTGCCGCGGGTCTATGCCTGCCAGCCAGCCGGCGCCGCGCCGCTTGTGGCCGCCCAGGCCAAGGGCGGCGACGACGTCCCGCACGTGGAGGTCGATCGCTCTGTGGCGCTGTCGATCCGCGAAGCCGACACCGGCATCCACGCCTGGCGTGGACTACGCGACAGCGCGGGCGTCGCGGTACCGGTCACCGACCGCGACATCATGGACGCAGCAGCGCGGCTGGGCAGGTTGGGCCTGTCCGTCGATCCCGCCAGCGCGGCGTCGGTCGCCGGCGCGCGGGCCGCTGTGCGCGATGGCATCGTCAGCGACGACGGACCCGTGGTGTGCATACTGACCGCCTCCGGAGCGCGCTGGCCGCAGCCCCAGGGCTGGCTGCCAGGCGGCGCCCGACTCGCGGCCACATCAGCCGATCAAGCCTATCGTGCGTTGATGGCGCTTAGCGTCTAGTTGAGTACCTGCCCGTCTTTCGCCACGATCTTGCCCGCCTGCACGACCAAACGGACCTTGCGCAATGCGCAGATGTCCACTGCTGGATCACCGTCGACCACGATCAGGTCCGCGGCGCGGCCGACGGCGATAGTGCCCAGTGTGTCTGCGAGCCCAAGCGCTCGTGCGGCAAGCCCCGTTGCCCCGTCAATCGCCTGGATAGGTGACATGCCGACTTCAGTGACCAGCAGTTCGATTTCGAGTGCCAGGCTGTCGAACGGAGTCCACGACACGCCCGCATCCGTGCCGGTCACGATGGGCACGCCGAGCTGCACCATGCGCCGCACGGCTTTGATGATCTGTGGTCGAAGCGTGATGTGCTCGCGCAGTCCAGCGCTCAACTCGTCGGGAGGGGTGTGTTTCATTGGACCCACGATCGTATCCAGGGTCGGCTCAGCCGCCGTGCCTTGCTCAGCCATGCGCGCGGCGGTTGCTTCGTCGAATTCGACGCCAGCGGTCGCGCCGAGCCAGGAGCAATGCTCGATCGTGTCGACGGCCGCCTCGGTTGCGGTACTGATGCCAGCCGCACCGAGGGCGTGGGCAGCAATCGGCACGCCCCCGCGCCTGGCTTCGTCGACCGCGGCACGCAGTTCGGCGACACTGAACTGCGCCCTGCCGACATTGGTGCCTGGCGTCATCCGCCCACCGGTGGCCATGATTTTGAGGCAATTCGCGCCCGCCTTGAGCTGGCTTCTGGCTGCCGCGCGGACACCAACTTCATCGTCGGCTTCGAGACCCAGAAAATGGCAGTGCCCGCCGGTAATGGTGATGGGCGAACCCGCGGCCAGGATGCGCGGACCGGCGACTATCCGATCGTTTATGGCGTCGCGCAGGCGAAACGTCACACCACCTCGACCGCCCAGGTCGCGCACTGTGGTCACACCTGCGCCGAGTGCCTGCCGCGCTGCGGCGACGCTTCGCAGCAGCAGACGTTGATCGTCTTCCACGCCGAGATCGCCGAGTGGATTCGCTCCCGCGCTGAAGACCAGGTGCACATGGCCGTCGATCAAGCCCGGCAGGAGCGTGGACTCCGCTACATCGATGACCTCGGCCTCCGAAGGCGCGTCACCTGAAGCCTCGATGCCCACGATGCGCCCGTCTTCGATAAATACCGATTGTCCGTGCTGCACCGCGGCGCCGGTCCCGTCAATGAGCCGCCCTGCGCGGATGACTTTCAGATTCGTCACTGCATCCCCTCGTAGCGCGTCAGGAATCCACCATCTACTGGAATAGTGACACCAGTCACAAAACTGGCGTCATCGGATGCAAGAAATGCCGCCACCGCCGCGATCTCATCCGGTCGCCCTGGTCTGCCGAGCGGCGTGGCGTGCTCGAGTGCCTGGAGACGCTCCTCGCTGAGCGTCGTTCGCGCGACTTCCGTCAGAATCGGACCTGGCGCAATCGCCGTCACCAGGATCCCGTCCGCGGCGAGTGCCAGGGCCATGTTGCGTGTCAGGTGGGCGACGGCCGCCTTGGCCGCATCGTAGTGCGGCGTCTGTGTGTTAACGGCGTACGAGTGCACCGACGCGAGATTGATGATTCGTCCGCCCCGGCGAGCGATCATGTGCGGCGCGACCGCCTTGCTGACGAGGAACACGCTGCTCAGATTCGTGCGCAGCACGCGCTCCCACTCCGCAACCTCCATCTCGTCGAAGCGCGCCGAGCCGATGCCACTCATGTACGTCAAACCAGCGTTGTTGACCAGGATGTCGATTTGCCCAAGGTCGTCCATCGCCTGTTGGACGAGCCCTGCGACCTGCGCCGGATCGCCGACATCACATGCGATCGCCACGCCGGAGCCTCCAGCGTCCGCGATTTCCCGCGCTACCTGCTTGCCGCTGCTGCGGTTGATCTCGGCGACCACGATGCGGGCGCCTTCCGCCGCGAAGCGCAGCGCGATCGCTCGACCAATGCCCTGGCCGGCTCCGGTCACGATCGCCACGCGGTCGCGCAGCCTGCTCATTGCAAATTCATCGGGACCAACAAGTGGTCGAGTCGCGCCAGGGCCGCGTCGATGTGACGCTGACCGTGCTTCAACGAGAATGCCCCATGACCTGGAAAGAACATGTCCACAGCAAGGTGACGCAGGCGTTCGAGACTTGCGATGTGGGCTTGCAGATCGCAGTCCCAGATGCGCTGCAGCGCGATGACTCCGCCGAAGAAGAGCATGTCGCCCGAAAACAACGACATCTGGCCATTGCTTCGGAGCACGAAGCACGCGTGGCCAGCGCAATGGCCAGGTGTCTCGATCACCTCTAACGCCAGTTTGCCCACCTCGACGCGGTCGCCGTCGTGGAGCTCGCCGTCGACCGGCGTCGCCTGGAGTCGGTACTCGACTGGGTACATGCCGGCCTGGCGAGCCGCTGTCAAGCTGATCGCATCTTCATCTCCCCGCCGCAGGAAGTCTGCCGTTGGCGGCGTGGCGAGCACTTGCAGCCCAAGTCGCGCCCGCAGGCCGGCCGCGCCACCGGCGTGGTCGAGATGGCCATGCGTGATCAGCGCGCTCCTGATCGAGTCGACCTGTAGACCGTCGGCGTGCGCGTTGGCAATGATCTCGTCCTCGCCCATGCCGGTCCCGGTGTCGATTACTGCCAGCTCGCCGCCACCGTCGACGACATAAACGTGCGAATCGAATGCATCGCTCTGGTTGAAGCCGAAATTGCCACCCCCGACCAGGTAGACCTCAGGCGTGAGCCGCATGCACCTGTTCGGACTCGGCGAATGGGAAGCGTGTTGCGCTGCGCACCTGAGGGTTGATGACGTGTGGTGGCCAGATGCCACGCAGCGCTAGCGCCAGTGCTGCAGCCGCCAGGCGTCTGCCATTCGGCAACGACGCGGTCGACGTGCCCGCAGAGTGCGGCGTGTGCACGACATTGGACATCGTCAGCAGCGGATTGGCGCAGTCTGCTGGTTCCTGTTCGAAGACGTCCAGCCCTGCGCCGGCGATCCAGCCTTCACGCAACGCGCGGATCAATGCTTGCTCGTCGACGAGACCGCCGCGCGCCGTATTCAGCAGAAACGCACTCGGCCGCATCGCGCGCAGCGCGGCCTCGCCAATCAGATGATGTGTCGCATCGGACCACGGCACGTGCAGCGAAACGAAATCGGAGCGGCCCAGCAGCTCGTCAAGTGCGACACCGCGGACTCCGGCCCGGTGCAGGCTTTCGGCATCCACGAACGGGTCGAACACGAGTACCTTGAGGCCGAGTACCTGGCCCCGCTGAGCGACAGCGGACCCGATGTGTCCGAATCCGATCAGCCCGAGCGTCTGTCCATAGACTGGCGGGATATTGTCGAGCAGATCGCGCCGCCAGTGGCCCGCGCTCAATTCCTGATGCAGGACTGTCAGCTTGCGCGCGCAGGCGAGCAGCAGCATGAGCGTATGGTTGGCGACATCTTCGTGGCAGAAGTAGGTGTTGGCGACCGGTATGCCCAGCTCGGTAGCGGCGCCGATATCGAGATGATTGAAACCGTGGCTGATGCTGATGATTGCTCGGCACCTGGAGAGACTTGCGAGTGTCTGACGACCGAGCCCAATCCCCAGGGTCAGCAGTCCGTCCACGGTCGCGCCGGCGTTCGCCACCTCCGCTTCGGACGCGCACAGCTCCAGCGCAACCTCGGCATCCAGCCGCGCGAGCTCGGCTGCCTCAATGCTCAGGTCGGCGTTGGGCACCGTCCCCGGCGGTGCCGCGCACAGCACTTGCCAAGTCATCTGGCTACCTCCACGGAATCGACAGCGCGAGCGGTACGTCGATCAGCACCGGTCGGCGTTCCGCCACTGCCGACGCGAGCGCCGGCCCCAGTTCACCAGGTGACTGCAGACTGATACCGCGCGCTCCAAATGCCTCCGCTACCGATGCAAAATCCGGTGTCGCGAGGTCCGAGGCAATGAAGCGACCAAAACGCCGTTGCTGGTGCATGCGCATCGCACCATAGCCGCGGTCGTTGCACACGACGATGACGATGTTCGCCCCAGCCTGTACGGCGGTCGCTAACTCCGGCAGGGTGAACATGAGCGCGCCATCGCCGCACAACGTCACCACCTGTCGATCCGGATACGCGATTTTCGCGCCGATGGCCATCGGCAGGCTGCTGCCCAGGGTGCCAAACGTCCATGGTAGGTGCATCGAGCGCGGCGCGAAGACCGGAAAATGGCGCGCCGCCCAGTACTGAATCAGGCTGTCGCAGAAGACGATCGCGTCCCGCTCCAGCCCAGCCCGCAGGTCGCGCAGGAAACGGATGGGCTCCGGCCAGGCTTCCTCAGCCGCCGCGTCCGCGGTTCGCATGGCCGTCTGCACATCGGCGCGTCGGCTGTTGGCGGACCTATGGCCGTCGAGCGCCCGCAGGAGCTGCTCGAGCACCATCTTCGCGTCGCCCACCAGTGCCACCTCGGCCGGCACGTTGCGTTCGACTTCGTCCGCATCGGCATCGACGCGAATCACCGCCGCGGGCAATTGCAATTGCCACTGCGCGGTGTCAGTGGCCCCAAACCGCGTGCCCACACCAAGCAACACATCCGACTCGCTCAGCAACCTGACGAGCTCCGCTTCACCTGTCCAGCGGTTGCCCACCGACAGTGGATGGTCCTCCGGAATAGCACCCTTGCCCTGTGCCGTCGTGAACACCGGCGCATCCAGCATTTCTGCGATTTCGAGCAGCTCCGCGTGCGCGCCAGAGCGGTGTACACCAACGCCGGCATAGATCGCCGGACGGTGCGCCCGCGCCAGCATGTCGGCCGCCGCGCGTACGAGCGGCGTCTCCGCGCGCGGCTTTGTGGCGGCCTCAGGCTGCGCAATGTGGACTTCATCGCTTCCGTTGAGGACGTCTTGCGGAATCTGCACCAGCACTGGCCGCGGTCGACCCCGCTGCGCTTGGGCGAACGCCTCGCCGATGGTCGAGCTAAGGTCGCCGACGCGCATCGGTCGGGCTCGAAATCGAGTCGCAGTCTGAAACACGTCGAGTTGTCCGCGCAGCTCGTGGCCAAAGCCACGTTCCTGTTCGACGTAGGCCGTTTCGATGTGACTGGCGATCAAGACCACCGGCGACGAGTCGGACCAGGCCTCGGCGATCGCTGTCAGCGCATTGGTTGCGCCCGGTCCAGCGGTGGTGATGGCCACACCGGGCCGACCCGTCGCTCGCGCGTAGCCATCCGCTGCAAACCCAGCCCCCTGCTCGTGGCGCACGACGACGTGTCGGATGTCGGGCGCGTCGCACAGCGCGTCGTACAGCGCCAGGTTGTGTACGCCTGGCATACCGAACACTGCATCGACACCATGGGCGCGCAGCGCGGCCACGACCGCCTGGCCGCCAGTCATATGCGTCAACAGACGATCAGCGCTTTCAGGAGATTGTCGTCCTTGCTCACCGCGGCCTGACACGCGTCCTGGATCCTGTCGAGCGGGAATCGATGCTTGGTGAAGTCCCCGAGTCGGACGCGACCAGATGCGACTAGGCCGAGCGCGACCTCGAAATCGCGCTGCATGTTCGGACCGTAGTCGTAGGTGTGTGAGCCCAGAATGCGCAATTCCTTCATCACCAGCTGCCTGAAGTCCACCGGTTGTGGCGACGCGAAGCCACCGACGATGACGACGTTGCCGTGTTTGCGCGCGATGTCCATGGCGAGCGCTGGAGTCGGCGCGTGCCCGCCGACCGTTTCCATCACACAATCGACTCCCTCGCCGTCAGTGAGCCGCACCACCTCGGCGGGTACGTCGGCGTCGGCGGCAATGACGCTATCAGCGCCCAAAGATTTCGCCGCGGCAGCCTGGTGTGCGTGCTTGGCGGTGATCATGACCTGGCTTGCCCCGTATGCTCGCGCAACCTGCACAGCAAGCAGGCCGATGGTACCCGCGCCCAGCACGCACACGCTCGAGCCTGGGCCGACGCCGCCCTGCCGCGCAGCGTGTACCGCGACAGCCAGCGGCTCCATCAGCGCGGCTTGCTCGAGCGGGATCGTGTCCGGCAGACGGTGCACCATCGCCGCCGGCACGATCACGTACTCGGCAAAGCCACCATCGACGTCGGCGGCCAGGTAGTGCGCGTGCGCGCACAACTGGTGATGCCCGGTGCGGCAGTAGCGGCAGGCGCCACACGGTACGAGCGGCTCAACACACACCTTGTCGCCTGGCCCGACGGACGTGACGCCCGCCCCGACGCTGTCGACGATGCCGCTGATCTCATGCCCAGGCGTGACACTGACTAACGGCAGATCACCGCGAAAGCGATGCAGGTCGCTGCCACACACGCCGCAGAAGGCGACTCTGACCCGCGCCTCACCCGCCGCTGGCACCGGCGCCGCGACCTCATGGACTTCGACCCAACCCGGCGCGCGGAAAACGGCGGCTCGCATACGGTCAACGTCGCTGCTGTGATGCGCCGCCATCGTATCCGATCACGACTTCAGGGCCTGGCACAATGGCGGACGAAAATCGCTGAACTCGTACTCTCAACCACCTGGTCAGCCGGGAGCACGCTTTGGACCGTCTTCCAAAACGGTTGCTCGGCCGTGGATTTGATTCCTGGGGTCGAGGGTGGGTTCCTCCGATGCCTGACGCCGCCCCGTTCTAAACGCGATTCAAGCAAAGGCTCAGTCCGGGACCGCCGTTGTCGCCGGAGCTCGGGCGAGGGGTGAGCCGGCATGGGCTGGCTGGCTGGAGGCGGTCATCCTGCGCAGCCGACGGGCCTATGTGCCGATGGGCATGACGGGTGCCCAGGGTGTCAACCTCGTCGCGGTCACACAGCGCACATTGACCGTGCGATCCGCCAGGGCACGCTGGCCCATCGTGGGGTACTCAAAAAGGCACTCAATGACCACGGCAGACAACACATATTCGCAACACGCAATGGACGACTAGATGATCTCGACACCAAAATACGAACTTGCCGCGAGAGGGCCCTGCCCTTGCCTGGCAGGTAAGGGATCGGCGGTTCGAATCCGCCATGCTCCACCTGATTTTGAACTCGATTTGAGCCTGTTGAAGGCCTCGGCGGGGTTGCTTGGGGTGGAAATGTAGCAGCCCATGTAGCAACGGGAAGACTACTGGCTTGGCGCGGTGCCGAATACGCGTTCTTCACTGATCATGTGTCCGAGGTGAGCCAGGTAGTCGTCTGGCTCGCGTCCGTGGTCGAAGAGGTCTCCAAACTCGAAGATCTCAAGACTGCTGGGTTTGCCTGCTTCTCGGGCGCCTTGGACAAGCTCGGGTACCGTAGAGAAATCGGTTGCAGTCGCGAGCACAACCCGCGAGCATTCGAGTCGACGACCCGCCTGCGTGATGCGCTCAATGTCCAGTGGTCGGAGCTCGGAACCGGCGGCCTTGCACTCGCACACAATGCAGCGCCCGTCGCGAAGAGCGAAAACGTCGACCTCGATTGGTCTCTCGCGAGTGGTGCTATTGCCCGCGGCATGCGGCGTAAGGAGCACACCTGGAATGCCGCCTGACAACTCCGCCTGACGGGGGTCGCCGCTCGCAACCTTGCGTAGGGCCCAATATCTGCAGCAGCGCGCCTTGATCGACACCTTGGGCGATCACCTCATTCAGTCTGTAACGCCAGCTGAGTTGATTTACAGATACGGGCAATGGGCCCTCGACTAAGCAGCCTTCGCACCGCAGGCTCTCGGCGACTCGATCAACTGCGTACCACCGTTCAAGCCCGCAATTAGGGCATTCAGCCACAAAGCCCCTCAAGAGGATGTGTTTCCGGATGAGCTAATCAACAATGCGCTCAGACGCACTTGTTGGGACATTCGTGCCAAGGGCGGCTCGAAGATCACTCCAGCTACGGTGGTGCCGTTCGATTTGGCGCGGCCCGATTTCATGAGCTAATAGCGCTTCTGAGACCGCGCTAACTAACTGTGGCGTTGGCTGCGTGCCCATTCGACGCGACAGGCTTTGCTGCACCGCCTGCCGAGGCACAATGTCTGCCATCTCGATAATCAGCCTGTAAATGCGGCTGCTGGCCAAGACCGACATGCCGCGGTCGTCGCCGAGGTAATTCATTACAGCCATTGCCCGGCGTCCCTTATCGGACACTGTGAGGTCGTAGCCACCTTGCGAGGCCACTCCACGAATTGCGTCCCAGCCTGACAGCACGCCGACATTGAGGAGTGCTCCTGGACTACCTGACGCAACGGACCAAGCGCCGCTGATTCCGTCGCCTGCAACGCGATACATTAGTCCGAGGGCGCGAGCATGTTTCCAATGTACCCGTGGTAGCTGATAGTCCTCGACCGCAATGGTCCAGTAGATCTCTTCTAAAAAATGAAAGTCAGCAAACTGCCAGTAGTCGGGAAGCGGTAGCTGAGTCCTTCCCTCTGTAAAGGTCGCCATCAAGTCTGTCGATTTGCCGACGCGAAATTGAGAAGTGAAAAAGGCTGACAGATGAGATTCGTCGACTAATAGCGATAGGTCACCATAGTTGCTGGCGATCTGTTCCAGCGCCTGCGCATTCATTGTCGCGCTAATTAATCGAGGCCCTGTTTCGAACCGCTCCAACAGACCAGCGGGCTCCTCGTCCGTGGCCCGCTTTATCTGGGCTCGAACCCGCGGGGACTCGAGCCAATCCGGCGAGACCCACATCGGAAAAGAACGAGAGAATGAACGCTGCGCTCGGAGGTTCCAGGCCAAACACATGTTCTCTACGCTCTCGGGCCGTCCGACCACAATGAGGTAGCGGAAGTATGATTGGTCTGTTTGACGCACCTCAGGAGGCGGGCCTTGCTCACCATAGTATGAGTGGGCCGGCTCACTGCTTGCAAGACCGACTCTGGTCAGATCCGGTAGTCGGTGATAGCTCGTCGATTTCCGCGGGAAGGGGTCTAATAACTGGCTAAATGAGCCTGGCTCGTTCGTTAATATGGCTCTGAGGTCATCCTCTCCAATTGCGCTTGGGTCGAGTTCCCGAGATTCGAAGAAGTTAGGGATATACTCTCGCCAGATGTTATACAGCTCGCTCAATCGAGACCGCTCGGGCATCGTGCGTACGCTTAGGTGTCCGCAGTTGAACGCGATTGGAAGAGCGAGTTGATGGCTGGCGAGTGGCGTGAGCTGCAAGACAGTATGCGCGTCTCCTGCAGGCCTAAGGCGTTGCCATCTTCGTAATGCAGTGAATTCGGTTGCGCCCACGAGATGCATGGTTTCTGTCGGGCGCTCCCAACGATGGGTAAATCTATCCCATCGCTCCTGTTGATGGTCGACGAAGCTTGCATCAGCGCCCACCAGATCGATAAGGGCGTCGGGGTCGTGTAATTCGAGGATGGCATTCGAAGGCGGTTGCGGAGAACCGCCGGGATTGCACGGGATTAGGAACTGATGGATGCCTCCCCATTGAAGGCAAGCGGCTTCGACGGCAGCCAGCGCAATTGCCACTGAACTGGGATCGACCAGATAAGCCACTCGTAGGGGGCGAACGGTTATGGTGACTTTTCTGGCGCCTTCAGGCGCGTGTTGCGGCAGAAGTAATAATCCGAGGAGGCTCATTTGATGACCTGAATTGCCAGGCTCTGTTGGTGGGACGCCGAGCGTTGGATAGCTTATACGGAGCCGCGGAGCGGGCCCAGGATGCCGTTAGGTCGTTGGCGCCGTCGATTTCCGAGTTGATGCACACTCGGCCGTAGCTATACGCGGGATCTGCATGCCACCATCGCCCCGTATGTTGCTTGGGGCCAGAGGCTCTTATGGCAGGAGCAGATCGCTGGAACACCATCATGCCTGTGAACGAGCTTGCGCAAGTGTGACCGCGAGATAGATTGGCAGAAGTGGATCAGGTGTTAGCGTGGCCGGCAGTTTCGTCCAAGGCGTCGAGGAACTGCTGGACTGTGAGTACTTGGATGCCGTGCTCGAGGAGCGTACTCGTGACTTCGGGGGAGCGTTTTAGGTCGTCGTCGCGTGAGACGAGGACGTCGGCGTGGCCGTTGATTGCGGTCTCGATCACCATGTCGTCGTCTGGGTCGCGACAGACCTGAATAGAGCCGGTCACTTCGGCGAGCTCGGCGTCCTGCAGGACCAGGAGCAACGCCTGCGCTTTGGCAGGCGTGAGGTTGTAGCGCTGCACCAGGCGTGGACGAGCTAACACTGCAGCCAGTTCTTCCAAGAGCGCGCCGCTGGCTACCAGGTCGAATCTACCGAACTGGAGTGCTCGAAGACCGCTGGCGGGTGGGCCTGATGGGTTGAGGATCGCCGATACCCAGACCGACGTGTCAATGACTGCCCGCATCGGGGGCGACTGTGGATCGACGGCGGGTGGCACGATCGGCGCGGTGCTCCTGCCAGGCTGCGGTTATGTCGGCCTCAATGTCGTCGGGCGTGAGGTCATCGGGCATGGCGGCTCGAATTTGAGTAACCGCTTGATCGAGACGCTTGGCCCACTCTGAGTGATCCCCACGTCGAGCCAGGTAATCGCCGACGGCGAGTTGCACGAGCTCGTCTACGCTGCGCCTGTTTTTGGAGGCGAGTTGTTCGAGCTCGTGCAGTTGGGATTCGCTCAGTTCGATGGATCGCTGCATCGTTCCTCGAGCCAGGTTATACAGAATGGCCGCTCATCGTGCCGAGGAGGGTGTCCATCTTGACGGCGGCTTCGTATTGGAGTTCGGTGGCGAGGTGGCCATAGATGTTGGCGGTGACCTGGATGCCACTGTGGCCGAGGATTTTGCTTACGGCCCAGAGCGGGACGCCTTGGGCTAGGAGGAGGCTGGCGCAATCGTGGCGGAGCTGGTGGATCGTCTTGGTGGGGAGACTGGCCTCGCGGCGGATGCGGTAGAAGAAGCGGTTCAGGTTGCGAGGCTCGAGGATGGTGCCGATCTGGCTGGTGAAGACGTAGCCGGTGACGCCTGTGACATAGTTGGGGCCTTTCCACTGGGAGCCGGCTGCTAGGCGCGTTTCTAATTGGCGAGTGCGGTGGGCCTGGAGGGCGTGGGGGATGGTTTGAGGCAGGACGATGGTGCGCTCGTCGCTGGCTTCGGTTTTGGCGCCGACGCGGACCACAATCCCCTGCTTCTTGATGCGGTGGACCTGATTGCGGACCGTGAGGGTGCGCTGCTCGAGGTTGATGTCTTCCCAGCGCAGGCCGAGAATCTCGCCTTTGCGGAGGCCGAGGGCCAGGGCGACCGAGATGATGGCTTCCAGGCGGTGGCCGCGTACGGCATCGAGGAGGCGGCGAACCTCTTCGGCCGTGGGGGCGTTGATCTTGCGGCTTGCAGATTTGGGCATCTCCACCAGTTGCGCAGTGTTCCGGACTACGTAGCCGCGTTTGAGTGCCAGGTTCAGCGCTGTGCGTAGGCGCGCCAGCGCGAACTGGCGGGTGCGGAGGCCGCGGTTCTCGGTCTGGAGCTCTTGGAGCCAGCGTTCTACGTGCTCCGGTTGGAGTTTGGCGAGCGACCTCGAGCCGAGGAATGGTTTGATGTGGCAGCGGACGCTGACCTCGTAGCCCTCGTAGGTGGTGGGCTCGCGTTCTGGCTTCACCACGTGTGCCAGCCAGTGATCTAGCCAGGCGCCGACTGTGAGGCGGTCCGAGCCGAACTGGATGCCACGCTGTTTATGGCGGAGGGCTTCGTTCAGCTTCTGGGCGACTTCTTTGCGGGTGTTGGCGTAGATGACTTTGCGATTGCCGAAGTCTAGTGAGACAGAAGCGCACCATTTGCCGTCGCTCTGGCGCTGGTAGATCGTGCCTTCGCCATTGCCGCGTTTACCGCCGCGGCGTTGTGGGACCGTGTTCATGAGAGTGGATCCTTTCTGTTGTGAGACCCTTGCTGTGAGAAAGTGGTGCTTGCGCACCCCTCCCAGGAAAGGGGGCGCTACCTACATCGCCTCGTCTCTGCGGCCGTGGGCAGCTGTCACCCGCAGGGGCGCAGGGAGCTTGCGACCGGAGCACCCGCGTCAGCGGGTTGACAGCTGCCCGCGGCCGCGGTACGACCACACTGTAGGTTGCGGCCCCGGGGTGGTTGGTTGGGAACCTATCGAGTGCGGTCCGGGGTTACACCGGGTAAGTACTCACCGCTCGCCGGCAGTGGGGCGATCGTGATGTGCGAGAGGTGGAGGGTCTGTGCGACTCGGGTGAGGCGGTCGCGGAGGGCGGGGCTGGGGGCGAACCAGTGCACTCTTGTGAAGTGCAGCTGGCTCAGGTACCAGCCCAGCTTGCGGTCGTACTCAGTCCGTTCCCGCTTCGGGCTGACGAGCCGAGGTAGACGCCGACGGCGTCGACGACGTCGATGAGCGCGACGATAACTTCGAGGTTTTGACGCCACGACAACGGCGGTTGGTCGAACGGCTGATGATGAGCCGGCTGTACGAGTCCGTCGAGTTTCAGCGAAACGTGCCAAGTGAGGTTCTTAACTATTGGCTCACGGTAGCCACTGTGCGGCCGCACTGGTCTGGCGGGAAGCCCGATGTCCAGTCCCGGTCAGGGGTTGTTCGGCGCGATCGCCGTTCAGCTGCTGTTCGAGTGCGCGCGCACGGACGGGCTTGCGGTGTGCACGTCGTGCGGGACACCCTTCTTGCCCGCGGCGCGTCGCCCGCGGCGCGACCACAATGCGTACTGCTCCGACTGCGGGCTGAAGGCGGCCCAGAGGGTTGCTGCTGCTCGCTACCGCCAGACCGCGAAGTACAAGACCACGTATCAGAAGTGGCTGCAGGAGCGGCGTGGCTCCTGAGGAGGATTAGCGCCGGGTCTTCGGCCGATTCGGATTCGTCCTGGCTGGAGTACGAAACGAAGTACGGGCTTATTCCTTCACTTGATCCAGGAATCGCAGCATTTGAGCTGGAGGTTCGGCGCGGGTTCGGGCGGAGAACCTGAGCAGGATTACCCCGCTCGAGGCGTGGGCGTAAGCGTATACGGAGTGCGCCACAGTCGGTGTCCTCCGTGATCAGCACTCGTTTCTCGTTGAGCGTGAACGCGATCACCGACTGGTCGGTCGAGCCGGGTGTCTCGACGATCGTCTTGACATCAAACCCGTGCTCGCGAAGTGCGCGCACGACTGCGAAATCGCAGCTCTCCTCGGCGAGGAATGGCCGGCCCAGGGGCTCAGCTGCTTGCGAGGTCCTCGATCGACGCCTCGTGCGCGACCACATCCGCCGCGTAGGTAATAGCCGCACGGATGTCTTCATGCGATAGGTTGGGATAGGCGTCGAGGACGTCTGCCTTGGTGGCGCCCTCCGCGAGCTTTCTGAGGATGAGCTCGACCTTAATGCGCGTGCCGCGGATCACAGGCCTGCCATGCATGACAGCGGGGTTGATCGCGATGCGGTCTCCGAACTTGGCCACCGTGACTTCGCCTTTGAGAAGAAGTTTACGAATCCATTGGTAGGCGCCGAAGATCAGGAGTATGGGGTGATCGAGACCATCGGGTCTCGGGATCGATCGGGTGGCAGCATCACCGCGCGCGGCGCGCAGGCTGGCGGATCCTGATCCTACAGCGCGCGAACAATCTGGCCGGGCGTAGCTTCCGCGAGTTGCCGAAGTGCAACTGGCATGAGCGGCAGCAGCTCCGCTAAACGGTTACTTGGAGCCGCCAGCAGGACGATAATCATGGGAACCTCCGCCAGGTTCTGCTGGTACCGCAAGGCGGCGTCGATCGTCACAAAGGCGTCGAACTGCCCCGCCGCCAGGAGCAGTAGTTCGCCGTTCGTTTTGCCTGCCCAGCCCTGCTCGGGAACAGTTGTGACCTCGTGCTCACGTGGGAACGCCTTTCTTCAGACCTCGTGGGAGACACTCGTCCAACAGGACGCACACAGAGTCCTAGCCGACTACAAGATCGGCCGCGAGTTCCAAGACACCGATAGCCTGTTCCCTGCTGACTGTGGGGAAGTCTTGCAGAAAGTCCTCGACTCGCTGGCCATCCTCCAGGTACTCGAGCAATGAGCGCACAGGTACGCGCGTGCCTCGGAACACTGGGGTGCTGGCCAAAATGTCTGGCGAGCGGTCGATCAGGTCGGAGTGGTGCGGATCAAGGGCTGGCATGTGGCCGGTCAGGGCTATGGTCGCACGGCGCCGACGCTGTCCGCCATCGCTGGTCGCTGCAGCGCGGGAGCTCGAAGAGTGTAGCAACCGTGTAGGAACCCGCGGCGATTTCGTGTCGAATCAGGCTGTCTCAGGCGACTGAGTGTGACAGTTTTGAGCTTGGGAGAGCGGCTCTGAGACGTCTAGAACACGTGTTCAGGCGCCTGGCAGGCAAGGGGTCGGCGGTTCGAATCCGCCATGCTCCACCTCGACTGCGGAACTCAAAATTGGCAGTCGTCGACTGAGAGTGCTAGTTTAGCCGCCGTTTTTCTGCCATTTTGACCCCTTGCCAAGTGCGGGGGCACTCAATGTGGCACGCAAATCCTCTGTGTACGCGCGCACGCCATCAGTGCCCTCCCACACCGCCAATCTATAACTCATCGCCGCCCAGCGCTTCCCGCGCCAGACGGCCCTACCGAGCTCATGACGTGGCCGCGCCCCCGAGAAACGAAACACCATTCGGGTGGACCGACTTTCTTCCGGTCTCGCAACAGCGCGCCGAGCCTTCCTTTGTTCAAGACGCGGGTACCGTCTTCCAAGCCCTCCTCTTGCCCGCGATGTCGACGCAGACGGCGGAACGTCCTGTATCGAGCCTATTTGCTGCGGCGCGCCTGCACCGAACCCGAGCGGGCAAGCAGGCATCGCGCCCAGCTCTCGTGTTCGGCCTTCTTGCAGCGATTCGAAGCGCTCATCGCCATCGCCAGCGTGTTGCACAACGGCGAGAGCTGGGACATCGCACAAGCAGGCCCGCTCCAAGACTATCTCAACCAAGGCACGCCGCCCAGCTATGAGTGGTCTCCCTCTGCTGCTCGAGCGCGAAACGCTGGCCGGTAACGCATTGCGACTTGATGGAGTTCGACGCTCGAGCGCATTTACGGCGCGTATGCGGCCGCCCAGCGACTGAATGTGCCGGGCTCAATCGGCCGATTTAGTCCGGGCGCAATCCGGCCAGGAACGCCTCAAGGAGTCCAGCCAACTCACGCGGGCGCTCGACCGGGATGTCGTGATTGCTGTCCAGGAGCGCCAGGCGCGCGCCGGGAATTGCCGCCACCACGTCCGCACGTAGCATGTCCGGGGGCATGATCGGGTCATGCAGTCCGCCGACTATGAGCGTCGGCGGGGGCGTGTCGCTCAGGCGGTCCACGAAGGACGTACTGAGGCAGGTGCTCAGCGACTCGTCGAGCACCGTCCGAGGGACTTTCACCGCGTCGTCGGCCCACCGCTCGAGCACGTCGGCTTCGACGGGCTGAGTGATGAACCATCGCTCCAGTTCGATCAGGCGCTCGCGGTCGCCAGCACGACTGATCCAATCCGCGACTGTCTCCGCCGGCAACGGGATCTCACCCGCCGGGCATCCCGCTACGAGCACCTGGCCCAGAACGCGGTCCGGAGCGACGCACGTCAGGTATTGCGCGAACTTGGCGCTCATGCTGTAGCCCACGACCACGAAGCGGCGGGCTCCGATGGCGTCGGCCACCGCCAGCACGTCGTGCGCCAGACGATCCAGCGAGTAGCTGCCTTCGGGTTTATCGGAGGCGCCGTGCCCGCGAAGATCCACGGTGCAGACACGTACACCTGAGAGGTCAACGTACTTCAACATCTCATCGAAGTACGCGCCTGATCCCGCCCAGCCATGCATGAATAGCACCTCGGCGGGACCAGTCCCCTGCGTCCGGTAGGCAATCGCCGTTCCGTCTTCGGCACGGGCGGCGGTTGGGCTCTCAATCTGCATGCTCGATGTCCTCTCTGAGCACCCCTGTGAGGGCTCGCCGTATTGACGTCGTCAGCCTATGCCGTGTCGTCGCCCGGCGTGTCGGTAGTTCTACCGATTCATCGCTCGATTACGGGCACACTGGACGACGCTGGTGCCGACTTCGGGTCGTCCACGGCGACGGGCGATCGCAGCAGCCAAGCTGTGATCTGCGCGCGGGACCGCACGCCGAGCTTGTCGCGGATCCGCTCCAGGTGTGTGTTTACCGTTCGCTCGGTGACCGTGAGGCGTTCGGCCATCTGGCGACTCGTCAGGCCTTCGCCGACCAGCCGCGCGACTTCGCGCTCACGCGAGCTGAGTTGGGTTCCGCGGCTCGCGCGGCCCGCATCTGATGCGGGGTGTGCCTCGATGTCGGTGAGGGCGAGCGCGATGGCTCGTTCGAGTGTCAGCGCCTGACCGCTGAGCCACGCTACCGCCCACCCGTCGCGACCGAGAGCGTGCCGCGCTGAGCCGAGCCGACGCGCCAGGTCGGCCTGCCATTTCGGTGGCGACTGGGTGCCGGTCGCAGTCCGCACGGCGTCGGCGGCACCGGCCAGGCGCACGGCGCGCTCACCGCGCCCCTCGGTCACCGCCACAACGGCCAGCCCCTCAAGAGCCAGTGCGATGCCCCGGCGTGCACCCAGATCGCGCGAGAGCAACAAACTTTCGACAAACAGGCCGCGCGCCTCGGCCAGATCGCCCAGGTCGAGCGCGACTAGCCCAAGCTGTCCCAGCACGATCGCAATGTTGGGCCGGTCGCCCAGGGCGCGCCTGACCCTGAGAGTTTCCTCGTACAGCGCGCGCGCGGCGGTGGGCCGCCCGTCCACTCGCTGGACCTCTCCCAGGCCGCCAAGTGAATACCCGATTCCCTGTTGGGCACCGAGCTCGCGCCACAGAGCCAGCCCTTCCTCATATAGCGCGCGTGCGGTTGCGAGGTCCCCCTGGACAAAGCACGCATCGGCGAGCACGTTCGTCACCATACCCACGACGCCGCGCTGACCACCCGCATGGGCGAAATGGAGTCCCTCCTCCGCGCACGAGCGCGACAGCCCAGCGTTGCCAAGATCGCGATGAAGTCTCGCCATTGCCGTCAGGCACAGCGCTACGCCAGTGTCGTTGCCGGCGTCGCGCTCGAGCGCAAGACCGTCCGCAAGCAGCTTGCGCGCGGCGGCGTAGTCGGCCTGGAGCGAGGCGAGGAAACCGATTGCGAACAGCGCGTGCGCTCGCACCTCTGCGGCAATCCCTGGCATGCCTGGTGCGTCGAGGAGTTTGCTGAGCCACTCACGGCCCTCTGTTTCGTACCCACGCAAGTACCAGAAAGCCCACAGGGCCGCGGCCAGACGCAGCCCCAACGCTGTATCGCCGGCCTCGGACAGCGTCCACTCGAGTGCCGCGCGAATGTTGCCCAGATCGCGCTCGTGCCCGTCGAGCCAGGCCTGCTGCTGCGGAGTGAAGAATTGGACCTGAAATGTCTCGGACCGCGCAGCCAGAAAAGCAGCACGCCGCCGTTCCAGACGGGCTCGCTCGCCGCTCGCCTGAAGGCGGTCGAACGCATACTCACGAATCGTCTCCAACATGCTGAAGCGCGCCTCACCGTTGACCGGCGCCGCTGCGCGAATCAGGTTCTTGTCGACCAGAGACGCGACCCCATCGAGCAGCACTTGTGCGGCGTCGCTTTCTCCGGTCGGAGCGCCAGGCGCGTCGACCACGGCTGCCGCGGCCGTGAGCGACCAGTCGCCCACGAGGATCCCGAGCTGTCGGAAGAGCATTCGCTCGGAGCCGGTCAGCAGATCGTAGCTCCAATCGATGGCCGCCCGCAGCGTGCGGTGTCGAGCTGGCTGCTCGCGCGCACCTCCGGTTAGAAACGTCAGCCGGTGGCTGACCCGTGCCAGGATGTCTTCCACCGGGAGCGCACCGCCTCGTGCAGCTGCCAGCTCAATTGCCAGCGGCAGCCCGTCCAGTTTCGCGCACAGCTCTGCGACTGTGCGCGCGTTCTGCTCTGATAGGCGGAACTCCGGCACGACGGCTTGCGTGCGTTGCACGAATAACGCAACCGCCGGCACGCTGGCCAGAGCGTCGGATGGGGTCGGACGCAGCATGTCGGGGACGGCGAGCGGTCGGACAGAAAACGTTCGTTCCCAGCTCACCCGGAGTGGTTCTCGGCTCGTGACCAGCATTTTGACGTCCGGTGTGCTCGCCAGAAGCCGGGCCAGCAGCGCACCGGCGGGGAGAACCTGTTCAAAGTTGTCCAATACCAGGAGGAGCTTCTGGCCGGTCAGATATGTCACGACCTGCGGCTCGAGCGGGTGCCCCACCTCAGCGGCAATCCCCAGTGCTCTGGCGATGGCTGGCAGTACTAGATCGGGGTCACGTAAAGGCGTCAGATCCACGAAGCAGGCACCTTCGCGAAACGCACCAACCGCCTCGTCAGCCAACGCTAGCGCGAGGCGCGTCTTGCCCGTGCCGCCTGGCCCGGTCAGCGTCAATAAACGCGTGTCATTGTCCTGCAGCCGGGTGTGCAGCTCGCCGAGCTCGACCGTGCGCCCAACAAGCCTGGTCGCCTGCTGGGGCAGGAGGTACCGCCGATGTCCTAGACCGCCAGTCTTCTGCAGCCGCGAGTCATGGATCTGCTCGGCACGCTTGGCACCGAGAGGCCTGTGTTCCGGGATGCGGCGTCGGGCCATAGTTGCTCATTGTGGGCCAGGGCGCTCGGAGGCTCAAGGACCCGTCTGTGTTTGTCCGTAAATGCCGACCGTCTAGCTGGAAGTAGGCTAGATCGTCCACGCTTTGCTCACCATTCCTTTCCGAACGCCATCAGGCTGGCGCTTGGTCGTGTACTGGCCATTGGTCTCCTGGTACTCATCCTTACCTGTGGGCTGGTGTACTCCCTCGCGCTGGACCTTGTCACGGACCTGGGGAGCAGAGCTACCTGCGAACACGAGGCCGCAGCAACATGTCCAGGTCATCCTCGCGATGTGGGACGATCGAGGCGTACCCGTGCACTGCGTGTCGGGAGACGTTCCGCCGCTCGGCTAGGCGCTCTACCACCCTGAGGCGACTACTTATGGGGGCCGTCCCCACGACACTCGGCAATGCGTTCTAGCAGTAAGCAACTGCCCTGCCGTGATGATTGACACCGCCTACGCGCCGACCGGTAACGCCAACCGGTCGGCCATGTTCGATCTGCCCGCTGCTGAGAAAGGAACGTCTGCTGAGTGGCGGGTCGCTCAGAACCCATTTCTCATCGCCGCCCTGGTGTTCGCGACCGGCGGCCTGTACTCGCTGTGGTGGCTGGCTCGTACCTGGTCCCAGATCAAGCGTGAGGATGGCGACTCAGGAAAAGCGCCCATTTGGCACGCGCTGACTGCGTTCGTCCCGATTTACTGCTTCTTCCGGTTCCACGCCCACATGCGGGCTATCGCGGATCTGGCTCCTGTTCCAACTGGGATCGCACTCGCGCCGCGCGCCATGACGTTCGCGTATGTTCTTATCGAGCTCGTTGGCTCGCCAAAAGTTGGTGTGGCGTTCTCCGTTTGGGTCACCACGCTCACTCTCTTGTCGGCAAGCGCGCTGTTCGGGTGGGCCCAGCACGCACTCAATGCCACATGGGGAACGCTGCCAGGTGGAGCTGTCAAGGGGCGCGTACACCCATTGCACTGGGTCATTCTGGCCATGGCCACGCTGGGGACCATCGGCGGACTTCTGGGTGGAGACTGAGGCTGACCGTGGAAACCTTGGTGAATCCACAGCACGCCGGTGCGTGGCGTATGGCTACGATCTTCGTCATTTTCTCCGTGTCAGCAACCGCGCTGCTGTTCACGCGACTCCGCAGACCCATGCGTGAGCGACTGCCGGGCTCAGGACAGGCGCAGCTTAATCACGCGAATGCTTTTGTCAGCGCTAGGTGCGACCATCGCTCTCGTTTTCCTTTCCATCACCGTGGCAGTGCTCATTGACTGGCAATGGCGTATTGGCCTAAATGGTCGAGACGTTATCTGGTACTCCTTACTGGGCGCCGAGATGTTTTCCGCAGCGGTTGTCCTGCGGCCTCGAGGCTCACGGCTCCGCTTCTGCGTGCCCTCCTCGCGGGTCTTTCAGATCATTGGCGCGCCAGCGTTCTCGTTCTTACCTGGCGTACGTCCGCGATCAAGGGTCCGAGGCCGCTACGCAGCTCGGGGGTTGGCGGGAGATGAGCCTTACGTTCAGGCGTCCATCAAGACACCGGAGCGGGCACCAACTCCGCGTAGCGCATTGCCTTCGCCAGTCATCTCGGTCGCTCGACTGGGCGAAGTGTTCGGCCAGCTCCTCCGCGCGCGCCTCCAGACTGTCGGCGTACAGTTCCTCGAACGTTAGGGCCGGCCTAAAAAACTAGTGGCGGTGGAACGTGGCCTGGCCGCACTTGTCGTGACGCCGCAGCGAGTTGCGACCATCTGCCCGTCGAATGTGGGCTCGCAGGAACTGCCGATGAAGCCCCAGATTCGAGCGTTGCTTGTGGACGGGTTCACGGAGCAGCAGATGAAGCACTTGCTCCTCGCGACCATTGCTCCACTCTTGGGGTGTGGCTGGTTCCTCTATCAGGTCCTAAACACGCCATCCAAAGACAGTGCCTGGCTACCCGCGGTTGTTGTGGCGGTCGCGTTGTTGATGATCCTGGTGACGGCGATCGTGCTGCGGTGCCTGATGCAGGGAGTGCCGCGGATGAACGCGAGGAAACCTACCTGCGAGCATGAGGTCCTAGGATCAGCCGAAGTGGCTGATCCAGGGTGCGCCGGTCGGCCGAGCAGGCGCTCGCGGCCATAGCCTACGTGAGAAGTGCGGCCGAGCAACTGGGCTTTACGCTCGGCTGAGCTACGCCGGCGCTGGCGTTGGTTCTGGTATGTGAACGGGGGCACGGCGTGCTGGGGCCGTGATCCCGATGACCATGCCCGCCGCGAGCAGGCATAGCCCGCCGGCCACCAGGAACGCCACCAGGTACTCGCCAAGCCACGAGTGCGCTGCGCCGGCGCCAAACGCCGCGAGCGCGCCGCCCAGTTGGTGCGCAGCAAAAACCCAGCCGAACACCAGACCGACGCGCTCCCTGCCGAAATGATCGGCCACCAGCTTGACGGTAGGCGGGACGGTGGCGACCCAATCGAGGCCATAGAAGACCGCGAAGCCCGCGAGCGCGGGCGCTCCCATGTCGTAGGCCGCGGGCAGGAACAGCAGCGACATGCCTCGCAAGCTGTAGTACCAGACCAGCAATTTGCGGGCGTCCACACGGTCAGTTAGCCATCCCGAACCAGTCGTGCCGATGAGGTCGAACACGCCCATCGCCGCGAGCATGCCGGCCGCGGTCACCTCGGGCACGCCGTGCTCAACCGAGGCTGGAATCAGATGCACTCCGATCAGCCCGGCGGTAGTCGCGCCACAGATAGCCATGCTGCCGGCGAGCAGCCAGAAGTCGCGCACACGGACGCTCTCGAGGAGCACCGTCACCGTCAGGCGAAACGGGTTACCGGGTGCGCTCGGCGCGGCGCTGGAAGCCACAGGGCCGGACGGTTCGGTGGCGCCGTAGGGCTGCAAATTCACGTGCCGTGGGTCGTCGCGCATCAGCAGTCCGACCAGGACGGCGACGACCACCGCCACCCCTGCTACGAGCGTCACCGCAGTTCGCCAACCGATCGTCTCGACGATGGTGGCTTGCAGCGGCAGGAAGATCAGCTGCCCGGTCGCAACGCTGGCCGAGAACAGGCCCGTGACCAGACCCCGCCGCGCCACGAACCACCGCGTGGCGACGGTCACGCCCAACACCAGGGCCATGCTCCCCGAGCCAATGCCGACCAGCACGCCCCACAAGGCGACGAGCTGCCAGCTCGACTGCATGAACGCGCTCAGCCCGACACCCACGGCCAGGGTGGACAGCGCGGCGAGCATGACGCGGCGCACGCCGAAGCGCACCATGAGCGCGCCCGCGAACGGACCGCACAGCCCGAACAGCAGCAGGTTGACTGAGAGCGCCAGCGAGATGATCGCCCGATCCCAGCCGAACTCCCGCTCGAGTGGCAGGACAAGCACCGCGCGGGTAGCACCGATGCCAGTCGAGGCCAGCAGCGCCAGAAAGGTGACGGCGGCAACAACCCAGGCGTAGTGGATGCGTGACCGACTCATCGGCCGACCGCCTGGGCATCGCGCAAGGTCATGCACGTGCTGCTGGCGCGCGCAACCAGACGATCCTGATCGTCGAGAACATCGCACTCGACCAGGCCGACCGTGCGGCCACGCTGAACGACTCGGCCAGTCGCGCGCAAACGCGTTTGCCACACGGGTCGCAGGAAGTTGATCTTCAGCTCAAGTGTGGTGAAGGTCTCATCCTTGGCGAGCGTGCTCGCAAAGGCGAAGCCCATCGCCGCGTCGGCCAGGTCGCACAGAATGCCGCCATGCAAGCTGCCCATGGGATTAGCGTGCCGCGACAGGTCCACTTGTAGCTCAAACACCGCCTGACCCGGTTCGATTCCGAGGAGACGGAAGCCGATCAGCTGCGCGATTGGCGGTATCGGCGCTCGGCCATCCAGGATCGCGCCTGCACGCTCCGACATTGGAATGGGCATGCCATGCGCAGGCGCAGGGCCTTCACCGTTCATGAGCACCCCACTCTAGCAGGCGTGCCCGGCCGTATCTGAGTCAGCCGAAGTGCCAGCGGGTGGCGCGATGCGGCTCGGCGGTTCCGACAACGAAAGCACTGTGAAAGATAAGGCGCCGAGACCCGCGTGCAGTTCCCGCACGGGCTGATCCGAGCAACTGCGCCGTCGTGGCAAGTCGAAGCCGATCGTGCTGATCAACCTCGCCCGGCCGGCCGCCGAAGCGGCAGCTCGAGCAGCGGAAAGGCGAGGATCCTAGCGCGGCGTAGTGCGACCGCGCGACGCATCAGCATCAGCAGCATCAGCAGCCAATCGCTAGTCGACGTGTGGGCCTGTGGGACGGCAAAACCTCACGCGACCGCAGATCGGCGAGGCTGACGCTGTGCTCGAACTCTTCCGGCTCTTTGTTCGCCACGGCGCAAGCCGCTGCGCGCCCCCATCAGAATCTCGTCGAGAACCTGCTGCTACGCCATCAGCCCGGTGCTCACCCGTCCAACTCGAAGCCGACCGCAGGCGCGGCTTCGCCTCTGGGACAAGCTGCTGTGGATCCTCGCGCGCCGTTCTGCGCCGGCTGGCGCCAGCATCTGTCTTTCGTCACGCCCGATACGGTTGTGCGCTGGCATCGGCAGGGCTGGCGCTTATTCTGGCGTTGGAAGTCCCGCTCCCGAGGTGGACGTCCGAAACTCAGCCCCGACGTACGGGACCTGATCGCGACTATGTCGCGCGACAACCGGCTGTGGGGGACGGAACGGATCAGAGGCGAGCTGCTCAAGTTGGGCATTGTGATCAGTAGTCGCTCGATTCGACGCTATCGGTAGCGCGGACCAGTGCGCTTACCCAGCCAGACGTGGCGCACGTTCCTGCGCAACCATGCTCGCCATCTGTGGGCCGCCGATCTGCTGACGGTGCCCACACTGACGTTCAAAACGCTATGTTGGTATTCATCGCCCACGGCAGGCGCTTGCTGGTGCATGTCAACGTGACGGCAGCCTGGGTGTGGCGGCAACTCATCGAGGCCACACCGTGGGCCCAGAAACCCCGCCATCTGCTCCGCGATCACGACGCCGTCTATGGCCGCGATTTAACCGATGCGCACCATCGACGCCGCGCTGGTGCTGCCCATCGTGGCACTCGTGGGCCTGCTGACCGCGCGAATCGACGGCTTGGCTCGATGCCGCGGGCTGGCAGGCTGGTCACGTTGGGCGGATTCGGTCTCTGGGCGTACACCGCGGCCGAGAACTTCCTGCCCAATACCGAACCGTCGTGGTGGCATCCGCTCCTGTTCCCGGGGCTGGTCGCAGTCGGCTCGCTCGTGTTCGGCCTCGGCCGGTTCCGATCACGTGCGCTCCCACGCGGCGCGGCTGCGCTGGTGTTCGTCTCCGGACTACGCCCTGGTCCGTATGGCCGGGTTCACTGCCATACTGCTGTACGGCGTTGGCTGGGCGTGGCTGGGTTACCGCGTTTCGCGGCTGAGCACGGTTGGCTAACCAGGTACCGTCTCGCGGGCTGGCAGCACAGCGATCAGCCTCGTGCCGCCCCCGGGGCGGCTGATGATCTCGAGTTGCCCGCCGAGCGCCTCGACCCGGTCTGTCAGGCCGCGCAGACCCGAGCCCGTCACCTCGTTCGGCTCGAACCCGCGGCCGTCGTCGGCTACCTCCACCCGCAGGCTGCTGGGCAAAGCCGCCAGGCGCACTTCGATACGATTGGCGCCGGCGTGCTTAAAGACGTTAGCCAGTCCCTCGCAGACCAGGAAATAGGCCGCTCCTTCGATCTCCGCTGGGTAACGGCTGTCGCGCCCGAGACCGTCGGCGTTCACGTGCACAGGCACGGGCAGACGCGATGTCTGTGCCTCGATCGCCTCTAACAGACCACGGTCGGTGAGCACAGGCGGGTGAATGCCATGCGCCAGCTCGCGCAGGTCCTCCAGCGCCTGGCGCGTATCCAACTGCAATTCGGCAAGCGTGGCCTCGACCAGGCTGGGGTCGCGCGCGAGCTGATTGCGCGCCAGGCGCGCCTTAGCCAATAACGCCACAAGCTCCTGCTGCACCCCGTCATGGATGTCGCGCTCGATACGGCGGCGACCGGCCTCCTCGGCCTGAACGATGCGGGTCCGCGAGGCGGCCAAGTCGCACGCCTGGCGTTCGATCTCCGTCAGACGCTCCGCCAGCTCGGACGCCAGCGCAGCGTTGCGAATCGCTAGCGCCGCCTGTCGGCCGAGTGTCTCCAGCAGCTCGTGGTCCCTCGGCTGGAACGCCCCGTCTTCCTTGGGGCCACACTCAATGGTCCCGATCTGCGTTTGGGCGTGAATCAGCGGCACGCTCAGCGCCGGGTTCGCCGATTCATACAGGGCGATGCCGTCCGCCGCAATCGGCTCCGATACCAATTCCCCGCGCATGACGGATACACGCACCCAACGCGCCTGGAGCCCCCGGCGAACGGTGGCGGCCACCCGCGGCGCCACTTCGTGGGTGCCGAGCGCATACTCGAGCGTCGCGCCGAGTCGAGCAACGAGCTCATACCCGCTCAGCCGCTCGCCGAAGACCCATCGGTCTGCCAGCCGCTCGAGCCGCCGCCGTACGGGCTGGACCAGCAGGGTGACGATGATCGTGCAAACGATTGCCAGTGCCAGAGGCAGCCCGCTCGCTGGCCGCCAGACCCAGTGCGACGGAGAGGCCTACGTAGGCCAGCGCAATGCCCAACCACAGCACGCCATAGGTGATGGTGCGGCTGATGAGGCGGTCGATGTCGTACAGGCGGTAGCACACGATCGCCACCCCGATGGCGGCAGGGATGCCGATTATGGCGAGGCTATACGGCACAACTGCCAGGTACTCCCAGTCTCCCAGCGTGGTCGCCCATGACCAGCCGCCCGGCAGCCAGAAACCGCCAATAGCGACTGCCGCGAAGACCCCGGCCAGGGCGACCCACTTGATCTGCTGGCGTTCGGGGCCATGTTCGCGGCGGAAGCGCACGACCAACGACAGCCCGGCGGCAAGCAACAGCGCCACCTGCAGCAGGTTGAGCCCCCGACTGAGGACCTGCAGTACCTCACCGGTCGGACCAGCCACGCTGACGGGACGGGCAATTCCGGCCATCGAGGATGGATTCTCGGGGAGGAGGCCATTGACGAGTGCCGCGGCAGCGCATGCGCCAACGAGCAGCCAGGCAACCGGTTGCAAGCGCCGGGACACCAGTGTGCCGTCGGGGAACAGCAGGAGCGCCATCACCAAGAGCCCGACGGTGGGCCCCGAGGCCACGTGCCCGAACCACGCCACCCACTCACCCGCCGGTAACGAGCCCGGTCGGGCCAGCACGGCGTAACGCGCGTAGCTGCCGGCCGTCCCGCGCAGCGCCTCGGTTACGCCCATGCCGCATATCAGCCAGCCAATCGGATTGCTCGGTTGGCGGGAGTCGATCAGTGCGCCGACGGTCGGGAACGCCATGAGCGTCAAGGCAAACTGCACCGCCACCGGTGGCGGGAACGGCCGCGGGAGCAACGGGTCCAGGGATGCGGGCTCGACGATGTTAAGCACCAGGTTGAGCAGCGCCAGAAGGAGGCACACCGCCCACAGCGGCCAGGCCAGCCAGGCCGCCACGTGTCCCTGCATCCCTTGCACACGCGCATGGTGAGCCGCCGACGGGCGAATGTCGAGAGGGTCAGCCTCAATCTGCAGGTGAGGTGAACCTCACCCTCCGCACTCCGCTCGACCATACGCAAGCTCGGAGGTTAGTCGGGTGGGCTCCCCGCGCTACCAGACCTAGGCTGGCGTCGATCTCAGTGTTTCGGAGGGGTGCCCCATGAGCACCGTCGAACTCAGTGTTCCACGCAGCCTGGACGCCAGGCAGTCCATACCCACACGCGAGATGGCCGCCGCCGGTGATGGAGGGTGGTGGCGCTTCCTGGCACGCTGGAGTCTGTTCGCCGCGGCCAATGGCGTGGTCGGCTGGGCGATCTTCATCTACGTCAGTGCCCGGGGCGTCAGCGCGTCTGGGGAACGCGGCGATCTGAATGTGGCGCTTGCATACCCCGCGCTGTGGCGCGTCGCCATGGTCTACGACACCCTGGCGTGGTTGTTCATTGGCGGGACCGTGCTGACGTTCGCCGCGATCCAGTTTCGTGCCCGACCCATCCTCGGTGTCTTAGTGGCCGCCGCCGCCATCGGCGAGCTGTTCGGGTCGATGGGTGGTTATGTCCGGCTGCACATCGTGAGTGATGTGGCCGCACAGTACGCGTCAGCTGGCCCAGACCAGCAGGCGGCCCTGCTCCAGACCTATCACCAGGTCGCGCTGCTGGCCAGCAGCCTGCAGGGCTTCGGAGGGCTTTTGACCAAGCTCGGGCTGCTCATGATCGGCGTGGCCACGTTCCACATGGCAGGGTTCCCGCGCTGGCTGGCGATTGGCTTTGTTGTACAAGCCGTGGTGGGACTGACGTATGAGACCATGTCGATCCTGGGCATCAACGGCCCTGCTGTGTTTCTCCCGGCCGTCGCGTACGTCTTTGCCTTTCTGGTCTGGGACATCGCTATGGCCGGGCTGTTCTGGCGCGGAGCACCAGGGTCTTGAGAGGACTTCCTGGATACGTCGGGACTGGTGCCCCTTCCACCTGGGAGTCCTATCGACGGATACTGGGCCGGGGTGGTGGGTGAGCTCCGCCGTGAACGCAAAAGTGCCGTATCCCTTGCAACTCGCATTCGTTCCACGCTCGCGGAGCTTGGCTGCTCGGTGTCCTGGGCAATCCAGCCCGTACGAAAGGGTGTCCAATGTCAGCGGAACAGAACAAAGTGGTGTTGCGCAGATATTTCGAGGAGCTCTGGAACAAAGGCAATCTCGCGGTTATCGACGAATGTATTGCCCCCGGCATGTCGCTAAACCAGGACAAGGACGTAACCCTGGAGCGGTGGAGAGAAGCGTTATCAGCCTGGCTTACCGCCCTCCCCGATTTTCGGTACCACGTGGACCTCTTGATCGCCGAGGGGGACATCGTCGCTGCCAAAACCCATTTCACTGGCACGCACCGGGGCGTCTACGACTTGGGGGTGGGGACCGTGGCCGCCGACCGGAAACTCAATCGATATAAAGGAGTTCATTTTCTTTCGCCTTGCCGGGGGCAAGATAGTCGAGATGTGGGACTCCTGGGACAGCGAGACGTTCGCACGTCAACTGGGTGGACAGCCACCGGTTTCTACCGCCAGTACCTGACCGCGTCCTCAGTCAGGCATGGTCGTCCTCGGGCTATCACGCAAGTAGGTCAGCACGGCCGCCACCCGCCGGTGGACGTGTGGCTCCTCCGACAGGCCGAGCTTGGAGAAGATGGCGTTCACGTGCTTCTCGACCGCTGATTCGGAGAGCACGAGCGCCGCGCCGATCGCGCCGTTGGTCTTGCCTTGCGCCATCTCGCGCAACACCTCCAACTCCCGCGGACTGAGTCGGCTCACTGGCGAGTCGGCCAGGCGCGCCCGATGAGTGACCAGCAACTCGATGATCTGCGAGTCGATGACTGACCGCCCGGCGACGACCTCCTTCAGGGCGCGCAGCAATTCATCCAGATCGCCAACGCGTTCCTTTAGCAGGTACGCGAGGCCCGACGTACCGTGTCGGAAGAGCTGGAATGCGTACGCCTCGTCGGCGTGTTGCGAGAGCACCACCACACCGACCTGCGGATGCTCGGCTCGGATCCTGTGAGCCGCTTCAATGCCTTCGGTGCGGTGGCCTGGCGGCATGCGGATGTCGGTCAGCACCGCCTGCGGCCGCAGCCGCTCCACTGCGTCGATCAGTTCATTGGCAGTGCCGACGGCGGCAACAACGTCAACCTCAGCCGAATCTTCGAGCAGACGGCGGGTGCCCTCGCGCACCAGGTAGTTGTCCTCCGCGATTACTACTCGTAGTGGGCTAGACATGCGCCTGCGCTTCCACTGGCAGCTCAGCGCTCAATCGGGTGCCCTCTCCTGGTCGACTTATTATGTGGAGACTGCCGCCAACCGCTTCGATTCGGTCGGCAAGGCCGCGTAACCCGGAGGGCGTGACGCTGGCCGGATCGAAGCCGTGGCCGTCGTCGGCGACCTCGATGTGCACACTGGTCGGTGTGGACGCGAGCCGGATAGTTGCATTATGCGCCGATGCGTACTTCAGCGTGTTCGCTAGGCCCTCGCACGCCAGGAAGTAGGCCGCGCCCTCGACGGCCTCCGGCAGCCGCGCCCCGCGCCCGAGCCGGTCGGTCTCGATGCGCAGCTCGATTGGCAAGCGCGCTACACGCCCCCTCGATTGCCTCCAGCAGCCCACGATCGCTGAGCACCACCGGGTGGATGCCGCGCGCGAGCTCGTGCAGGTCGTCCAGCGCCTGGCGCGTGTCCTCCTGCAGCTTCGGCCAGAGTGGCGGCAGTCTGCTCCGAGCCTCGGCTGATTTGATTGCGTGCCAGGCGGAGCTTGGCCAACAGCGCCACGAGTTGCTGCTGGATGCCATCATGGATGTCCCTCTCGATACGTCGGCGGCCCGCCTCCTCCGCCTGAATGAGGCGTGTCCGTGAGGCAGTCAACTCCTGCGTCTGGTGTTCAATTTCAGCCATGCGCTCCGCTAGTTCCGCTGTCAACGCGGCGTTGCGGATCGCCTAGCGTGATCGCCTCGTCGCTCGAGAGGCGACTTCCGTCCGACCAGGCCTGTTGTGCTGCCGAGGGTCCCAGCCGTCGCTCAAGCTCGCCCTGCAGCCGCTCAGCAGCCAGGCGATAGCGGGGCGGGAACCGGACGCCTGCCTGCTCCGCGAGGGCGAGCCCGGCCCCCGCCCGCCTGGCGGCTCGCACGGGTTCGGAGCCGGCCAGCAGTCGCGCCACCTGGAGCAGGACCGAAGAGAGATTGGGCACCATCTGCAGGTCCCATAGCATCGCGAGTGCTCGACGGAAGTGCTCCAGAGCTCGCGTCGGTACATTCCGCCAGCGCCAATACACCCCAGCAGGAAGTGACCGAAGCTGGGTACCGCCTGATCACCGTTGTCCCCATCCGTGGCGGCCATTGCGAGCGCCCGCTCTATTTTCTGGCGACCCTCCTCGCGCCGCTCGTGGTTCGTAAGGAGTGCCCCAGCCAAAATGATCAACACCCAGGCGACCCCACGCGTGTCGCCGAGAGCCTCAACCAGCGCGAGACTCTGCTCCAATACTGGGATGGCCTCTTCCGCGTCTTCGTCTAGGATTGCCGAGTAGGCAGCCAGGGCCATCGCGATGGCCGCTGTGGCTCGGTCACCCATCTGCTCGGCCAGAGCTGAGGCTTCCTCTTCCAGCTGCCGTGACCGCGGAGGATCCCAGAACATCTCGAGCGCACCAGCAGCATGCAGTGCCCCGGCGCGCGCCAGGCTCGGCTCCGGACAACGCGCCAGGAACAGGTCCGCCCAGCGGCGTCCCTCGGCACAGCTCCGGCGCCACCATAGGTAGCCAGTGGCCGCAAGCAGGCGTAGGCCGGCCGCGGCGTCACCCAGCTCGCACCAGTCAAAGGCACTGCGCAAGTTATCGACATCGCCGTCTAGTGCCCGGAGCGGGCCGGCGAGGCCCTGCGTGGGCGCATAGAGCGATTCCGCCCGTCCGAGAAGTACGCGAGGTGACGGGAGCGGGCCAACTCGACGTCGTCAGCCTCCTGCAGACGTTCCCAGCCGTACTGCCGAAGGGTCTCAAGAAGCCGATAGCGAGTGCCCAGCGGGCCGGACTCCGCCAGTACGAGAGACTTGTCGACCAAGCGTCCGAGTCGATCCAGCGTGTCTGGCCCGCCCATCGCTTTCGCCGCGGACAGGTCGAAGCCGCCAACGAAGACGGCTAGCCGTCGGAAGAGCTGCTGCTCGGCCGCGTCCAGCAGTTCGTAGCTCCAGTCGACCGTCGCTCGCAGTGTCCGGTGGCGGAGTGAGGTAGCACGGCCAGTACGCCGCAGCAGCGCGAACCGGTCGTCGAGATGACCCAGCATCTCAGACGGGCTGAGCACGCTCACGCGCGCAGCTGCCAGCTCAATCGCCAGAGGCAATCCGTCGAGACGACGGCACAGCAGCGCCACTTCCGCCGCGTCGTCGACCAAGACGGTTGGATGCTGGGCGCGGGCGCGCTCCACAAACAAAAGCGCTGCATCCTGGTCTTCGAGAGGTCTCAGCCGCCAGACGACTTCGCCGTCAGTGCCTAGCGGCTCGCGACTGGTGGCCAGCACCCGGACGCCCGAGCACTGTTGGCGGACTGTCCCGAGCAGGCCTCGACCAGATGCTCGCAGTTGTCGAGCACCACCAACAGCTGGTGCTTCGCGAGGTAACCCAATAGCGTCGCGGTGGGCTCACAATCCAGCTCGACGCGGACTCCAAGAGCAGTCGCGACAGTGGGTACGACGAGCTCGACCTCGGTGACCGTGGCCAGGTCGATCAACCAGACCCCATCGACATGCGCATCGAGGAGCTTTGCAGCCGCTTCGAGGGCGAGCCGCGTCTTGCCCACTCCTCCTGGACCAACTAGCGTCAGCAGGCACCCGTCTTCACGGAGTAGGGTCCGGCACAACGCATACACGTCCCTCAGACCGCCTCGGTCTCACCGCTGGCACCCGAGCTGTCCACATATAGGCACTGTCGTCGCAGTTAGGGATTTAGTCTCGCGGCCCGCCGACCTGGGACTAGAGGGTAGAACTCGCCCGCCGACCGGGCGGCTTACCCGCCAGCAGCTGTGCGACATCGTCTGTCAATTGCGGTGGCTCCCAGTAGCTAGGCACGCACGCCTCCAGGAATTCCAAGCCATAGGCTGCCGCTTCCTGCTCTTGAGGCGTGCCGGCCGTCGCCTTGGCGAACAGCGTTAGGGCGCTGTAGATGGCGTTCCTCACGATGGGGTTCAGGATTGCCATTTGCTCGTCAGTGAGGTGCTGGACGTGAAAGTCCTCCAACTCGTTGCGCACGAGCATGGCGATCGCTATCGCCATATGCCGCAGTACAGCCTCATCCGGCGACAGCGCACCCGAAGATCGCCGACTCCTGGTCACGAACCTCGTGTGACGCCAGAAGCTTGGCCGTCCCAATTTCCCGGGGCTCCGCGCGCCTTCCTACGGGGCAACTCTTCGCCATCGGCATCGCCATGCTGCCCCAAAATCGCAGCCGGGCCAGGCCAGGGTGTCGATTGTGAAGCCGCGTTCTTCGCAGTTGTGTCGTCAGCCACCATGTCAAGGTATGTGGCCGGCAGCATCGATGGCACAATCGCACATGCTGCTGCTCAGCCTTGGCTCGCTCTCAATGTATTGGGGACCCTTAAAAACAAGTATTGCATTGCCAGCGCGGCGCGGGCGAGCTGCTCTCGGGTCGGCACTCGTGTGGAACGGGCGCTGCCTTTTCCAGGCGCGACCCCAGCTCAAGCCGTTGCCAGGCAAGAAATCACGGGGCCGAAGAATGATCGACGCAGAATTCGTGTGAGCAAATGGACGGGGGCTCGAACTCCCGACGCCTTCGCTGCGACTTCCTATGAACCTGCGCCGACTTCCGCGATGTCTGGCCGACTCGCTGACCACCCATTTGACCACCAAACGTGGGGAAACGTGGCACACGCTGGCGCTCTGTGCGGAAGTCGCGCGCAATAGTCGCTGGGTTAGTCGCGCGCGGTTGGTTTCCTGCGACCTCCATGGACCCAGCACTGTCTGGTGCAGGCAACCCGTACTGTGCTGAGGGTTACAAAGAGATCGCTTACGAGGTGATCGAGCAGCTCGGCCGAATGCCGGCCACTGTGATTGTGCCCACCGCGGGTGGCGATACGCTCTACGGGATCGCGAAGGGCCTGCTCGAGATTTCAGCTCTGACCGGATCGCCGCTTCCGAAGTTGATCGCCGTCCAGCCGCTGCGGGCCAATACACTCAGTCGGAGCGCCGCCGCGGGGCGTCCCGTCACCCTTGAGTCGGCTGATTCCATTGCTCTCTCCCTCTCCGATCGACGGGTGGGCCGCCAGGCGCTCGTTGCGCTGAGGCGCACGAACGGTATCGCCACTGACGTTGAGGAATCCGAAATTGCTACGGCTGTGCGTGACCTCGCCCTGGCCGGCTTCTGGGCTGAGCCGGCGAGTGCCGCCGGCCTGGCCGGTTACCGTGTCGCCTCGCGTGACGGTCTGATCGATGCTAGCGGCCCGACCGTCATCGTGCTCACGGCCTCCGGGTTCAAGTGGCCGGATGCCATGGCCCGCGTGGTGGAACTCGACTCGGTGCGTTCGCGGGCCGAGCTGTGGCACCGTCTGGACCTGCTGACTAGCGGAGACAGCCGTGCCGACGGACACTAATCAACTTGATGGCGCCCAGCGGACCCTCGGCGGGCGCCCGCGGCCCGGCCCGGTGCCTGGCAAGAATGTCACCCACGACGTAGTGGATGCGATCTGCCGAATGCTGCGCACCGGCCGC
>WNGF01001872.1_pt1 | contig 57523 bp, 51 predicted proteins | sample 5400641 | NCBI WGS metagenome assembly WNGF01 (sample SAMN13153371, study PRJNA577476) | soil metagenome | isolation source: 80 cm soil or saprolite under grassland replicate 2 | place: USA:California | collected 2016-06-15
CGGTGGCAGGTCGTGCAGTTCCTGAAGAGGATGGGAGCGACGTCCTCCGTGTACGTGGGGATCGTGGCGGACTCGGGCTTCGCCGCCTGTGGCGCACCCGACACGAGGACTCCGAGGCAGAGGGCGCCGGCAAGGGCGCAGAACGCAGTCCGTGGCATGTTGAGCTCCGAACCCGGGAAGGGGCACATTGTAGCATTCGGCGCGTTAACGGACGGCGTAAGCGTACCGTCCTTTCACCGATGCAGGACCTTTTGTACGCGCGTGTTGTGGAAGCGCCGGTTCGCCGCGGATCCGTCGATCGTCGGGCGCACGCTGAAGGTGAACGGCGTCGATCGAACGATCATCGGGGTGATGCCCGCAGGGTTTGGGTTCCCGGAAGTCGCGAGGCTCTGGCTTCCGCTCGCGCCGGGAAAATGAGGGGTCATCGAGATCTGACCCTTACAGCGCCACCCGGTGGCGACCGCTGTGGAGGTAGTTCATCGTCTGCACGGTGAGCATGATCGTGAAGTCGAGCGTCGTCTGCTCTTCTGACTTCTTGAGCCGCAGGTTCATCTCGTTCGCGCGCTTGATCATGTTCTCGAGCACCTGGTCGATCGTGTACTGATATTCGCCGGTGCCCGCCGCGACCATGCGCCGCACGTCCTTCCTGACGCGCGCGATGAAGCGCGCCGCCTTCATGTTCCCCGCGAACTCCGGCTTGTCGGAAAACAGGCGGTTCAAATCGCGATCGTAGAAGTGCGGGTGCTCGACGCCGTAGTGACGGCGCTTGCGTTCGTAGTGTGCGCGCAGCGTCTTGCGCAGGCTCTGGAGCGGTTCCACCTTGCGCCGTGTGGTGACGAGCATCGACTTGCCCGCGAGCTCGCTCATCAGGCCGTCCAGGTATTCGAGCTTCTTGAGCGCCGGCCATCCCCCATACCGCGAACGCCAGTCCGAATCGGGCGAAAGCCAGACGGCGAACGTCTCGGCGAAGTCCTCGTCCGGATGGCTCTGCGCGTACCAGCTGTCGAGATGCAGGACGAAGCTTTTGCTGTACGGTTTCGGGGTGTAGTAGTCGGGATACTGCATATACGACGGGCCGAACAGCTGCTGCCTGCGACGGCGCTGCCGCAGCTTGTAGGCGTTGTCGATTGCGTGCCCCGCCTCGTGGCGCAGAATCTTCATGCACCACCCCTCGTTGCCCCCCTCCACTTCCAGCATCTGGGCTCGTTCGAGGCGCTCCAACCGGGGGTGCGCCAGGTAGAACGGAAGGGCCACTCCGGGCACGCCATCGGGGGAAAACCACTCGGCGGAGAGCCAGAAGTGAGGATGAAAGGTGAGCCCGCGTGCGTCGATCTCCCGCTGAAGCTCCGCGATCCGGGACTCCAGCACGCTCCCCTCGATCGTGACGCCCAGTTGCGAGATCCGCAGATCCAGGAGCTTTTCATCCGGCCACGCGGCCCATTCCTCCAGCGGAATCGTCCCGGGCGGCGGGGCGGGCGCGGCAGGGACCTCGACGGTCATGGACAAGTGGCCAGTCTAACGTAAGCTGTGGTATCTACCTTCAGCCCCCCGCCCTTGCGGGGCCAAGGAGCGTGTATGGATTCCGTTTCCCGGATTAGTTTTGCGGCGGCGCTCGCAATTGGGCTGGCGCTGCCGTCCAGCGCAGCGCCACAGGCGGCGGGTCAACAGCAGCCAGCCGCGCAGCAACCCACCGCGCAGCCGCCAGCCGGCCAGCCGCCCACGACCGAGCAGGCGCCGAAATACGAAGAGACCGTGGTGGTGAGCGCGTCCAAAACGGAAGAAAAACTCGTCAACGCCCCCGCGACGATGACCGTCATCGGCGCGCCGCTCATCGAGCGCGCCACGTCCCAGAACTTCGCTGAGCTGCTCCGCGCGGTGCCAGGACTCAACATCACGCAGGTCTCCGCACGCGACATCAACGTGACCAGCCGCGCCGCCACCGGCACCCTCGCGACGGGGCAGCTCGCGCTGCTCGACGGCCGCAGCCTGTACCAGGACTTCTTCGGCTTCGTCATGTGGGACTTCCTTCCGGTGAACCTGAATGAGATCAAACAGGTAGAAGTCATCCGGGGGCCGGCCTCCGCGGTCTGGGGCGCCAACGCGGTGTACGGCGTCGTCAACGTCATTACGAAGTCGCCCCGCGAGATGCAGGGCACGAGCGCGATTCTCGGCGTGGGCAGCTTCGAGCGCACGAACGGCCAGGACGCCGGCTCGCTCTGGTACATCAGCGGCACGCACGCGCAGGCAGTCAACGACCGCTGGTCCTTCAAGCTGTCGGCCGGCGGCTATTCGCAGGATCCGCTGTCGCGTCCGACCGGCGTCATTCCCGGTTCGCCGGGCGCCGGCACGCCGTATCCCGCGTACCAGAACACCGGTACCACGCAGCCGAAGGTCGACGGACGCGTTGATTACGACTACGCGGATGGACGCAAGCTGTCGCTTTCCGGCGGCGCATCGGGAACCGAAGGGATCATGCACTCGGGCATCGGGCCGTTCGACATCAAGAGCGGCTCGTACATGACGTATGCAAGGGCCGCATATACGAGCAAGGGATTCCGGGCGGCGGCGTTCACGCAGCGGCTCGATGGGGATGCCGCTAACCTGCTGACCCGGACACCGGCGAACACGCCGATCGGGTTTGCGTTCAAGACGAATACCGTCGACCTGGAGCTCTCGAACGTGCAGGCGTTTGCCAACCGGCATGTCCTGAACTACGGCGGAAACCTCCGCTACAACACGTTCGACCTGTCGCTCGCGCCGAACGCCGATAACCGGACGGAGTTCGGCGTCTACGCGCAGGACGAGATTTTCCTGTCGAAGTATTTCCGCTGGTCGCTCGGCGCGCGCGTCGACCGGTTCGATTACCTGAACGATTTCGTGTTCTCGCCGCGGACGACATTCATGATCAAGCCGCACGAAGACCACACGATCAGGCTGTCGTACAACCGCGCATACCGTGCGCCGTCCGTCGTCAACAACTTCCTCGACGTGACGCTGGCCGAGCCGATCAACCTCGGACTGATTAACCCCGCGCTCGCCGGCAAGATCTACCCGCTGCCTGTCAGATCGATTGGCAACCCGGATCTGACCGAGACGTCGCTCGACGCGTATGAGCTCGCGTACACGGGCGTCCTGCGCGGCCGCACCGTGCTGTCGGCTGCTTTCTACGTCAACAAGACGACGGACGACATCCTCTTTACAGAGGAGCGCGCCGGACGCTGGACGGCCACGAACCCGCCGCCGAACTGGGCGTTTGGCTTCCTTTCGCCGCAGGTCATCCCGCTCATCACACAGGGCCAGGGGTTCCCGGGGCTGTTCACGTACAAGAACTTCGGCAAGACGACGCAAAAGGGACTGGAGCTGGGCGTCAACACTTCGATGAACAAGTACGTCAGCTTCTTCGCGAACTACTCGTACCAGGCCAGGCCGGATCCGGAAGGATTCGACATCTCCGAGCTGAACCTTCCGCCGAAGAACCGCTTCAACATCGGCGGGGCGGTGACTTACAATCGCTTCCTCGGCAACCTGTCGCTCGGCTACACCGACAGCGCGTTCTGGCAGGACGTCCTCGACGACCGGTATCACGGCACCACGGACTCCTTCACCGTGGTCAACGCGGGATTCGGCGTGAAGTGGGCGCGGGACAAGGTGACGACGTCGGTGAAGGCGATGAATCTGGGCAACCGGAACGTGCAGCAGCACGTGTTCGGCGATATTACGAAGCGTCAGGTTGTCGGAGAGCTCAAAGTTCAGTTCTGATAGCATTTATCACGGCGCGTGGGGCCCCACCCCATGCGCTCTCGCTCGCGGGCGCCTTTCCTTTTACCTTTTGCCTTCTACCTTGACGCTGATCCGGCTCCTGGCGCTCGACATCGACGGTACGATCCTCGACAGCCACGGCCACGTTCCCGATGCGAACCGCGACGCGATCGCCCGGGCGATCGCTGCCGGGGTTGAAGTGGCGCTCGCGACGGGACGCCGCTATGACTTTGCGCGTCCAATCTTCGAGAAGCTCCCGGCGCCGCTGACGCTGATCCTGAGCAATGGCGCCATCGTCAAGACGCGTGACGGCCGCACGCTGATGCGCAGCCTGCTGCCGCGCCGCGTCGCGCGCGACGTGCTGGTGCGCGTCCCGGAGCATCGCGACAGCGCAGCCGTCGTGTTCGACAGGCCGCGTGAAGGGCAGGTCGTGTTCGAAGCGATCGACTGGGACCACCCGCGCCACCAGCGTTTCTTCGCGTCGAACCGTCCCTTCCTGAGCGAAGTCGCTCCGCTCGAGGACTGCCTGACGGAGGATCCGATCCAGGTGATGTTTTCGGGCGGCTGCGTCGAGATGCGGCGGTTGTTCGTCGAGCTGCAGCAGCCCGGCGGAGAGTTCTCCGTGACGCTGACCGAGTACGAGCATCGCGACTTCTCACTGGTCGATGTCGTGCGCGCGGGCTGCTCGAAGGGGACCGCGCTTCGTGCGTGGGTCGAAGCGCGCGGGCTGCACGCCGTGGACGTCATGGCGATCGGCGACAATCTGAACGATCTCCAGATGCTCGAGTTTGCCGGCACGCCCGTCGTCATGGGCAATGGGCTGGAGGAATTGAAATCGCGCGGATGGGCCGTCACCGCGCACAACGACGACGCGGGAGTCGCCGAGGCAATTGAGCGGTTTATTCTCGGTTAGACCAGAGAACCTGTGGCTTCCGCCTTCAGGCGGAAGCTTCCGGCTGAAGCCGGAAGCCACACAGTTTGTAAAGGAGCTCTCGCTTTAAGCGTTTATGGCAATGGGAATGGGGCTGCGGCTCCCGAAGTCGGAAGGCACGCGCGGGCTACGGCACGGGCGGAGCGGCAACGTGGCGGGCGCGACCGGAACGAAGAAGCCGACGCTCACGTCGGCCGCCTGGAACGAGGCGAAAGCGCTCGTCTGGGCGCGGCGTGGACGGCTCGCGCTCGGCCTTGCGCTGATGCTCGTCAACCGCATCGCGGGGCTCGTCCTGCCGGCGACCTCGAAGTGGCTGATCGATGACGTCATCGGCAAGCACCGCGCGGATCTGCTGATCCCGCTCGCGGCGGCGGCTGGCGCCGCCACCCTCGTGCAGGCGGTGACCTCGTTCGCGTTGTCGCAGGTCCTTGGCGTGGCCGCGCAGCGCGCCATCACGGACATGCGGCGGCGCGTGGAAGCGCACGTCGCCCGGCTCCCGATCAATTACTTCGACTCGACACAGTCGGGCGTCCTGATCTCGCGCATCATGACGGACGCGGAAGGGATCCGGAACCTGGTCGGCACCGGCCTCGTGCAGCTCACCGGCAGCGTCGTCACGGCCGTGTTCGCGCTCGCATACCTGTTCTATCTGAACTGGCTGCTCACCTGCATCACGATCGTCGCGCTCGCGAGCTTCGGCGGCGCGATGGCGCTCGCGTTCAACAAGCTGCGGCCGCTGTTCCGCGAGCGCGGCAAGATCAACGCCGAGGTCACCGGCCGGCTGAACGAAACGCTTGGCGGCATCCGCATCGTCAAGACCTACACCGCGGAGAAGCGGGAAGAGCTGGTGTTCACGAAGGGCGTGCATCGGCTCTTCCGGAACGTCGCGCAATCGATCACCGGCGTCTCGGGGATCATGGCCTTCTCCACCATGATCATCGGCGTCATCGGCGTCATCATGTTTGTCGTCGGCGGCCGCTCGATCATGGCGGGGCGGATGACGCTCGGCGACTTCATGAACTACATCCTCTTCACCGGCCTGATGGCCGCGCCGGTCGTGCAGATTGCCTCGATCGGCACCCAGATCAGCGAAGCGTTCGCCGGGCTCGATCGCATCCACGATCTCATGACGATGAAGACCGAGGACGACGAAGACGACACGCGCGAGGCGCTGGGTCCGATTGACGGCGAGATCGTGTTCGAGGATGTCAGCTTCGAGTACAACGAAGGCGTGCCGGTGCTGAAGCACGTCAGTTTCCGCGCGCCGGCAGGTACGACGACCGCGCTCGTCGGGTCCAGCGGCTCCGGCAAGAGCACGCTCATCAGCGTCGTCATGGCATTTAACCGGCCGAAGAGCGGACGGGTGTTCGTCGACGGCCACGACCTCGCGGGCGTGCGGCTGCGCGACTACCGGTCGCAGCTTGGCGTCGTGCTGCAGGACAACTTCCTGTTCGACGGTACGGTCGGGGACAACATCCGCTACGGCCGGATGGACGCGACGATGGAGGAGATCCGCGAGGTGAGCCGGATCGCGCACGCCGACGAATTCATCGACGGCTTCGAGAAAAAGTACGACACCGTCGTCGGCGAGCGGGGCGTGAAGCTCTCGGGCGGCCAGCGCCAGCGCGTCGCGATCGCGCGCGCCATTCTCGCGGATCCGCGCATCCTCGTCCTGGACGAGGCCACGTCAAGCCTGGACAGCGAGAGCGAGGCGCTCATCCAGGACGGTCTCCGCTCGCTGCGGCACGGCCGGACGACCTTCGTCATTGCGCACCGGCTGTCGACGATTCGCAGCGCCGACCAGATCCTGGTGATCGAGCACGGCGAAATCGTCGAGCGCGGCACGCACGCGGAGCTCCTCGCGCTTGGCGGGCGCTATCGCACGCTGTACGACAAGCAGTACAGACTGGAGGCCGATCGCTTCATCAACCCGGGTGAAGACTTCACGCCGGAACTGCCGAAAGCGAGCGTGTCGGTGCCCGTTCGCCGCGACTCGGCGTTGTGACAGAATTCCCGTACTAGTGAAATTCCCGTAGTGTCCGCCTTCCGCCTTCGCCAAGGCTCCGGCGGACCGCCGTAGCTTTAGCGGAGGCTGGTCAGGCGGACCAATCAACAATCAGCATCAATCAGCAATTCTTCATCCTCCATGCAGTTCATATACACGATGAAAGGGCTCGGGAAGGTCCACCCTCCCGACCACGTTGTTCTCAAAGATATCTGGCTCTCGTTTCTTCCCGGCGCCAAGATCGGCGTCCTCGGTCTGAACGGCGCGGGCAAGAGCACGCTGCTGCGCATCATGGCCGGCGAGGATCGCGACGTCGTGGGCGAAGCCTGGCCCGCGGAAGGCATCACCGTCGGGTTCCTCCCGCAGGAGCCGCGGCTCGATCCGTCGAAGGACGTGCGCGGCAACGTCGAAGAAGGGGTCGCGGAAATCAAGGCGCTCCTGACGCGGTACGACGAGATCAACGCGAAGTTCGGCGAGGACCTGCCGCCGGACGAGATGGACAAGATCCTCGAGGAGCAGGGGAAGGTGCAGGACCGTATCGAGGCCGCCAACGGCTGGGACCTCGATTCGCGCCTCGAGCTCGCGATGGACGCGCTGCGTCTCCCGGCCCCCGACGCCGAGGTCTCGACGCTGTCCGGCGGCGAACGGCGCCGCGTCGGGTTGTGCCGCCTCCTGCTGAAATCCCCCGACCTGCTGCTGCTCGACGAGCCCACGAACCATCTGGACGCGGAATCGGTCGCATGGCTCGAGCGCTTCCTGAAGGACTACGCGGGCACCGTCGTCGCGGTCACGCACGATCGGTATTTCCTCGACAACGTCGCCGGGTGGATCCTCGAGCTCGATCGGGGCACGGGGATTCCGTGGGAAGGCAACTACTCGTCGTGGCTCGAGCAGAAGCAGAACCGGCTCGCGCTCGAGGAGAAGACGGAGTCGAAGCGGCAGCGCACGCTCGCGCGCGAGCTGGACTGGATCCGCATGTCGCCGCGCGCCCGCCAGGCGAAGGGGAAGGCGCGCCTGAACGCGTACGAGGATCTGCTCAAGGAAGAAACGGCGCAGAAGATCGAGCAGGTCGAGATCTACATTCCCCCCGGCCCGCGGCTCGGCGACGTCGTGATCGAAGCGCGCAGCGTACGCAAGGCATACGGCGATCTCCTGCTGATGGACGACGTGAACTTCACCCTGCCGCGTGCCGGCATCGTCGGCGTTATCGGACCGAACGGCGCGGGAAAGACGACCCTGTTCCGGATGATCACGGGGCAGGAGCGGCCGGACGCGGGGACGCTGCGGCTCGGTGAGACCGTGCAGGTCGGCTACGTCGATCAGTCGCGCGACGCGCTCGGCGCGGACAAGACCGTGTGGGAAGAGATCACCGGCGGCCGCGACATGGTGGAACTCGGCAGGCGCGAGGTCGCCTCGCGCGCGTACGTGTCGTGGTTCAACTTCAAGGGACGCGATCAGCAGCGAAAGGTCGGGTCGCTTTCGGGCGGTGAGCGCAACCGCGTGCACCTCGCGAAGCTGCTGAAGGGCGGGGCCAACCTGCTGCTCCTCGACGAGCCCACCAACGACCTCGACGTCGACACGCTCCGCGCGCTGGAAGAGGCGCTGCTCAACTTCGCCGGCTGCGCCGTCGTCATCAGCCACGACCGCTGGTTCCTGGATCGCATTGCCACGCACATGCTGGCGTTCGAAGGGGAGAGCAAGGTGGTGTGGTTCGAGGGGAACTACCAGGATTACGAAGCCGATCGCCATCGCCGCCTCGGCGCAGAGGCCGACCAGCCGCATCGGATCAAATACAGAAAACTGACACGGTGAGGGCGGTTCACCTTTCACTCGGCACGGCGATCAAGGGATCGCCGGCCGAGTTTCATCCGGGTGCGCTGCGCGTCTCTCACGAGAGGGACGTGAAGTAGCGGTACCAGCCGATCAGACACAGGATCGCGCCGAGCACCACCAGCATCACCCAGATCCGCACGTTGAGACGGTCGCTGAAATCGGGCGTCATAAGGCCTCCTATTCCTTCTTCGTATCGCCGTTGCCTCCCGCGAGCTTCTCCTGGCGCAACGCCGCTGCGCCGAGCATTCCGCCCATGCCCATCGATTCGACCGCGCTGCTCGGGATGAGCATCAGCGCGCCTTTCTCCTTGAGGCCCTCGTAGAGCATGTTCATGGCGCGCAGGTGCAGCGCCGTCGGGTTGTCGTGGTACGACTTGGCCGCTTCCTGGAACGAGTGCGCAATTTCAAGCTCCGCCTGGCCGAGGATGATCCGCGCCTGCTTCTCGCGCGCGGCCTGCGCCTCGCGCGACATCGCATCCTGCAGCGCGCCCGGAATGACGACGTCGCGCATTTCTACCGAGGATACGGTGACGCCCCACGGGTTCGAGCGTTGATCGATGAGATGCTGCAGCTCGGATTCGATCCGCTCCCGGCCGCGCAGCAGCTCGGTCAGCGTGGTGCGGCCGATGATGTCCCTGAGCGCCGTCTGCGCCGCCCAGCTGACCGCCTGCGCGTAGTCCTGCACTTCGAGCGCCGCCTTCTGCACGTCGTGCACCAGCCAGAACAGCACCGCATCGACGTTCACCGGTACCGTGTCGGACGTCAGCGTCTGCTCCGCGGCGAAACTGGTCGTGATGGTCCGCTGATCGATCCAGGACGAGACGTTGTCGATGAAGGGGATCACCCAGAACAACCCGGGGCCGCTGAGGCCGATGAAGCGCCCGAGCCGCAGCACCACGGCACGCTCCCACTGGCTGGCGACCTTCGGCGACTGCATCAGGACGAGCCCCACCAGGATCATCGCGACGAGCGCGAGCGGATTGTCGTTCCTGATCATCCACGCGAGTCCGGCCAGCGTGCACGCGAGCAGAATCGCGACCGCGACCACGTTCGTGCGTGGCGCGGACAGCCGCGCCGCCTCCTCCGAGCGTCGGCCGAAAACCACCGGGACCATGTCGGCTCCTCTCTCGTGTTCAAATTACCGTTTCACCGTGCGCTGCTCTTTGAGCGCGCCGAGCAGTTCATCGAGATCGAACCCTACCCGATCGGCGTCCGCGAGCACGCGCGTGGCGAAAGCGCGGAGGCGCCGCTCGTGTTCGCGCGGCGGGTGCGCCTGCGCCGGGGTGCCCGTCACGAACGAACCCACGCCGCGCCGCGTTTCGATGACACCCGCGCGCTCCAGCTCCGCATAGACGCGCGCGACCGTATTCGCGTTGACCCGCAGGTCGACCGCCAGCTGGCGGACCGTGGGCAGCTGTTCCCCGGCCTGCAGCCGGCCGGTCGCAATCCCCGCCCGCAGCCCCCGTTCGAGCTGCGCGTAAATCGGCGTCGCGTCGTTCGGGTCAATAGCGACGATCGACACTTGAGTGATTGTACTAGTGAATTAGAACAATGTCAAATGTGACCGCGGCTGAACGGACGAGCGTCAGACGAGACGTTGAATGGACCGGGTGCTGCTGCAGGCGCGCGCGATCGATGTGTTCACCGCGTCCGCGACGACAGCGGTCGGCGTGGGCGCGCTCGCGGCCGGATTCGGCGGCTGGATTCGGAGACCCGCGGCGCCGATCGAACGTATCGCGCTGGTGCCGACCTTCAAGTCGGCCTGAGACCGGTGGTGCCGACCTTCAGGTCGGCCTGAGATCGGTGGTGCCGACCTTCAGGTCGGCCTGAGATCGGTGGTGCCGACCTTCAGGTCGGCCTGAGACCGGTGGTGCCGACCTTCAGGTCCGCCTGATAGCCGGCGGGCTCCTGTTGTTCTACGCCTGGTACGCCTCGGATCTGGCGGGGGTTGGCGGTTACTGCTGTGGTTTGAATCTTGCACTTTGCCAGGACGGCAGCGAAAGAGACGCGCGACTGGCCCTCACAACAGCTTTAGCTACAATAACTTGCGCGATTCGCTGTCGCGGGCTCCAATTGGCGGCGGGGTCGAGCGGACAATTTGGGCCTGTCGAAAAGTGGCAATGGTGCCGAAAATTGTCCATATAGCCGGGTCGGTTTTACGCGGCCGGACGTGGGTGCACAGATGACGCGTTCAAGATCACATCGCGACGAAGCGGGCTTCACGCTGATCGACATGCTGTTCGTGGTTGCCATCATCGGTCTTCTGGCATCGCTGGCGATTCCAGGCCTGATGAAAGCACGCGGCGCCGCACAGGCGTCCTCCGCGATCGGAACGCTGCGAGTCGTCAACAGCGCGGAGCTGAGTTTCGCGATCACGTGCGGCCTTGGTTTCTATGCGCCCGATCTGCCGACGCTTGGCGTCCCGCCGCCGGGAAGTGTCGAGCCGTTTCTCGCCGATGAAATGACCACCGCGGCGACCTTCGTCAAGGCCGGCTACAACTTCAGTCTCGCGGGTACGGGCCTGGCAGGCGCGCCCGCCTCGTGCAACGGCCTCGGCATCGGGCAGGCATCGCCCGGCTATGCGGCTGTCGCCGATCCGCTGGATCCAGGCGGAGCGTCCAGATACTTCGGCACCAACTCCGACGGCGTCACCTATCAGCACACCGCCACGTTGTCCGCGGTGATGCCGGAATCAGGTCCGCCGCCGGCGGGAACGCCCATCCAGTAAGAGCTAATCGCTGATCGCGAATCCCGAATCCGCGAATCCGCGAATCCGGGATTCGTTGAATCCACGAATCCGGATCGACGCACCCCGAATCCCGCACGTCGGATCCCGCACTCCGGATCCCGGATCCCGCACTCCGGATCCCAGATCCCGGATCCCGCACTCCGGATCCCGGATCCCGCACTCCGGATCCCAGATCCCGCACTCCGGATCCCGGATCCCGCACTCCGGATCCCGGATCCCGTAGTGGTATCGTTAGCCTCGATTCCTGGAGGCTATCGATGCGACCGGCCGTTGCGCGCTCCGTTCTTCCGTTTCTCTTCGTCCTCATTTGCGCGACCCCTTCTGCCGTAGCGCAACCTCGCTCAACCGCGTCTTCGAAGAGGGCCGCGGCAGGCGCGCACGCCGCAATCACCACACCGAAGCAGCATTTCGGATTCAACATCGGCGACGACTATCAGCTCGCGACCTACGACCAGTTCGTGTCGTACTGGCAGAAGCTCGATCAGGAATCCGACCGCATGAAGGTGGTCGAGATCGGGAAGACCGCGGAGGGGCGTCCGCAGCTGATGGCGATCATCACGTCGCCGGAGAACTTCAGGAAGCTCGATCGGTACAAGGAAATCTCCCGGCGCCTCGCGACGGTCGACGGCGTCGACGACGAGCAGGCGCGCGCGCTGGCGAAAGAAGGCAAGGCGGTGGTGTGGTTCGATGGCGGCCTGCATGCGACCGAGGTGCTCGGCGCGCACCAGTTGATCGAGACGGTGTATCAACTCGTGAGCCGCAACGATCCCGAGACGCGGCGTTTCCTGAACGACCTCATCATCCTGGCGGTCCATGCGAATCCCGACGGGATGCAGCTCGTGTCGAACTGGTACATGCGCCGCCAGGATCCGGCGCGTCGATCGACCGAGGCGCTTCCGGTCCTGTACGAAAAATACGCGGGGCACGACAACAACCGCGACTTCTACATGTCAAACCTCCCCGAGAGCATCAACATGAACAAGGTGCTCTTCACGGAGTGGTTTCCGCAGATCGTCTACAACCATCACCAGACGGGACCCGCCGGCGCCGTCATGTTCGGACCGCCGTTCCGCGATCCGTTCAACTTCAACTTCGATCCGATGGTGCCGATTGGCATCGACATCGTGGGTTCCGCGATGGTCGACCGCATGGCCGTCGAGGGGAAACCCGGCTACACGAGCCGCAAGGGGTCGAACTATTCCACGTGGTGGAACGGCGGCCTGCGGACGACCCCCTACTTTCACAACATGATCGGCCTGCTCACCGAGACGATCGGGAACCCGACGCCGGTGAACATTCCGTTCGTCACCTCGAAAGTGCTTCCCGACTCGAGTCTCTATTTCCCGATCGAGCCGCAGCAGACGTGGCGCTTCCGCCAGTCGATCGATTACTCGGTGACGGCGAACTACGCGGTCTTCGACGTCGCGTCCCGCAACAAGGACCACTTCCTCTACAACATCTACCGGATGGGGAAGAACTCCGTCGAACGCGGAAGCCGCGATGCGTGGACGACGACGCCGCGGAGGGTGATTGCGGCGCAGGCGGCGCTCAGCGGAGCGCGCGGGGGGCGAGGCGGACGAGGGGGGACCGCCAACACCGCCGCGGATGAGCCTGTGTCAGCGGCGGGTGGCGGACGAACCGCGACGGTGGAGGAGTTCAGGACGCTGCTGCGCGATCCCGCGATGCGCGATCCTCGCGGGTTCATTCTGCCGGCCGACCAGCCCGACTTCGCCACCGCCGTGAAGTTCGTGAACGCGCTGATCAGGAACGGGGTCAGCGTGCATCGCGCGACAGGCGGCTTCACCGTGGCGGGCAAGACCTATCCCGCGGGCTCGTACATCGTGAAGACGGCGCAGCCGTTCAGGCCGCACGTGCTCGACATGTTCGAGCCGCAGGATCATCCCGACGACATTCCGTACCCCGGCGGCCCACCGACACGCCCGTACGACAACGCGGGGTGGACGCTGGCGTACCAGATGGGCGTGAAGTTCGATCGTGTGCTCGACGGCTTCGACGGTCCGTTCGAGAAGGTGAACGGGCTCCAGCAGCCGCCTCCAGGGCGCGTGGCGGAGACCGCCGGCCCCGTCGTGATCAGCCGCGCCGGCAATAACGCTTTCATCGCGGTCAACCGGCTGCTGGCCTCCGGACGCGACGTGCGATGGCTGGAAAGCCGCGAGGGGCAGTTCTCGGTGACCGGTGTGCCTGCGGAGGAATTGCGAAACCTCGCAACGGAGCTTGGCGTGAGTTTCACGCCGGCCGAGGCGTCCGCCACTGCCGCTGCGTCGATCGCGCTTCGCAAGCCGAGGATCGCGCTGGCGGATCAGTACGGCGGCTCGATGCCGTCAGGCTGGACCCGCTACGTGCTTGAGCAGTTCGAGTTTCCCTTCGAGGTCGTGTTTCCGAAATCGCTGGAGGGAGCCGATCTCTCGAGCCGGTTCGACGTGATCATCTTTCCATCGGGTGTCGGCCCTGCGCCTGCCGAGGCGGACCGTGGCGCTCGATCCGGCTCGGACCAGGGCCGCGGTGGTGGCAGCGGCGGCGGCCGGGGCAGCGTCGACGACAGCGACATCCCGGACCAGTATCGACCCATGCTCGGCACCTACAACGCGGCGCAGATGACGCCAGCGTTGAAGGCGTTTGTCGAACGCGGCGGGGTAATCGTTGGAATCGGTCGTTCGGCCAGCAACCTCTCGCAGTTGTTCGGCCTGCCTGTGACGAATCATCTCGTCGAACGCTCCGCTGACGGAACGTCGCGGCCGGTGCCGGTCGCAAAGTATTACGTGCCGGGATCGGTGCTTCGGGTTGCGATCGATAACACCGCGCCCGTCGCTCACGGCTTCGAGACACACGCGGACGTGTTTTTCGACAACAGTCCCGTGTTCAGCCTTGCTCCCGATGCGGCGCTGAAAGGGGTCCGGCCGATCGCCTGGTTCGATACGTCGCAGCCGCTCCGGAGCGGCTGGGCGTTCGGCCAGGGTTACCTCGAAGGGGGAGTCGAAGCGATCGAGGCGACGATCGGCCAGGGAAAGGTGTTTTTGTTCGCGCCGGAGATCACGTTCCGCGGACAGCCGCACGGGACGTTCAAGTTCCTGTTCAATTCGATCCTTCTCAGTTCCGGCCGGCGCTGAGGCCGGCTTCCCTCGCGAACGCGCGCAGCGTTCGCGAATTCGGCAAGTCTCCTCCGAGCCGTGCCGGAGCCGGGAACGTTGCTGCTGTTCGGATCGGGCGCCGCCGCGCTCGCGGCGCGGCGGCGCAAGAAGCTCCAGCCCTGAGGCGCGGCGATCCTACTTCTTCTTCGATCCGCCCTTCGATCGGGCCGCAGACTTGCGGGCGGCGGTGCGTTTGGCTGACGAACGCTTCGCCGCGCCCGCCGCCTTGCGTCCGCCCTTCGACGCGGCGGCCTTGCGCCCCGTCGAGGCACTCGCGCTCTTGCGTCCACCCGCCATCGCCTTCGACGCCCGCCGCGTCGTCGCCTTTGCCTGCCGCCTGGTGCGCGTCACGGCGCGCTTCACCGTCCTGCGCACCGCACGGCGCGGCTTGGCCGATCGCCTGGCCGCCGTCGTGGCGGCGTCGGTCGCCGCGGCGGCTGCGGTGGTCGCCGCGCCGGCCGCGCTCTGTGCTGTGTCGACCACGGCGCGGGTTGCCGAACCGAGGGCGCTGCCGACCTTTTCCGCCGCGTCCGTCAGCAGGCTGCCATCGTCCTGATCGTCGTCGTCAACCACGTCATCGAGGTCCAAATCGTCGTCCATGGCGTCTCCTTGTCCGAGTGCTTCAGCGCAGCGCATGTTAGCAGAGCGGCGCGCAATTCGCGCGGGCAATGTACAGTGCTGACGAGAGGCCGGTTTGCCCACCTATCACGCGCAGATTCTCGACGAGCTCGCCCGCCACGGCCTCGTCCCCGTGCCCGATACGCCAGCCGGACGGCTTCGGGACGCGGTGCGGGATCTTTACAAGTACGAAATCCGGAAGCTGCGCGACCGCGTGGTCTCAGGCGACATTCCGAAACAGGCCTACGCCGGCCATATCGTCGAACTCCGCAAGCGATACTGGCTGCTTTCGATTCCGACGCATCTGTGGACTGAGTAGCGACTTGAAGTTCTTAACCTTTTTCCTTCTACCGTTTACCTTCTTCATTGCGACGACTGCGTGTCGGCAGAGCTCAGTTGCGCGCGATGCTCAGCGCACCACTCGCACCGAAGTGCACGAGCTGTCGCCGGCGCCGGGCGCGCTCGCGCTGCCGCTCAAGGAGGGGTCGGTCCGGTTCGCGGTGATCGGCGATTCGGGACGCGGCGACCAGGCGCAGCAGGAAGTCGCCCGCCAGATGGTGGCGTGGCGTGCGAAGTTTCCGTTCGATTTCGTCGTGATGCTCGGCGACAACATTTATCCGCCGCGGCTGCCGGACGATTTCCAGAAGAAATTCGAGGAGCCTTACAGGCCGCTGCTGGATGCCGGGGTGACCTTCTACGCGACGATAGGGAACCACGATCCGGACATCGAGCTCAATTACCCCAAGTTCAACATGGACGGGCACCGCTACTACACGTTCCGGAAGAACGAGCGGCGCCTCGAGGGGCTTGTCGGGGCGGGGGTGAGGTTCTTCGTTCTCGACAGCCGCGCGCTCGACCCGACGCAGCTCGCGTGGCTCCAGGAGGAGCTGCACAAGTCAGGCACGGATTGGAAGATCTGCTACTTCCATCATCCGATCTACACGTCGGGCCGGTACCCAACGGGCGCGCGCGTCCTGCGCCTCGCGCTGGAGCCGATTCTCCTCCGGGAGGACGTGGATGTGGTGTTGTCGGGCCACGAGCATTTCTACGAGCGCATTCATCCACAGCACGGGATCGCCTATTTCATTTCCGGTGGTGCGGGATCGCTTCGAAAGGGTGACATCACGCGCGACTCGCCGCTGCTGGCGCGCGGGTTCGACACCGACTTTCATTTCATGCTGATGGAGGTTTCGGGCGACACGTTGTATTTCCAGGCGATCAGCCGGACCGGCGACACCGTCGACGCGGGATCGATTACTCGCACGGCGCACCCTCCTTCACGGCCTTGATCTTCTCGCGGAACGCCGTGACCCAGACGCGCGGATTGCGCGCTTCAGCGCTGATGGCGTCGAACTCCACGAATCGCGCCGCGGTGAACAGGTCCGTCAGCTGCTGCTCGGTGATCTGATCGAGCAGGCCGGCCAGCATCAGGCGTCCCTGCTCGGAAATCCGGCGGTCCTCGAACGTGGCGCCGCCGTACGGCAGCGACGTCATGCTGACGGTGCAGGTCGCGCGATCGCGCCAGACGGCCGTGCGCCGCCAGTTCTGCACGTCGACGCGCTCGGGGCCGAACGTCGCGCCGAGATCCTGGATCATCGCGATCGGTTCGCTACAGCCACCGTCCGGCAGCTCCCTGCCCTCGGGGCAGATCAGGCGCTGGTTGGATCCCTTGTTGTCCCAGTGCGCGAGCACGACGGCGAGCAGCCGGAGCGCGTCGACTTCGGCGCGCGGCGATCCTCCGCGCGCGGGATCGATCCGGTCCAGCTCGAACCAGCTCCAGCCCTGGTCGTCGCGGGCCTCGATGATCGTCCCGGGCAGACGCCGCTCGATGACGACAGGCGCCATCACGCGCACGCGCCGGCCATCCATCGCACCATTGAAACAGAGGAGATCAATTCCGATCTTTTCATTGCACAGGAGCGCTTCGAACGGGAGCGGAGGACAGCCCGCGCACTGCACGCTGTGAATCACGAACATATCGTCGGCCGGGAACCCGAGCGCATGCAGCAGCCGCGTTCCCGCGAGCTCCGCCTGGAGCTCCCCGTTGTACGCGCCGTACTTCACTTTGACGATTCGGCCATCAGGGAGCCTGCAGTGAAACTTCGGCGTCCTCCCCGTCAGCTTCTGCACCGTGAACTCGCACGCCACATCGTCGGTGGTGGCAAAGCCGTCCGGCGGGTTTGCTGTGAAGTCGAATTTGGAAATGGGCGTGGCGGGCTGCTGCCAGACGCGGGCTCGCGCCAGGGCGTCATCGCGTATGCGCATCCGCGCGGCGTCCCCCGCACCGGCCGCCCCCTCACCGCCGCACGCAACGGATCCCGCGAGCGCGAGCGAGAGGAGCGCGACCATCAGCTCGCGCGATGAGAACTCCAGTTGCCCCCGATCGACGTCATCGATCGGGATGTCGCGCGGCAAGAGCACGAGCGCCAGCAGGTACAACGCAAGGGCGCCGAATGCGACATATCCCGTCAGCGTTCCCGTGGGTTGGTACACCACGGCGCCGAGACTTGCGCCCTCGATGAGCGCCATCAACACGCGTTGCCCCCAGCTGCCGTTCGGCGCGTACAACGTATCGAGAACAACGAAGCGCAGCACGAACGCCGACCCGAACAGGATCGCAAGACTGCGCAGGAGCGCTCGCCGATCCCTGATCCCCGCGAGCGAGGTGGCAAGCTGTACGAAGAAGCCGATGCTGAACACTGCGTAAAGAAAGCCGCTGTCCGGCGTCAGCAGCGTGAACACCTGCGCCGATGCGGCAAACAATGCGATCAGCACCACCAGGCCGTTGAGATTCTCGAGCGCGGATCGGCGGCCGCTCAACAGACGCTGCGGGATGAGCAATCCGCTTCGAATGAACGTCCCGATCAGCAGCACCGCGAGGACGAGCGAGACGAGCGGCGGCGGCACGAGCCGCACGCCCTCGGCCAGACGAACCCCGCCCGACGCAGCGACGGTGATGAGCAGAAACGGCAGCACGAACGCCTCTCGCGCAGCCGTCACTTGCGACTCCGGAAAACCTTGAGCGGGTTGAAATCGGACGCGTCCCGTGTGACGCCGCGCTCGAGCTCCGCCTTCAGCTCGTCAGCCGATTGCATCCCGAGCCCCGGATCGTTCACGACGAGCCGGTGGTCCGGCGCGAGCGCGATTGCGCGATCCACCGCTTCGATCCCCTGTCGAAACAGCGCGTCGTCGTTATAGAGGCGTCCCCAGCCTTCGCGGTAGTAGCTGTACGCGATGTAGAACTGCGTTCGCGCGTCGCGGCGGGCGGGATCCGCGCGAAAGAATGCGGCGCGCGCCTCCGCAAACGCGTCCCGGCGGAAGAAGGCCATTCCATCAGCGAGTGCCTGGGGATCGACCGAGTACACGCCGATTCCGGAAGCGAGCCCGCCAGTCACCTGCGCGACGGTTTGCGGCTGCGTCACGTACATCCAGACCACGAAGGCCGCATAGGCCGTTGAAGCGGCGAGACCCGCAATGCGCACCATCACGACAGCTGGCTCTGCAGTAACCGTGCCTGAATCCTGGTGACGCTGGCGCGGCGGTTGCTGCGGAAAACACTCAGGTTACGGCAAGAACAGTAATGGAGATGACACGATGAAAGACACGGACCACCGGACTGCTGAATCCCTGCCCGTCACTGCGGAGGTCGGCGGCGAAGGGGAAAGCTATGCAAGTGATGGGGTCAGATCTCGATTTTCCATTTCCCGAACAGCTCAAGGGAAATGGAAAATCGAGATCTGACCCCATCTGCTATCGTTCGGGGGATGCGACGTGCGCGTCCCCCGCTCCCCCTGGCTCTCCTCCTGATCGCTGCCGCCACTGCCTGCTCGCCGAAGAAGATGGGCATCAGCCGCATGGCCGATGCGCTGTCGTCGACCGCCACCTCTTTTACTCGCGACACGGATCCGGAGTTCGTGCGTCAGGCGGCGCCGTCCACGTTGAAGATGGTGGAAATGCTGCTCGATCAGGATCCGTCGCACGCCGGGCTCCTCACAACGGCGTGCAGCGGCTTCGCGCAGTATTCCTACGCCTTTCTCCAATCGGATGCCGATGCCGGGGATCCCGCGAGCGCCTCGACGCGGGAGCTCAAGGCGCGCGCGTCCGCGATGTACGACCGGGCGCGCGGATATTGCGTGCGCGCGATTGAAGTCCGTCACCGCGGATTCACCGACGCGATACAGAAGGATCCGAAGGCCGCGCTTGCGCCGATGACGCGCGCGGACGTCCCTGCGTTGTACTGGACCGGGGTTGCGTGGGGCGGTGCGCTGACGCTGGCGGACAATCCGTTTGGCCGCATCGGCGAGATTGCGACGGTGCGGGCAATCTTCACGCGCGCGCTCGAGCTCGACGACGCATGGGAGAGCGGCGCGATCCATGAAGCGATGATCGCGGTGGAAGGACTGCCGTTCCTGCTGGGCGGGTCACCGGCGCGGGCGAAAGAGCATTTCGATCGCGCGGTCGCCCTGGCCAATGGTCAGTCCGCGTTCGCGTACCTGACGCTCGCCACGGCCGTCGCGCAGCCCGCGAAGGATCGGGCCGAGTTCGAGAAGCTCCTGCGATCGGCGCTTGCGGTAGACGTTTCGCAGCGTCCGTCGATACGCCTCTCAAACCTCATCGCGCAAAGACGCGCGAGGACACTGCTTTCCCAGATTGACAAGCTGTTTTAGCGGAGACCGGCTGCCGGCGGGAACGCGCGGCGCGCGGCAACGCTCACCGGGCGGCCGTTGATCGTGTCGTACTCGTAATGCACATCGAGGTGCGAGACGCCGGCGAATTTCACCTTGGCGGTGGATTCAGTCGCGATCGGCACGCGCACGCCGTCGATCCGGGTGTAGTGGCGAATGACGTTGACAAGGCTGGTCCAGAACGAGGGGTTCTTTGCAAGCCGGCCCTCGACGCGGAGCAGCTCCGAGCCATCCTGGCTGAGCACCATGCGCCCATCCACCAGCAGCAGGTCTTTCCGCTTCGGCTTCAACGTCACGTATCGCTCGCTGTCGCCTGCGGTGGTTTCCTCGAACGTGTAGTTCTCGAGCGTGAGTTCTGATCGGCTGCACTCGCCGTCGGCCACGAGCTCCTGCTCGCGTTTCAGGACCGCCTTGAGGACCTTGTTCCGGATGTAATCGGATCCCTTTTCCGAAACGATCGTGTAGGTGAAGCTCTGGCCGTTCAATTCCGTCCACGCCTCGACCCACGCTTCCTGGCCGAAGTGCTCGCTGCGCGCGTGCATGCGGCGATAGGCGCGGTACTGTCTCAAGGGCTGTTGCTCGCGAATGGACGGGTAGATGGTGGAAGACTCGTCGGCACGTAAGGCCGCGGCCATGCCGGCGGCGATGGCGAGCAGCAATGTGGCGCGGACCACCCATTGTGATAACCGGCGCGCTTGGATTCCGCCTCGACGCTGCCGCATCGCGTCCTCCTTCGTGAGTAACGCAAGAAGCATGCTCAAGTTACAAGCTCGGCCATGCAGTAGAGATGAGCGGGTGCGTTATAGTCGCCGGCGAGGGATATTCACGATGGCGGTGCTGCGTTCACGTGACGACAAGATCATAGCTGGCGTATGTGGCGGGTTCGCGAAAGCGCTGGGGTGGAACTCCACAGTCGTCCGGATTCTCTATGTAATCGTCTCCATACTGTCCGCTGCATTTCCAGGGACGATTGCATACGTCGTCTTCTGGCTCGTCATGCCGAAGGAACCATAGGTGTCTACGGCGTTCTACTGGGTTCCGGGTTCGACTGGGTTCGAAGGCGCACGATCGTAATCACTGCGGCCGCCGCGAGCGGGATTGCGTATTCCACGAGCATCACCTTCGAGGGAACGGCCCAGCGCGCCCCGTGGTTGAAGGCGAGGTCCCACACGATATAGGTCGGAATGATCGTGATCGTCCACGCGACGAGCGGCAGCGTCGCCGTGGTCAGCAGGAACGGCGTGAAGTACAGCAAGTACCACGGGTAGATGACAGGCCCGAACGCCAGCGCGATCGCCATCGGCCATGCCCACGCCGCGGGATTGGAGGGTTCAAGCCGCCAGCGCGCCCAGATCGCGACGAGGATTCCTGCACCGACAGCGACCGCCGCGGAACGCTGTGGACCACCGACCAGCCGCGCGACGAATCGAAACAGCTCTCCGTTGAACCGGATGTTCTGAATGACGCTCGGGATCGTTCCGACCTCGATGGTTCCACCGCGGCTGAACGTCAGGTACAACACGGCCACGAGCGCGCCTCCGCCGAGCGCATCGCGCAGCCGGATGCGTCCGACGTACAGCGGCGCGAGGACGATCGGGAGCAGTTTGCTCGCGACCGCGAGCACGAACGCGATCGAGGCGAGCCCGGTGCGTCGCCGCGCGAGCCAGTACGCGGACGCCACGATCCACAACGCGCCGAGCGCGTCGATGTGACCGCTGTGCGGGATCTCGAGAATTACCAGCGGGTTCCACGCGTAGGCGAGCGCCAGCCATTCGGACCGGCCGGTCACGACCAGCCAGCGCCACAACACGACGATCGTCAGCACGTCGCACAACGTCAGCGCAATCTTCATCGCGCGGGTGGAGTCGTGGATCGTCACCACGAGCCGGAAGAACAGCTGCGCGACGGGTGGATATGGCGACCGCACATGGCGGCTGGGCATCGCGCGCGTTTCGTCGGTGTGCGCCGCCGCCATCGCCGGATCGTCGGGGAGCACCTGGTACGGGCTGTACCCGAGCGTCTGCACGCGCCCGTCCCACAGGTACCGCACCATGTCGCTCTCGGGCCCGACGTGCGGGATGACGAGCGTCGCGCGAAACGCGAGCGCGAACAGAAACGCCGCGCGCAGCGGCCCCCGGCGGGTCGCCTGTTCCCCCCACACACGCCGGAGCATCGGAAGGTATGCGGCCGCCATGACGGCTGCGCATCCGAAGAAGAGCGGTGACCCGAGAGGCGCCTGGGTGACGGCGAGCACGATGGCCGCGGCGAGGTATGCCGTGCCCGTGATCGCAAGGGATACCGAAAGGGACTGCATCAGAGCGGCAGTTTGGATTATAAATGACGCAACCGTATGCAACGCGTCACGACTTTCGCGATAGCCGCCCTGATGGCGTGCGCTGGCGCAGCCTTCGGGCAGGAACCCGGATCGCGCGCCGAAGAAGAGGCGCGCCAGCAGCAGCAGAAAGCGCGGAGCCTCTCCCCCTACAAGGCGCGATTTGTCGAACGGCAGATCCTCGCGATGGAAAACGCCGGCGGCTTGGCGGTGCCGCGCGGCTTCTTCGTCACCTTCGGCGATATCAAGCGAGGCGCCGGCCTCGCGCTCGGCCCGGCGTACGGCCGCGTGCTGCCGAGCGGCACGACGGTCATCGCAAAGGCCGCGTGGTCGATGAACGACTACAAGATGGCGCAGTTCGCCGCGCAGTCGCCGCTGCTCGCGGCTGATCGGCTGCGCATTTCCGCGCGGATCCGCTGGCAGGACGCCCCGATGGTGCGGCTGTACGCGCTTGGACCAGACTCGCCCGAGCGGGGCACACACTATGCCGAGACGAAAGACGAGCTGAGCGCGCAGGCGCTGTTCAAACCGATCCGACTGTTGCGGCTCGGCGGCGGGTTGAGCTTTGAGCGCTTCACGACCGGGCCTGCGCACAACATACGTCAGGACGTCGCCGATCTTCTCGTCGTGCCCGGCATGGGCGCCGATCCGGATTACCTTCACAGCCACGCATCCGCAGCGCTCGACGGGCGTGACGGCGAGGGCCACAGCCGTCACGGAAGTCTCCTGCGCGCGACGCTTCATGATTACCGGCAGCAGAACGACGGCCCGTATTCGTTTCAGCGCCTTGACGGCGATGCCGAGCAGTACGTGCCGGTGCTGCACGGGAATTGGGTGATGTTCCTCGGGCTGCACGCCTCGACGACGTCGACGGCGCCGGGACGCGCGGTGCCGTTCTTCCTGCTGCCGGATCTCGGCGGACACGATCTGCGCGGCTTCGGCAACTACCGCTTCCGCGATCGCCATTCGATCTACATGACCGCAGAGTATCGCTGGTATGCGCAGGAGTTCCTGGACGCGGCGATCTTCTACGACGCCGGCAAGGTCGTGCCGGATCGCGGCTCGCTCGACTTCTCGCATTTCAGGAATTCGGTCGGCGCCGGCGTGCGGTTCCACGGGCCGCAGACGACACTTATGCGGCTCGAAGTGGCGCGGAGCAGCGAGGGGACGCGGCTTCTCATCGCCTTCAGGCCCGTGGGGCAGTGACCGTGAACAGACTCCTCGCCTTCGCCGCCGCGCTGCTCTGGGGATCGACCCTCGTCGTCGCGGACCGTGCGCGCACCGCGCCCAGGTTCTATGACGACGATCCGATCGTGCGTGCGGTCGACACGCAGGACGCGTCCACGGTGCAGGCGCGCGAGATCTCGCTCACGTATGACGCGGTGATCAACCTGTTCGGCCGCCCGGGACTCCCGACGGTCGGCCGCGCCGAAGACGTCAACACGATCGACGAGGTCCCGGATTCCTCCTGGTTCACGAATCGTGTGGGCACGCACCCGGTCACCCCCGACGAGATGTTGCGCGGCCCCAATGATGATCCGGGGCCGGCGCCCGGCAAATGGATGGTGAGCCGCAAGGCGAATGGCGTCTCGCCCGGGTTCACGATCGCCGACCAGAAGGGACGGCGCTACTTCGTCAAGTTCGATCCTCCCGGCCTGCCGGAGCTTGCGACGTCCGCCGAAGCGGTCGTGACGCGCCTGCTTCACGCGGTCGGCTACAACGTGCCGCAGATGCTGATCGGCTCGCTGCGCCGTGAGAACCTCGCGATTGCGAAGGACGCGAGCGTGAGACTCCCCGATGGCTCGCGAAGGCCGCTGCGGTGGTCGGACGTCGACGAGCAGCTGCGGCGCGCGCACCGCAACGAGGACGGCTCCTATCGCGTCACGCTCGGCGAAGCGCTCGAAGGAAAACCTCTCGAAGGGTTCCTGTATACGGGCACACGGTCCGACGATCCCAACGACGTCGTCCCTCACGAGAACCGGCGCGAGCTTCGCGGTCTCCGCGTGTTCAGCGCATGGGTGAACCACACCGATGCGAAAGCGATTAACTCGCTCGACGTGCTCGTGCGCCAGGACGGTAAGTCGATCGTCAGGCACTACCTGATCGACTTCAACGCGACGCTCGGAAGCGCGGGGATCGGGGTTCGCGAGCGGCGCGACGGCTACGAATACCTCGCGGATTTCGGTCCCGCGAAGAAGGCGCTCCCCGCATTCGGCTTCTACGTGCGCCCGTGGCTGACGATCGATTACCCGGAGATCCCGGGCATCGGCCGTTTTGAATCGAAGCGGTTCGTCCCCGAGGAGTGGCGGCCGCGCGTGCCGAATCCCGCGTACGTCCGATCGCGCGCGGACGATACGTATTGGGCCGCGCGGAAGCTGATGGCGATCTCCGACGACCTCATTCGCGCCGCCGTGAAGGCAGGCAAGTATTCCGATGCGCGCGCGGAACAGTTCCTCGCCGACGCCCTGATTGAGCGGCGCGACAAGATCGGACGCGCGTGGCTGACGAGCGTGAATCCGGTTGCCGACCCGGCGCTCGCGGAGGACGGGACGCTGACGTTCCGGAATCCCGCGGTCGACTACGGGTTCTCGCCGGCGCCCTCCCGTTACACCGTGACGTGGTATCGCTTCGATAATGCGACGGGACAGTCAACGCGGCTCGACGAATCGACGACGACAACGGGCACGCGCGCGGCCGCGCCAGCCGATGCGCTGGTGCGCGTCCGCCCCGACACGACGCTGCCCGGCGGACGCGGCGTGTTCGTGCGCGCCGACATCTCCGCAGTGCAGCCGGCGAATCCCTCGTGGCGCGCACCCGTGCAGGCGTACTTCCGCCGCGGTGCGGACGGATGGCGGCTCGTCGGGTTCGATCGCATGCCGGACGCGCCGCTCATGAAGCCGGGCCTGGTCGGCGCGGAACCAATCCCTCATCCCTCATCGCGAATCCCTAATCCCTAATCGGCCAATCCCTAATCGGCCAATCCCGAATCGGCGAATCCCGAATCGGGGAATCCGGAATCGGGGACTCCGGATTCGGCGACTCCCCAATCGGCGAATCCCCGATCGGCGAATCCCGAATCCGCGAATCCCGAATCTTGCGAATCTCTGAATCCGCAAATCGCGCGGCGGACGACTTCGGTGGTGAATCCGAAGACAAGGTGAGAGCCGAAGGACGAGAAGTGGCGCGAGGCGAGGTATTCGGTCGGTTTACTTGATAGACCACTGAGAGGCAGACCGATCTCGTCGGCGGCGACCCAGACCGCGATGCCAAACGGCAGTCCCGCCATCGCGGCGGTCGCCGGCTTCCACTCCGTTGCCGCGCCATAGATCGCGCCCATTGCTGCACCGAACATGTAGTGCACGGCGGTTCCACCAACATCCTGTTCCCGCTCGTCGAGCTGTCCGCCGGCGGCCGCTTCAGCGACGCGTTCTGCGACCTTGATGCTCGCCGGCTTGTCCGAGAGCGTCGCATCCATGTCGTTCGGCGTCGCGTTCCGCCGATGTTTGTCCGCCCGCGGGTCATCCGTTCCTCCGAGCGCCTTATTGAACTGAACCATCGTCCAGGACGCCGCGATGCCGCCGAGTGCCCCGGCTACGGCCCCGAGTAATGGATTGGCGGAGTGTCCGTTTCGCATGTGTTGCTGCATGCCGTCTCCTCGCAATCCCGCTATTCACGCGTCATGCCGCGGTATCCGGATTGCACCGACGGCCGGGATTAGGAGGGACGCGACATGAAGCATTTCGCACTTACTGCCGGGTTGGCGTGTGCGCTCGCGTTGCCCGGCATCGCGTCTGCGCAGGCGGGACGTCCGTCGAGCCCCCCATCATCGACGCCGTCACGGCCCGCTCCGGATCAGCCGAAGACGACCGGTCGCGCCGCCGGACAGGCCGGCACCACCGCAAGCGGGACGCTTGCAGCGGCTGACAAGGCGTTCGTCATGGAAGCCGCGCGCGGCGGTATGGCGGAAGTGGAGCTCGGCCGGCTCGCGGCGGACAAGGCGAGTAATGCTGACGTGAAGCAATTCGGACAGCGCATGGTTGATGACCACGGGAAGGCGAACGACGAGTTGAAGGGCCTCGCGTCGCAGAAGAACATCACGCTGCCCACAGAGACCGACGCCAAGCACAAAGCGACGCAGGCGCGCCTGTCGAAGCTGTCGGGCGAGGCGTTCGACAAGGCCTACATGACGGAGATGGTCGCGGACCACAACAAGGATGTCGCGGCCTTTACGCGCGCATCGAAGACGGCGAAGGATGCGGACCTGAAAACGTGGGCCGGCAAGACGCTGCCGACGCTGCAGGACCACCAGAAGATGGCCAAGGACATTGCGGCGAAAGTCGGCGGGACCGGAGCCAGGTCCGGCGCGGCACCGAAAAAGAGCGGGACGGCGCCGAAGAAGCGGGGCACCGGCAACTAGCGGCGGGAGTCAATCGCCCGGCGGCGCGCCCGCCGGGCGTTCCGCCCGCATATGATCGGGCGGGTGATTCCTGTCTGGAGTTTTCTCGCCGTCACCGTTCCGCTGGTACTCACCCCCGGCGCGTCCACCGCAGTCGTCCTTCGCAACAGTCTCGCTGGTGGCACGCGGGCCGGCGTGGTGACCGCCGTCGGCGTCAACAGCGGCTCCTTCTGCTACGGCCTGCTCACCGCCTTCGGGTTCGCGCTCGCCGTCCAGCACTGGCCGTCGACCTGGCTCGTGCTGCGCATCGGGGGCATGCTGTATCTCGCGTGGCTCGGGATGCGTTCCCTCTATCACGCGCTCGCCGGGATCCGCGCGACGATCGTCGCTGATGTCCCCGGCGGGCAGGGCACGTGGAGGAACGTGTCGGAAGGGTTCATGACCAACGCCTTGAACCCCGCGATCGCCACGTTCTATCTCGTTCTTCTCCCACAGTTCATTCCCACCAACGTTCCTGTCGTGCGCGCGGCGCTCTTCCTGACCGCGCTCCACATCACGCTGGCGTTCTCGTGGCACGTCGTCTGGGCCGCCGCGGGCGGCACGCTCGCGCGAACGCTGGCGTCGCCGCGCGTCCGGCGCACGCTGGAAGCGATCACGGGCGTCGCGTTGTTCGCGATCGCGGGCAAACTGTTCGTCGGCGTGATCGGTGGTGCCGGCCTTTAGACCGGCCCACGTCCGTCGGCAGGCATCGGTAGTGTCCGCCTTCAGGCGGACCTGTCAGCGATTCTTCTTGTCCGGCAGCAGCGCGCTCAACAACCAGCTGACAACCGTGACGACCAGCGCGCCGAGGAAGGCAGCGAGAAATCCGTCCAGGCTGAACTCGGGGACGAGCGCCGCCGTGAGCCCGAAGCAGACGGCGTTGACGACGAAGATGAAGAGCCCGAGGGTGAGCAGCGTGAAGGGGAAGGTCAGGATCAGGAGCAGCGGCCGCACCAGCGCGTTGACGAACCCGAGGAGCGCGCCCGCGATCAGCGCCGGTCCGGGGCCTGTCACGTGCACGCCCGGAACGAACCACGCGGCAATCACGATCGCGATGCCATTGAGTACCAGCCGCAGCAGGAACCGCATGCCTCGAATGGTACTATCAAACGCGATGACCTCAGAAGCCCCGACAGGGGCGTGGCTCTTTCGCTACCGGTCCATCCTTCCGGTTCCTCTCGCGCTGATTCTGATCCTCGTTCGAACAGGAGAAATCCGCTCCGCCTGGCCCGTGGTCATCGGCATTCTCCTCGTGGTTTCCGGGCAGACGCTTCGACTGTGGGCGGTCCGGCATATCGGGACGATTTCCCGCACGCGCACGACACGCTACGGACCGCTGATGACCGCCGGTCCTTACGCGATCGTTCGCAATCCGCTCTACGTCGGCAACTGGCTGCTGTGGACCGGCTTCGCCTTCTGGTCGCGATTGCTGTGGATGGTCCCCGTGGCGTGGGTGATCTTCTTCGCGCAGTACCGCGCGATCGCCGCGTGGGAAGCCTCTTTCATCCGCAGCAAGTATCTCGATGCGTATGACGTCTACGCGGCGCAGGTGCGCCCATGGATGCCGCGCTGGCCGCCGCGCGCCGCGCTCGCGCCAGTCACCCCGCTGCAGCCGTGGCCAGAGGTGTTCTTCAGCGAACGAGGCACGCTGATCGCCGTCGTCCTGATGTCGATCCTTCTCAGCATCAAGATCTGGCGCTTCTCGTAGTCATCACTTCTTCTTCAGCAGTTCCGGGAACTCCGCCTTCAGCGCGCGCAGCTTCGGAAGATCATTGACGACGATGTAGGGGTAGTCGGGATGACGGACGAGGAAGTTCTGGTGATACTCCTCGGCCGGGAAGAAGCCGTCGAGCGGCACGACGGTGGTCACGATCGGACGCGTGAATACTTTCGCGTCGGTCAGCTGCTTGATATACGCGTCGGCGACGCGTTTCTGATCGGCGCTCGTGTAGAAGATCGATGACCGATACTGCGTGCCTTCGTCGGGCCCCTGGCGATTCAGCTCGGTTGGATCATGCGCGACGGCAAAGAACACCTTCAGCAGCTGGCCGTACGTGATCGCCGCGGGATCGTAGGTGATCTTCACGGATTCTGCGTGCGAGGTGATTCCGCTGCTGACGACCTCGTAATGCGCGGTCAGCCTGCTGCCGCCGGCGAACCCGGACACCACGTCGCTCACCCCTTTGAGCTGCTCGAAGACCGCTTCGGTCCCCCAGAAGCAGCCGCCCGCGAGCACAGCGGTCTGCTGCGTGCCGGCTGTACTTATGTGGATGTCTTGAGCGGGATCGGGGAAGGTCGATGCGCTGAGGCATGCAACGGTCCCGAGAGCAACGGCCAGCGGCCGCAACAGGTATTTGATCACTCGATCATTATAGAATCGCTGCCTTTGCACGTCAGTTTTCCTGTGAGCGCCCTTTATGAACAGCACACGTGCGTCGAACCTGCGTTCGTCATCGGGCATCCTCGTGGCAGGGGCCATTCTCGTGGCGGCGGTGTCGATGCCGGCGCAACAGATGGTCACCGAGACGCGCGATCCCGCGCAGCTGCAGGATGAGGAGTTCGCGAAATCGGTCGCCGGCTGGACGACCGCGCCGTATTACAGCAGCCCTCTCGTCGATCACCTGCCGAAGGTCAAAGGCATTCCGTCGCCAAAGGACGTGCTCGGCTACCACATCGGCGCGCCCGCGAAGCTGACCTACTACGCCGATATCCTGAAGTATTACCGGGCGCTCGCGGCGGCGACGTCGCGCGTGAAGGTGGAAACGATCGGCCGCTCCGAGGAGGACCGCGAGCTCGTGGTCGTCTGGGTCTCCTCCGACGAGAACATGAAGGCGCTGCAGCGGAACCGCGACAACCTCGCGCAGATCGCCGACCCGCGTGGCCTCTCAGCCAATCAGATCAAGCAGCTGATCGCCACGACGAAGCCGCACTATCACCTGATGGGCGGACTCCACAGCGGCGAGACGGGCCCGTCCGAGATGCTGATGGAGCTGGTGTATCGGCTGGCGACCGAAACGTCACCGCTGATCAGGCAGATCCGCGACAACGTGATCGTGTCGGTGACGCCCGTCGCGGATGCGGATGGCCGCGATCGGAACGTGGACTGGTTCAAGCGCGGTCTCGAGACTGCGCCGCAGAACGCCACGCCGCCCGCCGCAACGGGCGCTGGCGCGCCGACCACGCCGGCCGCCGGCGCTCCGTCGCTTCCGTACTGGGGCAAGTACGTGTATCACGACAACAACCGCGACATAAACCTGTCGCAGGTGTCGATGCGTGCGCTCGCGGACTGGTACTTCACGGCGCATCCGCCGATCATGCACGACCTGCACGAAGCGCTGGCGCTCATGTACACCTACAGCGGCGCCGCCCCGCAGAATCCCAATCTCGATCCGATCCTGTTCGCCGAGCTCCCGTGGTTCTCCAACTTCGAGGTCGCGCAGATGACGAAATGGGGGATGCCCGGCGTGTACACGCACGCGTTCATGGACGGCTGGTCGCCCGGATATCTCGGATCGGTCGCGTACAACCACAACGGCATCATGCGGATGTACGAGACACAGTCTGGGCGCGAAGCGGGTCCGGGCGGCACTGCCGCTGGTGGCGACGGTCGCGGCCGCGGACGCGGAGGCGATACGGCCGAAGGCGCCGGCCGGAGCGGCGAGGCGGGCGACACGGCGGCTGCGGGACGCGGACGCGTCTCGGGACCGCCGACGGGACGCGGCGGCGGTCAGCCGCGCGAATGGTATCGCGGCGCAACAACACCAACTACATGGAGACGGGTGTCCTCAGCGCCCTGCAGCTCACCGCCTCCTTTCCCAACCTCGTCGTCGAGAACTTCTACGAGAAGACGAAGAACTCCATCGAGTCCGGAAAGAAAGATCCGCCGTACGCGTTCGTGATCCCCGTGCAGCGCGACATGACCAGGGCCGCCGAGCTCGTGAACATCCTGCGTCTGCAGCGGATTGAATTCGGCCAGGCGCGTGCGGAGTTCAAGACGGCGGATGGCACGTTCCCGGCGGGCAGCTACGTGATCAAACGCGATCAGCCGTACGGCCGGCTCGCGAAGAACCTGCTCGAGAAGCAGAGTTATCCCGATCCCGAGCTACGCACCTACGACGACAGCGGCTGGACGATGGGGCTGGCGATGCTCGTCGATGTGAAGGAGATCAAGGACAAGGCAGTGCTCGACGTGCCCACGACGCCGGTCGAGAAGGTGACGTTGAAGGGCAAGGTCACCGGATCGGGCACGGCGGCGCTCGCGATTGCGCACTTCGGATCCAACAACATGATCGCGTTCCGCTACCGGCTGCGGAACGTGCCGATGAAAATCGCGGAGAAGCGTTTCACGGCCGACGGAGTCGAATTTCCCGCGGGCTCGTTCGTGATCGCGCCGCCCGCCGATCTTGCGGCTGCGCGCACCGCGATCGAGCAGCTCGGATTGACGGCGGCATCGCTCGCGTCGGTGCCCTCCGTTGCGATGCACGACGCGGACGCGCCGCGAATCGCGACGTACTCCTCATGGAACGGCACGCAGGAGATCGGCTGGGTGCGGTTCACGTTCGACAAGTTCGGCATTCCGTACGATCTCATTTACAAGGAGCGCGTTCGCAAGGGCAACCTGCGCGCCGACTACGACGTGATCGTGATGCCGACCCAGACGGCGACGCGCCAGTCCGTCTTTCAGCCGCCCGCCGCGCGCCCTGTGCCGTACATGAAGGACGCGAAGTACAAGTTCCTCGGCATGTACGGCGAATCGCCGGACATCACCGGCGGCATGGGGGGCGAGGGGGTCGACGCCTTTGCGAAGTTCCTGGATGCCGGAGGCACGCTCATCGCGATGGGCGACGCGGTCAGGTTCCCGGCGGATCTCGGGCTCGCGCGGACCGTGGACGCATCGGCCACGACCTCGCGCGACTTCTATGCGCCGCGTCCGTTGGTGAATGCGGAGATCGTCCGTCCCGAACATCCGGTTTTCTACGGTTACACGGAACGGATGATGCCCGTGAAATATCTCGGCGGTCCGCTGATGACCGTCGGGACCGCGGATCAGCAAGGCGTGCTCGCGCGCTACGTCGGCGGCGACGCGTCGGTGCTCAGCGGATTGATGAAGGGAGCCGACGAGATCCGGCAGCGCCCGTTCGCCATCGACGTGCCTGGCGGCTACAGCGGCAAGGGACGCGTGGTGCTGTTCTCCAACAACCCGATCTACCGCTGGCAGAACCACGGCGAGTTCAACATGGTGTTCAATGCCGTGCTGAATTGGAACGACCTCGGTAGTGCGACGCCGCGGCCGAACGACAGCCGCCCCGAAGGGAACACAGGAGAAGCGAGAATGAGAAGACAGGAGAAATGAGAACAACTCAGGGCATGGTGACGATGACCTTCCCGTGGATCTCGTCCGCAGTCATGTGCCGGAGAGCCTCGCGCGCCTCACTCAGATCGTACGTGCTGTCGATGATCGGTGTGATCTTCCCAGCTTGGAGGAGTTCTCTGAGGACGCCTATTCCCTCCTTCTTGGTGGGCATCGGAACGCCTGGACCTCGCAGTTGTTTCACGAACCGTGAGAGGAAAATCAGCTTGAGAAAGTGGGGGATGAGGCCGAACACACGGTTGCCTGACGCTCCGAAACGCTCATGCCCGATCAGAACGTATCGGCCGTCAGGTTTGAGCGCGCGCCTGCAAGCGGAGAACGGGTGATTTCCCGGAATGTCGAAAATGAGGTCGTAGCGAACCCCGCGTTGAGTGAAGTCCTCCTGGGTGAAATCGATCACTTCATCCGCCCCGAGTGAGCGCAGCATCCCGAGCTTGCGCGTGCTGTCCACGGCCGTCACGTGAGCGCCGTAGGACTTCACGATCTGTAACGCGAGGGCACCCACACCGCCGGCGGCCCCATTTAACAACACGGGTTCGCCCCGGCCGCAGTCGGCTGGTGTCCCGCAGATTCTGCAGGGCGATGTAACCCGAGCTAGGGACCGACGCGGCTTGCTCGAACGTAATGTTGTCCGGCTTCAGCGCCAGCAGGTCTTGCGGGACCGATACATACTCGGCGAAGGCGCCGCCGTTGATCCATTGCTGCTTGGCGATCGTCTCGCCGAATACTGGGTCCCCCGGCCGGAATCGGGACACGCCTTTGCCAACGGACTCGGCGCTCCCCGCCATGTCCGTACCGGGAATTGGGTTCTTCGGTCTGGAAACCCCAGCACCCATCAGACGAAGGAGATAGGGCCGCCCCGTCACGACGTGCCAGACATCCGGATGGACTGAGGCCGCGCGTACTCGAACCAAGACGTCATCATCGCCGGCGACCGGCTTCTCGACTTCTCGGAACTCGAGATCCTCAGGAGATCCGTATCGCTCCTGGACGATCGCCTTCATGCCTCTTCAAGCCCTGAATCCCATTGGCAGCTATCCGAGAGTCTACATTCCGGTCGGCCCGATGAGCGTGCCGTTGACGGGGACCTTCGCGGCGGCGAACCCTCTGCCGGCGCCGCGAAGATAACGGCAGGCGCCTGCCGCGCCTGACGGCGCGAACCACGGAGTAACGGAGCAACGGAGACACGGAGGGCGGCGCAGACACACCCGATTCGCCGACGGCGGCCTGCGGCCGCCGTTCCAGAACGACTGTGAAAAACAAAAACGCAAGCGCCACCACGTGACGAGGCGTTTGCGTTTTTATTTTTCGCAGTCGTTCTATCGCGCGAAGCGCGGTCGGCGAATCGAGCGTGTCCGCGCCGCCTCTGTTTCTCCGCCAGAGCCTCGTTTCCCTTCGTTCCTCCGTTCCTCCGTGGTTTGCCGGCGCAGCCGGCGCGGGGCGGACGTCGGCCGTATTTGCGTCTTCATGCGCATGTCTTCCATGCGCCCCCCTCATACTTCTCCCAGAACCAGAACGCATGGATGGCATGTGTAGATTCCGTTTTGCGCCGGCGGCGATCTACCGGATAACACTTGTGTGCAGAAGTCAGGATTGCCGCCGGCCCAGGGTTTGTACGATCCCGCGTTCGAGCACGACGCGTGCGGGGTCGGGTTCGTCGTCCATGTGAAAGGCGTGCGCTCGCACGCCATTGTCGAGCAGGCGCTGCAGGTGTTGATCAACCTGCTGCACCGTGGTGCGTGCGGCTGCGAGGCGAACACGGGGGACGGCGCCGGCATTCTCATCCAGATGCCGGACCGGTTCCTCCGGCGGGAATCGGCGCGGCTGGGCTTTGAGCTTCCGGCCGAGCGGCAGTACGGTGCCGGGTTCGTGTTCCTCCCTCGAGATCCCGCGCTTCGCGCGCAGATCGAGCAGCAATTCGAAGCGATCGTTGCGGAAGAGGGGCAGCGTGTCCTCGGCTGGCGGGACGTGCCGACCGACGACTCGGCAGTGGGGCCGAGCGCCGTGGCTGTCGAACCGTGCTTCCGTCAGATCTTCATCGGCTGCGGCGCCGGGTCCGAGCCGACGCCGGGCGATGACCTCCGGTTCGAACGGAAGCTCTACGTCATCCGCAAGCGCATCGAGCACGCCGTCGACGGCATGTCGCTGCCCGATCGCAGCGCGTTCTACGTTCCGGGCCTGTCGTCGCGCACGCTGATCTACAAGGGGATGCTCACGGCGAACCAGATCAAGCCGATGTTCCCCGACCTGGCGGATCCGGACGTCGAGTCCGCGCTCGCGCTGGTGCACCAGCGCTTCAGCACGAACACGTTCCCGTCGTGGCCGCTGGCGCACCCGTATCGCTTCATCGCGCACAACGGCGAGATCAACACGCTCCGCGGCAACATCAACTGGATGAAGGCGCGTGAAGCGCTGCTCGAAAGCGACGTGCTTGGCGACGATCTGAAGAAAGTCCTGCCGATCATCCGCGAGGGGGGCAGCGATACCGCGATCTTCGACAACGTCCTCGAGTTCCTCGTCATGGCCGGACGGTCGCTGCCGCACGCGATCCTGATGATGATTCCGGAGCCGTGGCAGAACAACGCGGCGATGACGGAGGAGCTGCGCGCGTTCTACGAGTATCACTCGTCGCTCATGGAGCCGTGGGACGGTCCGGCATCCATCGCGTTTACGGATGGCACCGTCATCGGCGCCGTGCTCGATCGCAACGGGCTGCGGCCATCGCGCTACTACGTGACGACCGATGACCTCGTCATCATGGCCTCCGAGGTCGGCGTCCTCGACATCCCCGCCGAGAAGATCGTCGTCAAGGACCGCCTGCACCCGGGCCGGATTTTCCTCGTCGACACCGCCAAGGGGCGGATTGTGGACGACGAGGAGATCAAGACGGAGCTGGCGCTCGCGCATCCGTACGAGGAATGGCTGAACGAGAACCTCATGGCGATCGAGGACGTTCCGCCCGCGCCGTATCTGCCGGAGCTGGATCACGAGACGGTGCTGCGGCGGCAGCGCGCCTTCGGCTACACGCACGAAGATGTGAAGCTGGTGCTCGGGCCGATGGCCTCGGCCGGCGAAGAACCGATTGGCTCGATGGGCACCGACACGCCGCTCGCGGTGCTGTCGGAGCGTCCGCGGCTGCTGTACGACTACTTCAAGCAGCTCTTCGCGCAGGTGACGAACCCGCCGCTCGACGCGATCCGGGAGGAGCTCGTCACGTCCATGGCGTCGACGATCGGGCCGGAGCGGAATCTGCTCAAGCCGGAGCCGGCGTCGTGCCGGCAGATCAACGTCAAGTATCCAATCATCGACAACGATCAGCTCGCGAAACTGCGGCACATCCAGCTCGAAGGCTTCCGCTCGCTCACGCTGCAGATGCTGTATCGGCCGGAGGAGGGGGGCGCGGGACTGGCGACCGCGGTCGAGGCGCTGTGCTTCCACGCGGCCGCGGCGGTCAAGGCGGGCCACACGATCCTGATCCTGTCGGACCGCGGCGTCAGCCGCGAGCTCGCGCCGATCCCGAGCCTGCTCGCGACGGCAGGCGTCCACCACCATCTCGTCCGCGAAGGACTGCGGACGCGCTGCGCGCTCGTGATCGAAACGGGCGACGCGCGCGAGGTCCATCACGTCGCGCTCCTGATGGCCTACGGCGCCGGCGCGGTCAACCCGTATCTCGCGTTCGAGACGCTCGACGACATGATCGGGCAGCGGCTCGTCGAAGGCATCACCCACGCGCGCGCGGTCACGAACTACATGAGGGGTCTCAATAAAGGGATCCTGAAGGTCATGTCGAAGATGGGGATCTCGACGCTGCAAAGCTATTGCGGCGCGCAGATCTTCGAGGCGATCGGCCTGGAGCAATCGTTCGTCGACCGCTACTTCACGTCGACCGCGTCGCGCATCGGCGGCATCGGCCTCGAGACCGTCGCGGAAGAAGTGCGCAAGCGTCACGCGCGCGCCTTCCCCTCCCGTTCCGGCGCGCACGTTGACCTCGACTCCGGCGGCGAATACCAGTGGCGGCGCGACGGCGAGATTCATCTGTTCAACCCCGAGACCGTCTTCAAGCTGCAGCACGCCACGCGGAGCGGTCAATACAGCGTGTTCCGCGAATACACGAAACTCGTGGACGACCAGAGCCGGCAGCTCGCCACTCTGCGCGGGCTGCTGGACTTCAAGGGCGGGTCGCCGATCCCAATCGAGGAGGTCGAGCCAATCGAGTCGATCGTGAAGCGCTTCTCGACGGGCGCGATGTCGTACGGATCGATCAGCCAGGAAGCGCACGAGACGCTCGCGATCGCGATGAACCGCCTGGGCGGCAAATCGAACACCGGCGAGGGGGGCGAGGACCCGGCGCGGAACCAGCGCGACCCGAATGGCGACTGGCGCCGCAGCGCGATCAAGCAGGTCGCATCCGCGCGCTTCGGCGTGACGAGCGAGTACCTCGTCAACGCCGACGACCTCCAGATCAAGATGGCGCAGGGGGCGAAGCCGGGCGAAGGCGGCCAGCTGCCCGGCGCGAAGGTCTATCCGTGGATCGCGAAGGTGCGTCACTCGACGCCCGGCGTCACGCTGATCTCGCCGCCGCCGCACCACGATATCTACTCGATCGAAGACCTCGCGCAGCTGATCTTCGATTTGAAGAATGCGAACCGCGACGCACGCATCCACGTGAAGCTCGTCGCGGAAGTTGGCGTTGGAACGATTGCCGCCGGCGTGGCCAAGGCGCACGCGGATGTCGTGCTCATCTCGGGCCACGACGGCGGCACCGGCGCCTCGCCGCTGACGGCGATCAAGCACAGCGGCGTCCCCTGGGAGCTCGGGCTCGCCGAGACGCAGCAGATCCTGATGCTCAACGGCCTTCGCGACCGCATCGTCGTTCAGGTCGACGGCCAGCTGAAAACGGGGCGCGACGTCGTTATCGCCGCGCTCCTGGGCGCTGAGGAATTCGGCTTCGCGACGGCTCCGCTCGTGGTCTCCGGCTGCATCATGATGCGCGTCTGCCATCTGAACACGTGCCCCGTGGGGGTCGCCACGCAGGATCCGGAGCTGCGCAAGAAGTTCTCGGGCAAGCCGGAGTTCATCGAGAACTTTTTCCGCTTCCTCGCCGAGGAAGTGCGCGAGCTGATGGCGCAGCTCGGGTTCCGCACGATCGACGAGATGGTGGGACGGGCCGACCTGCTCGACATGCGGTCCGCCGTGGATCACTGGAAGGCCTCGGGTGTTGACCTCTCGCAAATCCTCCATCAGCCCGCGGTCCCCGCGGACGCGCCGCGCCGGTGCGTGCAGGCGCAGGAGCACGCGATTGCCGACATCCTCGATCGACAGCTCATTGCTGCGTCGGCGGCCGCGCTCGAGCGGCAGGAGCCGGTCACGCTGCACGTCCCGGTTCGGAACGCCAACCGCACCGTCGGCACGATGCTTGGCTACGAGATCACGAAGCGCTACGGCGGCGACGGCCTTCCCGACGACACGATTCGCGTGCACTTCGAAGGATCGGCGGGCCAGAGCTTCGGCGCATTCGTGCCGCGCGGCGTCACGTTGTGCCTCGAGGGGGACGCGAACGATTTCTGGGGCAAGGGGCTGTCGGGCGGACGGTTGATGGTGTATCCGCCCGACGCGGCGACGTTCCGCGCCGAGGACAACGTGATCATCGGCAACGTGGCGCTCTACGGCGCGACGAGCGGCGAAGCCTACGTCCGCGGCGTCGCCGGCGAGCGCTTTGCCGTCCGCAACAGCGGCGCGTACGCCGTCGTCGAAGGGGTCGGCGATCACGCCTGCGAATACATGACCGGCGGCCGCGTGGTCGTCCTCGGCCGCACCGGCCGGAACTTCGCCGCAGGCATGAGCGGCGGCATCGCGTATGTCGTGGACGATGACGGATTGTTCGCGCGGCGGTGCAATCGCGACATGGTCGAACTGGAATCACTCGAAGAAGATGAGGATCTCGATTTCGTGCGGACGATGATCGCGCGGCATGCGGCGCACACGGGCAGCCGGCGCGCGGCGTATCTGCTGGCGGCGTGGAGCTCGACAGCATCGCGCACGATCAAAGTGATTCCGCGCGACTACAAGCGCGTGGCGCTCGCCGAGGCGCGCGCGCGCTCGGAGAATCGCGAACCGGGGTTCGCAGAGCTGGCGGCGGTGGCCCGTGGGTAAGGCGACCGGGTTCATCGAGATCAAGCGGTCGAAGCCGAAGTCGCGGCCGATCGAAGTGCGCGTGCGCGACTGGAAAGAGGTCTACCTCCTCGAGGCGGAGCCCGACCTCCGGCAGCAGGGGGCCCGCTGCATGGATTGCGGGATCCCGTTCTGCCACCAGGGCTGCCCCCTCGGGAACCTGATCCCGGACTGGAACGACCTGGTCTATCGCAACCGGTGGCGCGCGGCGATCGAGCGGCTGCACGCAACGAACAACTTCCCGGAGTTCACCGGCCGTCTGTGCCCCGCGCCCTGCGAGGGTTCGTGTGTGCTCGGCATCAACGACGATCCCGTCACCATCAAGAGCATCGAGGTCTCGATCGTCGAGCGCGCGTTCGCGGAAGGCTGGATCCAGGCGAAGCCGCCCGCGATCCGGACGGGACGCCGCGTGGCGGTCGTCGGCTCCGGCCCGGCAGGTCTTGCGGCCGCGGACCAGTTGAATCGCGCAGGACACACGGTGACGGTGTTCGAGCGCGCCGATCGTATCGGCGGGCTGCTGCGCTACGGGATCCCCGAGTTCAAGCTTGAAAAGCGCGTGCTCGATCGGCGCCTGCGGCTGATGGAGCAGGAAGGGGTCGTGTTGCGCGCGGGCGTGAACGTCGGCGTCGACGTCACGGCCGCGCAGCTGCGCTCCCAGTTCGACGCGATCGTGTTGTGCGGCGGCGCGACCGCGCCACGCGACCTGCCGATTCCCGGACGCAGCCTCGGAGGCATTCATTTCGCCGTCGACTACCTCACGCAGCAGAACCGGCGCTGTGAAGGGGACTCTGTCGCCGCCGGCGACATCATCTCCGCGGAAGGGAAGCACGTCGTCATCATCGGCGGGGGCGACACGGGCGCGGACTGCCTGGGGACCGCGCACCGCCAGGGCGCCGCGTCGATCTCGCAGTTCGAGCTGCTGCCGCGACCGCCCGACACCCGTGCCGCCGACAATCCGTGGCCGCTCTGGCCGGCGATCTTCCGCACCTCCTCGGCCCACGAAGAGGGAGGGGAGCGGCTGTATTCGGTTTCCACGCAGGAATTCGTCGCCAACGGCGACGGGCGCGTCGCGGCACTGAAGGCCGTGCGCGGTGAGATGCTGCGCGACGGCGGCCGGATGCGCTTCGTGCCGCTTCCAGGCAGCGAGTTCGAGGTCAAGGCTGACGTGGTGCTCCTCGCGATGGGCTTTCTCGGCCCGGAGCGCGGCACGCTGCTCGGCGACCTCGGAGTGCGAATGACCGAACGCGGCACTGTGTGGCGCGACGAGAACTGGATGACCAGCGAAGCGGGCGTGTTCGCCGCGGGAGATCTCCAGCGCGGCCAGTCGCTCATCGTCTGGGCGATCGCCGATGGCCGCAGCGCGGCGCGCGGCGTCGACGCCTTCCTGATGGGGGCCTCCCAGCTCCCCGCGGCGGTCGCGTAGGTCTTCCGCCTGAAGGCGGAAGCCACGCTCAGACGCCCGCCACGCTCAGACGCCCCACGCTCAGACGCTCGTAGCTTCCGCCTTCAGGCGGAAGACACGCTCAGACGCCCGTAGCTTCCGCCTTCACGCAGAAGCCACGCTCAGACGCCGTAGCTTCCGCCTTCAGGCGGAAGGTCCTCCTACAAATTTGTTGGATTCAAGCAGCTCAGACAAATTTGTAGGATCGTTGCATTCCCCATCCGCCCGCACCCAGAACTTCCGGCAAATCGACGGCTTCACGATCGAATCAACCCCTCAATCCGCCCGCCAGCCGCTTTGGGGTGCCCTCCCAAACGGCGATCTGGATCAGGCATGTTCAGACAAAAATGTTCCCTCGCAATTGCGATCCTTCCGAATTGTTCCTGTTTTTGGCGTTCTCCTGCGTGCACTTCTGTGCAGCAGATCGCCGATCTCAGGCCTGAATTCACTTGATCGCGACACAGTTGTCGGTCCGTATCCCTGTGGCGTTGAACTTGCTCTGGAGAACACCGACCGGACTAATCCGGATCGAACCGCGTTCATGGCTTGCTACTTCGGAGGGAACACCTGCATGCGATTTGCTCTTCGACTGACCCGCGTTCTGCTGATGGCGGCGGCGCTCGCCGTCTTTGTCTCCACGATCGCGCGCCCGCTGACCGCGCAGGCGCAGGCCCCCGCCCAGGCGCCCGCGGCGGATCCGTCCGGAGCGTCGACGGGGACCGCCAAGGACATCGCCGTGAAGGATGCGGCGAACCCGCAGCTCTCCGAGGTGATGGAGACTGTCGGCCACAACAAGATCGCCATCAACATGATGTGGACGCTGATTGCGGGCTTCCTCGTCATGTTCATGCAGGCCGGTTTCGCGATGGTCGAGACCGGGTTCACGCAGTCGAAGAACGTCGCGCACACGATGACGATGAATTTCATGGTGTACGCCGTGGGCATGCTCGGCTTCTGGATCTGCGGCTACGCGCTGCAGATGGGGGGCGTCGGCGCGGTCGCGGTGCTCGGCGGCACGCCGGGCCTCAATCATGAGTTCACGGTCACGCTCTTGGGCAAGACGTTCGGCCTGTTCGGCCTGAAAGGGTTCTTCCTGAGCGGCGATACGTACGATGTCGGCGTGTTCGCGCTGTTCCTCTTCCAGATGGTGTTCATGGACACCGCAGCCACGATCCCGACCGGCGCGATGGCCGAACGCTGGAAGTTCTCGGCCTTCATCGTGTTCGGGTTCTTCATGTCGATGTTCGTCTACCCGATCTTCGCCAACTGGGTGTGGGGCGGCGGGTGGCTGGCGGGGCTCGGCGCCAACTTCGGCCTGGGCCACGGGCACGTGGACTTCGCGGGTTCGTCGGTCGTGCACATGGTGGGCGGCGTGGCGGCGCTGGCCGGCGCGATCGTCCTCGGGCCTCGGATTGGCAAGTTCAACAAAGACGGCTCGCCGAACCCGATTCCCGGCCACAACATCCCCATGGCGATCGCCGGAACGTTCATCCTCGCGTTCGGGTGGTTCGGGTTCAACGCGGGCTCGACGCTGGCGGGCAGCGATCTTCGCATCGCGGTCATCGCGACGAATACGATGCTGGCATCAGCAGCCGGCGCGTTCGCCGCGATGCTCTATGTGTGGGCGCGCTACGGCAAGCCCGATCCCAGCATGCTCGCGAACGGCATGCTCGCCGGGCTGGTGGCGATCACCGCACCGTGCGCGTTCGTCAACAGCGTCTCGGCGGTCATCATCGGCGGCGTCGCCGGCGTGCTCGTCGTCGTTTCGGTGTTCGTCATCGAGGGCGTCCTCAAGGTTGACGATCCGGTGGGCGCGATTTCCGTGCACGGCGTGTGCGGAGCGTTCGGCGTGCTGGCCCTGGGCTTGTTTGCCGATGGAACGTATGGGGACGGATTCAACGGGGTGCCGGGAACCGTCAGGGGACTCTTCTACGGAGACGCGTCACAGCTTGCCGCCGAAGCCATCGGTGTCGTCACGTGTTTCGCGTTCGTCTTCGTCTCGTTCTACGCGTTCTTCAAGCTCGTGGACGTGCTCATGGGCAACCGCGTCAGCGCCGAGGCGGAGATCGAAGGGCTCGACATCCCGGAGATGGGCGTGCTCGGCTATCCGGACGTCAGCGTCACGCACGAAGGCGTCCAGGTCACGACCCCGAAGCCGCGTTCCCTGGAGCCCTCTACCGCGCGCGCGTCGCTGCGGCCCGCGGTCGACTAGCGGCATCGAGAGGCGTCCGGGTTTTCTCCCGGGCGCCTCTGACACACGGACTCATTTCACTAATTTCGACGGTTCGGCCCGCCGCGACTGGCGGGGTCAGGAGAGGTCCATGAGATTGACGACATTCGCACTCGTCGTATGCGCCGTTGGACTGAGCGTCACGGTCGCGTCAGCGCAGACGGCCGCGGAGGGGGCGAAGCCAGCGACGACGAGCGCGGCAGACCCAGCCACTTCCAGCGGCGGTGCTACGCAGCAGCCTGGTGGGTCCACCAGCGCGGCGCGCCCGGCGCCGACCTATCCGAAGTTCTTCAGCAATATTCAGTTCGGAGGGCTGGCCGACGCTTATTACGACTACAACTCGAACAAACCGGAGGGAGACGCCCCGTTTCGCAACTTCGACACAAGACATGACGACCCTCGACTCAGCATGGCGGAGCTCTGGACCTCCAAGGCGCCGACGGCCGATTCGCGGTTCGGCTTCAATGTGAGGCTCAATACAGGCCACGCGGCAAACATGATTCAGGGCGTCGAGCCGAGCACTGTGCCTGTGTTCGATGGCCGCGGAAACGCCGCGCTGCAGCAGGCGTACGTCAGCTACCTGGCGCCGGTGGGAAGCGGACTACAGATTGATGCCGGAAAGTTCGTGACGCAACACGGCGCCGAAGTCATCGAGGCGAAGGACAACTGGAACTACTCGCGCTCGCTGTTGTTCACGCTCGCGATTCCGTACTATCACGCAGGCGTGCGTGCGACGTACACGCTGAACGACAAGGTGTCAGTGATGGGAGCGGTCGTGAATGGCTGGAACGACCTGAAGGACAACAACGGCGCGAAAACATTTGGAGCGCAGGTGACGCTCAAGCCCACCACGCGCGTAAGCATCGTCCAGAACTACATGGTTGGTGCGGAACAGCCGAATGACGATGAGGATATCCGGCACCTGTTCGATACCACGGTGACCCTGACAGCCACGCCGAAAGTCAGCATCATGGGCAACTACGATTACGGCAGGGATTCCGTGGGCGGAGCGGGCGTCAGTTGGCAGGGTATCGCCGGCTACCTAAAGGTGCAGGCGACGCCGCGGATTGCGCTAATTCCCCGGGTCGAGTGGTTCGACGATTCAAACGGGTTCATGACCGGAACTACCCAGGCGTTGAAAGAAGCAACCATCACAGGGGAAGTCAAGTTGCTGGAAGGCTTGTTCACGCGTGTGGAATATCGCCGCGACCTGTCGGACGTCGCGGTCTTTACCAGGAACACGGGTGAGGCGAGAACGTCTCAGAACACGTTTGGATTTGGAATCCTGTATTCCTACGCCTTCACCACGCGGTGAAAACGCAGGCGGCTGTTCCAGCGACAGGCATTTCACCGGTCACCCTCTCGTCACGCATTTTGGCGCCAGCTGCATCGGCGGGCGTTCCAGGCTCCGTGTGAGGTAGGCTCCTGATGGCGACCACAACGGACCCGGTCCGGCACCGCCCGATGACGAAGGAGTTCAGGGACAGCGCCGCTGCGACGCTCGCGGCGGCGCGCGACGAGTATGCCGCGGAGGCCCGCAAGGGCCGAGGCGGCCGCGCCACTGTGCAGCGCTATGCCGATCGGATGGACGGCCTGGTGCGCACGGTGGTTGAGGCGGCCAGCGATCGCACGGCCACGCCGTTCGTCGTGTGCGCCGTCGGGGGCTACGGGCGCCGCGCGCTCTGCCTGCACTCCGACATCGATCTGCTGCTCGTTTTCGATGGCATCATCGCGCAGCCGGAGGAGCGCTTCGTCAACGCCGTCCTGCAGCCGCTCTGGGACCTGCGCCTGGCGCTCGGGCAGCACGTGCGCGAGCTCGCCGAGTTCGACGCGTCGGACACGTCGAATCCGGAATTCCTGCTCTGCCTGCTCGATCTGCGGTTCCTCGCCGGCGACGCGTCGCTGTTCGAGCGCGTCGCCGCACGCGTCGCCGAGCCACCCGGACCCGGCGCGGCCCTCGAGCCGCTCCTGACGTTGATCGATCAGCGGCACCAGCAGTTCAACAACACGCATTACCAGCTCGAGCCGGATATCAAGCAGGCGCCAGGCGGTCTGCGGGACATCGCCGCGGTCCGGCACCTCCGCGCGCTTGCCCCGCACGCGTTCGATGGTGTGGGGATCGAGGCCGCGTCGGACGAGCGTCTCGGCGAGGCCGAGGAGTTCCTGCTGCGCATCCGCTCGGTACTGCACCTGCTCGGCGGCCGCGACGTGAACCTGTTGACGCACGAGCTGCAGGAAAAAGTCGCCGACGCGATCGGCAGCACGGGAACGCATCCGCACCAGCGCGTCGAAGCGCTGATGGGAGAATACTTCCTGCGCGCCCGCACGGTTGTCCGCGCGCTCGCGTCTGCTGAACGCGCGGTGCGGCCGGCCGGGCCGCCGGTCCCCACCAGGCGCATCGGCCGGCAGTTTGCGATCAATGGGGAAGGCGTGATGTTCGCGAACCCGGAGCGCGCCGCGAACCAGCCGTCCTTGTGGGTGGACGCGTTTCGGGTGGCACTTGATCACGGCTGCCGCGTCTCGGAGCGCGCGCTGTCATTAATCGAGCAGAATCTCGAGCGCTGTACGCCCGACGATTTCGTCTCGACCGAAGGGGAGCGGCAGCAGCTGCGAAAGCTGCTGGTGCCGCGGCGCCGTCTGTACGATCGGCTCTCGGAGATGCACGACTGTGGGCTGCTGAACCGGATCTTCCCGGAGTTCGCGAAGGTCCATTGCCGCGTGGTGCGCGACTTCTACCACAAGTACACGGTGGACGAGCACACGCTGCTGGCCATCCGCGGCCTCGAGTCGCTCCTCGATCCGCCAACCCCGGGCCGCCGCCGCTTCACGTCCATCCTGCAGGAAGTGCGTGCGCCGGAGCTCCTGACGCTCGCGCTCCTCTTCCACGACGTCGGGAAATGGCGCGAAGCAGACCACGCGCAGGAGAGCGTGCGCCTCGCGCAGAGCATGCTCGATCGTCTCGAACTGCCCGACGACGAGCGGGCGACGGTGGAATTCCTGATCCGCGAGCATCTGCAGATGTCGCAGGTGGCATTCCGCCGCGACTCCGAGGACCCGCACGTCGCGGCGCGCTTCGCCGAACTGGTCGGCACCGAAGAGCATTTGAAGCTGCTCTGCCTCATGACGCTCGCCGATGTCGGCGCCGTCTCTCCCGAGACGCTGACGCCGTGGAAGGAAGACCTCCTCTGGCGCGTCTATGTGGAAACGTATAACCGGCTGACGCTCGGCTACGCGGACCAGCTGCTCGAGAAGGATCCCGCGGGGCTCGCGGTGCTGATCGCTGGACGCCCCGCGGATATTTCGGAGCAGGAGCTCGTCACCTTCCTCGAGGGGCTCCCGCGCCGGTATCTGTCGACCTTCGGTCTGGGCGCGGTCTACCGTCACGTGCGGCTCGCGCGCGACATTCACCCCGACGAAGTGCACACGTTCCTCGAGAAGCACGACGACGTGTGGGAGCTGACGCTCGTCACGCTCGACAAACCGTTCCTCTTCTCGAACATCTCCGGCGTCCTCTCGTACTTCGGCATGGACATCCACCGCGGCCAGGCGATGACGACGCCGCACGGGCTGGTGCTCGACGTGTTCGAGTTTACCGACGACGAGGCGTACCTCAAACAGAACGCGGCGGCGACGACCGAGATGTCGAAAATGCTCGAGCAGGCGGTGGCCGGCTCCGTCGACGTCACCCTGCTCCTTCGCGGCCGGATGCGCAGCGTGCTCCACCGCGTCCGCCATCATCGGCGGCCGCCCGTCGTCCATTTCGACAACGAACACTCGCGCAGGTACACGGTGCTCGAGATCGTCGCGGACGACGCGCCGGGGCTGCTGCACCGGATCAGCCGCGTGATCTCGGGCCAGGGATGCGACGTGCATCTCGTGCTGATCTCGACGGAAGGCAAGCGCGCGATCGACGTGCTCCACATCACGCGCAATGGCGCGAAGCTGCCTGAGGCGGACCAGGCGGCGCTCGCTGGGGAACTGCAACACGTACTGGAGGCAGGCGAATGAAGCTGATTAAGAGTATCGTGCGCCCGAACAAGGTCGACGATGTCCGCGAGGCGCTGGAGAAGCTGAACGTGGCGGGCATGACCGTCACCGACGTGCGCGGCCACGGGCGGCAGAAGGGGCACACCGCCGTCTATCGCGGGAAGGAGTACAGCGTCAGCCTGATCCCGAAAGTCGAAATCGACGTCGTCGTTCCCAACGACATCGCCGAAGCGGTCGTCACCGCGATCGTGGAGTCGGCGCGGACCGGCGAGATCGGCGACGGCCGCGTCTTCGTGTTCCCCGCGGAGCAGGGCTACAACATCCGTACCGGCGAACGCGATATCTGATCGTTTCGGTCCCCCTCCCGTGTTAAATTTCGCGTCGCGTGGCGGCAGGCGCCACGCGGCATCCGCCACGCCCGCGCGGATGGAGAGGACATATGAAATTGATCAAGAGCATCGTGCGTCCGCACAAGGTGGACGACGTTCGCGATGCGCTCGAAAAGCTCAGCATCGCCGGCATGACCGTCACCGACGTCCGTGGCCACGGGCGTCAGAAAGGTCACACGGCCGTCTACCGCGGCAAGGAGTACAGCGTCAGCCTGCTGCCGAAGGTGGAGATCGAGGTGGTCGTGCCGGACGCGGTCGCCGAGGAAGTCATCGAGGCGATCATGACGGCGGCGCGCACGGGAGAAATCGGCGATGGCCGAGTGTTCGTGATTCCGGTCGAGCAGAGCTACAACATCCGCACCGGAGAACGTGAGGTCAGTTAGAAGCAGTGCAACCACGAGAGTGCTTCGTGTGACGAGCTGTGTCTGCCGGCTCCTATCGGTCAGAAATCACCTTTCGACGGTTGCAACCCTGCATGGCTTGATGCACTGTGTGATCCGTGCCTTCAGCCCTCGTCTTTCTCCTGGACGTCGACAACACGCTGCTGGACAGCGATCGGGTCATCGCCGACCTGATGCGCTATCTGGACCAGACGGTCGGACCCAAGTGCCGCGACGACTACTGGAAGATCTTCGATCGGCTGCGCGCGGAGCTCGGGTACGCGGATTATCTGGGAGCGCTCCAGACTTACCGCGCCGAGCATCCCCGCGACCCTCACCTCCTGAAGATCTCCTCCTTCCTTATCAATTACCCATTTGCGAACCGGCTGTTTCCCAACTCTCTCGACGTCGTCGATCGGCTGAAGCGCTGGGGCAGCACGGTGATCCTGACCGACGGTGACGTGGTGTTCCAGCCGCGGAAGATCGAGCGCTCCGGATTGATGGACGCCGTCGACGGCAACGTCCTGATATACGTGCACAAGGAGCTCGAGATCGCCGACGTCGAGGCTCGGTATCCGGCCGAACGCTACGTCGTCATCGACGACAAGCTGCGGCTCCTCGACGCGTTCAAGCGCGCGTGGGGAAGCCACGTCACCACGGTGTTTCCCCGGCAGGGACACTACGCGCACGATCCGGAGATTCTCCGGCGCTACCCTCCCGCGGATCTCGCGGTGGAGCGCATCGGCGACCTTATGGATGTCGATTTCAGCGCAACCTGAAATATGATCCGGGGCATGGTGAACGCCCTGGTCTCCCGCGCGTTACTTATCACCTCGGCCGTCGGGCTTGCCACGACCGTGGCCGTGCTCGCGGCCCAGGTGCCCCAGACACAACCGCCGCCGGCCGGGGGTCGCGGCGGCGCGCCACAGACGCGGGGGCTTCCGCCGATGGGGGCGGGGCCGAAGGACGTGCCGCTCGTCGAGATCGAGTCCGCCGAGCGCGGCAAGAAGGTGTGGGCCACCGAGTGCATCACCTGCCATGGCACGCAGGCGCGCGGCACCGACAATGGTCCCAACGTGGTGCGCTCCATGGTCGTGCTGCGCGATCGCTACGGCAGCCAGCTTGGTCCCTATCTGAAGAAGGGGCACAAGATGCAGAGCGGCGCCAGCGCCGCGACGCTGACGGACACGCAGATTCGCGACCTCGCCAACTTCCTCCGCGACCGTGTGAACGATTCGCTCCGCGGCTCTCCGCTGTTCCAGGCGCAGAACGTGCTCGTCGGCGATGCGAAGGCGGGCGCCGACTATTTCAACGGCGCCGGCAACTGCACCACGTGTCATTCGCCGACCAGCGCACCGCTTGCGGGCATCGGCTCGCGCGTGGAGCCGATCGACATCCAGCAGCGATTCCTGTTCCCCGGACCGCAGGGCGGCCGCGGCGGCCGCGGCGCACGCGCAGGCGGTCCGCCCCCGGCCAGCGCCGTGAAGGTGACGGTGACGCCCGCGTCCGGTGCGGCCGTCTCCGGCGTGCTCATCGCGATGGACGATTTCAACGTGACGCTCCGTGATGCGTCCGGCGAATACCACACGATCCGGCGCGGGCCGTCGGTGAAAGTGGTGAAGGACGATCCGCTCGCCGCGCACCACGCGCTGCTCGAGACGATCACCGATAAACAGATTCACGACGTGGTGGCCTACCTGGAGACCCTGAAATGAAACGCGTTGCCCTGCTCGCCTGCGCAATCGTGTGCGCGGCCGTGCTCGTCGGCACGGCACAGACTGGCGTCGATTCGGCGAAAATGCTCAAGCCAGGCACCGATTCCTGGCCCTCCTACAACGGCGACTACTCCGGGCGCCGCTTCAGCACGTTGACGAAGATCAACGACAGCAACGTCAATTCGCTCAGCCTCGCGTGGGTGTATCGCCTGAACCCGGGCGCTGGAGGGACGACGAATCCGGGCGCGATCAAAGGCACACCGCTCCAGGTCAATGGCGTGATGTATCTTACCGCACCGGATCACGTCTGGGCGCTCGACGCGCGGACAGGGCGCGAGATCTGGCACTTCGCGTGGCAGTCGAAAGGGGGCATCCACATCGGCAACCGGGGCGCCGCCATTCTCGGCGACTACCTGTTCTTCGAGACGCCGGACTGCAATCTCGTGTCGCTGAACATCAAGGACGGCCGCGAGCGGTGGCACAAGGAGATCTGCGATCTCGATCAGTTCTATTACGGGTCGGTGGCGCCGGTGGTGATCAAGAACCATGTGATCGCGGGCGTCAGCGGCGACGATCTCGACGTGCCCGGCTACCTTCAGGCGCACGATCCGGAAACCGGCGAGATGCAGTGGCGCTGGTATGTCGTTCCCCAGAAGAAGGGGGAGCCCGGCTCCGAGACGTGGCCAAACGAAGATGCGATGAGGCACGGCGGCGGGATGACATGGCAGGCGGTCACGTACGATCCCGAGCTGAACCAGATGTACGTCACGACCGGCAACCCGCAGCCGGTCATCGCGCACGTGAATCGCGCCGGCGCCAACCTGTTCACTGCGTCAATCGTCTCGCTGAATCCCGACACGGGAAAAATGAACTGGTATTTCCAGTCGTCGCCGCACGACACGCACGACTGGGATTCGACGCAAACGGCGGTGCTGTTCGACGGCACGATCAATGGCCAGACGCGGAAGCTCGTCGCGCAGGCCGCGCGCAACGGCCATTTCTTCGTGCTCGATCGCACCAACGGCACCGCGATCGTGTCATCCGAGTACGTGAAGACGAACTGGGCGAAGGGATACGACGAGAAAGGGCAGCCGGTCCCGAATCCGGAGAAGCATCCGCAGATCGCGGGGGCGCTCGTCTCCCCGAACCAGGGAGGCGCGGCGAACTGGCCGCCGCCGACATTCAATCCGCAGACGGGACTCTTTTACGTCAACGCGAACCGTGCATTCAGCGTGTACTACATCTACGATCCGGGCGACAACCCGCAGGGATGGGGCGGGACCGATCGCGGCGGCTGGGGCGAGTCGATGCTGCAGGCGGTCGACTACAAGACCGGCAGGGTGAAGTGGAGTCACAGGTGGGAAGGCGGCTCGCGCGCCGGGCTGCTCAGCACCGCCGGCAATCTGCTGTTCAGTGGCGGCGCGTCGAGCGATCTCGTCGCGCTCAACGCGACGACGGGTGACGCGCTCTGGCACGCGGGCCTGAACGCGTCGGTGAGCAACGGCGCGATTACGTATGAGCTCGACGGTTTGCAGTATGTGGTCGTGGGAGCAGGGGACACGTTGTGGTCGTTCGTCATGAACGAACGTTCTTCAGCTCGACGATAAGCGGGTCGCGCCCGTCCTCGATACCGTCGAGGACGCGCACCTCCACCGACGTGACGGCTGTGTCCAATTCCGCGTTGGGGAACGTAACCTTGCGCATGAAACGGCTGGGCTGACGCGGCGGCTGCGACAGCAGATCGTTGCCCAGCACACGCTCCATGATGTCGACGTATGTGCGACGGCGATCCATTGCGTGCTCGCCGTAGCCTTTTCTGCGGTCAAACAGGGCCACGATGCTGCAAAATGCATGCTGCATGCCGAATTAGCGGAACGGGCCCCTTCCGTATTATCTTTTCCCCACATGGCACACATACTCGAACACCGCCGAAAAGGTCCCGACCGCAGACGGCTTCCCCGCGGCGGACGACGGGCGGAGGATCGGGCGGGGTATGCGCCGCTCGTGCTGCTGGTCGGCGGCAATGCGGATGTGGTCGGACAGTCTGAAGCCGTGCTCGCGAAGCTGCGCTTCGCCGTCGCGACGAGCGGCACGGTCGACGAAGCACTGCGCGTGATGACCGGCCTGCGCCCCGACATTGTCGTCGCCGACGCCGACGGCGCTGCGCGGATTCGTCTCGAGGCGCCGGAGCATGTCCCAGTGGTCGTCCTGGACGATACGATGCGCGCCGATCGCGAGGCGCTCGTGGAAGGCATCCGCGCGACGATCCGAGCAAACCGGAAACCGGAATAGCCTGGCAGGGGTCCATGACGTCCACGGAAGTCTCCAAAGCCATCGGTAACGCCATTGATCCGTGGTGCAGCGCGAACGGCTTCACGCGAGCCACATCCGGATGGCTCGCATACCAGAAGCGCGTCGGCGACAAGTTCCTGTAAGGCCGCAGGCCGATGGCGTCCTTTACTCTGCACATCAACGGCGAGAGCCACCAGGTGGATGGCGGCAGTGGCGACAGTCTCCTGAGCGTGCTGCGCTACGAGCTCGGGCTGACGGGTTCGAAGTACGGGTGCGGCGAGGGGCAGTGCGGCGCGTGCACCGTCCTCGTCGACGGCGTGGCCACGCGTTCGTGTATTGCGAAGCTCGACGCCGTCGCCGGGAAGCCCATCACCACGATTGAAGCGCTCGCGCCCGCGGGCCACCTCCATCCCGTGCAGCAGGCATTCCTCGACGTCGAAGCTTTTCAGTGCGGCTACTGCACGCCCGGCATGGTCATGGCGGCGGCCGGTCTCCTCAGCGTCAACCCGTCGCCGAGCGAGCAGGACATTGCCGCCGCGATGGACCGCAATGTCTGCCGCTGCGGGATGTTCCGACGGATCGTGAAGGCGGTTCAGCTCGCGGCGCAGCGAATGAAATCCACGTCGCCTGCCGGAGAGAAACGATGAGGCCCGACGATCTCGCCGTGATCGAGCCGGAACGCTACGAGCTCCGCGAGGCGAGGCGCTACTCGTTCGACCTCGATCGGCGCGATTTCCTGCGCGTCTTTGGCGGCGGCCTGGTTATCGTCGCGACGCTGCCGCGCGTGCTCGCGCAGGAGTCGGGGCGTGGCGCCCAGGCCCGCGGTGCATCGGCGGATCTCGCTGCGTGGCTGCACATCGACGAGCAGGGACGGGTCACCGTCTACACCGGCAAAGTCGAAATCGGGCAGAACATCCGCACGTCGCTCGCGCAGGCGGTCGCCGACGAGCTCCGCATCCCCATCCCATCGATCCAGATGGTGATGGCCGACACGGATCTCGTGCCGTTCGATGCCGGCACGTTCGGATCGATGTCGACGCCGCGCATGGGACGGCAGCTCTCGCGTGCCGCCGCGGTCGCACGCGAGATGCTGATCGACGCGGCCGCGGCCGATCTTCACGTCGAACGCGCGACGCTGACCGCGCGCGACGGTCTCGTGGTGTCCTCATCCGGGAAATCGATTGCGTACGGCGATCTCACAAAAGGTCGCACGCTGTCCGGCGCGGTCGCGGGGGAGCCACCGGTCACGCCGGCAGACAAGTGGAGCGTGCGCGGCAAGCCCGCACAGAAGATCGACGGCCGCGCGTTCGTGACCGGTGCGCATCAGTACGCGTCCGACATCAGCAGGCCGGGCATGCTCATCGGACGCATGGTGCGCCCCGAGTCACCCGGCGCGATGCTCGAGGCGCTCGACACCGAGAGGGCGGCTTCGATTCCCGGCGTGTCGATCGTTCGGGACGGCGATTTCGTCGGCATCGTGGCGCCGAATGAACGCGTGGCGCGGAAGGCGGCGGTGCTCGTCGTGGCCACGTGGCGCCTGCGCACGGGGCAGCCGTCTTCCGAGTCGATTTACGAACATTTGACACGCACGAGCGACAACGCCGGACGCGGTGGCGCTCCGTATACCGTTGGCGACGTCACAAGTGCGGCCGCAGGCGCCGCGCACACGTTTGCCGAGAGGTACCTCATTCCGTACATCGCGCATGTGCCGCTCGAGCCGCGGGCGGCGGTCGCCGAATGGACCGACGGCAAGGTGACGGTCTGGACCGGCACGCAGCGTCCGTTCGGCGTCCGTTCCGAGCTCGCCGAAGCGTTCCACATCCCCGAAGAGCGCGTGCGCGTCATCGTGCCCGACATGGGATCCGGCTATGGCGGCAAGCACACGGGTGAAGTCGCCATCGAGGCCGCGCGGCTTGCCAAGGCTGCGGGCCGTCCGGTGACGCTCGTATGGTCGCGGGCGGAAGAATTTACGTGGGCGTACTTCCGCCCTGCCGGCGTCATCGATGTCAAGGGTGTCGTCGATGCGCGTAACCGGATCGTTGCGTGGGAGTTCGACAACTGGAACTCCGGCAACGCGGGCATTCGCACGCCGTACGACGTCCCGAATCAGCGCATCCAGTTTCACCAGTCCGACTCGCCACTGCGGCAGGGTTCGTATCGCGGCCTCGCCGCGACGGCGAATCACTACGTGCGCGAGATGCACATGGACGCGATGGCGCGCGCGCTGAAGATCGATCCGGTCGAGTTCCGCCTGCAGCATCTGAAGGACGAGCGGATCATCGCGGTGCTCGAGGCGGTTGCCGCGAAGATCGGATGGCCGAAGCCGTCGGTGCCGGGACGTTCGCTGGGGATCGCGTGCGGCACCGAGAAAGGCGGATACATCGCCACCGCGGCCGAACTGTCGCCCGCGGCCGGGGGATTCAAAATCGAGCGGCTGGTGGCCGCGTTCGAGTGCGGCGCAATCGTGAACCCGGACGGCCTGCGCAACCAGGTCGAAGGATCGATCGTGCAGGGACTTGGCGGCGCGCTGTTCGAAGCCGTCACGTTCGCTGACGGCCGGATCCTGAACGGCTCGATGGCGCAGTATCGCGTGCCGAGGTTCAAGGACGTGCCGCCGATCGATGTCGTGCTGATCGATCGGAAGGACCTGCCGTCCGCCGGCGCCGGTGAAACGCCCATCGTCTGCGTCGCGCCTGCGATCGGTGCGGCGGCGCGCGCGTTCGGCACCGTCAAGCCGGCGTTGCCCGTCACGCTCGCGCGCGCGTAGCTCAACTTTCCCAACCCTGTGCCGTACGCCGTGTGTCCCATCTCCCGGTGGTGCCGGCCTTCCGCCTTCGTCAAGGCTCCGGCGGACCGCCGTAGCTTTAGCGGAGGCTGGTCAGGCCGGCCAATAACCGGCCATAAAAGGATCATCATGCACACCGACACCTATACGAAAGCCGTGCTCACCATCATCGCCGCGTGCCTGCTCTGGATCTGCGCCCTGTCAGCGGGGCAGCCGCTGAAAGCACAGCCAGTCCAATATTCGCCGCTCCCTGCGCAGCCGGTCGTCGTCGTCGGCTGGGGCCGGCTCAATCCCGGCGCGCCGGGCGGCATTGAAATCGCCTGGTCGGATTCGGGTCGGAAGATTTCCGAATCCGCTGTCCCGATTCGGCCCGCCACCGACCTGAACGTCGACCCGCTCCGCGTCCGTATGGAGATGCCGACGCCGCTGTCCGTCAGCATCGATGGGGTGAGAAAACCCAGAACGGGCGCGTGGGACGCGCTGCGGACCGCCGCCGAGCCGGACCCCGGCAGCCGCGTGCCCGGCATACGAGAGCCGAAGTGAGGCGCAGCGGCGGCGCGTGTCGCTGAAGGATGTGAAGGGCGCGTGATTTACCTTCCGCCGGGTCCCAGGTTCTGATCGAGCCACGCTTCGACCTCCGGCCAGACCGCGCCGTTCAGCGACTGGTTGTGGTGCGCGTCTGGAACAAGGACAAGGCGCTTCGGTCCCCCAAGCGCCGCGAATATCCGTTGTGAATGAGCAGGCGGGGTGTCTACATCGGCCGCGCCATGAATGAGCAGCACCGGCACGTGGATGTGTGCGGCCGCGATCACGGGACTCACCGCGTCGACGTCGAAGTGCCCCTGCTGCTCGGCAAGCCGGAACGCTCGCTCGATCAATCCATGCGTGAAGATGAAGGGGGCGCGCTCGGTCGCGATCGTGCGCAGGTCGGAGAACGGCTCCGCCGCGACAATCGCGGCAACGCGCGGATCATCGGGCGCCTCCTGCAGGGCGACCGCTGCTCCGAGTGAGCTCCCCATCAGCACGATCGGTGCGGACGCGATGGTGTCGGCGATCCGCCGAAGGTCGCGCTTCTCGAAGAAGCCGTACGTGCATGCGCCCCCTTCCGACTCGCCGTGCGCCCGGCTGTCGTACGCGATCATGTCGAAGCCTCGCGCGCCGAAGCGGCGGATCACGCCCTCCGAGCTTGTTCGGTTATCCGCGATGCCGTGGAGATAGATGATCGTGCCGCGGCGAGCGGCTGGTGCTCGACAACGCCATCCCTTCAGAGCGACTCCATCACCTGCGAACGTCGTCGCTTCGCAGCCTGCCGGTGTTGGTGTGACCACGCGGCGCCGCGACGGGTGGAGCAGACCTCCGGCGCCGATCGCCGGAAGCTGCCGAACGCCTGCAATCGCCGCCAGCAGGATGATCGCCGTCAGAATGATCGTTTTCTTCGTCCCCGAATTATAGCGAGGCGGAGAGCGCGATTCCCGTTCGAAAACCGTTCACCGAGCGTGACTTCGCATGCACCAACGTATTTGTTCCGTCTCAAATACACGGCAATGCTGACGTGCGCTCGTGTTTCCGGGCGCATATAATGCCCGCGGTGCGTGTCCCCCGCGTCGTCGTCGCTGTCGCTCTCGTGTCGTGTTATCTGCTACGATCAGGGCCCTTCGAAAATGCCCCAGACGGTGACAAGGGCTGAGAACGCCATGCCCTCTGACGCGCGATCGTTGACGGTGCTGCATGTTGACGATGCGCCGGTCGATCAATACCGGCGGCGCAAAGCGTTCGAGCGCGCGGGCTTCGGTGTGCTCGACGCCGCCACCGGCGCGGACGCGCTTGCCGTCATCGCGGCGCACGCACCCGACATCGTGCTGCTCGACGTCAAGCTTCCGGATACGAATGGCTTCGAGTTGACGCGCCGGATCAAGGCGTCGGCGATCGGTGCGGCCGGCGAGATCGGTGTGATCCTCATTTCGGCGTTCTTCACCGAACCCGAATTTCGCGTGCGCGGGCTCGAAAGCGGGGCTGACGCGTATTTGAGCGAACCCATCACCGACGCGGAGCTCACCGCATCGGTCGGCGCCATCGGGCGCCGCGTGGAGGAATTGAAGGCCGCGCGCCGCAAGGAGCAGCTGCTCGACAGGCGGACCGAGGAGCTGAGGGTCGCCGACCAGGCCAAGAACGAGTTCCTCGCGGCCGTGGTGCACGAGCTTCGCCAGCCGATCAGCGCGGCGGTGGCGGCGCTCGCGCTGATGAAACTGCGGCCCGATCGGCGCGCCGGCGAAGCCGCTCGTGAAGTCGTCGAGCGGCAGATGCAGCAGATCGCGCGCATCACCGAAGATCTGCTCGACGCCACCCGCATCGTCCGCGGCCAGGTGACGCTGCAGATTGCCCCGTGCGACCTCAGCTCGATCGTGCCGCGCGCGCTCGAGACCGTCGCCGCCGCCGTGGCGACGCGCGAGATTCGACTCTCATCCACGATCCCTGGCGCGCCTGTCACGGCGCCCGCAGACGAAAGCCGGCTGGAGCAGGTGCTGGTGAACCTGCTCTCGAACGCGCTGCGCTATACGCCGCCCGGCGGTGAAATCGATGTGCGGCTGGAATCGACCGACGCGAACGCCGTGATCCGCGTGCGCGATACCGGCGAAGGCATTTCGGCCGATCGGCTCGTGCGCATTTTCGACCTGTTCGTCAGGGGCGGCAGCTCGCAGGGGCTTGGGATCGGACTCGCGGTCGCGAAAGCGCTCGTCGAGGCGCACGGCGGCACCATCTGCGCGCACAGCGATGGGGCTGGTAAGGGGAGCGAGTTCGTCGTGCGGCTTCCCCGTTCTTGACGGGAACCCACCAGCACTAGTGGCCTGTCCGCGCCATTTGTAACGCGGCTTTCGGGCGGGGCATCCCGTCTGGCATCGTTGCTCCTCCCTCAAATACTCCCGGTGACTCCCGGTATTCTCGGTCGTCGCGCCTCGCCATCCGGGCGCCGCGCTCCGAAATCCGCATTACAACTGACGCGGACAGGCCACCAGGCACAACTCGGCCGGGCCGCGCACGCCATCGCGCGATCCACGTTCTGCTCTCGCACGGCGACGAGCACGTCGCCGTCGCCGGCCTTTCATATCCCGACATCCGCGCGCGCAGCGACAGCCCGCGGGGGCGGGTGCCTCTACAATGGCGTCAATGCCGTTGACCTATCGCATCGCCGCCGCTGAGCGAATCGTCACGATCACCGGTGACTACGCCGAGCCCGCCGAATGGCGGCAGCTGCTCGGCGCTGTGGCGCAGGATCCTGCGTATCGGCCCGGGTTCAGCTTCATCCGCGACCTGCGCTGGTCGGAACATCCGGTCAGCCCCGAGGCCGTCATCGGCATCATCGGCGTCGTGCGCGAGTTCTGGGGACGGCTCGGCGCGCATCGCGCCGCGATCGTCACGCGCCCCGGCATCGACAATCCCGCGATGATCGCGCACGCGCTCGCCGACCACGAGCACCTGCCGCTGCGGGCGTTCACGACGTACGAGGATGCGATCGCCTGGATCCGCGAAGAATGAGTCGGACGACAGCCGCTGTCACGCTGTCTTCGCTGCCAAGCGCAGACAGGAGGAAGGGAGAAGGGGAGACACTCTTTTGCAGACAGTCGGTGAAGTAACCGTTGACGGCCGGACGTTGCCGATCATTTTGAACACCGACGACGAGCGTTTCGAGATCCGCATTGACGAACATGTGGCGCTGCTCGCGTTGCATGTGCGCGGCACCGTGCTGTCGTTGAATCACACGGATGTCCCCGCGGCGTTGCGCAGCAAAGGGCTGGCGGAGGCGCTCGCTCGTGCCGCGCTGGATTACGCCCGCGCGCACACGATGACCGTCAATCCGTACTGTCCGTTTGTTGCGACGTTCATCCGGCGTCACGCGGAATACCAGCCGCTGGTGGATCCGGCGTTCCGCGGCTGACGCAACATTCGCGAGGGCAGTACGCGATCCGCCGATTCACGGATTCAGGGATTCACGGATTCGCGGATTGAGCGATGAGGGATTCCGGATCACAGACGAGGGATTCGGGATTCGTCGATTAGGGATTGATTAGCGCGTGTGCTCGTACGAAGCGTCCCATTTGACCATCCGCAGGGTGGCGGCGCCGCAAAGAAACGCGAGCGCTGCGATAGCGAGGCACATCTGCGCCCCGGTCCACCGCGGGCGCGCGAGCCGCGTTCCGGCGCTGAGGATGAACCCTGCGACCAGCCCCAACACGCCGTAGAAGATCGCCGAGATCGCATGCGACGGGTT
>WNGF01001504.1_pt1 | contig 57518 bp, 48 predicted proteins | sample 5400641 | NCBI WGS metagenome assembly WNGF01 (sample SAMN13153371, study PRJNA577476) | soil metagenome | isolation source: 80 cm soil or saprolite under grassland replicate 2 | place: USA:California | collected 2016-06-15
CCAACAACTCGACGTTGATGCTGCCCCAGGTGCAGCCGAGGCAGGCCGGTGCTTATTCCGTCATCGTGTTCAATCCGGCCGGCAGCGCGGAAAGCTCCAATGCGATGCTGACCGTGCTCCTGCCCGTGGCCATTACCCAGCATCCGTCGGACCTCAAATTGCGCGGCTCCACCAACTCCGCCGATTACGGTTTCACGACGAACAACGCCACGTTCAACGTGGCGGTGGGGATTCAGCGACTGCCGACCACCTATCAATGGCGGTTCAATGGTGTGCCGATTCCAAACGCCACCAACACCAGCCTGACCATCGCCAACGTCGGGCTCGCCAACGACGGAACCTACGACGTGGTCGCCACCGACCCGATCAGCAGCGCCAGGAGCAACCCGGCACGCTTGACGGTATTGCTCTCCCCGATCTTCCTGCAGGTGCCGGCCAACCAGACCGTCGTCTCCAACGGGAGCTTCTCTGCCAGCGTGGTCATCCGGGGGAATCCTCCGCCCTTCCGTTATGAGTGGAGGGAAATCTCCAATCCCCGTGGCAGCAACTACACTAGCGAAACCACCAATTTCTTTTCCTACGGGCCAATCACCAACTTGGCGGCTAAACAGTGGCGGCTGGTCGTCTTCAACGACGCGAATCCCGCCCCCGGGGCGCTCGCGGTATTCAACGTCACCGCGTTGCCGGACAGTGACGGTGATGGCATCCCGGATGCCAACGACCTGAACCCGCTCGACCCTGGCGATGCCACGCTGGATAGCGATGGCGACGGCGTGAGTAATCGGGCCGAATACCTCGCCGGGACCGATCCGTCCGACGGGCACAGCTACCTGAAAGTCGATCGGATCAGCGCCGGTGGTGGCGCTAATGTTCAGTTCTTCGCCTTGTCCAACCGGACCTACACGGTGGAATACACCGATGGCTTGAGCGCGCCGTTATGGAAGCGACTCGCCGACGTGGTGGCCCACAGCGCGGACGGCGCGACCAGCGTGGTCGATCCGCTGCCTGGCACCAACCGTTTCTACCGATTGGTCACGCCCAGAAAGCCGTAGCGATTTCGGATTTTCCGATTTCGGATTTTCCGATTGCGGATTGCGGATTGCGGATTGCGGATTGCGGATTGCGGATTTTCCGATTGCGGATTGGGGATTTCGGATTGCGGATTGCCATTTGCCGTTGCCGATTGTTTTGCTGCGTGGCGCGACATGACGGATACACAAAGCGTGCGAGGCTCCGGAGCGCTCGTACGCAACTGCGACCCGAAATCCGCAATCCGCAATCCGAAATCGGAAAATCCGCAATCCGCAATCCGAAGTCCGCAATCACAACGGCCGATGGTGGATATAATGGTGGCAAGCGGCGATGAAGCCCTTGAAAAGCGGGTGCGGCTTGTTCGGTTTGCTCTGAAACTCGGGATGAAACTGGCTCGCCAAGAAAAACGGGTGATCCCGGATCTCGATGATTTCGACGAGCTTCCCGTCCGGTGAAGTGCCACTGAAGACGATCCCGCCTTCTTCGAATTTCGTGCGGTAAGCGTTGTTGAACTCGTAGCGGTGCCGATGGCGCTCGTTCACGACGAACGCCCCGTAGAGACGCGCCGCCTGGCTGCCCACGACCAACTGGCAGGGCTGCGCGCCCAGGCGCATCGTGCCGCCTTTCTTGGAGACTTTCTTCTGGGCGTCGAGCAGGGCGATGACCGGATGCGGGGTGTCCGGGTCGAACTCCGTGGAGTGGGCCTTTTCCAGCTTGAGCACGTGCCGGGCAAATTCGATGCAGGCGATCTGCATGCCCAGACACAAGCCGAGATAGGGCAACTTGCGCTCGCGGCAGTAGCGGGCGGCTTGCACTTTGCCCTCGATGCCCCGTTCGCCAAAGCCACCCGGCACCAGCACGCCCCCCAGCCCTTTCAGCACTTTCTCCGCGCCGAATTTTTCAATCTCCTCGGATTCGATCTTCTCGATCTCGACTCCGCAGTCATTGGCCACGCCGCCGTGGATGATCGCTTCATAGACCGATTTGTAGGCATCCTGCAATTCGATGTATTTGCCAACCACGCCGATGCGGACGCGGTGTTGCGGGGCGATGAGTTTGCGGATGACGTCCTGCCAGTGCGACATGTCGGCCGGGGGGACCTCGAGGTGCAGGTAACTGCAGACCAGGTCGTCCATGCGTTCGCGCTGGAGCATAAGCGGGACTTCGTAGATGGAATGCTCGACATCCTTTTCTTCAATCACCGCCTCGTAGGGCACATTACAGAACATCGAGATCTTCTGGCGCAAATCCTTGTCCAACGGATATTCGCAACGACAGACCAGCATGTCGGGCGTGATGCCGATTTCGCGCAACTTGGCCACCGATTGCTGCGTCGGCTTGGTCTTGAGTTCACCGGCCGCCTTGATGAACGGGACGTAGGTGACATGGATGAAGAGCACATTGCCGTGACCCGCTTCCAGGGCGAATTCCCGGATGGCTTCGAGGAACGGCAAGCCCTCGATGTCGCCGGTCGTCCCGCCGATTTCGGTGATGAGCACGTCGCTCTTGCTTTGCTCGGCGATTTGGTGAATCCGATGCTGGATCTCGTCGGTGACATGCGGGATGACCTGCACGGTCTTGCCGAGGTATTTTCCTTCCCGCTCGTTATTCAGCACGGTCTGGTACACCTGCCCGCTGGTCAGGTTGTTCATCCGGCTGAGCTTGGTGCTGGTGAAACGTTCGTAATGGCCCAGGTCGAGGTCGGTCTCCGCCCCGTCGTCCAGGACATACACCTCCCCATGCTGGAACGGGCTCATCGTCCCGGGATCGACGTTGAGGTAGGGATCGAATTTCTGCAGGGTCACTTTGAGGCCGCGGTTCTCCAGCAGCGTGCCCAGCGCCGCCGCCGTCAACCCCTTGCCCAGCGAACTGACCACGCCACCTGTGACAAAGATGTATTTCATTTGTTTGTTAAAACGTGAATTGGGTTAAATGAGTTAAATAGGTTAAATGGTTAAACAGGTTAAATGTGTTAAAAGGGTTAAATGGGTTTCAATGACCGTGCGTTAACCCCACGCTGAGCTATTTAACCATTTAACTCATTTAACTCATTTAACTCATTTAACTCATTTAACCCGTTTAACTCATTTTGCTGCGCATCAACCGTTCCACCCGCGCCACATCTTCCGGCACATCCACGCCCACCCCGTCGTAAAGCACGCGCATGACGGCGATCTCCATGCCGTTCTCCAAGGCGCGCAATTGCTCCAGCTTCTCCGCCGCTTCCAGCGGGCTGACCGGAAACTTCACCAACCGCAGCAACGTCTCGCGCCAATAACCGTAGATGCCCAGGTGCTTCAAAAATGGAAACGCCGCCAACTGCTCCGCGACCGGGCGACTGGCGGCGTCGCGCACGAACGGAATCGTGCGACGGGAAAAATATAGAGCCCGTCCGGCCGAGTTGACAACGACTTTCACCACGTTCGAATTTTCGTATTCGGTCGCGTCGCGGATGGGAGTGGCGGCGGTGGACATGGGCGAGCCGGCCAGCGCTTTGGCCACGGCGTCGATGACCGACGGATCGATCAGCGGTTCGTCGCCCTGGATGTTCACCGCGGCGTCGCAGACGCTGCGTTCCACCACCTCGGCGATGCGGTCCGTTCCGCTGGGATGCCGTTCGGAGGTCAGTTCCACGCGGCAAAGCTTCTCCATCGCCTGCGCGATCCGCCTGTCGTCCGTCGCGACGATAACCTCGTGCAGGGCCCTGGCCTGTTGACATCGCTCGACCACGTGCTGCAGGAGCGGCTTGCCGGCGATGGGATGCAACGGCTTGCCCGGAAAGCGCGCCGCAGCGTAACGAGCGGGGATGATGCCGAGGATTTTCATGCGGCCGTCCCGGTAACGCCGGCCACTGCCGGCCCTGTTCCATCAGTCCTGCGATCCATAAGCTTGTGCTCCGTCATTGACACATCTCAGCTTCGGCCAGGCCGGGCCGGGCCGATCTCCTGGGACGCCTTGAGAATCCAACTCACGGCGGCTGGCAGGTCGTCGACGATCAGCGCCCGGTCCAGTTCGGCGGGCGCCTCCTGCTCCACCCTCCGGCCGTACCCGGTCCGGACGAGGATGCTCCTGGCCACCCCTGCATTCTGGCCGCAGGCCACGTCGATCAGCTTGTCTCCGATCATATAACATTGGCCCAAATCCAGGCCAAACTCCTCCTGGGCGTCCAGGAGAAATTGCGGACTGGGCTTGCGCCCGCGGCTCGGTTGGTCAGGCGCTTCCGCCGCGAAGAAAATCCTGGTGAAACGCACCCCGTCTTTGGCCAATTCCGCGCAGAGCCGCGCGTTGACCTGTTCCAGGTCGTTGATCGTGTAGTAGCCGCGACCGATGCCGGACTGGTTGGTCACGATGAAAAGCAGAAAACCGGCCTCGATCAGCCGACGCAGCGCCCGACCTGTGCCGGGCAGGATCTCCAACTGCTCCGGATCGCTCAAGTAGTTCTTGTCCACGTTGAGCGTGCCGTCACGGTCCAGGAACACAGCGCGATGTGTCATTCCGTTCGCGGCAAAGACTACGGGTCGAGAGCGAAAATCTGCAAGGGAAAGTGAGGGACATTGCTCATTGCTCATTGCTCATTACTCATTGCACATTTCGTCCCTTCCGTCTCCTTTCACCGCCCCCACAAATGAACAATGAGCAATGAGCAATGAGCAATGAGCAATGTGCGGGCCCTCTCCTCCCTTTCGAGGAGGAGAGGGGAGACGCCCGGCGTCCTCGCAGTTAAGCTTCCGCAAGCAGCCCCAAGGGCCGCCAATGGCCTACGGCTTGACCAGGCGGAAGAACTGGCTCCCCAGGAGGCTGGGGTAGCGAACGATCAACCTGTCCCCTTGTGGCGCGGGAATTTCGCTCACGTCCGACCAGTCGCCCGCATCCAACGTCATTTTGCTTTGCAACCTGTAGTCGGCGGCGGCGATTGGCCAGGAGATGGCCACGCCGCTTCGGTCAGCCTGAATTTGCAGCTGATAGTGCGATGACGCCACCTCGGAGAAGGCGGTCCCAACTTTGAGGTTGTCGAAGGTCAGGACGCCCATGCCGGGATCCAGTCCCGCCTGGCGCAGGGCAAAGGAGGTGATGGAAATGGCCGTGGCCGAATCGGTGGCGTCCGCGCGGTTGGCGGTGTCGGACTCTGACGCGGGGCTGATCCAGATCGTGCTGGCCGGGGTTCCTGAGTTATACCGAGCCACCAGTAAATAATCCGTATTCAGCGTCAAGTCGGTGGCGACGTCGACGGGCGCGCCGGATCCATTAGCAATCCCGAGACGGAACCTGCCGGTGGCGGCGCCAGTGGTCGTGGCGAATATCCGGCAGCGGATCCCGGTGGCGGTGGCATTCTTGAAGTGGGCGAAGTAAGTGCCAGCCCCGGCCGGTAGCGCGGAGAAGTTTACGAGGAAGCTCGCGTAAAGCGTCGGGCCTTCGTACGGGGCGCCGGCGAGTTGCGCATTGACGTCTTCGCTTTCCTTCTGGCTGAGGTTGACTCGGCCCGAGGTGACATCGACCTGGTTGAGAGTTCCGCTGTGACTGACCCATGTCCCGGCAGACACGGCGGTGAGGGCGCCATCGGGGTAATCAAATGAGTCATCCAGAATGACCGTGGAGCGGGCGCGACAAATGACCACGACGCCGGCCGCAAGGATGAGCAGGATCTTTTTCATAAGTACAGGTTCTTTTTGTTGGTTTGAGGTTCTTGATTTGAGGCCAGGAAAGTGAATCCCCACGACTGGTGGGCTCGCCTGGCCCAAGTGGCTTTCTAGTTCGGCGTCGTCGGAGTCGGATACCAGTAAACGACCCGTTCGATGCTCCATTCCGCCGCGGCACTGTTGGCTTCGGCGGGGGTCCTGAGAAAATCGTTCGTTGGGAAGATTCGCGCGCTTCCGTCGCACAGGGCGAATTGGCCCTGACGATGGTGTCGGCCGATGGCGTAGCGTCCGGTCACGTTTGATTGCGCGGGATCGGGCGTGGCGTTGCCGTCCACTTCCCCAACGCAAATCGTGTCCGCCGGTTTGAGGAGACCCGCGAACCTGGTATTGGGGATGGGGGGTGGTCCGGCGCGGGTCGATTTGTTGATGCAGAGCCGGCCGTTCATCCCGTACATGAAAAACGCCCGCCCGATCGTAGGGGTGCGGTTGGGCCGCCGGGACGCGGGACAGGCGAAAATGGTTTTGTCGCCGGGTTGTGGCGGGCTGCCGGCCAGGTAGAGCGTCACCAGGGCAGGTTGATCGATCATCGCGGAGACGCGGTTGTACCAGCTGTCGGCATTCTGCGGATGGTTGATGGGGAGCACGGTGTTCCCCTCCTCCGGCACGGTGTCCTCGTGGTCCTCGGCGTAGAGGAGGAAGGCGAGGGACCATTGCCGCAGGTTGTTCAGACAAGTGATCGTGTGCGCCTTGGTCTTGGCTTTGGCCATGGCCGGTAAAAGCAGGCCCGCCAGAATGGCAATGATGGCAATGACGACGAGCAGTTCAATGAGGGTGAACGCAGAGAGCCGGGCAATGCAGATTGACTGGCGCATGGACAAAACCTCCTTCAGTTGTTACGTGGGAATGAAGGAAGCTTGTTCGGCTGAACCGGCGTCCACCACTCCTTGCGCGCCATTTCAAGCAGGTTGCGGATTGGAGGCAAGCCGGATCTTCGAAAACTTATTCACAAGCGTCCTCGAGGAAAAGGCCGCCGAGAATACTGGAGCCACCGAGAACACCGAGGAGGAGGGGACTGAGAGGAAGAGTAACTATTCAGGTGGTGTTGCTCACATGCCGGAGCAACCGCTGAACGCTCGGTCCGAAATTAGCGAGGATGAGCGGAGATGAGCGGCTCATTCAGTTTGGAACCTCTTTTCCGAACCGCTAATCTTCGCTAATCTTGGCTAATCGTCGAGTTTCGCCAGCAGAGGTTGACCACGGATGACCCGGATTTCACGGATAACGACCGAGCGACGGGGAGGAGCCGCCGGTGACGTTGCCATTGACACTGGCCTCAACGGCCCATCCCTGTCGGAAATGAATGAGTCTGACGTTTGCAGTGCAAAGCAGAGAAAGTTGGTTCAATGCATGGCCGGTCTAATTTGGCAGCGCGTGGGTTGCGTGTGTGACCGCCGCGCCGGCTCGCAGGGCGGCCGCGATCATGGCGGCTTCGACGATCTCGGCGTCGGTGGCACCGGCCTTGCGCGCGTTGCCGCTGTGGATATCGATGCAATACGGACATTGCGTGGTCAGCGCAACGGCGACGGCAATCAATTCCTTGTACTTCACCGGAATGGCTCCATCGGCGACGGCCGCCTTGTCAAACGCCCAAAAGGCCTTCATCACTTGCGGCGCGAGGGCGTCCATTGTTTTCAACCTGGCCAGGTTTTCTTTGTGGTACATAGGCGGGAACGTTACAAGCGAAAGATGGATTCGTTCAACTTCGCAGTGCGACCACGCTCCATCGGGAAGCCCGCTCAAGAATCGGCTTTCACGCGGGGTCGGGGACGCCTAGCATCGCCGAAGATGAACCCAGCGCGAAAACCATTCTCCTGGCGGCTCCGGTTAACAACTCTCGGCCGTCCCCAACCCCTTGCTCCCATGAAGATGACCCGTCGCTCCGCCTTGCAACGCACCGCCGCTTTCTCGATTGGCGCGGCGCTCACCCCCCTCTCCCGTGTCCGGGCGGCCGATGCGGCTGGACGAAAACTCCGTGTCGCCGTGATCGCGCTGGGGCGCGGCCTGGGGCACGTCCAGGCGTTGCTCAGCCTGCCCGATGTCGAGATCACCTATCTGGCCGAAGTCGATCCAATCCGTTTGGAGCGCGGCTTGAAAGTCGTGGCGGACAAGCAGAAAAGCTATTGTCAGGGCACCAAGGATTTCCGCACGTTTCTCGAGGACAAAACCCTGGACGCTGTTTTCATCGCCACGCCGAATTTTTGGCACACGCCGGCGGCGCTGCTGGCGATGCAGGCGGGCAAGCACGTTTACGTGGAGAAACCCGGCAGCCAGAACCCGCACGAGGCGGAGATGATCGTGGCGGCCTCCAGGAAGTATAATCGGCTCGTGCAGATGGGTAACCAGCGGCGCACCTGGATGAAAGAGGCCATCGCCGCGCTGCACGGCGGTGCCCTGGGCAAGACACGTTTTGGCCGCGCGTTTTATTACAACGCTCGCGCCGCCATCGGCCAGGGCGAAAACAAGGCGGCCGCCAACATCGACATGGATCTTTGGCAAGGCGCCGTGCCGAGCGAACGGGACATGAAGCCGTACGTCCATTACGACTGGCATTGGCTTTGGCATTGGGGCAACGGCGAGCTCGGGAACAACGGGATCCATACGCTCGATATTTTGCGCTGGGGTTTGCAGGTCGAGTACCCGCGGCGCGTCACCTACAACGGCGGGCGCTACTGGCACGACGACAAACAGGAGACGCCCGACACCGGCACGGCCGTGTATGACTTCGGCCAGGCCGGCATGGAATGGGTGCAGAGCAGTTGTCATCCGCGCAATGCGGAAAAGCCGCTGGCCGAGGTCGTCTTTTACGGCGACGAGGGCACCATGGCCATTCACTCCAATTCATGGACCGTCTACGACCCCAAAGGCACGAAGGTCAGCGAGGGCAAATGCAGGGGCGGAGGCGACGCCGCGCACATCGGCAACTTTCTTGAAGCCATCCGCGCCAACGAAAAGCTCAACAGCCCGATCGAAGAAGGCCAGAAGAGCACCCTGCTCTGTCACCTCGGCAACATCGCTTATCGGACCAACACCGTCGTGCAATGCGATCCGCGGACGGGCCGGCTTATCAATAATCCCGCCGGCGAGAAACTCTGGAAGCGCGCATATCGCCAGGGCTGGGAACCGAAGGTATGAACCGGTGGTTCACCAACCGCATTGGTGGGCTTTGTTCTGCGTTTCCAGCCAGGCCATCAGCGGCCGGAAATATTCGATCAGGGCCGAGCCATCCATCTTGCGGCTGCCGGTGAAGGCGTCGAGCGCCTCGGGCCAGGGCCTTGACGCGCCCATGGCCAGCATCTTGTTCAAACGTTCGCCCACCGCCTTGTTGCCATAGAAGGAACAGCGATGAAGCGGACCTTTCCAGCCTGCCTGTTCGGCGGCCGCCTTGAAGAATTGGAACTGGAGGATGCGCGCCAGGAAATAGCGGGCATAAGGCGTGTTGCCCGGAATATGGTACTTGGCGCCCGGATCAAATGCCGTGGCCGGACGGGCCACTGGCGGCACGACGCCCTGATAACGCAGGCGCAACGCATTCCATTCCGCCTCATAATCGCCGGGCTTCGTCGATCCGCTGAAGACGCCCCAACGCCATTTGTCCAGTAACAGGCCGAAGGGCAGGAACGCCACCTTGTCCATCGCCTGGCGCAAGAGGAGGCCAATATCCTTGTCCGCGCTCGGCGCCTTGGCTGCATCGAGCAGCCCGATCTGCACGAGGTATTCGGGCGTGACGGAAAGCGCGATGAAATCCCCGATCGCTTCGTGGAATCCGTCGTGGGCGCCATTCAGGTAAAGATAGGGCTGGTGGTTGTAGGCGCGCTGATAGTAATTATGGCCCAGCTCGTGGTGGATCGTCACGAAGTCGTCGGCATTGATCTTGATGCACATCTTGATGCGGAGATCCTCCTTGTTATCGATGTCCCAGGCGGACGCATGGCAAACCACCTCGCGGTCGCGCGGCTTGACGAGTTGTGACCGTTCCCAGAAGGTGGCCGGCAGGGCCGGCAAACCGAGCGAGGTATAGAAGCCTTCGCCGGCCTTCACCATCTTGACCGGATCATAGCCCTTGGACACCAGCAGGCGCGTGAGATCATACCCGATATCCCCGACGCCCTTGGGCGCCACGAGATCGTAGATATTACCCCATTCCTGCGCCCACATATTGCCGAGCAGATCGGCTCGGATCGGACCCGTCGCGGGCTGCACCTTGGCGCCATAACGTTCATTCAGCTTCGCCCGGACATAGCAGTGCAACTGGTCATACAGCGGTTTCACCTGCGCCCATAGCCGGTCCATCTCGCGGGCGAATTCATCGGCCGTCATGTCGTATCCCGATCGCCAGAGCGCGCCCACATCCACGTAACCCAGTTCCTTGGCCCCTTCATTGGCGATGCTGACCAGCCGGGCATAATCGTCGCGCATCGGCGCGCCGACCTGGTCGTGCCAGCTCGTCCACATCTCCTTGAGCTTTTCCGCATCGCGCATTGTGCCCATCGCCTCTTCGATGTCGGATCCACTGATGGGCTTGCCGTCGAGTGTGCCCTTGCCCTTGCCGTATTGCGATTGCAGGCGGGTGGCGATGACATTGAGCTCCTGGGCGGCACCCGGTTTGTCCGGGGCGGGCAAAACAATCCCCTGTTTCAGAAAATCGAGCTTCCTCCGCAGGTCAAAAGACAGTCCCTTGACCCCATCGAACTTGGCGGCGCCCTTGGCGAACCGCACGCTCAGCTCCGTGCCACGAGCTCCAAATTCCGCGGCGATCGCGTCGGTGTCGTCCGTGATGTAGGTGACGTTGATCCACTCGGCGCGACTGGCCAGGACCGAATGAGCGGCCAGTTCCTTTTCCGCCTGAGCAATGAAGGCCGCCGCCTTGGCCGCGTCATCCTCCGCCGCCTGGGTGAAGGCAGGGGCGGACCGCATCAGCACGACCGCCAGCACCACGCGCCAAGTCCGCCGCCCAATCAAGTTCCTCATGGGGGCGAGCCTAGCCGCGTCCGATCCGCCCGGTCAAGTTGGGGAAATCAACCGCGGCCGAATTGCGCTTCAAGGAGCCGGGGAAATAACCATGCGATAAAACTTCTGCGGGTCTGTCGTCGCGTTGGTCCGGGCGAGATAGCTGTTATAGGCAACCGCGGCACCGTCTTCGTCCGCGTAGGGGTCAGTCATATTGGCACTGGACTGCAGCTTGTAATAAAAGCCGCGCAGCGTGTCGCAACGGACCTCGTGAGCGCCGTTGTCCAGCTTGCGCACCGCCAGCATCACCGGCGTATTGGTCACACTGCCGTCCCAATACTTGGACACCAGCGCCCAAACGTCTTTTCCGATCTGCGCCCCGGCGCGGCGACCGGCCAGATTATCGATGGGCGGGTGAATGCCGCCCCAGATGCGGGAGATTCCGGCCTGGTCGGCGGCGTCGTAATACGTGGCCCACTGCAAAGTGAGAGGCGAGGACGGGCCGTTTTCAAAGCCTAGAACATAATTGCTATAAGTGCCAAGGCCGCCGGGGAAGTAAGGCGATCCAGTGAAAGCGGCCAGCAGCTCTGCCGCGGAGCGGCTGAAAGTGCTGTGGCCCGAAAAGTAGCCGGGGAAGGCCGGGGTGACGAAGTTGGTTCGTTGATAGGGAATCCAGGTATCGGCATGGATCCATTTGACGCCGCTATGGTGGTTGACGGGATCCGCAGGAGGCCCAGGCCAGGAGAGCACCGCGATCTTTCCAGGCGTCAAACGGGCATGGCGTCCGGAGTCCACCGAGGATGTCGTCACCAGTTCGATCACATTGGTGATCAGCGGCAGGCCATTGGGGTTGTAGGACGGAAGGCCGGGACTGGTGGACTGCCCGAGTCCGCCCAGGTAGCGAACGGCGCTGATGGGGCGCCAGCCATCATAATCCCGTTTCGCCGCCCAGCAGGCGCAGGCCGCATCATGCAAGGCTGCATTGAGGGCGAAGTACATCTTCACGTCCCATTCCAGGGGGTCCACCACGGGCCCCACGCCACCGATCCTTTTCACGGTCAATGGATGATCCGCCAGATAGTTCGCCAGAACATTCCAGTGCCCGGGCGGAGTTTCGGAATTGGGACCATCAGCCCAGAACTCGGCCAGGACGCGGGCGAAATCGCCGCGTTTGACCAGGTTCGGTGTATAGGGGAGGCCCGTGACGGGGTTATTGGCGTAGCCATGGCCATCGTAGATGTCGAAATTGCCGTTGCCATAGTCGCCGGCAAAATCGAGGCTGTTGTTGCCATAAGTGGCCGGAGAAATGTCCATGATCGTCGGGTCATCCGGGGTCAAGTGGCTGCTCGCCGTGAGCACGGCCACGACCTCCCTGACAAACTGCGCATGGGTTGCCCCCCCGAAATATGGGGGCGGTCCTGGGTCGATCCAGGGTCTGGTCGAATCCGTCCGCGCGAGCGAGAATGGCCGCGCGTCGTTCCACTGCGCCCCCAGGTACGATTGGATGGGACCTTGGGGAAATCCGTTTTGGTCGATGGTGTTGACGATTTGCAGCCGCTGCCAGTGATTGATGTCTGCCACCGTATGCCCGAAGCCGTCAGTAATTCCGGCCAGGGCAACGGCCAGCGGCGGATTGACATAGGAATAGGCTCGCGGATCGCCCGCGGGAAAGTCCGGATAAGAGACCGGCGGATTGGCCAGGGGATAGGGCGTTCCGTTGGTTCCACGAGAACCGTCGTTGCTGAACCACAATGAGACCGCGTCGTAAATGGTGTTGCCCACGCCCGTCGGCGTCGAAGTATCGCGCGAGTTATCGCTAATGTCGTAGCCGAGCGAGGTCATCAGGGCGTCGTCCGCCGCGAGAGTGGCCGAGGCCGTCCTCGAAAAGGCGTGGCGTTCTTTCATCAACCGGTAAACCGCGTAACTGAGGGCGTTGCTTCGGGCGGCCGGAATGTCGGCGGCGGTGTGCTTGCCGCGATAAACGTAGCCCACCGCCACAGGGTCGTAAGCCGCCCAGGCGTCGTACATGCAGACGGAAAAGCCAAAATAGTTGCGGGCCTGCCCGGGCGGATGGGGGGTGTCCTGACGGATGGCCGCGAGCGCCCTCTCGTTCCAGACCCGCGCGATGCTGTTGGAGGTCCCCGCGTGCGTGTTGATTGTGGCGCAGCAAGCACCCAGCGAGATTAGCCAAAATACCTTTAGTCTCGCCGGGAGCAAGAGCCTGCCTTTCAGTTCAGAGCTGTTCATACATCGTGTCAAATAATGGCCTTCCCACGTGACAGCGCGGGACATGCGAACAGGCAAAGTAACGACAAAGATAGCCTATTCTTGCTTTTGCGCCGACAATTTAGGGGCGCAAAGCCAAAAACACGTGGCGAAACGCATTTTTCTTGTCATCAAACGGGACCAGTTCGGACTGACCGACGGCATCGTGGCGATCGTGAACAAGCTCGCTCCGGCGCTAGGCGGCGGAAATGTCGTGGTGCGATCCGGTGCGCACCGAATCCGCCGCTGCGGCCGGACCGACAGACCATGCAATTCCCAGCGCCACCGCGCAACACAGCGGGGCCCGAAGCAGCACGAGTTTGGTCTTCATAACTTTCGTTTCGGTTTGGTTCGTTGTTCCATTTCTGAATTTGCAATTCGCTTCCAGAGCTCGAGTACTCGCGGTCGTCAATCCTGTGCTTCACCGTGCCGATTCCCGTGTTTGAACCCTCCGGCCTGCTCCCGGCCGGCCTGCATGATTGCACGTTTGAGGAAGTCGAAACCCGTTTCGGCAGCTTCCAAGGCAGCGACCGCCGACCGCAACTGTGGGCAAATTTCAAAGTGTTCTTCCAGGAGGCCAAAGCCAGTGGTCTGGTCGAGACTTTGCTGCTTGACGGCAGTTTCGTCACCTCCGAGCCAGCGCCCAATGACATTGACATCGTGATCGTGGTGTTAACATTATGATCGAGACACCGGAACAAGCCTACCAGGCCATCGAACAGATGGGGCGAATGCAGCGTATCCTCGAGTCTTACCGCAACGAGATTCTCAACCGGAATCCACGCAACTTTGCCATGTTGGCGGAGGGGCCGCTGCAGCAACTCCGACAGTTGCAGGCGCAAATCGACGAATACGTACGGCGGTTGGAGTCCGCACCGGCCTGAAATCAACCTGAGCCGCAATGCCTGCCGCCGTGTGATGGATTGGGCCAGGCCCTTGGGCAGTTCATCGAATTTGTGATTCATCGCTCTAATGAGTTCCCGAGCACGCTTTCATTGGGTCACGGCGCGAAAAAATCTTTGCCCAACGTTGGGTGTGGCGCCGACCCTGATTTGGTCTGTCCCGGTGGCACTGATGAAATTCGTCACCGCGGTCTCATTTCGGATTCTCAGAGAATCTTTAAGAAACCCATTCCGGGTGGCACAGGCGACCTGCCTGTGCCGTCCGGCCTAACTGTTCAGGAGTCATAGACGCCCGCCCTCACCCCCTGGGGAGAGGGAGAACTATAAATCGCGGTGGGACAGTATCGTGCGGATCGGCGGTGGCAGCGTCTTGAGCGCGGCAACGGCCAGAGCAGCCTCAGAGTTTTCACGACGCGCCGCCACGCCTGGCTGATGGAGTCTTTCCTAAGGAACGCGGCGAAGAAAGCCTGCGTCAAGTCCTGGGCATCTTCCGGATTGTGCCCCTTGCGGCGCACGTAAGCATAGAGCGGGAACCAGTAGGTCCGGCAAAGCTTCTCCAGCGCCTCTTGGGCTTCCGGGGAAGGTTCCTGGCCTGCCGCCAGCACGACGCTCCAGTGCGTCGTCGTGAACCAGGATGATTTCCTTCGGGTCGAGCCCTGATCGGAGTCCGGAGCTGACATATCAAACAGACTGGCCTTTCATCAGGAGCACCAGACTAGGAAGGTGTCCGTTGAGGCTCAAGCCCATTTCCGTTTGGCGCACCGTCTGCCGAGCCTCTGTCTTTGCCCGAAAATCACCACATTTCTTGTAATCCTCAAACCGATTTCCGGTAGCAGAGGAGCCAGGTGGAGTCTTCGGCCAATCGGTCGCGCGCGGCATTTCCTGGGGCCATTACGTGGCGGAACAAATTTGGGCCGGCTTCTATCGCGAGGCGCGGTCCAGCCTGAAAACCGCTCCCTGTCGCTCAGCGCCACCGGAAGTCGTTACCCCATAAATCGCGCCGTTCGTATCCAACAAAACGCTGCCGTAGGGGTGATTACCTTCAGGCCCGTTCAAGGTGAAAGTCCAAATGGGGGAATAATCTCGTCCGTCTTTGCTCATGCGAAATATCAGTCCGGTATGTTCGGCGCCGCCACTGAGGGCAGAACCGTAAAGCGCGCCGTCGCTGCCTTCGACAACAGGACTGTAGAGATTTTGCCCGCCACCCACCGGCACAGGAAAGCTTCGAAGCACTTGATAACCCTTGCCGTCTTTGCCAACGGAAAACACCGCGCCTTGAGATGATGTCCCTCCGGCAAGTGTCGTCCCATAGAGTTTTCCGTCGCTTCCTTCAATCAAGCCCGCGAACGGTTTCCAACCATCGCCGAGTGAATCTCCAAAGGCATGGAGCAATCGATATTTTCCGCCGTTGCAGTCGCTCGAGAAAATCGTTCCAAGGTCATGCCGGCCGCCAGTCGAGGTTGTTCCATAAAGGGCGCCGTCGGAACCTTTGATCAAACCGCCCTGCCCATTGTATCCCGACTGATTATTCGCAGAGAAGTGATGCAATACTTTCAGGGGCGCGGAAAACTCCGCGGCCAACACCGGCACCTCAAAAGGCGGCAGCAGCCACAAACAGAAAATCGCACCCCTAAGAACAGGCTTCATTGCGAAACGACAATACCTGGCGAAGACAACGCATTCCAGCGCGGAATCCTTTGCCATTCAATCCACGCCTTGCGTGCTGGCTCGAAACCGGGCACAACTAGGCCGCTGGCAATGGAGTTTGCCAACTCGCCACCCCGCGAGAAAACCGCCTGAACAATTTCAGAGCTGATAACTCCTACCGAGACCGAAGTGTCGGCAGGATGTTTTATGCTCAATTATCTTTGGGTCGGTGCAGGAACTTTTAATACTACGTACGAAACGCTCCGCGAAGGCATTCAAATTGGGACTTCGCGCAGGAAGTCGGAGCGGTTCCACGCCGGCGCTTTTGAGAATCTGTCGGAACTGCTGCGTGAACAGGGTGGATCGGTCATGGAGCAGGAATCGAGTGCCGAGGAGAAAGCCGTCGCAGCCCTGGTGCTCCAATGAGGCGCGCAGTTCGAAATCGTCTCTCCTTTTGCATGGGGCCTCCACAATGCAACGAGCTGGAGAGTTGAAAGAGGCGCGGTCTGTCAGATACAATGGCGCCGATGTCCTCTCTTTCGATTCAGCTCTTTCGGGAGGCGCCACCAGAGTTTTTTGGGGTGCTCGTGAGCCGGAATGGGCCATTCTACCTCGACGCACTGGATGCTTTGGAGCGCGCGCTCCTGCAATGCGGCCTCAAGCGGCGCTCTGACCTCGGCCTCCGGGCGGGCCTGGTGCTGGTGCATCGCAATCCGCCAGAACACGAAACCAAACGGAGCGAGCAGAACAATCGCGCGGGCGACTGGGATGAGTTTTTGTGACAACGTTCGAGTATGAAAAATTGGCTTCTCTTCCTCCTGTTCTGCGCGGGTGCCATCGCGGCGCACGCCCAACCCGCTCCAGGCTACGCCCTGCGCTTCGACGGCTCGGGCAACTACGTCGCGGTGCCGCACACGTTCGCCCTCAACGCCTTCCCGCTCACCGTCATGGCGTGGGTCAATGCCACCCAAGGCGGCGACCTGGTCAACAAATACGTCTCCAGTTCGTTGAACGGCTGGGATGTGTTTATCCGCGCCAGTCACGTGCGCGCCTGGTACTTTCGAGACAACACCCGGTTTATCTGGGACGGCGGCGACGGGCTGGACGGCGGGACCATAACAAGACCACCAAGTCCGGCGGCTTGGTGAGCTTCTCCGCAAGGTGCTGCGTCTTCCGCGCGCTCAAATCGGGCGGCGCGTAGTGCGTGTGATAGAATTTCTCGCGTTCGAGATCCCGATTGTCGGTCACTTGCAAGCGCTCAATGCCGCGCGGGGTCCGGCTGGTGTAACACGCTTCAAACGAGCGCAGACCGCGCGCTTGCGCCCATGCAGCGAAGCAACGGAGCGTCTTCTCGAGTTTCTCCGCTCCCACCTGAATCCATTGTTCGAGAACTCGATAATGCTGGTTGCCTTTGCGCCAGCCCTCAACGTGGCTATGGTGCAGCAAGCCCATGTGCTCGAAGAGTTCGAGCGGGCCCACGGAGCCACCTGCTTTCAGAGCAGCGTCAGCCGCGGTGATGACTCGATTGCGGAGCTTGTCCGCTGGTGAGTTCGTACTGTTCGTCCAAGGCGGCCCAGCATGGAGGCAAGCCGCTTTTGATGCAATACGGACTGGACAAATTCGCTTCAGCTCAGCCTTCAACACGCTCTCCATGCCCAGCTTGATGATCTTGAGCGCCACGCGGCGGCGGACGGGTTCCTCCTGCTCCGCCATATAAACGATACCGCAACCCCCTTCGCCGATCTTCTGCAACAACTTGTAGCGTCCGATACGGGCGCGCCGAGGTGGAGTCGTGGTATTGGGAAGTCTGGAACGAGGCAAACATCGGCTACTGGCGCGGCACGCCGGCGGAGTTCCGCAAGCTCCATGACTACGCCATTGACGCCGTGCGCCGCGCGTTGCCAACCGCGCGCGTCGGAGGCGCGGACACAGCGGGCAGCGGCGGGAGGTTCACGCGAGATTTCATTGAGCATTGCCTGCGCGGAACGAACTACGCGACCGGAAAGATCGGCACGCCGCTCGACTTCGTGTCCTTCCACGCCAAGGGCGCGCCGGTCACGACGAACAGCCATGTCCGCATGGGCATCGCGGCACAACTCCGGACCATCGAGGACGGCTTCCGCATCGTCGCGTCGTATCCGGAATCACACCAAAGATCTTGAATTCACATCGAGCCCGATGCGTCATGCAATTTGCGCTATGTCAAATGCCCACAATTCCGTGACGACACGTCGCGATTTCATCAAAACCACCGGCGCCCTCGCCGCCACCTCCGCCTTGGCTGGAGTTGCCCTGCCGCATGTGCACGCTGCTGAGAATAACACGCTGCAAATCGCCCTGGTCGGTTGCGGAGGTCGTGGCACGGGCGCCGCGGGAAACGCCCTTTCCACCAAGAAGGGGCCAGTGACCCTGAGTGCGATGGTCGACGTCTTCGAGAACCGCCTTGCGACCAGTTACGACACTCTAAAAGGCATGTACGGCGACCTGGTCGATGTGCCGAAGGAGAAACGATTGATTGGCTTCGATGGTTACCGGCACGCGATGGATTCACTGAAGCCGGGCGACATCGCGATCTTTACCACGCCGCTTGCTTTTCGTTGGGTCCACTTCAAATACGCCATCGAAAAAGGATTGAATGTCTTCATGGAGAAGCCCGTAACGGCCGATGGCCCCACCAGCCGGCGCATGTTGGAACTGGCGGAGCAGGCGAGCGCCAAGAACTTGAAAGTTGGCGTTGGCCTGATGTCTCGTCACGCGCGGCACCTGCAAGAGCTGCACAAGCGGGTGCAGGACGGCGAAATCGGGGATGTCCTGCTCATGCGCGGATACCGGATGCACGGGCCGGTGGCGTCGGCCTTTTCGAAACGTTGGCCGGGCAAGCCGAGTGAATTGCTGTGGCAGATCTCGCGCTTCCACAGTTTCATTTGGGCCAGCGGCGGCTGCTACAGCGACTTCTACATCCATCACATCGACCATCTCTGCTGGATGAAGAATGCCTGGCCAGTCAAGGCTCAGGCGCTTGGAGGACGCCACTATCGCAACAGCCCGGACGGCGACCCGTGGATCGATCAGAACTTCGATTCCTACGCCGTGGAGTACACCTTCGAGGATGGCTCGAAGTTCTATATGGACGGTCGCTGCAATGCCGGCGCTCACCCCATGTATTTCAGCCACGTTCATGGCACGAAGGGCATGGCCATCGCGGCCAGGAATGGCGACTACGGCGGTCCTTCCAGCATCCACACCGGGCAGCAGCCAAGCCGCGGGAATATGAGCTGGCAATCGAAAGTCGAGCCCAGCCAGGACGACCCGTACCTGAATGAATGGAATGACTTGATGGATGCCATCCGCAATGACAAGCCCTACAATGAAGTGCCCTTCGGCGTTCAGGCCAGCGTCGTCACTTCGATGGGGCGCATGGCCGCCCATACGGGCCAGGAATTGACCTACGACGAGATGCTGAATCATCCCCACGAATACGCCCCTGGAATCGACAAGTGGACGATGGATTCGCCCCCGCCCGTTGCCTCCGACGCCGATGGCAAGTATCCCGTGCCCATGCCCGGCCTCAAAAACGACCGTGAATTCTGACGCGCGGAGGACGGCGTTCACCTCACCGATTCAGCCCCTGGCGTCGGTCTTGTAGACGACCCCGGCGTCCACATTGCCCGCCTCGACCGCCGCGAGCGCAGCGCGAACGTTTTCGGTCGGGACAACCCTCGTTGGTGGCAGAAAATCCGTCGCAGGCAAGAATGCAGTGGTCGGAGCGTGTGCGGTCCTGTAGGAGTTCAACAAGATTCCCAAATAGGATTCGAGAATCTGCTTCAGTTGCCGTTCATGGAATACGATCACTTCTTCCAGGCATTCTCGCCGAATGGTGGCACTTCGATTACAAGGATTGGCGACAGTATCGAATCATGGATGTGCCGTTTGAGGCGATTGGGAAGTGAAGGACTTCGGCCCCGTCGGTCCGAAGCATCCCAACGGCGCCTGGGCGGGTGAAGTCGTGATGTTTGCCTTCGCCCTGGCGCAGGGCGCGGAAGTGCGGGGCGCGCGGGGGCTGAGTGTTGTCCTATCTTGACAGGCGCGAATTCGACTGCATTTTGCGCCGGAACGGATGCCGGCGGGCGCCCGACCGGGTACTCGTTTCGAGCGCCGTTCGAGGGCCGTGAGCCGGCGCTTGGTTTTTTGGGGCCGCCCGGTCTAGTATCTCACGGGCATTCGAGAATTCCGGACAGCCTGCTGAGCCGACAGGTTGCGGAGCGCATCTCGCGGTGGATCCGGCCGGGCGGTGGCAATGCGGAAAGAAGAACGCCTTCGCGGGGGTTCGAGCACGGGCAAATCGGCACGATCAAAAACATGAAACGAAGAATTCTCCTGGCAGCCCTGGGCGTGGCGCTGGTTTTCCTGGTCCTGGCCGGAGTGAAGGCATTGCAGATCCGGAAGCTCGCCACAACACCGCCGCCGCCGATGTTCGAATCGGTCTCCCCGGCGATCGCGAAGCGGGAGAAATGGCAGCGCAGCCTTTCGGCCATCGGCTCCGTGACCGCCGTTCAGGGGATCAATGTCACGACCGAGTTGGCCGGCACGGTAAAGGAGATCGCCTTCGAGTCCGGCGGGGTGGTGGCGAAGGGCGACCTGCTCGTGCGTCTGGACACCTCCCTGGAGGAGGCGCAGTTGCGCGCCGCGGAGGCGCAGATGGAGTGGGCGCGCGTCAGCCTGGAACGGGCGCGGAAACTCCGGGCCATCGACACGGTGTCGCAATCCGATCTGGACTCGGCGGACGCGGCGTGGAAGCAGGGCAAGGCCAACGCCGACGCCATCCGGGCCACCATCGCCAAGAAAACCATCCGCGCGCCGTTCGCGGGCCGGCTGGGCATCCGGATCGTCAACCTCGGGGAGTACCTGGACACGGGCAAACCGGTCGTCTCGCTGCAATCGCTCACGCCGATTCACGCGGATTTTTCGCTTCCGCAACAGGAGTTGGCGCAATTGCGCGCCGGGATGCGCGTTCGCCTGACGACGGACGCGTTTCCGGACCGGCCGTTTGAAGGGGTGCTGAACGCCATCAGTCCCGATCTGGACGCCGCCACTCGCAGCGTCAAGCTGCAGGCCCGGTTCGAGAACGCGGATCAGCTTCTGCGTCCCGGCATGTTCGCGCGGGCCGAGGTGCTGTTGCCCGGCGAAGACGATGTGCTGGTGATTCCGGCCACGTCCGTGCTCAGCGCGCCCTACGGCAGCTCGGTCTATCTCATCGAAAGCTCGACCAACGGATCGGGCGGGTTGGTTGTGCGCCAGCAGTTCATCCGCACCGGACGGGCCCGGGGCGACTTCGTGAGCGTGGAAACCGGGCTCAAGCCGGGCGACAAGATCGTGAGCTCCGGCCTGTTCAAGCTTCGCAACGGCATGGCGGTGACCGAGAACAACGAGCCGGTGCCCAAAGCCGCCGACAACCCGCGTCCCCCGGACGCCTGATGCCCCGGCCATTCGCATGAAGTCATTTACCGACCTGTTCATCCGCCGTCCGGTGCTGGCGCTGGTGGTGAATCTGCTGATTTTGATCACCGGCTTTCAAGCCATCAGGACGCTGAACTTCCGGCAGTACCCGCGCAGCGAGAACGCCTCGATCACGGTGAGCACGGTCTATGTCGGGGCGAGCGCGGAGCTGGTGCGCGGGTTTGTCACGACCCCGCTGGAGCGGGCCATCGCGGCCGCCGACGGCATCGATTATCTCGAATCCGTCAGCAAGCTCGGCCTGTCGACCATCACCGCGCGGCTCAGGCTGAACTACGACGCCACGAAGGCGTTGGCTGAGATCGGCTCCAAGGTGGACCAGGTCCGGCGCGACCTGCCGCCCGAGGCGGAAGTGCCGATCATCAACATCGAGGTCGCCGACTCGCGCTTCGCCTCCGCTTATTTGAGTTTCAACTCAAGAATCCTGGAGGCGAACCAAATCACCGATTACCTGGTCCGGGTCGTCCAGCCGCGTCTCAGCGCCATCGAGGGGGTGCAGAAGGCGAGTCTGCTCGGCGGGCGCACCTTCGCCATGCGGGTCTGGCTCAAACCGGACCGTCTGGCGGCGTTCAGCATCAGCTCCGATCAGATTCGCCAGGCGCTGGCCGCAAACAATTTTCTTTCGGCGATCGGCTACACCAAAGGCGCGCTGGTGCAGATCAACGTGTCGGCCAACACCGACCTCCGTTCCGTGGACGAGTTCCGCAACCTGGTCATCCGCCAGTCCGGCGACCAACTGGTGCGGTTGAGCGACGTGGCGGACGTGGTGCTCGGCGCGGAGGATTACGAGTCGGAAGTGCGCTTCAGCGGCGAGCGCGCCGTGTTCATGGGGGTCTGGGTCCTGCCCAACGCGAACAGCCTCGAGGTGATCAAGCGCGTCCGCATCGAGATGGACGCCATCCAGAGGGACCTTCCCACGGGGCTGGAAGGCCGCGTGGCCTACGACGCCACCAAGTACATCGACAATGCCATCCGCGAGGTGCTGAAGACGCTCGTCGAGACGTTGTTGATCGTGGCCGTCGTGATCTTCCTGTTTCTCGGCTCGCTGCGCTCCGTGCTGGTGCCGCTCGTTGCCATTCCGGTTTCGCTCATCGGGGCGGTGTTTCTCATGCAGCTTTTCGGGTTCACGCTGAACCTTCTTACCCTGCTGGCCATCGTGTTGTCCGTCGGGTTGGTGGTCGACGACGCCATCGTCATCGTCGAGAACGTCGAGCGCCACGTCCGCCAGGGGCAGACGCCGCTCGCGGCGGCGCTGCTCGGCGCGCGGGAGCTGGTCGGGCCGGTCATCGCCATGACGATCACGCTGGCGGCAGTTTACGCCCCGATCGCCTTTCAAGGCGGGCTGACGGGTTCGTTGTTCCGCGAGTTCGCGTTGACGCTGGCGGGGGCGGTGTTCATCTCCGGGGTGGTGGCCTTGACGCTCTCGCCGGTCATGTCCGCCAGGCTGCTGGACGCGAGAAGCGAAACGCACGGCTTCGCGGCGGTCGTGAACCGGTTCTTCGATCGTCTGCGTCGCGGCTATGGCCGTGTGCTGGACGCCACCTTGTCGGCGCGGCCGGCGGTTTACACGATCTGGATCGGGTTGAGCATCATCACGGTCATCATGTTCTCGATGGCCTGGCAGTCGAAGGAGCTGGCTCCGCTGGAGGACCAAGGCTTCGTTCTCGCGTATGTCGAGGCCGCCGCGGATGCGACGATCGACCAGACCAGCTTTTACACCGACGAGGTGAACCGCCAGTTGATGAGCGTGCCCGAGTCGGTGCAAACGTTCCAGATCACTTTTCCGGACACCGGATTCGGCGGCCTGGTGCTCGCGCCCTGGGGCGAACGGAAGCGGACAGTGTTTCAGATCGCGCCCGAGGTTCAGGGCAAGCTCAGCCGCATCCCCGGCATCCGGGTCTTTGCGATCACGCCGCCCGCGCTGCCCGGGGGCGGCGATTACCCTGTGGAATTCATCGTTTCCTCCACGGCGGACCCGGAGCGGATCCTGGAGTTCGCGCAGCAGCTGCAGCAAAAGGCCGCCGCCAGCGGGATGTTCGCCTTTCCGCCGACCCTCGACCTGAAGCTGGATCAGCCGGAAGTCGAATTGGTTCTGGACCGGGACAAGGTCGCCGCGTTGGGCGTCGACATGAGAAGCGTCGGCGGCGATCTAGCGGCGCTCGTCGGCGGCAATTTCGTGAACCGATTTAACCTCGACGGTCTGAGCTACAAGGTGATTCCGCAGCTCCAACGCATCGCGCGCCTTGATCCCAGCCAGCTTGAGAGCACGTACGTCAGGGGACCGAATGGAAAGCTGGTTCCGCTCAGCACGTTCGCCTCCCTCAAGCGCAAGACCGAAGCGCGCGCCCTCAACCGCTTCCAGCAGCTCAACTCGGTCCGGATCAGCGGCGTGGCCATCCGCCCGCTCTCCGCGACCCTGGATTACCTCGAACGAGAGGCGCGCCAGATCCTGCCGCAAGGTTATCAGGTGGATTTCCGCGGCGAATCGCGGCAGCTGCGCGTCGAGGGCAACAAATTCCTGCCCGCCTTCCTCCTCGCCGTGCTGCTGATCTTTCTGGTCCTGGCCGCCCAGTTCAACAGCTTCCGTGACCCGTTCATCATCCTGCTCGGCTCGGTCCCCCTGGCCATGTTCGGCGCGCTGACGTTCTGCTTTCTGAAGATGCCTGGACAAGGCATGCACTTCTGGACCGAGGGCTGGACCACGACACTGAACATCTACTCGCAGGTCGGCCTGGTGACGCTCGTGGGGCTGGTTTCCAAAAACGGTATCCTGATCGTTCAATTCGCCAACGAGCAGCAGCGCCGCGGGTTGAACAAGGTGGAAGCCGCGCGCGAGGCGGCGCTGGTGCGCCTGCGGCCCGTGTTGATGACGAGCATCGCGACAGTGTGCGGCCATTTCCCGCTCACGCTTGTGACGGGCGCGGGCGCGGCGGCGCGGAATTCCATCGGCATCGTCGTGGTGTCCGGCATGGCGATCGGCACGATCTTCACGCTGCTGGTGATCCCGTCAATCTACGTGCTGCTCGCCAAGCAACACGCCGACCAAGAGACGGCCGAGATCAGGCCGGAGCTTCCTGACCATCGCGTCCGCGCTGATGTCGTCTTTGATGACGCGGAAAATTTGCAGCAACAGCACACCGGTGGGTGGCAGAAAATCCGTCACGATGGGAAATGATTGAATGGCGGTGATTTGCGATCAAGCTGACGCGATCCCGACGTTCAACACGTCGCCGACATTGAAACGGCATCTTGGATGTTGCCTGGCAAATCATTACTGGGGCCGAAACACTCGGATTTCGGCGTCTTGGTTTCCGCGCTGTGGGACGGCAAGATAAAATTCGTTCAGCTCTGCTGAGAAGAAGGAAGTCCGCGCTCCGGGGCGAGTGGCAATTCGCTCGCGCAACTGGTAGGAATTGGCGTCGCGCTGGTCAATCACATCCACGAAGCCTTCGCCACAGGAAATGTAGAGACGTTTGAGTTTGGCATCGTAAAACGTATCATCAGTATCGCCGGAAATCGCAAGGTTGGACACAAGTTTGCCTGCGGTCGTGTCGAAGACGACGAGACGCGCCGGTGTTCGACAACCAACGAACAGACGGTGATTGGACTGATCCAACGCCATCGGGAAATTGGCTTGGAATTCTTTCATCGGCCAAGTTGCAGACACGGTTTGCTTCTCTCGATCAACCACGGCGATTTGTTTGGAATCGGGCACGTTCACGAAAATCCGGCTGCCGTCCATTTCCAACTGAAATGATTCCGGGTGTGCGGACAATTTGATGTCGGTGTGCCGCTGCTTGCCGCTGTTGTCGAGAACCACGAGTGCGCCATCACCATAACCGACATAGATGAGCTTGGTCTTTGGGTCACGCCGGACGTTGTCGGCATCGTCGAGCCCGCGCAAGTTGTTCAGCAATTGATACGTGATGCCGTCAAACAGTTTGAACGTGCCATCATCCCCGTTGGCCACTCCGATCTGATTCGCTTCAGCCAGAAACACAACGCCAGTCGGCTTGTGCAGGCCGCTGATGCTCCTCAGCCGTTTGCCGGCTGCGAGGTCAATGACTTCCAGTGTGTTATTGCCGAGGGCGGCGACAAACAGTCGGTTGCCCTGAATGTCCGCAGCAAAGTGATCGAAACGCCCTTTGACGCCCGCCAATGGAATCGTCTTGGTGAGCCTGAGCATGTCAGCCGCCTGAGCGTGGACGATGGATAGGCCCAGGCAGGAGACCAAGGAAATCGTCAGTGGCTTCATGGGATTGAACGTCATTTGCTGCCATACGGCTTGGTCGGCGCGGCGGCGTCAATTGATTTCGCCGGGCCGTCCGCCGCGACGGCGGTTAGACGCGCAGCCAGCAACAGTACTACTGCCACAAACGGGGCATGTATGATTTTCGCTTTCATCTGGTTCCGTTTCTCTCCGAGGTCATCCGTAGAAGTTGGTTACTTGTTCTGCGTGGCGAGTGCCGCTTTTAGCGCCTTCGCCAGATCGGCTGTTTTGCCTCTGCCCCAATAATGCAGGAAAAGGATGCGCGGGTTCTCGTGCGTCATGTGGCTGTGAATGGCCACGATGTTGATCCCGTCATGACGAAGGGATTTCAACACCGGCTGCAACTCATCTTCGAGCACGGCGAAGTCGCCATCCACGACCGCGTTATCATCCGCCCCAGCGAACGCGGCCCAGGTGTTCACTCCCATTTCCTTGCCGACTTCGGTGTCCATCATTTTCGCGGGGCGGCCGACGACAACCTTGAACATCCCATTGTTTGCCTGCCCTCTCATGTCCAGAATGGTTTCGACGGTTTTGCCGGTAATGGAGCTTTGACTGAGTAACGGCGCGTCGCCAAACGTCGTCCTTGGTTGTGGATTGGCAGCGCGGATTTCCTTTATTCTGTCCCAAACTTTGCGAACGGCTGCGGCCAGCTTCTCAGCAGAACCTTCGCCGCCAATGTGCATAAAATAAACCTTCGGCTCGTCGTAGAAAAAGTGGTTGTGCAGCGCAGTGACGGAAAGGCCGTTGTCCAGCGCCGCGCTCATCACGGGATTTACTTCGTCCTGAAAAACCACAGTGTCGCCCATGACCATCGCTCCGCCCATCTTTCCTTCGGTGAAAGCCGCCCAGGAAGCCAAGCCCATGAATGGAGGCATTGTCCAGCCGTCCACGACTATCTTCACATCGTTGCGCGGCGCTGTGACTTTGAAGACGCCTTCAGCGGCGCTCCATCCACCCTTGACCCCGGTGATTTGTTCGATGCGGTTCGTGTCGAGTGCCGCGTCCGCTGCGACGGGCAGCGTGGCGGCGATGGCGAGTGATTTTAAGAATCGGCAGATTGTGTAAGGCTTCATAGTTTTTCTTGTTTCAGTTGACGGTCTTGTAGAGCACCACGTTGTCTTCGAGTGCGTTGGCCCGGACGATGTAGTAGTTGTCCGCGTCCTTGAACCGGAAGACGATGCCGCCCGCTTGGTCCTCCTTGCCGGAGACCGGTTTGAACTTCACCTCCACGAACCCATCCTTGATGTGTTCGTCGGTCTTAGCCGCCCAACAGAATGTCGCCTCCCCGGACTGCTTGAGGACGTTTGGCCGGGACGGCGCAGTGTCGTCCGGGACGACCTCCCACTTGGCCGCGCCCTTGCCCGTAATGCCTGACTCCCAGCCCTTCGGCAGAGCGTTCGCTTCATCGAAAGTGACCTTGGTCTGCGCCACGCCGATAACTCTGCTAGAAGCTTAGGGAAGGACCACTTGCTGTGTTACTGAATTTTCGTTAAGGATTCCTTCAGAAAGGCAAGAATCAGTGCCCCGTTCTCAGGAGATACAAACCCACCAGCGCGAGAACAATTCCGAGCAATCGCGGCGCGGAGACGCTCTCCTTGAGAAAGAGGATGCCGACAACGGCCATCAGTGCCGCGCCGCCCGCGAGCACGATCGGCACCGCAGAGAGCGGTCCGCCTTTCTGAAAGAGAACGAAGAACATGATTGTTCCCGCGCCGACACAGATCCCCGTGAGCACAGAGTACAATACGCCGGGGGTAGACGACGTTTGATTCCATGTGCCGGCCAATCGCAACCAAGCAAGATAGAGAAGAATTGTCATCGCCGCGGTCGCTTCGACGACAAATCCACCGAGTCCATCGCCGATTTTGGCGGCCGCGAGTTTGGTGAAGATTTGATGCAGACCGTAGAGCACGGCGGCCCAAACTGCGTAGAAAAACCAGGCAGGCATAACTTGATTTCCTTTCGTGTTCACTCTTCCCGAGGTTCGACTGCCTCGCGCTTGGCTTTGCTTTCGACCCAATCGTAGAGCACTGGCAGCAACACCAGCGTCAGGAACGTTGAACTGAGCACGCCGCCGATGACGACCGTGGCCAGCGGACGCTGCACCTCCGCGCCAAGGCTGGTTGAAACGGCCATCGGGAGAAAGCCGAGGCTGGCCACGGCCGCGGTCATGAGCACCGGTCGCAATCGGGTCCGCGCGCCTTCCAGGACAGCCTCGCGCACGGTGCGGCTTTGTTCGCGCAGTTGGTTGAAGCAGCTCACGAGCACGACGCCATTGAGCACAGCCACGCCGCTGAGTGCGATGAAACCAACTGCTGCTGTGATGCTGAACGGCATCCCGCGAATCCACAGCGCAAAGACGCCACCCGTGACCGCCAGCGGAATGCCGGTATAGACGAGCACAGCTTGTTTGAAGCTTCCAAAGGCCATGAAGATGAGAACAAAAATGAGCAACAGCGCGGCGGGAACGACAATGGCCAGCCGCGCGCGCGCTTCCTGCAAGTGCTCGAACTGTCCGCCGAACTCGACGATGTAGCCGTCGGGCGGTTTGATCTTTTCTTTGAGCGCGGCTTCGGCTTTGCGCACCCAACCTTCTACGTCGCTCGTCTTGAGGTTGACCATGAGCGCAGCGCGGCGATGTGCCTCGTCGCGCTGAATCGGCTCGACGGTTTCAGTGCTGTTGAACTCGGCGAGGTCTCCCAGCGCAATCAAACCATGCTGGCCTACGCGCACGGGCAGCGCGCGCAAGGTATCGAGGTTCTCGCGCAAATCGGCGCGCAATCGCACCACGATGTCGTGCGGACGGTTCTCGGTGGAGAGCATCGTGCCGACGGTCTGACCAGCCAGCGCGGTGGCGATGGTTTGGTTGACGACGGCGGCGGAGAGATTGTAGCGCGTGAGCGCGTCGCGCTTGAGTTTGATTTCCAGCACCGGGGCGCGGCCTTCGGTTTCGTATTCCACTTCCGATGCGCCGGGAATCTCCTTAAGGAGCGGCTTGGCCTGCTCCGCGAGTTTTTCGAGCACGTCGTAATCATTGCCGAAGATTTTCACCGACACGTCGGCGCGGATTCCTTCGAGCATTTCGTTGAAGCGCATTTCAATTGGCTGCGCGATGAGGACATGCGTCCCTTTGAATTCGCGCTCGATTTCGTCTCCGACCAGCCGCGCGAGTTCAGGTTTGGTCGGCACGCGGCCATTGATGGCACGCCATTGCGAGCGCGGATGATACGAGACGTAAAAATCCGTTTCATTCGGCGGCATCGGGTCGCTGGCGACTTCGCTGGTGCCGATGCGCGAGAAGACGCGGGCGATTTCCGGAAATGTTTCGCGCACCATCGAATCGGTGCGGAACTGGCGCCTGAGCGATTCCTCCAGGCTGAGTCCGACCGGATGATAAATCATCATCGTGGACGAACCTTCGTCGAGCTTGGGAACAAACTCGGCGCCGAGCCGCTGGAAGACGACGACCGCGACCGCAAACAGCGCGACGGCGCCGACCACTACAATCCAGCGGGCGCGCAAGGCCGCGTTCAACGTCGGCGAGTAAAGTTTCTTGGCGAAACGAATCAGGAAGTTGTCATCAGAAAGTTCGCCGGTTCCATGCGCCACGCTCCTCAACAACAGAAACGCCAGCGCGGGCATCAGCGTCAGCGCCAGGACAAGCGCTCCGCCGAGCGCGAGCATCACTGTGATGGCCATCGGGTGAAACATTTTCCCTTCGATGCCGGTGAGGGCGAGAATCGGCACATAGACTACGGTGATGATGAGCACCCCGAAGAACATCGGATTGCCCACTTGTTTGCTCGCGGTCAGCACGGTCGCGAACCGCTCCTCTTTCGTCAATTTGCGTCCGAGTCGCTGCTGTTTCTCCACGAGTTCGCGCAGGATGTTTTCCACGATGACCACCGCGCCATCAATGATGAGGCCGAAGTCCACGGCACCGAGGCTCATCAAATTCCCGGACACGCCGAGCCGCGCCATGCCGATGAGTGCGCAGAGGAACGAGAGTGGAATCGCCATCGCCACGATGACCGCCGCTCGCCAATTGCCCAACAGTGCCAAGAGCACCACGACGACCAGCACTGCGCCTTCGAACAGATTTGTGCGCACGGTGCGGACGGTGCGATCCACGAGTTCCGCGCGGTCGTAAACCGGCTTCAATTCGATGCCGGCAGGAAGATTCTTGTTGATGTGTTCGAGGCGGGCTGCGACGCGTTTGGCCACGACGCGACTGTTCTGCCCCGCCATCATCATCGTGGTGCCGATGACGGCTTCTTGTCCGTTGACGGTCGCGGCTCCGTAGCGCGGGTGATGTCCAACGGAAACGCTCGCGACATCTTGCACGAGCAACGGCTTCACCGCACCGGCGAACTTGAGCGGCAGGCCCGCGATGTCTTCGGCGGTTTGGGCGCGTGTGACGCCGCGCAGAATGAATTGTTTGTCACCGCGATTGACGAAACCCCCGCCGGTGTTCGCCGTGTTCTTCTCCACGATTTCGGCGAGTTCACTGAACGTGAGGTTCGCATCGCGCAGTTTCACGGGGTCGGGCTGAACGACGATTTGCCGCTCGTAACCGCCGCTGGCGTTGACTTCGGCGACGCCCGACACCGTTCGCAACTGCGGCTTGAGGACGAACTCCTGAATTTCCGTCAACTCCAGCAACTGCTCGTAGCGCGACACGGGTTTGTTGGTTGCATCGGCGTGATATTCCACCGTGTAGTAGAAAATCTCGCCCAAGCCGGTGCTGATGGGCGCGAGCTTCGGTTCGGCATTCGGAGGCAAACGGTCTTTCGCGTTTTGCAGACGTTCCATCGCAAGTTGGCGCGCGCGGAAAATGTCCACTCTGTCGTCGAACTGCAGCGTCACCTGCGAGAGTCCCGACTTTGTGAGCGAGCGCATCTCCGTCACACCGGGCAGTCCGGCGAGTTCCGTTTCGATGGGATAAGTGACGAGCTTTTCCGCTTCCTCCGGCGCGAGCGCGGGCACTTCCGTGTTGACCTGTATCTGCGGACTGGTGATGTCGGGGACAGCGTCAATGGGTAGATTGCGTGCAGCCCACAAGCCGAAGCCGAGCAACAACCCCGCACCGAACAGGACAAGCGCGCCGTTGCGCAAGGAAGATTCGAGGAGACGGTTAATCACTTCTTCTCCTCCACGGGTTTGGCGGACTGAAGCTGACCGAAGTCGAGGCCGGTGAGCCGCTGCAATTCCTGTCCCGCGTCGAGGGCCTCGCGTTTGGTGTCGAGCAGCGCGTTCACGGCTTCGAGGTATTGCTTCTGCAACTCGACGTAAGTGGTAATCGGCACAGCACCCAATCGGTAATGACGGTCGGCCAGTTCGGCCGCTTTGCGAAACTCGTCAACCGAATCCGGCCGCCATTTTCCTATCTCGGCCAGTTTCGTTTGATAGGTCAGCGCGTTCTCGATAATGCGCCGCTGAAGGTCGCGCTGCGTGACGTAAAGCGAAGTCTCGGCCTGCCTCTGCCGCGCCTGGGCAGTCTCGACATTACCCTTGTTCCGATTCCACAGTGGTAATGGAATCGAAACGCCCACTCCGACTTGTTGTTCCCGGTCCCTCGCGCGCTCTTGCGAAAAATAAGGGCCGACACTAAACGACGGAAAGCCATCCTTCTTTGCCAGGGAAACTTTGAACCCCTGCTGCTCCAGTTCCACGCGCCGCGTTTGCAACTCGAAGTTGTTCGTCTGCGCCGCCCCGAGCAAAGCATCCACTTCCGGCGCGGCGGTGAATGTCAGCTTCACGGGCGGAACCGTGAGTGCGTTTGCCAATGGCGCGCCGCGCAGTAGATTCAGTTCGACCAGGGCGGATTGCGAGGCAAGCGCGGCGTCCGTAGCCTTGCGCTGAAGCGTCAACTCTGTTGCTTCGATGACGCGTGTTTCCAACTGCGGCGTGAGTCCCGCCGGGTCACGTTGCACCAGCACTTCGCGCAACTCTTGGAGCCGGTGGGCCACTTCCTTCGCGGCCGCCGCTTTCTCCTGTGCCGCGAACAGATGGTAGGCGAGGGTGCGAGTCCGCGCCGCTAATGCCGCCTTGAACTGCGTGAAGCCGAGTTCCGCCAGTTGCATCTGATGATTGGCAATGGCCTTGCGCAGCGGGATGCGCCCAGGCCACTCGAATGTCTGCCGCACGCTCACCGACCACGCGACGCCTTCACCAACCAGCGAGCCATCCGTGACCCGTTTGTCGCCAACTGAGCCGAATAGTTCGGGATTAGCCCACGTCGCCGCAGTGCGCCGTTCGCCCTTCGCCGCAGCGATCTCGGCGCGGTAGAAGTTGAGTTCGGGGTTGTGCTCCACCACGTCTGCGACAAGCGCATCCAGCGCGACGGAAGGCGCATTGGTGTTCGCAGACGGAGAGTCCGCCGCGTTGGAAACATGAAGCGCGCTGATTCCGGTCGCCACGGCGACGACCAGCGACCGTGCGCTGGAAAGTCGAACAGAAAGTTGATTCATAAACGCAAAACGGATTCTCACCCCAAAAGGGAATGCGCCTGGAAATGGTTTCCGCCTGTGAGGCGTTCAGGCAGAGGAAGGCGTCCCACGCCGAGTGAGTCGGCGCGTCGAGACGAGGAAGGAGCTAGGCGAGGGGCGGAGCGCGCGGCTGCGATGGCTCGGGCGGCGATACTCCTGGCGGCCAGATCCGCCGGACGAATCGAACCGTGACGGTCGAGTCCGGCGCGTCGAGCACGATGGCGGCGACCGCAGGAAGAAAAGGGAGGCAAAGGGCGAGCGACTCCGACTTCGGCAGAATCTGAATGGAGTGCTCAGACGACGGATGCGGCTTGTGATGGCCGTCGTGGCCGTCGTGGCCGACATCGTCGTGGTCGTCGAGATGGGCCGCAGCCCACTGTGTTGACGACAAAGCGTCATCCAAATGCCGCTCGCTCAGAAGATGGAAAGGGATGTAGTTGACGTAATACGCGAACAGCAGGGCCATCAGTCCTCGCGGGACCAAAGCGATACCAGTGCAAGACTGGTTGCTCGCGAGTCTCAATTCACGAAACGTCATCGGCAGTGATATTGCCCGTTCTTCGGGAGTCGTTCAAGCGCTCAAACTTGGTGCTCCTTCGCGGAGGGGAGCACGATACGGAAAATGCTGCCCTTCCCACGCTCGCTCTCCAATTCGATTCGCCCGCCTTGGTGCTGGATCGACCACTTCGCGATGGCCAGCCCCAAGCCGTGTCCGCCGTCGGAACGGGCACGGGCTTTGTCCACTCGGTAGAAACGGTCGAAGATTTTCGCCTGATGATCCGACGCGATGCCCGGCCCCTGGTCAGTGACTTCAATGCAGGCGTCGCCGTCGCGGCGCAGGGCGCGAACGGAGATGCGCGTGTGCGGCGGGGAGTAACGCACGGCGTTGTGAACGATGTTCATCAACGCTTGTCGCAGCAGGAGACGGTCCGCAATCGCTGCCAGCACGTCGTCGCCGATCAGTTCGATGGTTTGGTGTTTCTCTGCGGCGAGGACGCTCAAGGTGTCGCGCACTTCGCCGCCGAGTTCAGGGAGCTTCACCGACTCCGGCTTAATAAAGACCTTGCCACTCTCCATCCGGGCCAGCGTGAGGAGCGATTCGATGAGGTCGTTGAGGCGCTGCGCTTCTTCCAACATGCTGCCGATGGTCTCGCGCAGAGCGGCGGGATTGTCGCCTTGGCGCAACGCAACCTCCCCTACGGTACGGAGCGCAGTCAACGGAGTGCGGAGTTCATGAGAAGCGTCCGCCGTAAATCGCTTGAGTTCCACAAACGAATTCTCCAGACGTTGTAATGTCTGGTTGAACACTGCGGCAAGTTGGCCAAGTTCATCATGGGGATTCGGATTGGGCAGCCGTTCGGCCAAAGATTCGGAAGTAATCTGTTTGGCTTGTTCGGCCATTGCCGCGACAGGCAAGAGCGAGCGTCGCGCCACAAAGTATCCGCCGAGCGACGCGAGCAGGACGGCCAGAGGCGCGGCCAGAAGGAACACTTCGACAATCTGCCGAAGCGTGCGCCTCGTGTCAGTTTCATCGCGAAACAGACGAACGATAACCCCAAGTTCATGCACACGGGCCGGACGCTCCATGATCCGAACGTGCAGATCGCGCTCCAACTCGACCGTGTAGAACTGCAATGTCGACTCAACAGGCGCGGGCAGCGGGTCCTTGATGTCCGCCTCGCGCACGGGCCAGTGGCGAAAGAGTAGTTGCTTGTCCTCAGACCAAACCTCGAACCACGCGGAAAGCCGGGCGTAGCCTTCGTCACCGTGTGCGCCGCGCACTAACCAGCGAATCTGGCCGCCGGCGTCTTTGTCGAGTTGCGCTTCAATGACATCGAAATCGATTCGTAACTGGCGGTCGAGTTCTGCGCCCAGCCTATGCTCGACGATTTCGTAAGCCACCCAGGCGAACACCGTCAGCACTACGGCGGTTGCGGTGGCGTACCAGAGGGTCAATCGCAGCTTCAGCGTGCGTCGTTTCCACCAGTTCTTCATGCTGGACTGTCCTCCCTCAGCACGAAGCCCACGCCGCGCACGGTTTGAATGAGTTTCACTCGATGTCCCTCATCAATCTTCCGGCGCAGGTGGGCGACATGAACGTCAATCACGTTGTCGAGCGGCGTGGCGCGGTGCGACTCGCGCCAAACGTCCTTGGCGAGCATCTGCCGCGTGACGGTTTGTCCGTGATGCCGCAGCAAATAGGCGAGTAACTCAAACTCGCGCGGCGTCACCGCAATCTCCTGAGAGCCGCGTGTCACCCGGCGGTTCTCCACATCAAGCACCAGGTCGCCGATTTGCTTTCGGAGCGTCTCGGTGTCGCTCGTTCGCCGCAACAGCGCTCGAACGCGGGCGACCAGTTCAGCGAAAGCAAAGGGCTTCACTAAATAGTCATCCGCTCCGCTGTCCAAACCAACCACGCGGTCTTCCACGGTGTCTCGGGCGGTGACTCACGCCCCGGCAACATCCAATCCAGCACCACGAGATCGAACGGTTCAGCGCTGAGTTGGAAAAACCCGTCCTCGCCGGTTCTGGCCACGGCGGCGTCGTAGCCTTCGCCACGCAGGCCGCTGCGGATAGCGTTGGCGGTTTTGGTGTCGTCTTCAATGATCAGAATCTTCGCCACTGGCGCCCACTATCGACATTTGCTTTCGTCACGGCGAGTGCCCAATTCTGAATAAAAGTTAAGACGACAAGCTTCGTTGAAAGAACCAGACTTGTCGGAACGTATTCAGAAAATGGTGGGGTGTCGTTTTGCTCCGTGAAACAGACATGGACTGCAATAGATGGATTGAGTTAGGAAGCTTTGAACTGACGCCCATGAAGTGGATAACTCGCGAAAAGGTGAAAGTGGACCGCGTAGCGTGTCCGTGGCTCATCAAGAAGTTCATTGACCCGCAGGCCGAGTTCATTTTCGTCCCGGTGAATCAGGTTGAGGCCAAAGGGCGCGAACTCGGCGCCACCCCATACGACATCGAGGGCTGTGAACTCGGACACCACGGCGAGGACGTGTCGTTCAACTCCATCCTCAAGAAATACAGCCTGACAGAACCTGCGCTCACGCTGCTCGGCGAAATCGTCCGTGCCGCCGACTCGCATCCGTCGAATCCACACGCGGCAGGTGAAGGTTTGCGCTGGGTAGCACACGGATTCAGCGCGCTCGGCTTGAGCGACCAGGAGATTCTGGCAAAGGAGTTCATCGTCTACGACGCGATTTACGCTGAGTGCAAACGACGCGCAGCCTCAGCGTCAAATGCGTGAATGGTTGGCAAGGAGTCGGCGATTTTCTGGCTCCGCGATGCTACACAACGTTGCTGGCCGTGGCGCTCGTGCTCGCTGGCACGGGTGCCGCAGGAAGTAGATGATGGTGGTTTGCGGGGATTGGGACTGGGGCGCGTCCGACCAGCCCGATATTGCGATGAACAGAAAGACTGCCCCAGCACTCCAGCCAACACCTTCGAGACGTTGATGGTGCTTGTACAACTGATAGGAATGTGTTTTTTGGATTTTTTCATAATGGTGATTGTTGAAGTTGAGTTGCCTCGTTTTCTGCTGGTGCGGCCAATGTGGTGCCACTCGGCGGCCAAGAGTCGTTGGCGCGCTCAGGCGCCTTCTCAGCGTTCCCCCGCCGGACACAGCGAGGCTTTTACCCTGAACAGAAGCAAATGCCCGAAAAGGTCACAGGAATTTTGAGGGGATTTTCGCGCGCTGGACAGGGCTCGGCGGTACTGGCCAAGCGCGGAGGATCGTTACTCCTCGTCGTCTTCATGCCCGTTGCCGAACTCGCGGCTGATGCCGGACGCCTCAACGTTCAAGTTGAGAAAAAGGTGTTCGAGAAGCCGGCCCTGATACACGCCATCCACCAAGTCGAACTGAACAATCCACAGGTTGTTGAATCCATTAACCCTTCCCCTGCTGTCTTTGGGGAACTTGACGGGATCGCTTGTGTCGATGCCAAAGGCCTGCATTATGGAATACAGGACGCTGTGGGAACAGACGACCGCCCTGCTGCCCACGGCGTAGAAGGGACGTTGATCACGCCGTCGCCAGGCGCTTGGTCAATGTCGGTGCCGTCGAGATCGCCGTCACCGTCGAGATCCCCGCCCAAGCCTGCCAGGAATGCGATCTTCTCCACCGTCTGGCGGGTGCGGATTTTGTGACTGGCGATGACGTGGGTCAGGGTGTCGGTGATGCGTTGGCTCTTGAACCAATCGGCCAATCGGGCAGCTCTCTCCCGGCCAAGCGGAGTGAGGACCTGCTCGCAACACGATCGGTCCGCGTTGCAGTTGTTGAGTGTGACCGTGTAGCTGGGATCCAATCCCACTAGCTCCATCGAGTCCTCAGCGTGCCGCAGGAAGTAGATGATGGTTGTCTGCGGCGATTGGGACTGGGGCGCGTCCGACCAGCCCGATATTGCGATGAACAGAAAGACTGCTCCCAGCATTCCAGCCAACACCTTCGAGCCGTTGATGCTGCGTGAACAACTGATAGGAATGTGTTTTTTGGATTTTTTCATAATGGTGATTGTTGATGTTGAGTTGCCTCGTTTTCTGCTGGTGCGGCCAACGTGGTGCCACTCGGCGGCCAAGAGTCGTTGGCGCGCTCAGGCGCTTTCTCAGCGTTCCCCGCCAGACACAACGAGGCTTTTTTACCGCAACTGGGTACAAACGGAACTGGCCGCAATGGTCACAGCTATTTTGGGTAAAGTTCTACCGGGCGGAAGAGCGTGCTCGCGGACGCGAAGGCGCGTGAGCTCGGGGCGCGATGAGCCACTTGGCGCTGCGGATGCGGCGCGAAGCGACTGGACAAAGAAGGGACCGAAAAACGCTGCGAGGTCGGGTTGCTCGGAACCGTGCGCCAGACTCGAGACAAAGGAACGCTCGATAAAGAGCGTGTTGTAGTCGGATTGCAACTGCTCCAGGCTCACGGGCACTTTGAACTTCCCAATGCGCGCCTAGACCGCCGGATTGTAGGTGTAGTTCAAGTAGGCGTAGCGAATCGAGGGCGAACCGGTGCCGCCAAATTCGGGCACGAACAGGAAATCGAAATCCCGGAAAATCGTGCCCTCTAAAATGGCCGCGCGCGGCGGAGCGTGAACGTATCGTTGCCCTCGATGCCGCCGTCATCGACAAACGTCCGGGAATCCACCTGCAGGATGCCGCGGAGCCTGGCCACAAAATTAGTGTTGGCGGAGCGGATGGTGAAGGCGTCTTTGTAACCCGGGCTGAGAGCGGAGGCTTTTTCACTGGCGGATTCGTCGGTCGGAGACGGTTCGTTCGGCGGCGGCGGCTTTTGCTGCGACTCTAACTTTTTCTTCAGCGTGCGATATTTTTCGTCGAGTTCCTGCAGCTTTTTTTCGAGTGCCTTGATTTTATCATCTGGCTCATCCGCCCATGCCAGTGGAATCATCCAACCGGAGAATCCGAGAACCAGCATCGCTACCGTTGATTTTTGGCTCATGAAATTTCGGAATTTCCAGCGGGACTCATTCGAGCTCGCGGTCCGGCGGCTGTCATCCCCTACTTTGCGTCAAAGAGTGTCGCCTTTTCAATGGCCGGCTCAATCGGCTTATAGGCTTCCAGGATTTCCTCTTTGAATCCGATGACCCCATCCTTAAATGTTTCCAGAATGCTCTCCTCGCGGAAAGTCAGCAGGATTAGCTTAACCGCTTTTGCGATCTCAGGGTCCAGGTCACTCCTTGCGACCCACGGCATGCCGACAATTGGATAACGGTGAAGCACTCGCATGTCCTTTCCCACGGCGGTCTCCTTCGCCACGCCCGCCGGACGATTGGTGTTGGATTTGACTGCCTCAACCACCGCCGAGTGCCCCGCGCGGTGGGTCACGCTGGAAAAGTCACTTTTCGAAAGTCCATTCTCCAGCAGGAAGGCTTTTGCCAGGATGGTGGCTGTGGAATTGGAATCTCCAAAGACGATCGGCCGGTCGCTTAATTCAGCAATCGCCCGGACTCCACTGTTGGTGGCAACAAAAATGACCGCATTAAACTCCTTATGTTTTTGGGCCACGAGCAATTGAATGCCTGGATTATTTCTGCGGGCGAGGACGAAAGAAACCGGTCCAACCCGCATCAAATCAACCTGGCCTTTCTCCAAAGCTTGCTCACCGGCCGCGTAGGAATTGAAGACCACGAAATCGATCAGCACTGGCTTGGACAGGCTCTGGGCAAGGTTTTTCTCCAAATAGTCCAGCGTTGGGGCAAACATCTCTACCATCTCGGTCGGTTTGGCATGAGGGTAAACGCCGAAAGAAAGACGGATGGGCTTCTGGCCGGGAATCACCTTCGGCGCACGGCTGCCCATCATCAATGCGCGTTCTTCCGAGTCAATTGGCACACGGGGATAGTTGCCGGGATCGGCGTACATGGCGTCCATTGCGTCGGCCTTTTTTGCTTTCCAATTCCGGCGCTCCTCTTCCCTTCTTTGCCGTTCGGCGAACATCAGCACCAGCAAAATCAGCGCCGCCCCCATGAGCATGACCAACCCTGCGGAGGTCGCGGCCAGCAGGGGATTTCTGCGGGCCCATCGCTTGAAGCGCACGGCGCCGCTGGCGCGATGGGCCCAAATGGGTTCATCGCGTAACCATCGTTCAAGGTCTTCGGCCAGCGCCTCAGCGGAGCCATACCGTTGGCGCGGATCTTTCTCCAGGCACTTTAAGCAGATGGTGGCCAGGTCCGGGTCGGCAAGCTTGTTCAAGGTTTGTGGCCCCTGCGGTTCCTGCTCGACGACTTTTCGCAAAGTCTCCATTGGCGTTTCGCCACGAAACGGTGGACGACCCGTGAGTAACTCGTAAAGAACCGCGCCCAGGCTATAAATATCGGCGGCCGTGGTCAGGTGCTTGGTTTCTCCGGCGGCCTGTTCGGGCGCCATATAGCTTGGTGTCCCAATGACCGCCCCGCTGAGCGTCAGTCCGCTGGTGTGGGCGACCATTTTTGCCAGGCCAAAATCCGTCAAGTGCGGTTCACCCTGAACGTCCACCAGAATATTGCTGGGCTTGAGGTCCCGATGAAGCACCCCTCGCTGATGAGCGTAATGGACGGCACGGGCCACCTTCGCCATGAGGTTCGCGATGCTTTTCTGAACATTTCTGCCGGGCGGCCCAGTGCTGAGATCTTTCCCATCGTGGAAGCCAAATTTTGAGATGAGCTGGTCCAGGTTGGTCCCTTCGACCAGCTTCATGCTGAAATAATGGTGCTGCGCCCACTCACCGACCTCGTAGATCGGGACAATGTTGGGATGCTCTAGATTCGCGGCCGCCTCGGCCTCAATTCGAAACCGATGAATGAGCGTGGGCGACGCCAATTCGCCAGCCAGGATCATTTTCAAGGCCACCAGCCGGTTCGGACGACGTTGCCGTGCCTTGAAAACAATTCCCATTCCGCCGCGACCGATCCGCTCGATTATGTCGTAATCGCCGAAGGATCGAGCCTGGTCCAGCGGAGCCGCAGCGGGCGACTTGGCTTCTTCTGGAAGCGGTCCAAAGCCCAGTTCGAGCAGGCATTTCGAACAATGCCCAAAAGGAGCATCAATCCGCACTGGCGCGCCGCAATTCTTGCATTTGGCGGTTTCTGGCATGTTCTTGCAACTGGCCCTGCTGGATACAACCCGAAAAAGCGACAAAGGTAACCGTCAACTTGGACTTCATCTGCCGCCCGCAGGCTATTGGCTCAGACAGGCCAGGAGATCGCGAAGCTCTTCCTCAACTTCGTCAGGACGGCCCACCGAGTGAGCGACTTCGCTTCGGAGTAATTCGCGATACCGCTTGCGCATCCGCAGAACGGCCATTTTGATTGCTCCTTCCTTCATCCCCAAGCGGGAGCCCATTTCCGCATAAGGGCCAGCCTTCTCTCCCGCCAAGCAGCCTTCCACAGCTTCAAACAGCCCTCCCTTTCCTTCCGCTGCGTATTCCAAGCTGAGTTTCTTCCGCACCTCATTGAGCAAAACCGCCGCCCAGGTCTGCTCGAAAATCTTTTCAGGAGTTAAATCATGAGATGGCTCCAGCTGGTAGCAGTTCTCCGCGGACTCTGCATCCCAAGAAACAAAAATGAAGCGTCCTCCCCGCTTAGCCGCCTGTTGCCGGTTCCAGGCTTTGGCCAGGAAGTTTTTCACCGAAACGAGCAGAAAAGAGCGGAACTTGCCTTTTACGGGATCCACAGACTTTAGAATTTCATCTTCCAGGACGTGCACAAAAAAGTCCTGCGTCAAGTCCTGCGCTTCGTGTGGATCGTAGCCGCGCCGTCGGATAAAGGCATAAATGGGGTACCAATAGATGCGGCAGAGTCTGGCCAGTGCTTCGTGCGCGGCTTGCGGGCAGCCTTCGTTGCGCGCCGCCAGCACGATGCTCCAGTGCGTGGTGCGAAACTCCGGCGTGCCGATCAGGAACGCGCCGGTCGGCTCTTGGCATCGGTCAGCCAAAGGTGTTTGCCTTTCGCAAGGTCTGGTCGCACGCGAAGTTTTCTACCGCCGATTCAATCATGGGCAATCTGGAAAATTTATCTGGTGAAAGCATGGGCGCGTGAAAAATTCTTCGGTTCTAGCACCTTACGGAACGACACCAGAGCGACGGGTGGTTTTCAAGGCAAATTCCGCGCTAACCCAGCTTTCGCTACCGGAGGGGGCGCGAACGCGCAAGGCGTTGGTAATGCAAAGTCGCACCAAAAAGGTCTGCACCAAAATCAGCTACTGCTCAATCCAGCCGCACTTTGCGGACGGGCAGCGGCCGGAAGTTGCTGGATTGTCTTGAAACGCTCAAGTCGTTTCCCTCGTATGGAACGGTGTTTGTGACGTTGGTCGGCACCTACGACATGACCAACGCTCGAACTGAACGGACAGTTGGGCAGAAGGACGGCACTCTTCAATTTCGCGCGCTACGAACGGGAGGCCGGGTTCCGCCGCTTCCTTGTCGCGCTGAAAGAGGTTTTCAGGATCGGCTCCCGCTCCTTACCCCGCCTGACCTTCTGTCACGCGCGGACTACATGTTTGAAACATCGCTGGGGTTGATCGGCGTTCTGAAGAATCACCTCGAACGCTCACTGGCTTTGGCCCCTGCCGCCGGCAAGGACACGATCAATGCCGATCACCTTGAGGCATCCGCCTTAGCCCCAAGGGCGCGACTGGAGATCGCACGTGAGATCGAGCGTGGGGAGGCGTTCTTCAACGAGACCGCAGATGCAGAGGCGACAACGCGCAAGATCCTCGGTCTCGAATCGACCGCGGATCCGCCGCCGCCTGCCATGCCTACCAGACCGAAACGCAGGGTCGGCGAAAGAAACCCCCATCGCCACCCGGTGGGCGTAGAAATGGAGGTCGCATGAGCACTCTACTCGAAATCGACGATGCATCGGAACTTGCAGAAATCTCCGCCGTTCCTCCGCGTAGTCGCCTCTACTGTCTCGAACCGGTGGGCGTGGGCACTGGCATGGTGGAGTCTCTGACTAGCTATATTGCTCGGCTGGCAGCGGCGCATAGTCTGAAGCTGTCGACATTTGTGATCAAGATTCTGGCTCCGATGAGTACTCGCAAGGGGGCGGCCGGAATCAGTGGCAGGCATGACTTGCTCCCCCACCTCGGGGTGAGGAGAGGATCGGGCGCGCCAGACTCAAAATTCTCCCGATGACCCTTTCAGAGGGATTCACTCCGTTTCGGCAAATATACATGAAACACCCATGGATATTGGGCGAAGTCGCTGATCGCCCCGAAACCACGCCCCAATCAGGCTCCCGCGCAATAGGTCGATTGCGACACTGAAAGTGTCGCAAAAAGTGTAGCAACAGCAGCAGTTGCATTCTCAAGGAAATTCTACCCCGGAAAGCTGGGCTTCTGGAATTTGCCGCCAATTCACGCGGGTGCTGCATCGCCATCCAGACCGACGGGTATCCCGAATAGACCTAGACAAGCGGAGACCTATTAGGTATACGATACGACTGTGAAACCCCATGGACGAGAGGTGGCTGTTCCTTCCCTGAAGCCGGCAGCTCCTTCCTTCGCTGCCCGGCCATGGCCGGCTCTTGGAGCCTGTACCGCGCAGCTTCCAGAACCCAATTTCATTTTCAAGTCATGTGAATCAACCACCCATAGGAAGGTGACCGTATGAACTCGTCACTGCCTGGCTGTTGTTCGCGGACGCTTGCAACTGATTATGAAAGCGCACACCAGTTCGATGCCTCTTCTGTTGGCGATACTCATCGCCGGTTCCAACCGGGCCGCCCAAGGTGCGGCCGATTCCTTCGTCAATTTCGAGACGCCACCCGTCCACCCCATCGCGCTCAGTCCCGACGGCGGCCAGCTTGCGGTCTGTAATCTCGCCGATGGCCGGCTGGAGCTCTTCGATGTGAGCTCGGGCACGGCGGTATCGGTCGGGAGTGTGCCGGTAGGGCTGGATCCGGTCTCGGTCCGCTATCGCACGGCGAGTGAAGCGTGGGTCGTCAATCACATCTCCGATTCCATTAGCGTCGTGGACGTCGAGGCCCGCCGAGTCGTGGCGACCATCCAAACCCTCGACACCCCGGCCGATGTGATCTTCGCTGGCTCGACGGCGCGGGCGTTTGTGTCGTGCGCGACGCCGAACACGGTGCAAGTGTTCGATCCGGTCACGCGCCAGCTCGTGACGAACCTGGTCATTCAAGCCGAGCGGCCCAAAGCGCTCGCCGCCAGTCCCGACGGCCGCAAGGTGTACGCCGCAATCTTCGAGTCGGGCAATGGCACCACGGTCCTGGGCCCCAAGCTCTCCGGCTCCCCTATCAAGGTCCCTTTCCCCGGCACCAACTCCTCCGGCCCCGTCTACTCTCAGAATGTCGTGAGCCATCCGAGCGGCCCTTACCGCGGTCAAAATCCGCCACCGAACAAGGGGACGAACTTCAGCCCGGCGATCAAGCCGCAGTCCAATGCTCCGCTGCCAACGACCAGCGTTGTCGTTCGCAAGAATTCCGTGGGCCGCTGGATGGACGAAAATTCCGGGGACTGGACTGCATTCGTCTCGGGCACCAACGCACCGCTGACCGACCGCGTGCAGGGCTGGGACCTTGCCGACCGCGACGTGGCCGTCATCGATACCGAGGATTTCTCGGTCACCTACGCCACGGGCTTGATGAACTTGTGCATGGGCATCGCGGTGAATCCGGCCTCCGGGGAGATTACCGTCGTGGGCACCGATGCCATCAACGAAGTGCGTTTCGAGCCCAATCTCAATGGCATCTTTATCCGATCCAAAATCGGGCTGGTCGATCCGCTCACGCTCGACAAAACGGTGAAGGATTTGAACCCGCACCTGGACTACGTCAGCCGCACGCTGCCGCCGTCCGAGGTCGACAAATCGATCGGCGAGCCCCGCGGCATCGTGTGGAATTCCAGCGGCACGCGCGGATACGTCACCGGCATGGGCTCGCGCAACCTGGTCGTCATCGATGCGTCCGGCGAGCGCGCACGCCAGCTGCCCATCGAACTGAAGGAGGGTCCGTTGGGCCTCGCACTGGACGAAGGCCGCGGCCGGCTTTACGTCCTGAACCGTTTCACTTCCAGCCTCTCCATTGTCGACACGGAGTCGGAAACGTTGGTGGCCGACGTGCCGCTGTTCGACCCGACGCCTCGCACCGTCAAAGCCGGCCGGCGCCATCTCTACGACTCGCGCCGCACCTCGGGCTTGGGCCAGGCTTCGTGCGCGTCCTGTCACCCGGATGCGCGCATGGACCGGCTGGCTTGGGATCTCGGCGATCCTTCCGGAGAAGTGCTGCAAACGACCATGAACTTTTTGGGTTCCCTGATTCCCGTCACGTACCATCCGATGAAAGGCGTCATGATGACTCAGACGCTGCAGGACATCATAGGACACGAGCCGTTTCATTGGCGCGGGGACCGGTCCCATATCGGGGAGTTCAACCAGACATTCACGAATCTCCTCGCGGCGCCGACGGCGCTTGCGGCCGATGAACTGCGCGAGCTGGGAGATTTCCTGGCCACCGTCCGACTCCCGCCCAATCCGTTTCGCACTCTGGAGAACGGCCTTTCCACCAACGTGCCTTTGCCCGGCCACCGGTCCTTGGCCGGCACGCCACTTCCCAACGGCAACGCCGCAGCGGGTTACCTGAGCTTTCGCAACAACAGCTCCTGCATTTCCTGCCACACACTGCCCACGGGGCTGGGCATCGATTTCACCAATAACGCCGCCGGTTCGACCGTCCCGTTCATTGGCACGAATGGCGAGAACCACGTGGCGCTGGTCCAGCGGCTGGAAGGCGGGCTGCCTGCGAAGACAGCTCAGTTCCGCAACATGCTTGACAAGGTCGGCATGGATGGCGCCAGCACCCAGTCGCGGGCGGGCTTCGGCTTTGGGCATGACGGCGGTTCCGATACACTGGTGCGATTCGTGATCGCTGAGGGAGGATCTACGAACCGAACCGACCAATTCCTGGCAAACTTAGTGGCTTTCCTGCTCTCAGTACCCGGCTCGGACCTGCCGCCGGCCACCAATTCCGGGCCGCTCCGCCCGGGGCCGGCAAGCCAGGACGTGCCCGCGGGCGTCGGCCGGCAAATCACACTCAACTCGCCGGTGCGCGGGCCGCTGCTGGACGCGATGCTGAAGCTGGCGGATTCACCGACCAGCCGCGTGGACCTCATCGCGAAAGGCTCGCAAGGGGGCTCGGCGCGGGGCTGGTTCTACGACCGGAGCGCGGGTGTCTTTCAATCGGATCGCCGGAACGAGACGCTCTCGGCCGAGGGCCTGATTGACCTAGCGGGCGTCGGCAGCGAAACCACGTTCACTCTCGTCGCCCGTGGCACCGGCCAGCGCCTTGGCATCGACCGCGACAGCGACGGCATGTATGACGGCGATGAGCTTGATACGGGCACGAACCCGGCCGACCCACAGAGCAATTTGCGGATTGAATCCATCATACCCGGCGGCCCCTCACACGGCGAATTGCTCCTGAGTTTTACCGCCGTTTCGAATCACACCTACACCGTGCAGTTCCGCGATCGCTTTGACAGCGGTCCGTGGTCCCGCTGGGTTGACGTTGTCGCGTATCCCTCGAATCGGTTCGTGACGCTCACGAATTCGTTGCCGGCTGACGCAGAGTCGCGAGCTTATAGGCTGGTGACACCGCAGGCGCCTTGACTGCCAGACGGGGTAGGGACTGCGCGCTGCGATGGCCTCGCCCGCGCAGAGCGGGCGGCACTGTGACTCGCAGTCGCTGCGCCAGCGGCGACGTGCATCGTCGAGAGGTCGTGTACTGCCAAAAAACTCAGCCGAGGACTCCTGGAGGATTGAGCCGCATGGAGTTTTAAAAAAAATCTTCCGTGGCGTGACAACTCAACTCCAACTCTTCCTCATCGCCGTTGCCGGCTGGATGAACCGCCATCAGCAGGCCGTCATCGAATACCTCCAGGAAGAGAATCGCGTTCTTTTGGAACAACTCGGCGGCAAACCCAGGCGCTTCACCGATACTCAACGAATCCGGCTTGCCCGCAAAGCCAAGCTTGTCGGCCGGCGCGAAAGTGACGTTCTCCAGCCTCTCGGTCACACATCAGTAATTTCGATTGGAGCGGCGGCGCACACATCCTCAAAGCAATAACGCCATGAACAGAATCACCCGTAATGCCCTCGCCGTCCTCGCCATGTGCCTGATCGGCGCTTCCACCGCCAACCTCCACGCTGCGAGCTTCAGCGATGACAATTGGAGCAACATCGGGAACATCCTCAACGAGGGCCCCCTTCCTCTCGTGGGAGGCCGGGTTCTTGCTGCGGTAGTGGACGGTTCTGGCAACCTCTACGTCGGTGGCGACTTCACGATTGCGGGCGGTGTGTTCGCCACCAATATCGCCAAATGGAACGGGAGCACTTGGAGCGCTCTCGGCTCGGGGGTCGGCGGCGAGGTGTGGGCGCTGGCGGTGTCGGGCCGGGACCTCTATGTCGGAGGCTGGTTCACAACCGCAGGCGGGACCCCGGCCAATTACATTGCGAGATGGAACGGAACCAACTGGAGCGCACTCGGCTCGGGGGTGGACCGGATTGTGTCGGAGCTGGCAGTGTCCGGCAGCGATGTGTATGCCGGGGGCTATTTCACGACTGCGGGCGGGGTGTCGGCCAACCATATTGCAAAATGGAACGGGAGCAGTTGGGGCGCGCTGGGATCAGGGCTTGAAGGGAATGTGTTTATGTATGCACTGGCCGCGTCCGGCAGCAATCTCTACGCGGGCGGAACTTTCACGACGGCGGGCGGGGCGCCAGCCAACAACATTGCCCGGTGGAACGGCGGCAGTTGGAGCGCGCTCGGTTCAGGGATCGACGGCTATGTGTATGCGCTGGCAGTCTCGGGCAGCGAGCTGTATGCGGGGGGGTGGTTCTGGGCGGCGGGCGGGAACCCGACCACCAACATTGCCCGGTGGAACGGCACCAGTTGGAGCGGGCTGGCCTCGGGGATTACCGCTCCAGACGACGAACAATACAATGGGGGGGCGGTCGGCACGCTTGCCGCGTCGGGCACCGACCTGTATGCTGGCGGCCATTTCACGAGTGCGGGCGGGCTTTCAGCCAACAGCATCGCCAAATGGGACGGGAGCAGTTGGAGCCCGCTCGGCTCGGGGATGGACTACTACGGCTCCGTGTTTGCGCTGGCGGTGTCGGGCGTCGACTTGTATGCAGGGGGCGATTTCACGACGGCAGGCGGGAAGGTGTCCGTATACATCGCTCGTGCCTACCTTCTGTCTCTTCCCACGCTTTCGGTGCTTCGCTCCAGCGCGAACGCAACAATTTCCTGGCCCTCGACGAACACGTCCGACTTCGCATTGGAACGAGCCAGCGCTCTAGCCACGCCGATGAACTGGCTTCCAAACAGCGCCACCATCACTGACGACGGCACGAACAAGTCGGTGACCCTTCGGGCCACGAACCCCGCGCAGTTTTTCCGCCTGCGAAGGCCGTAATGCGAACTCCCGTGAATGGTCGCCCGGAGCGCGGCGGTGTCTTCCTCGACCAGCCGCAGCGGGTTCGCAATTTTGAGTGCTGCGGCTGGTGGTGCTTGCGCACGGCCACCAGCATACAGCCGCGCTCCTTGTGGGTGGCAGAAAACCCGTCACGTTGGGAAATGATTGAATGGCGGTGATTTGCGATCAAGCTGAGAGGGCCATGCTGGCCATTCTCTGGATCGTTCTGATCTATCCGTTTTCGTTCTTCCGACCTCGACAGGATCTCGCCCTGGAAGTTCTGGCGCTGCGCCATCAACTCATGGTGCTCAAACGGCAGACGGGCAGGCCCAAGCTCCGCCCGTCTGACCGGTATCTCTGGCTGCTGCTCATGAGAGGTTGGCCCAATTGGAGAAACCCCTTGATCATCTTCCGGCCCGAAACCCTCATCGGCTGGCAACGAGCGGGATTCAAGACGTTCTAGCGATGGAAGGCCCGACGCCGTCGCGGGCGTCCTGGAAAGGACGCGGGACTGATTCAACTCATCCGCAGGATGTGGGCCCTCAACCCGACTTGGGGCAGCCCGCGGATCCGAGACGAACTGGCCAAACTGGGATTGAATGCTTCGACGGCAACCATCCGCAAGTATAGTCCCAAGTCCAGGGGAAAGCCTTCCCAAACCTGGCGAACGTTCCTCCAAAACCATGCAAACGGCATTGCGGCGATCGATTTCTTTGTCGTTCCCACGGTGACCTTTCGCCTGCTCTACGTGTTGGTCGTCATGAGCCATGAACGGCGCAAGGTTATTCATTTCAACCTCACCGAATCACCCACGGCCGCCTGGACCGCACAACAAATGGTCAACGCGTTCCCCTACGACACGGCGCCCAAGTACCTGTTGCGGGACCGAGATTCGATCTACAGATCGGTCTTCGTGCAGCGGGTCCAAGGTATGGGCATCGAGCAAAAGCCAATCGCACCGGGATCTCCCTGGCAAAACCCTTACGCCGAGCGCCTCGTAGGTTCAATTCGGCGAGAATGCCTGGATCGAGTGATCGTATTCCATGAACATCAGCTGAGGCAGCTTCTTGAATCCTACTTCGAATATTACCATCAAGTCCGGCCGCACCGATCGCTCTGCCACGACAGTCCAATCCCGCGGCCGGTGCAATCATCGGAGCAGGGGAAGGTGATCGAACTGCCACAGGTCGGCGGCTTGCATCATCGCTACCTGCGCCAGGCGGCCTGAGACCACCGCAACAGCTGGCCCAAGAATTGGCCGCAATGAGCGAAGAGCCCTGCCTCGCTCCGTCTGAATCCTCGTCGACCATGGTTTTTTTGGCGAATCGCAATGCTTGATGGGCATTTCGTTCAGCTCCTACAGGACCGCGCACGGTCGGACGACTGCTTTTTTCAGTTGCGACGGAATTTCTGCCACCGACAGGCCTGCGGAGGGCAAAACCGGCAAACGCAGGTCAGCGGAAATGGGTGCGGAAGGCATATCCTGTCGAAATCAGACAAGATATGGCTGAACCGACACCCACACATGGCTGACACGATTGGAATGGGGTGGCCAACGGGACTCGAACCCGCAACATCCAGAACCACAATCTGGGGCTCTACCATTGAGCTATAGCCACCACTCGCGGGGCGGCCAAACTAAATTTCCGGCATCGACCCGTCAAGCCTGCTCTCTTTCCGTTGCGGGTTGAGGGCTCGAAGCGCGCAGCCGCACCTCGTCTTGAGGCCGCCCCCGAGAAGCCTCGAGGCCAGGTTCCATTCGTGGCAATTCGTGAAATCAGTGTCTCTCGGGCGCTGCTCGAAATGCCGCGCGGCCCGATTCCGCCGGTGCGAATTCGTGCCATCAGTGTCTCTCGAGCGCAGCCCGGAAAACCGCATTGGCCGGTTCTGGCGCGCTCTGAAATAAAAACGGGTTAGGGCTTGAAGTGAAAAAATGGATTCGCTAGGGTGGTTTTTGCAAGCAACAACGTGAACCAAACAGGCGGCGGTGAATCGGCCGGGCGTGGTTTTCCGAGCGATTCAAGCCGCCACGACCACGGGAAGGGAAGAATGGCTACGGTGGATTTCGCAGTTGGCATCGGTGGCGAGAACGGTCAGGGCATCGCTTCCACCGGAGATATCCTGGCGCGCATTTTCGCGCGACGCGGCCTGCATCTCAACGCCTACAACGCCTACCAGTCCATCATCCGGGGTGGACACACTTTTCTCACCATCCGGGCCAGCGACGGTCCGGTGCGCAACCTGGGCGACAAGATCGACGTGTTCATCCCGCTGAACCAGGACACGATGAATCGCCATCTCCGCTTGCTCATGGCCGGGGCCTGCGCTCTTTACGACAACGAGAAGGTCAAACCCGGCGAGGCGGCCCCCGGCGTGCAACTATGTCCCATGCCGATGAAGGATTTGATCCGAGGCAACAAGCTCGCCGCCAATACCGCCGCGCTCGGCGCCACCTTGCAACTGCTCGGCATCGAGTCCGAGCCGCTCGAAGCGGTCGTCACGCGGCAGTTCAAGAAGAAAGGCGATGCGGTCGTGGCGGAAAACATCGCCATCGCGCGGGCCGGCTACGATTATGCGGCGAACCATTTCGCCGCCTTTCCATGGAAAGCGCCGAAACTGGCGAAACCCCTGGGGGTGGTGACGGGTAATCAAGCCACGGCCATGGGCGGGGTGGCGGCCGGGGTGAAGTTTTACGCGGCTTATCCCATGAGCCCTTCCACCGGCGTGCTGATGTGGATGGCGGCCCACGCGCGACAGCTGGGTATCATGGTCCGCCAGGTCGAAGACGAGATCGGCGTGATGAACATGGTGATTGGCGCGGCGCATGCCGGTTGCCGCGCGATGTGCGCGACCAGCGGCGGCGGCTTCGCGCTCATGACCGAAGCGGTGGGCATGGCCGGCATGCTCGAGACGCCCGTGGTCTGCGTCGATGTGCAACGCGGCGGACCGGCCACGGGGATCCCGACGAAAACCGAGCAGGGCGATCTTTGGCAGGCGCTCGGGGCCGGCCAGGGTGATTATCCGCGCCTGATCGTCGCGCCGTCGAGCCAGCTCGATCTCTTCCAGACCATCCCGGAGCTGTTCAACCTGGTGGAGAAGTACCAATGCCCCGGATTGGTGCTGGCCGACCTGCTCATCTCCGAGGGCACCTCGAGCATCGACCCGGATGACCTCGACTTCAACGTGCCGATCGAGCGAGGCGAGTTGATCCTGCCCAATGGCAATGGCGAAACGGTCAACCCGGGCAGCGGCTACCACGACAACGCTTACTGGCGATACAAGAACACCCAGAGCGGGATCAGCCCGCGCGCGGTTCCCGGTGTGCCCGGCCATATCTTCGTGGCCGCCTCGGACGAGCATGACGAGGATGGCACGCTGATCAGCGACGAATTCACCAACCCGCACAAACGCCGGAGCATGGTGGAAAAACGGGCGCGGAAAATGGAGACCGTGATCCAGGACGTCGCGCCGCCCAAACTGGTTGGCCCCGAGAACGCCGCCGTCACGCTGGTCGGGTGGGGATCGACCCAGGGTGTGATTCGGGAAGCGGTCGAAAAGCTGGCGGCCGAAGAGGGCATCGTGGCCAATCAACTGCACGTGAAGTGGATTGTCCCGTTCCACGCGGCCGACATCAGTCGCGTCCTGTCCCGCAGCCAGAAAGTCATCATCGTGGAGAACAATCAAAGCGGCCAATTTGCCCGTTACCTGCGTTCGGAAACCGGTTTTGAAGCGTCTGGGCATATCCGGAAGTACGATGGCGAACCGTTCATGCCCCATCACATTGTCGAAGCGGTCAAAGTCCAACTGGCCGGCAAGAGCCGGCTCTGCGTCCCTGTCCATGAGGTCCTAGCCTGAAAAGAGTTTAATATGAGTGCTACCATCGATACCGCACCTGCGATCACTCCGGCGGAACTGCCGGGACAACTCACCAAGGAGACCTATAAAGGCCGGATTCATCCCGATTGGTGTCCTGGTTGCGGCGACTTCTCCGTGCTCGCCGCGCTGCAAACCGCGCTGTTCGAACTGGGTCTCAAGCCGCACCAGGTCTGCGTCGTCAGCGGCATCGGCTGTTCTTCGAACCTGCCCGGCTTCATCAACACCTACGGCATGCACACCTTGCACGGGCGTTCTCTCGCGGTGGCGACCGGCCTGAAACTGGCCAACCACGAATTGAAGGTGATCTGCACCGGCGGGGACGGCGACGGTTACGGCATCGGCGGCAACCATTTTGTCCACACCATGCGCCGCAACGTGGACCTGACCTACATCGTGATGGATAACCAGATTTACGGCCTGACCACGGGCCAGGTCTCGCCCACCAGCGTGAAGGGAATGAAGACCAAAAGCTCCCCGCATGGCAGTGTGGAAAACCCGATCAACCCGATCCCGATGGCCATCGTGGGCGGCGCCACCTACGTGGCACGCGCCTTCAGCGGCAAACAAAAACACATGGTCGAGATTCTCAAAGGCGCCATCCAGCACAAAGGTTTCTCTCTCGTCGATGTCTTCAGCCCGTGCGTTACCTACAACAAGGACAACACCTACCAGTGGTTCAACCCGCGCGTCAAAATTCTCGAGGAAATGGGACACGACGCGACTGACCTGCATAAAGCCATCGACCGCGGTTACCAATGGGGCGAGGAAATCCCCATCGGCCTGTTCTGGAAGCGGACCGACCTGCCGGCGCTGGAGGATTTGGAGCCGGTGCTGCAGGATGGCCTGGGTCCGCTGGGCTACCGCAAATTGGGCATCAGCCGGGAACAGGCCCGCCCGCTCATCGAGGAACTGCTTTAATTCTGCGCGTTATTCGCTGAAGGCGTAGAGGTGCCGCGCGCTACGCACGTAGAGTTTCCCATCCACCATCGCCGGCGTGGCGAAGATTTCCTCGCCCAGATCGTTTCGAGCCAGGACCTTCAGGCTGTCTCCCGCCGCCCACACCACAACGAGACCCTTTTGCGACGCGGCGTAAATCTTTTCGTCCGCCGCCAGGAGCGACGCGTAGTAATCGCCGCCCGCGTCCAGGCGTTCGTCCTGGTAAAGCGGCTGGCCGGTTTTCGCGCGGTAACAGGAGGCCAACCCTCCGTTCTTCACAGTATAGAGACGGCCCTGGTAGTAAACCGGTGAGCAGACATAGGGCAGGCTGCGGGTGGATTTCCAGGCCAGGTGTGTGGTCGTGATGTCGCCCTGGCCGCCTGGCTGGATGGCCAGCACGGCGTTGCCCGCCTTGGCGAACATCTCGGCCATCATCTGCCATTCAGCGGACGTCACCATGCCATCCTTGTTGAGATCCATTTGGTTGAACCGCTCGAGGACGGGGCCGGCCGGGATTTCATCGCGCGTCAAGGCGTCGTCCTTGTTCTTGTCGTGGACCTGGGCGAAAGCGGCAAACGACTCCATGCTGATCCGGTCGCTCGCATCGGCGCCGACATTCCAGCTGGCGCTGAAGAGCAAGCCGTCGCCGGCGGTGGGAGTGCTGTTGGCCACCCGCGAAGTCCCGCGGTAAGTCCAACGCTCGGTCCCGTTCTGCAAATTGTAGGAGCGCAGCCAAATCGATCCCGGAACGACCAGTTCCTCGCCGCCGTCGTGTTGCCAGACAAAGGGCGTGGCGAAGCCGCGGCGGCATTCCGATCGGTCCGCGCGCCAGACCTTCCGGCCGGTCCGTTTGTCCAGCGCCAGCAGGAAGGAACCTTGATCCTGGTCGCAAAGGAGGATGAGCAATTGACCCGCGAGAATCGGGGAGGTGCCGGTCCCGAACTCCACCATGGGAATGGGCAGGGGCAGCTTCCACTGTTCCTGGCCGTCGAGATTATAACTGAGCAATCCGAACGAACCGAAATACACATAGACCCGCTCGCCATCGGTGGCGGGCGTGCTCGCCGCCGGACTCCCGATCCGATGCGTCGGCTCAATCTTTTCGGCGGGCACCGGCTTGCGCCAGAGAATGCGGCCATCGCGTCGGTCGAGGCAGAGTATGTCCAGTTTCCCTTCGTCGAAGGCGGTCAGGAAAATTTTCCGGCCCCAGATGCAGGGCGAAGAGTGGCCTGGAGGCAGGGCGATCTGCCAGAGCACGTTGCGCTCCGGCCCGAAATGGACGGGAGCATGGCCTTCGGCGGCGACGGCCAAGCCGCCTGGCCCGCGGAATTGCGGCCAGGCCGGTTCGGCGCCGGCTCCGGTGCTGGTGGCAACAAGCAGCAGCAGGAAGGGAGCGGCCAGGATTCGAGCCAAGAGAAGGGTAACTGGAGATGCGTGCATCAGGATTGCTCCCGATCAAACCGTGGGTGGGGCGCGAGGTCAAGGCTGGTCCGCGCACGCGCCAATACCTCCCATGAACCTGGCGATTCGGACCGGGCGGTCTCTCGGGCCCAGCGATTTACGATTTACGATGTACGATTTACGAGCTTCCGATGGAGTGATCGCGACTCTACGCGATTCGCACGGCCGGCGATCTGCGCGGCGCGGCGCTCGTAAATCGTCCATCGTAAATCGTACATGGCTGGGGGACCGGCGGCGGTCCGGTTCATGGCCCCGACTCACGTCAAGTTTTTGAGGAGTTCCCTTCCCATGAGCCGGCCGGTGCCGCCTAAAGGCGGGACTACGAACGAGGGCGGTTACGGTTTGCGCAAGCGGAAGCAGCGGGCCTCCTGGTCGAGGGGCACGGTGACCTCCCAACGGCCATCGTTGTTGATCGGCCTTTCGGTGGCTTGCTGCCAGTCGGGCTGGCTCAGGCTGGACTTGGATTCAAGGATGAATCCGGAAGATGGGTAAGGCCAGGAAAGCGTGACGTTGTTGCTGGAGCGGCCGATGGCGAGTTGCAGGCGAGCGCACCCGCAGGTGTTCAGCAACACGGAGACCGTTCCGTCGGTCGTGTAGTCAGCCACGGCGACGTCAGGCTGGCCGTCGCCGTTGAAGTCACCCACCGCCAGGGAAAGAGGACTGGGTCCCGCCGCAAACGAGGCGGGGGCCTGGCCGTTACCGTCGCCGTTGGCCGACAGCACCGCGACCCCGCCGTCGTTGATCACGGCGATTTCGGGCTGGCCGTCGCTATTGAAGTCGCCGACCGCGACGCACACAGGATACGATCCGGCGTCGTAGCCGACCGCCGTTTGGAACGTGCCATCGCCTCGGCCCAACAGCACAGAAACGGTGCCGGGATCCGTGTCGTTGGCCACCGCCAGGTCGAGCTGGCCGTCGCCGTTGAAGTCGCCGACGGTGACGCATTCCGAAGCGCTGCCCGCGCGATAATTGGCGCCGGGCTGGAACGTGCCGTCCCCATTGCCCAACCGCACGGTGACGCCACCGCTATTGGCCACGACGAAGTCCGGTTGGCCGTCGCCGTTGAAGTCGCCCACTGCCACGGACAACGGAGCTATTCCAGCGCTAATGTTGACGGCGTTGGCGAAGGTGCCGTCGCCACGGCCCAGAAGCACGGACACGCCGCTGTCATTGGCGACGGCCAGGTCGGGCTTGTCGTCGCGATTGAAGTCCCCCACGGCCACGGAAACAGGATTGCGTCCGGTCCCGAAGCTGGTGGCGTCCTGAAAGGTGCCATCGCCGCGGCCCAGGAGGACCGACACGGTGCCGGGATTGGAGGCGTTGGCCACGGCCAGGTCGAGCTTGCCGTCGCGGTTGAAATCGCCGACGGCCACCGATTCAGGGTAGGGACCCGCGGCGAGTTGCTGGGCGTCCTGGAAGGTTCCATCGCCGCGGCCCAACAGCACCGAGATGTTGCCGGACTGTTGATTCGCGACCGCCAGGTCCACGTTGCCGTCGCGGTTGAAATCGCCGACGGCCAAGGCCACAGGATACGACCCGACCCCGAACATGCCTGCCGCAATAAAACTCGGCGCGGCTGCACCGTCGGCCAGGACTGGTTGGCCGTGCAGCAGGCCGCTGGAGAGAAGCAAGCAGACAATGTTCATGCGATGCGACGCGGAAAATTTCATGGAATCGAGATGTCTTGTTTGGCGCTCGTGCTCTCCAATTATTTCATGCCTCCTCGAACACATTTGGAGACATCAACTGCGTTGGGGACGGGTGCCACGGTGGATCGGGAACATCTCCTTTATAGCCCAAAAGGGCTGTTTTGGCAATGGCAGCGGGGGCATTTCAACCAGACTTTCGGGCCGGGAAGGTTATGCAGTGCGAACCGGGATGCTCCAAATTTTCTGTCAGGCATGAGGCCGCAAGCGGCCATGAAGGCAGAAGAAATCACGTCCCGGAGGCTGACGACAGGCCCCCCCTCCAGGAGCTCATCTTTACCCATATCTTTTCCGCGCTACACCGGAGGTATGAAAGCTGCGATGGTTGTGACCCAACGGGCCGTCAGAACCCAGCCCTGGGCCGAGCGAAGCGATGCCCTGAGTGCCCGTCGGCCCGAGAACCGGTCGAAGCGTTGCCCGCGTAGCTATCCGTGTCATCCGGGACATCCGTGGTCGCCTCAGATTATTGGTTTCCCCGAATGAGGACCGGCAACACCGCCATCGTTGCGCCAGGGATCTCGTGAGCGACGTCGTCGAGTTGCGCCAGCAGAGGTTGACCACGGATTTCACCGATTTCACGGATTACAAGAATTGGACAAGCATCAGGGGTCGGGCGAGGGCTGGACGGGCAGAATAATGACACGATAAAAACGACTCGACTGGCCGTCGACCGTGGTCGCGACCGACTGGAGCACTTGCACAATGCCCCCTGTGCCCGGAATGTTATCGGCGCCGGTCACCCACCGATTCCCCGCCAGGTCATCGGTTCGCTCCACGCGGTAGGATTGATTCGCCACTGTTGTGAAACTGATCCGGACATTGCTGCCGCTCATTTCGATGGCTGTGATTCGCAGGCAACTTCCATCATCGCCGATCGTCACCGCAGTCGTATGACTGGCCGTGCCGCAGGTTCCGTTGACTTCGACCCGATAGTTGCCGGCATCGCTTGACCTGGCGTTGGTGAGCACCAGGGAACTGTTGGTCTGGCCCGGGAGCACGTTCCCGTCTTTGGCCCATTGGTAGGTCAATGTCCCGCTGCCCGTGGCCACCACGCTTAAACTGGCGGTCGTTCCCGGACAGATGTTCTGGTTGGCCGGGCCCGTCGCATTTACCGGGACCAGCACGGTCAGGCTGGCGCAATTGGTCACCCGATTGCAGGATCCGTTCACCACCACGCAGTAATTCCCGGCGTCGAACGCGCTCACGTTGGGCAGGATCAAACTGTTGTTGGTCTGGCCCGGCAAAGCGTTTCCGTCTTTGGCCCACTGGTAGGCCAACGTGCCGCTGCCGGTGGCCGCCACGCTCAAGCTGGCTGTCGTCCCCGGACAGATGTTCTGGTTGGCCGGGCCCGTCGCGTTTACCGGGACCAGCAAGGTGAGGGTGGCGCAATTGGTCAGACGATTACAGGGTCCGCTCACCACCACGCAGTAATTCCCGGCGTCGAACGCGCTCACGTTGGGCAGGATCAAACTGTTGTTAGTCTGGCCCGGCAAAACGTTTCCGTCTTTGGCCCACTGGTAGGCCAACGTGCCGCTGCCCGTGGCCGCCACGCTCAAGCTGGCTGTCGTCCCCGGACAGAGGTTCTGGCCGGCCGGGCCGGTCGCGCTCACCGGGACCAGCACGGTCAGGCTGGCGCAATTGGTCACCCGATTGCAGGCTCCGCTGACCACCACGCAGTAATTCCCGGCGTCGAGCGCGCTCACGTTGGGCAGGATCAAACTGTTGTTGGTCTGGCCCGGCAAAACGTTTCCGTCTTTGGCCCACTGGTAGGCCAAAGTGCCGCTGCCCGTGGCCGCCACGCTCAAACTGGCCGTCGTCCCCGGGCAGATGTTCTGATCGGTCGGGCCCGTCGCACTTACCGGGACGAGCACGGTCAGGCTGGCGCAATTGGTCTGACGATGACAAGGCCCGCTCACGACCACGCAATAATTCCCGGCGTCAAGCGCGCTCACGTTGGCCAGGATCAAACTGTTGTTGGTGGCGCCGGGCAGCTCCGTGCCGCCTTTGCTCCATTGATAGCTCAAGGGGCCGGTCCCTGTCGCCACCGTGCTGAAGATGGCCGCCGTGCCCGGACAGTTCGTCTGGTTGCTCAGCGCGGAGGCGTTCGGCTCGGTGTTCACCAGGAGTGTCCCGATCTTCGTCACCGTGTATGAACTGTTACTGACCTGGACGCTGTAAGTGCCCGCGTCGGTCGATCGCAAATTGGTGAGGGTCAGCGAGCTGTTGGTCTGACCCGCCAGGGGCGCGCCGTCCTTCTTCCAGAGATAGCTACCGGTGCCTGAAGGGCTGGTGCTGAAGGTGGCACTGTCGCCCACACAACGCGTCAGCATTTGCAAATCGTTGTCGAGTCCGGTGACCGCGACCGTCTGGCTGGCTAGAACGGCAGAGGAGATGGTGAAGGTGGCGTGATCGTCGGTCGTATCTTCATCCTCCGAATCACTGATCGTCACGGTTTGCGCCACGTTCCAGTTTCCGGCAGTAAAGGTCAGCGTCTCTCCCCCGATCAGGTTGAGATTGGTGGACCCGCTCGTGCGCGCGATGGTCAAGGTGAGGTTATTCGTGGGCTGGAAGCCGAGCAGGACCGTAAAAGAATTTGTGGCGCCTTCGGTCACATTGACCGAGCTGGCTGAGAGGACGAATTGGAGCGGATCATTGTCCAGGATGGTCCCCACTCCCAGGCCGTCAAGGATGAGCGCGTTGGTCGGGCTGGAGAGGTTGACCAGGAACGTCTCGGCCGCCTCGTTCATCAGGTCGCCGATGACCTTGACCGTGATGGTCAGGTTGGTTGTGCCGGCGGCAAAGCTCAGCACTCCGTTGGTGGCCAGGTAATCGAGCCCGGCCACC
>WNGF01003012.1_pt1 | contig 57390 bp, 57 predicted proteins | sample 5400641 | NCBI WGS metagenome assembly WNGF01 (sample SAMN13153371, study PRJNA577476) | soil metagenome | isolation source: 80 cm soil or saprolite under grassland replicate 2 | place: USA:California | collected 2016-06-15
GCGCGTTGCCGGAGGCGAAAGCCTCACTCTCGTGGCTCCTTACGAGTGCCCGGAGCGGGTTGCGACTCAGCGTGTTCCGCGGAGGGGCCCCCCGCCCCGCCCGGCGCTTTGTCCACAACCTTCTGGGACAGGACACTAGTGGCGATCTTCGAGGAGCAGTTCACCATCGCGGCGCCGCCCGAGACGGTGTGGGAACTCCTGCTCGACCCCGAGCGGCTGCGTCCCTGCATCCCGGCCTGCGAGGATCTCCGGGTGGAGGACGACCGCACCTGGCGCTTGCGGCTCACGGTGAAGGTGGGGTTTCTCTCCACGACCCAGAACGTGCGCGTGACCATCATCGAGGCGGATCGTCCGCGCCGCCTGGTCTCGATCGGCCATGGCCTAGACATGAGGCTCGGCAGCCGGACGGAAGTGACGAACGCATTGGACCTGACGCCCCTCGGGCCGGACGCGACCCAGGTGCGGTACAAGAGCGAGGTCAAGGTGCTCGGGCCGCTGGGCTCGGTCGGCGATGGCGTGATGAAGGCGAAGGTGAAGCAAATGACGGCGGAGTTCGCCTCCCGTATCCGCGCCGCCGTCGAGGGACGCACATGAGCATCGCCATTGAATTCACGCTCAACGGCCGGCCGTGCCGGAGCGACACGCCGCCGCACTGGACTGTGCTCGACCTCCTGCGCGACGGCCTCTCCCTCACCGGCACCAAGGACGGCTGCGGGGAGGGCGTGTGCGGGGCCTGCACCGTGCTGCTCGATGGCCAGCCCATCCGCGCCTGTCTCGTGCTGGCCGTGCGGCTCGCCGGATGCGCCCTCGTGACCATCGAGGGGTTGGAGGGGGAGGCGCTCGACCCACTCCAGGAGGCCTTCGGGATGCTCGGCGCCGCCCAGTGCGGCTTCTGCACCCCCGGTATGATCCTGTCTGCCAGAGCGCTGCTGGCGAGCAATCCCGCGCCCACCGTCCCCGAAGTCCGCGAGGCGCTCGCCGGCAACTTGTGCCGCTGCACCGGCTACGTCAAGATCGTCCAGGCGGTGCTGGCCGCCGCTCGGTCGAGATCATCGGACGGGGTCTCGACGGTCCCCGCCGGAGCCTCGCCCATCGATTGCGCCACCGAAGCCGGCGCTCGACAGCCGTCCGGCGCCTCCGGGTGGTCCGCCACAACCGGGGATCCCCTACGCCCGCCCGGTGGACCATGCGCCTCCGCCCCTTCGAACTAGCCGAGCCCAGGAGCCTGCCGGAAGCGATCGAGGCCCTCGGCCGGCCGGACGGCGAGGCCCGCCTCATCGGCGGCGGCACTGCGCTGGTCCCCATGATCCGCCTGGGCCTCATCAAGCCCGATCGCGTGATCGCGCTGCACCGGGTGCACGGGCTGGCGGAACTCACCGCCGACGCGGGCGCCCTCCATCTGGGGGCCATGGTCAGCATGGCTGACATCGAGCGCGCGCCCATTGTCCGTGCCGGCTGGCCGCTCTTGGCGGACGCCGCCGGCCGCGTCGCCACACCGGCCATCCGGAGCTCGGCGACCTTAGGGGGCAATCTCGGGTACGCCGAGGCGGCGTCGGATCCCGCGCCGGCACTGTTGTGCCTGGACGCCGAGGTCCGGATCGCAGGGCCACGGGGTGAGCGGTCGCTGCCGGTCGCGCGCTTCCTGACGGGTTTCTACGAGACGGCGCTGGCGCCGGGCGAGATTGTCACCGGAGTCCGGGTTCCCGCCTGTCCGCCGGGCGCTCGGAGCAGCTACGTCAAGTTCTGTCCGCGCTCCGCCGAGGACAAGCCCCTGATCGGCGTGGCGGTGCTCCTGGTGCTGGATCCGGACTCCGGGCGATGTCAGGAGGCTCGCATCGCGCTGGGCGGCGCCGCGCCTACAGCGATCAGGGCCGCTCGCGCCGAGTCGAGCCTGCGCGCCGATGGGCTGGATGACCACCGCACGATCCGGATGGCCGCCGACGCCGCGGCGGCCGAGGCGGAGCCTCTTTCCGACCTGATGGGCAGTGCGGACTACCGTCGCGAGATGGTCCGCGTCTGGGTCGGACGGCTGCTGATGGCGCTCAGGGACGGGCGGCCCGGGTCGCCCCGGCGCTGACCCGAGGCGCGCGAGGGCCTGTCCGAGAAACGCTCGTGCGACGCGACCGAGGTTCGAGCTCGCTCGCGCAACTCGGCCACCGAATCTTCGGTGGCGTTCTCAGCGGAGAGTGAAGATGCCGAGTCGGCGGATCACGGGAGAAGATGGGCTTCTGAGGCGCGGCAGGTCGTTGGCCATCTGCTCGACGGACCACTTTATGCGCGAGGCCAATGGCCAGAAGGGAGATCCGACATGACACTGTCGCTCCCGATGAAGCTCCCGACCTCCGTGGTGGGCAGCCACGGCCTCCCGGGCTGGGTCTGGCTGGCCCGCGAGGCGATGGAGGCCCGGCGCCTGGGCGCCCTCGACGTGCAGGAGCTGATGGAGGACGCCACCCAGGTCGCCCTCCTTGACCAGGAGCGCGCCGGCGTGGACGTCGTCTCCACGGGCGAGATGATGCGCGTGCGCTTCATCATCGGCTTCTACGATCACATCACGGGGGTTCGTCAGCTCCCGGCCCCGCGCCAGCTCGGCCAGCCGCTCTGGGACACCAACACGCCCTTCGAGGTGACGGAAAAGATCGCGGCGCCGCACGGCCTGGGCATCGTCGACGAGTTCAAGCTCGCGCGCTCGCTCACGCACAAGCCGATCAAGGCTACGGTTCCCGGTCCCTACACCCTCATGGTGCCGCTGAAGCTCGGCGGCGGCTACAGGGACAAGGAGACGCTGCTCGCCGACCTGGTCGGGATCGTCAATGCGGAGTGTAAGGCCCTGGTCGCCGCGGGCGCGCAGTTCATCCAGATCGACGAGCCGCACCACGGCATGTACTCCGGGTCGGTCCACGAGGTGAACAGGGGTGTCAACCGCGCGGTGGAGGGCGTGGATGCCAAGATCGCCGTCCACGTCTGCTTCGGCAACCTCTACGGGCGGCCATTCAGCGCGGTGCGCGACTACCGCAACGTCTTCCCGACCCTCGGCGACCTCAACGCCTCGCAGATCGTGCTGGAGTTCGCCAACCGCGGCATGGAGGATCCCGCGCGCTGGAAGGATTTTCCCAAGGACAAGGAGCTGGGGGCGGGCGTCGTCGACGTCAAGGCCTTCAAGGCGGAGACCGCCGCCGACGTGGCCGAGCGGATCCGGACGCTCCTCCAGCACGTCCCCGCCGAGCGCCTCTGGGCCAATCCCGACTGCGGCTTCTGGGAGACCCCGCGCTGGGTCGTGAAGCAGAAGCTCGCGGCTCTGTGCGAGGGGGCGCGGATCGTGCGGAACGAGCTGGGTGCGTAGCCGTTGCTACGCGGAAGAAGATGGGCGGCAGCCGCCTATGCTGTCAGCCGCCGGCACCCGGCCGATGTGAGGAGGGTGGACGGAGAGGGGCTGGAGGGCGGTATACTTCCCCCGTATGAGCTACAAGGCGTGGTTCCAGTGCATCAACGGCTGCAGCGGCCAGTACAGCCTCCTCGAGGTCATCTACCGCTGCCCCGGCTGCGGGGACCTGCTCGAGGTCCACCACGACACGGAGGCCCTCCGGGCCCGGGCCCCGGCGGCGTGGATGCAGCTCTTCGACGACCGCTACCGCCGGAACGTCTACCCCTACGGCTCCGGGGTCTGGGGCAAGAAGGAGTGGGTCGTCCCGTTCATCGACAACGAGAACATCGTGTCGATGTACGAGGGCAACTCCAATCTCTACTGGGCCGATCGTTACGGCAAGCAACTCTACGTCGAGGACCTCTGGGTCAAGCAGTGCGGCAACTCCCACACGGGGTCGTTCAAGGACCTCGGCATGACGGTGCTGGTGTCGGTGGTGCGCCAGATGATGGCCACCGGGGTTCCCATTGACGGGGTGGCCTGCGCCTCGACCGGCGATACCTCGGCCGCCCTCGGGGCCTACTGCGCGGCGGCCGGCATCCCCGCGGTGGTGCTGCTTCCCAAGAACAAGGTCTCCATCGCTCAGCTCGTGCAGCCCCTCGCCAACGGGGCGCTGGTGCTCTCGCTCGACACCGACTTCGACGGCTGCATGGCGGTGGTGCAGGAGATCACCAAGAACAAGCGCATCTACCTCGCGAACTCGATGAACAGCCTCCGCATGGAGGGGCAGAAGACGGTGGCCATCGAGATCGTGCAGCAGTTCGACTGGGAGGTGCCGGACTGGGTCGTGATCCCCGGCGGCAACCTGGGCAACGTGAGCGCCCTCGGGCTCGGGTTCCTCATGCTCAACGACCTCGGGCTCATCCAGAAGCTCCCGCGCATCTGCGTGGCCCAGGCCGAGCGCGCCAACCCCCTCTACCGATCGTTCCTGCAGGACTTCAAGCACTACGAGCCCGTCCAGGCGCAGCAGACGCTGGCCACGGCGATCCGGATCGGCAATCCCGTGAGCATCAAGCGGGCCATCCGCATCTTGCAGCGGTTCAACGGGGTGGTGGAGCAGGCCACGGAGCAGGAGCTGGCCGACGAGTCCGCCCGCGCCGACCGGACGGGCATGTTCAACTGTCCCCACACGGGCGTGGCCCTCGCCGCCCTGCGCAAGCTGGTGGAGCGCAAGGTGATCCGCTCCCACGATCGCGTGGTAGTGATCTCCACCGCTCACGGGCTGAAGTTCGCCGACCAGAAGGCGGCCTATCACATGGGCCGCCTCGAGGGCGTGCGGCCGACCCATCACAACACCCCCGTGGAGTTGCCGCCGGATCCCACGCAAGTCGGCCGGGCCATCGCGCGCCACGTCGAGCGCGTGCGCCTCCTGGTGTCATGATGAGCGAGCCGCCGCCACGCCCCGCCGGGCCCAGCACCACAGCCGTCCACGGCGGCGAGCCCCGGCCCAAGCCCGCGCATTCGCTCGCGACGCCCATCATCCAGACCGCGACCTACACCTTCGCGGACACCCAGGAGCTCAAGGACCGCTTCGAGGGGCGCATCGACCGCGTGGAATACGGTCGCTACGGCAATCCCACCCAGCGCGTCGCGGAGGCGAAGCTGGCGGCGCTGGAGAGCGCCGAGGATTGCCTGCTCTTCGCGAGCGGCATGGCTGCCATCACGACCACCCTGTTCGCGATGCTCTCGCGCGGCACGCACGTGGTGGTGACGGACGACAGCTACCGCCGCACGCGCCAATTCCTCAACCAGATCCTTCACCGCTACGGCATCGAGGTCTCGACGGTGCCCGCGGGTGACTACGACGCCATGGAGGACGCCATCCGGCCCACCACGCGCGTGGTGCTCTCCGAGTCGCCGACCAACCCCTACAACCGCATCCTCGACCTTGAACGCTTCACCGACATCGGCCGGCGCCACCGCGTCAAGACCCTGATCGACGCCACCTTCGCCACCCCCTACAACCAGCGGCCGCTCGAGTGGGGCGTCGACGTCGTGCTGCACTCGGCCACGAAATATCTGGGCGGGCACAACGACCTTCTGGCGGGAGCCGTCCTCGCTGCCCAGCCCTTGGTGGAGGGCGTCCGCAAGCTCCAGGGCGTGACCGGCGGCGTGCTGGACCCGTTCGCCGCCTTCCTCCTCGTGCGGGGACTCAAGACCCTGGCCCTGCGGATCGAGCGGCAGAACGCCAACGCCCAGGCCATCGCCGAGTTCCTGGCCGCCCACCCGCGGGTGACGGCCGTGCACTACCCGGGGCTGCCGACCCATGCGGAACACGAGATCGCCAAGCGCCAGATGCGTGGCTTCGGCGGGGTGGTGTCTTTCGAGGTGGCCGGCGACCTCGACGCCGCCTCGCGGGTGGTGGACGCCTGCCGCATCCCCTACATCGCCGCCTCGCTCGGGGGCGTCGAGAGCCTCATCGAGCAGCCGGCCATCATGAGCTTCTACGAGCTCACCACCGAGGAACGTCTCGAGATCGGGATCAAGGACAACCTGATCCGCTATGCGGTGGGCATCGAGGACGCCGACGACCTGATCGCTGACCTCGGCCAGGCTCTGGACCGGGCCTTCGCGGGGCCTTGACCACGAGCCTGCTGAAGGGCGGCCGGCTCTCTTTCCGGAGACGTTAGAATGTTCTGCCGGTACGCTTCCCAGAGCGGCGCGGGGAGCGCCGCCGCGTACTGCTCGTAGGCGGCCAGCGTCACCGCTTCGATGGCCGCATGGTCGGCCGGGCGCGCGTCGCGGATCGTGATGCCGTCGGGCTGCGCGGTCACGCCGCGGCGGGCTTGAGCTCGCGGGCAAGCCGCTCCATCGCGCGCGTCATCGCCGGGATGCCGGCGCGAGGGAGGTCGAACGTCATCCACTCAGCCCCCATGCCCTTCACGCGCTTGACGTCGGCCGCCACCTCCGCGACCGAGCCCTGGAACGCGGCGCGGCCCGCGCCCTTCGCGCTGTCGGTCAGGTCGAGCAGGTTGCGCGGCGCGAGCCCAAGAGCGTCGCGCCGCCCGGTGCGGCTGGCGAGGTCGCGCAGGGTCGCGTAGCCCTTCTCGACATCGTCGAGGCTGAGGGCGAGCGGATGCCACGCGTCGCCGAGCTCCGCGCAGCGCCGCACCGAGGGGCCGGAGACGGCGCCGGGCGAGCCGCCCACCCAGATGGGCGGATGCGGCCGCTGGGCCGGGCCCGGCGAGAAGGTGGCGCCGGAGAAGCTCACGTACTTGCCGCTGTATTGCGGGATGTCGGCGGCGAACGCCGCCTTGATCGCGCGGATGTAGTCGTCGCTCAGCTGGCCGCGTTCCCGGAACGGCAGGCGCAGGTCCTGGAACTCGGCCTCGTCCCAGCCCACCCCCACGCCGAAGATGAAGCGGCCGCCCGAGGCCTGGTCGACGGTGGCCGCTGCCTTGGCCGCCACGAGCGCGTTACGGTAGGGGAGCACGATGACGCTGGCGCCCAGATGGATGCGCTGCGTGCGTCCCGCGAGGAAGGCCAGGAGCGAGAACGGGTCCGGCCAGTGGCCGCCGTAGTGCTGGGTCGTTGCGGGCTTGGCCAGGATGTGATCGGGCACGAACACCCCGTCCAGGCCGAGTTCCTCCGCGCGCACGGCCAGCGACTCCGCCTCCGCCACCGTGAGCTGCCAGATTGGAAGTACCACGCCGTACTTCATGGGCTTCATGGGCCCCTCCTTTGGGGACTACTGGGTCAGCCAGCGTCACGATACTCACGTCACCCGCCTACTGCAGTCCTTTGTGGTAGCGAATCACAGAACTCATCGCGCTACAATGACTCCGTGAGCGAGCCGATCGTCGTGCATGAGACCGTCCGGGTCCCGGGGAGCGCCATCACCGTCCGTGCCACCCGCGCCTCCGGTCCCGGCGGCCAGCACGTGAACAAGGTGGCCACGAAGATCGATCTGCGCGTGGATCTGGATGCCATCGAGGGCTTGACCGTGCCGGCGCGCCGCCGACTTCTCGAGCTCGCCGCCCACCGCCTTGATGGTGAGGGCCGCCTCGTGGTCACGAGCCAGGTCACTCGCACGCAGTCCCAGAACCTCGAGGACGCCCGCGGCAAGGTGTGGGAGCTGATCGCCGCCGTCTTGATCCCGCCCAGACCTCGCCGCGCCACCCGTCCGACGCGCACGTCCCGCGAGCAGCGGATCGCCGGCAAGAAACAGCGAAGCGTCGCGAAACGCGTTCGCGCCAAGCCCACCAACTGGTCGTGACGGCCACGCCTGGCAGCACACCATGTCGACGCGGCGGCATCGCGACCAGGAACAGCCCTTCGCCTCGAAGGGTCGTCGCACCTGCGCCGAGCTTGTTCGCGGGTCGCCGCGTGGCTCGCCTGCGTGTCCGGATCGCCGCCTTCGACGGGCTCCAGCCGTCCCAGGTCCGTCAAGGACTGACGCCGACCATTCATCGGCTGGCGAGAGACGGCGTCACGTTCGCCCGCCATCATGCCGTGTTCCCGACCGTCACGCGGGTGCTTGCAACGCGCGGTCGTCGAAGGTGTCGGACATACCCGTCACATCGCCTCGTTGTGCGCCGAACGGCCGGTAACCAGCAAACTCGAGATGATCCCTCCCCGACATGGCGGACGAAACGCCGAAAGAGAGCGGCGGTGTTGGTGCGTACGCTTGGCCAGTGGTGCCCGGTGCTCACCCGGCTCTGAGAGAGGAGCCGATACATGAATCTCCTGCGTCCGATTGACCGGTCTCTGGAAGTGCGAGGGCTGCGGCTGCATCTTCTCGACTGGGGGGGCACGGGCCGTACGCCGCTCCTCCTCTTGCACGGCTTCACGGGTCACGCTCACGCGTGGGATACGCTCAGCATCGCGCTGCAACCGCACTTCCACGTGTACGCCCTCGACCAGCGGGGGCACGGGGACAGCGATCGGGCTGATGTCTACACCCCCGTCGCGACCTTCAACGACATCAGCGGGGTCGTCGACCAGCTCGGACTGAAGTCCCTGGTGCTGATTGGGCTCTCGATGGGCGGCCGCAACGCGATGTATTTTGCCTCCAAGCGGCCCGACGCCGTCCAGAGACTGGTCATCGTCGATATTGGCCCCGAGATCAGCCGGCGCGCGTCCGAGGCGCCGGCCGGACCCCCGGAGGCCGAATCGTGGGAGAGCATTGAGCAGGCGGCCCAACATCTGTACCGGGGGAACCCCTATCCGGGGATTCACTACTACCGCTGGGTGGTGTCGCACAGCCTCCGGTCACGTGCGGACGGCGCCCTGGTGTGGGCGTGGCATCCGAGCATCAAGCAGCAGGGGGCCCAGCCAGACATCGATTGGTGGGGTGTGTTGCGAGCGATCCCCGTGCCAACCTTGGTGCTGCGGGGCGCGCAGAGCGGGGTGCTCGACCGGGACGTCGCCGAGCGGATGGCGAAGGAGCTGCCGCAGGGGCGATTCGTCGAGATTCCGCGCGCGGTTCACACGCTGCATGAGGACAACCCCGAGGCGGTTCTCGCCGCCTTGAGGGAGTTCTTGACCTTTTGAAAGGGCGATCGGATCCTCGCAGAGTCTCGAATCACGGGCGGCGGTCTGCACAATCTGGGGTGTGTCGATCATGGGCGTGTCCGCCTCAGGGGATACCGTGACGCGATCTTGGCTTCGTCGTTTGTTTTGGTTGTCTCGGTTCTGATGGTTTCGTTGCGTCTCATGGGATCGCTTGCTCTGAAGCGCCCGCGGGACCAGGGGCCGTCTCGTCAGTTGGCGTCACTGACCAGACGACCGCGAAGTCAGCGTGGTTGCAGGGCGGTGAGGAGCTCGTCGAGTCTCGCGTAGCCTTCCGTCATGCCGGCTTCCATGCGACCGGACGCAAGATGCCCATCGCGACCCTCAACGGTGTTGTGAAGAGTCGTTGTCGTGATCGTCGTTTTTCCATCGCTCTCGGAGAGCGTTAGAGTTTCCAGAGCTTCGTGGTCCGGCATGGGTTCGAAGACGAACGTACGGACGATCCGCTCGGGCCGAACGATCTCCCGGTACTCCCCGCCGAACGCGAACTCTTGCCCGTCGAGGGCACGATGGACGAAGCGGTAGCGACCGCCCACGCGCAAGTCGCTTTCGCAGCTGACCATCGTGAGCGTGCGCGGTCCCATCCAACGTTTGAGATGCTCAGGTTTCGTAAAGGCCTCAAACACGAGCGCTCGGGGCGCGTCGACGACCCGGCGGGTCGTGAAACTGGGCTTACCGGGTTCGGCGATGATCTCGAGTTTTTTTGATGTCACGGCTTTTCTCCTTGGCTTGTAGTTCCTGCAGGCAGTCGTCGAGGCGGCTGTCGCTCTCTTCCCAGAATCGCCGGTAGGCTCCTATCCACTCGGCCGCCTGTTTCAGACGCCGGCCTTCGAGTCGACAGGGCCTTCGTTGCGCGTCGCGGCTCCGCGAGATCAGCCCGGCGCGTTCGAGTACCTTCAGATGCTTCGAGATCGCAGGCTGACTCAAATCAAACGGCTCGGCGAGGTCTAACACCGACGCATCTCCCATGGAGGCCTGTAAACGGCGGTTAGGCGAACGGTGAGAAGGCCCGTGTCGTCGCACAGTTAGGCTGACGAGATTCTGTTCCGAGAGCGGGTGGCTGTAATCCGACTGAAGCCGCATGATCGGCGGGTCGTAAAGCCCTTCTCGGTCGCTGGGTCAAATCGGGGGCCCGCTCTGGGTTGAGGAAGCGACCACGCTGGACTTCGTATTTCTCCTGCATTACTGACCTGCTTCGTTCATGACCGGGGGCTTGAAGTAGTAGATCAACACGTCCTTCTTGGCGACGACCAGGGCGGCTCTCGCCTGGTACGCCCACAGCGCCGTGCCCTCGCTCCGGACCATCATCGAGCGTTGCGCTCCGCAAGGACTTCGTCGGCGGTGGATGGCTCCGCGACCACCCATACCTCCACGGTGCTCGACAGGTTCTTCAGCGAGACAGGGCCGAGGCTCCGGAGGGGGAAGCGGTCGCGCACCCGCAGCGCCGTCTCGGGGGCGAGCAGGATCTGGCCGCCGGTGGCGCGGGTGCCGAGCCGCGCGGCGAGGTTCGTCACCGGGCCGCTCGCGGTGAAGGTCCAGCGCTCGCCCGCGGGCCCCTCGAACCGCGTGGTCCCGACGTCGCACTCGCCGGAGCTGATGCCGACATTGACCACGATCGGTGGGTGACGGCGTCCGGCGTCGTGGTTGGCACGGGTCGTCTGGGCTCGGATCGCCAATGCCGCCCGGACGGCGGCAGCCGCGTGGACGTCTGGCTCCCCGTCCTGGAAGATGATCATCAGCCCGTCGCCGGCGGTCTCGTTGATGTCTCCCCCTTCTGCGCGGATCGGCGCCAGGAAGAGCGAGAAGTACTGCTCGACGAGCGCGTTGAGCGTGGGTCGTGGGAGCTCCTCGCTGAGGCGGGCGTAGCCTTCGATGTCGAGGAAGAGCACGGTCACGTCGTGCGCCGTCTTTGCGAGGCGCGGGGCCTCGGGGTTCTCCTCGATGGCGCGTCGGACGGTCTCGGGCACGAAGCGATCAAGGCCCCGCTTGACGCGCTCGAGGAACACCACGCGGTCCAGCGCCTCGGCAAGCTCGCGATTGCGGGCCTCGAGGGCTGCGTAGCTCTCCGATAGGCGGCCGGTCATCAGGTTGAAGCCCTCGGCCACCGCGCCGATCTCGTCGGTCGAATTCACCGGCTCCCGCGTGTCGAAGTGGCCGTCACGCAGGCGGGCCATCGCAGCCTCGAGCGCTTCGAGGGGCCGGGCCACGGAACGCGAGACGAGCCAGGCGAGCCACGCGCCCCCCACGCATGCCGAGGCGGCGATCAGCAAGATGACGGAGACGAGACGACCGAGCACGGGATGGGTCGCCAGGTCCAGGCCAGCCACGCGCGTGAAGGTCGTCAGCGCCACGGCGCTCAGGGGAAACACGCTGATGGCGAGCCAGAGCCCGAGGAGCCGGTGCGACACGCGCACCCTCCAGAGCCGCGAGTTCCCGGCGATGTGGGTGCTCGCGAGGAGCGCGGGCCAGACATGGGTCCGGCAGAGGTACTCGGCACCGAAGAACGTCGCCGCCCCGGCGATGAGCCCGGCGAGGACCGGACGGAGCACGAGGTGCGCTCCGAGACCAAGCGAGATGTCGTGGACACTCGCGAGGGACCGGACCACGGCGAGTCCCGTGACGAGGATCCACCCGAGGACCGAGAAGGCCGCGAGCGCGAGCGGCGCATTGGCCGCTCGCTGCGCGATCGTGGCGGGGGCGTCGCGCGCGGCGTCGCCGGCCCGCTCGCTCCTCCGGCGCAGCCACCTGAGCGTCGGCCAGACGAGGACGAGGGAGGCGATCGCAGGGGCCAGGACCGCCAGGAAGACGGTCCACTGGTGATAGGTCTGCGGCTGGAGCGTACGCACCGTGGAGATGTCCGGCCGCAGGTTCAGAGCACTGTAGCCCATGAGCAGGCCGAGGACCGCGAGGTTCACGAGGAGGACGAGCAGCGGGAGCCACCCGATCCGCTCTGGCCTCGCATCGACCCGCGGGCGGGCCCGCTGGCTACGCGCGGGCACTGACGGGGCCCTCCTTCGGCGTAGAGGCGGGCGTGGTGAGGGAGAGGAACACGTCCTCCAGACTCGGGCCGCGCGTGCCGATGCTCTCGATGCGGAGGCCGTGGCCGGTGGCCCACGCCGCGATCTCCCGGGCGGCGGCGCCCGGCGACTTCGTGTAGACCCGGAGGCCTGCACCGCCGGCGAACGTCTGCTGGATGGTTGCCGCGTCGGTGACCGGGGCTGCGGCGCTGGGCGGCTCGGCGAAGACCACCTCCACGCACCGGCGGGACTCGATCGTCCCGCGCAGGGCCTGCGGGGTGTCGATGGCGGCGATACGCCCGCGATGGATGATGGCGACGCGGTGGCAGAGCTGGTTGGCCTCCTCGAGGTTGTGCGTGGTGAGGAAGACCGTCGTGTCACGCTCGCGGTTCATGCGCGCGATCGTATCCCGGATGAGGTGAGCGCTGGCCACCGAGAACCTGCCTCGATATCCTCCAGGCGCGGAGTCGTTCAATTCAGTCGTCACGGAAGGCCGTCTCTGTGCGCTCCTTCGTCCCCACGCTTGCATGGTGCAGAGAACAGGGGCGTCAGAACACGGGCGTGGGGACGGTGCCCCAGCCGCTGCCCGGTCTCGTGTCACGGACCGCGAGGACCTCCCCGGTGTGCAGGTGGACGTCGGCGAAGAAGAGGGGCCGCCTCGTGACGGCGATCGAGAAGTCATCCATCGGCGACTCGAGCGTCCCGCTCGCGGAGACGTCGACGAAGATGATCCGGCGCTTCAGCGCGGGGCTCTCGTGCATGGCGACCCCGTGGCCCATGGCACCCGGATGGCCATGGCCTTCCGCGAGGTGCGCCACGGGATGAAGCACGTAGTCCGTGATCATCCGTACCGTCGTATGTCGGGCGAAGAGCTTCCACTCCTCCCCGGTGTCCGCGATCATGCCCTGCATGGTGTAGTCGATCGGAATGAAGTACGCGAGGATGCGGCCGGGGTGATGCCGGGCGGCACCGAGCTTCTCGGCGACGGCCGGATCCTTGAGCACCTCGGGCAGGATCGCCTGCGCGGCCGTCAGGTCCTCGGGCGTGATGGTGATGACGTCCACTGGCCCGACGGCCTCCAGCGGCAGATGACGGACGGTATAGGCGCGCGCCACGAAGCCAGCGCCGACACTGATCACGAGCAGGGTCACGAGGATCGCGAGCCCCCGGCTGGTCGTGAGAGGCCGCGGGGGCTCGGGCCGCGGCGGCCGCCTCCCCGACCGGCGCGGGAAGAACATGCCCGTCCGCCCCATGAAGGCGCGGTAATCGTCGCCGTAGCGGGCGAGCATGCGCCGCTCCTCGTCCCTGGCGAGGAGGTAGTAGAGGAACAGCATGATGGCGAGGAGGGCGAGGGTGAGGAAACGCGGCCACAAGATGGCGAGTCCGAGCCCGGACACGGCGAGGGCGAGATATTGCGGGTGGCGGATCACGGCGTAGAGGCCCCGTGTGGCGGGCCCGGTCCGGAGGAGCTTGCCCGCATAGACCTGGATGGCGCAGGCGAGGAAGACGGCGGCCCCCACGATGAACGCCACGGAGCCGAGCACCCGGATGGCGCTCAAGGCGGAATCGGGTGAGATGACCATGTGGGGAAGGAAGAACGCGGTGAGCCAGCGTGTCGCCGGGGAGCGATCGAGCGCGAGGAGGACCGGGTTGAAGACCGCGTAGAAGAAGAGCGCGAACGGGCTGATCATGATCACGATCTCGAGGGCCACGACGAAGGAGAGGACGATCGCGCCGCGTGCCGCGATGCGTCGCCCCGCTCCATTGTCCGCGCGATTGCTGTCGGCTCGCGCGTGCTCGCTGAGGGCCGTCTTCATCGCTGCTGCCTCCTCTGCTTCGTTTCTCTGCCTTCCAAGTATGTCGGAGGCCGAGGCAGACGGGCAATGACTTAAGTCACAGGCGGCGGAGGGCGGGCTTACGGTTCCCCGCGGGCCAGGCTTGCGAGCCTGGCAGGATCGCGGATCACGACCCGGCCGCGTTTCCGCACGGTGACACCGCCTTGCTCGAGCTGGAGGAAGGCCCGGGCGACGAGCTCGCGCACCGTGCCGAGCCTCGCGGCCAGCTGCGCATGAGTCAGCGGCAGCTCGACCTCGGTCCCCGTGTTTCCCGGCCGTCGAGGAAGCGCATCGAGATAGCGGGCCAGGCGCTCAGGGATGGGCCGGAACGCCAGGTCGCTCACCATCTCGGCAAAGTGGCGCAGCCGCCGCGCAAGCGCCTTCAAGATCGCGAGCGCGATGTCGGGATGCCGGCGGCACAGATCGAGGAGGTCGGCGCGCCGGAGGAAGAGGGCGCGCGTGGGCTTGGTCGCGACCGCCGAGGCGATGTATCCTCCGCAGTCGAACAATGGCCCCTCGCCGAGTGTCGCCCCCTGGCCCTCGGTGTGGAACACCTGCTCGCGCCCGCGCAACGACACCTGCCGGATCTCGACGGCGCCCTCGGCGATGATGAAGAGGCCGTGACACGGCTCGCCTTCCTCGAAGAGTGCGGTCTCGAGGCCGAACGTCCGCGATGTGCACCGGCTCGCGAGCTTGCGTAGCTCTGCCGCTCGCAGCGAGGCGAAGTAGGGAACGCGCGCCAGCAGCTCGATGTCGCCAGCGGGGGCGCCGGTCTGTCGAACCGCGCGCCGGCGCCGACGGGATCCGCGGGAGAGGGTCCGTGACAGATTGAGCCTCCGGGTCAGAGGCGGACAACGCTCCGGCGGGTCGCGTGGCGGAGCAGCAACCCCGCGAGGTAGCCCGCCCCCATGTTCCACATGGCGATCCCGCCGTCCCCGACCGCGAAGAGGCGTCCGACCTCGATCCAGATCTTGCTCCGCACCGCCGGCCGATACGATCGCTGGGGCATATCGGCCGGCAGGTTGACACTGCAGGCGCCCAGGTGTCAAGCGCCATCCTCCCTTCCCCTCTCGCGATCGTCTCGCGCATTCCGTGGCACGGCGTCGGTGCGCGGCCGCCAACCGCTGCTCGGCGCTTTGAGAGCTGCCCGGACCGGATCAGGCCGACCAGGCCGCACTGGAGTGAAGCGAGAAGGACTGGGCTGAGGATTCCCGCTACTTCGACTGTCCAGAGATCGAGGGCGCCGGTCCTGGGCGAGCGGCTTTCGGGGGCCGGGAGCGGCCTCTGGGGGGTTGACCTCAAGCTAGAATCGCTGCCTTGACACGGCGCCGCATGGGCTGGTATAGTTGCAGGTAACAACCAACATGAGCGACCGCGATCAGGCTCTCCAGCACCACGCCGAAGCCTTCCACGAGGCGCTCTCGGACTTCGTCCGTGCCTATCTCGTGGGCGAGCGCGGCCGCATCTGTTGCCACGACATTTCCCTGACCCAGTGCTACGCCCTCGATGCCCTCGTGCGCCGAGGCCCCTCGACGCTCAATGCCCTCGCCGGAGAGCTCTGTCTGGACAAGAGCACGGCGAGCCGCGTGGTCGCCGCGCTCCAGCGCAAGGGCTACGTCGCACGCGCCGCGCATCCGGGCGACGCACGGGCCGTGCTGCTCGACATCACGCCGGCGGGGCGGCGGCTCTACGGCCGGATGCGGACCGACCGGATCGCCGAGCGGGCGGAGGTGCTCGCCGGCTTCGCCGCGGACGTGCGTGAGGGCATCACGGACGTGATGCGGCGCTTGGCGGGCGCGACGCGCCAGCGCATGGCCTGCACCGCCCGGCCCACTCCGCGCTCCGCCTAGGCCCCAGGGAAGATCCCGGTGCGTTGCCCAGCGCCTCATTGGTTGCGACTAACAACTTAATCACCGGAGGAATGAACATGGCCACCCCGCTTGGACGACCCCTGCTCCTGATCCAGGCCTCGGTTCCCGTGACCGCCCCGGCGCCGACGCCGGTCACGCGCACGCGGTGGCGTCCCGACCGTGTGGTCCTCGCCATCGCGGCCATCCTGGCCGTCCTTGCGGTCTGGGACCTATCAGACGTGTGGGGAACGGTGCGCTTCACGGCGCGCGCGCTCGCGGAGATCACGCCATGGCTCGCCGTCTCCGTATTCTTTGCGGCCGCGGCCACGGCCACCGGTGCCGACGGCCTCATCGCGCGGGCCTTCGAGGGGCGCCAGGCGCGGATGGTGGTCATGGCGTCGCTGGTCGGCGCGCTCTCGCCGTTCTGCTCCTGTGGCGTCATCCCTGTGGTCGCGGGGCTGCTCGGCGCCGGCGTGCCCCTGGCTCCGGTGATGGCGTTCTGGATCAGCTCGCCGCTGATGGACCCGAACATGTTCATCCTCACCACAGCGCAGCTCGGCGTGGGCTTCGCGGTCGCGAAGACGCTCGCGGCCATCGGGATGGGGGCGGCGAGTGGCTTCGCCACCATGGCGCTGGCACGGCGCGGGGCGCTTCAGAACGCGCTCCGGGTCGCGCCTCGCAGCTGTTGCGGGGGCGCGGGCCCGGCGCAGGTCAGCGTCGCCTGGCGATTCTGGCAGGACGCGAGCCGATCCCAGGTCTTTCTCACCGGTGCGGCGGCGACCACCTGGTTTCTGGGACGATGGCTGACGCTTGCCTTCATCCTGGAGCATCTGATGCTGACGTGGCTGCCGCCGGCCGCGGTCGCGCGCTGGCTGGGCCAGGGCGGCCCGTGGGCGATCCCGCTGGCCGTGCTCACGGGCATCCCCGCCTACCTCAATGGCTTCGCGGCGATTCCGCTGGTGGCCGGGCTCGTCGGCCTCGGGATGAGCCAGGCCGCGGGGCTCGGCTTCATGCTGGGGGGCGGCGTGACGAGCATCCCGGCCATGGTGGCGGTCTACGCGCTCGTGAAGCCGAAGGTGTTCGCCTGGTACCTGACCTTCGCCACCACGGGCGCGCTGCTCGCGAGCTACGCCTATGCCGCGGCGCTCGCCGTCCGCTAGAAGGAGGACGCGACCATGACCCCGTTCACCGGGCTCCCAATCGCGATCGTCGGCGCTGGCCCCATCGGGCTCGCAGCCGCGGCCCATCTGGTCGATTAGGGGCGCGACCCCGCTGGTCCTCGAAGCCGGAGACCGGATCGGCGCCAACGTCCTCTCGTGGGCGCACGTGCGGATGTTCTCGCCGTGGCGGTTCAACGTGGATCAGCTCGCTGCGCGGATGCTCGAGGCCGCCGGCTGGCCGAACCCCCTGCGGATGAGTACCCGACCGGAGGCGAGCTCAGCTCGGCGGACCGCGGGATCGAATTCTCCGACTCTGGCTACGACGCGACGTCACGCCCCTGGTAGGTCGGCGAAACTGGCTCGCCGCGCGCCTGCCGGAGCTGGAGCAGCGACGCGCAATGGATGATGATCCACAGCGGCACCATGAAGGTCGGGATCAGGCTCAGCGGCAGCATCCCCATCGACGGCATCGGCGTCGCCGGCGCGAAGAACCCGAGCGAGGAATTGCTGGTCAGCACACCGGTCGCGACCGCGCCGACGAAATCGAGCAGCCCGCCCAGGTTGAGCAGCAGCACGCGTCGGCGCCAGTTCGGGTGACCGTCGATCATCGCGAGTAGCACGAATACCGCCGCGACGCCGACCGCCAGGTCGCCCAGCCCCGCCGAGAAGGCAAACAGGGCCGGGCGCAAGTTGAACGCGTAGAGAAACAGGAACGTGCCGCCGAGCACGCGCCAGATCTGCACGGCGGTGAGCAGCCTCAGATCGAGGCCGAGCACAAAGCGTCGGAACTCCGTTGAGACACGATAGGCGAGCAGGAATATTGCCGGCGGCACGACGAGCGCCGCCAGCAGCGCCAACGGCGGCCGCCCGCGGCCGGCTTCGAACACTCCCGCCGCTCCGGCAACGACGATTGCCAACAGCCATATCGCTCCGATCAGGGCAAGCAGCGTCGCCATGCCAGCAGACTCATGCAGCGGGTCGATAGAGGAGCGCTGACGTCCGGATGGAGCCGTGTCGATCGCGGTGCTCATGGTCGTCCTCCTTATGTGTCGGTACAGGCGGTTATGAGCTCCTGCAAGCGGCCACGCAAGGCGTGCCAGGCCTCATGACCGATACTCAACTCCACCGCCGAGCGCCGCCCGAACGCGCGCCGGACGATCACGACGGCCCCGATGGCGCCAACGACGATCGCCCACGTCCAGGGCGCGTCTTGTACTCGAGGGCCATCTCGCTGGCCGCGGTCCATGGCGATCAATGCGGCAAAAATGGCGAGCGCTACTTCTCCTTCCCCCGGTCGGCGCAAGCCCGACTAAGAGCTTGCCGGCAGTTTGCCGCGAAACCACGCGATCCCTCGAAACGTCGATCATGCTGGTCCTCCCCGGAGCGAGCGCCATGAGATCGTGCGCGAGGGTCGCTGATTCCTACGGTCACACTGTATGATGCATATCATATTGTCCTGAACAATACCATTCGTCAAAGACGCTGTCAAGGTGTTGAGGGCTTGCCAGGGCACGCTAGCGATGGCTGTTCGAGGCGCGCAATGTACTATATGATTACGATCATGGGACGGAGCGCAGATGCCGTGGCCTAAGGATCACAAATCACGCGCGCGCGCGCGCATTGTGGCGGCGGCGGCCGCCGCGCTGCGCGCGAAGGGAGTCTCCGGTGTCGGCGTGGCCGACGTCATGGCCAGCGCCGGGCTCACGCACGGCGGTTTCTACGCGCACTTTGCGTCCAAGGACGACCTGTTGGCCGAGGCCATCGAGCACGCAAGCGCGCAGACCCCTGCCGGGCTCGGTGGCTCGGGCGACGCCGCCTCGACGGAGACGCGCCTGCGGGCCGTTGTCGACGCGTACTTGAGTCCGTGGCACGTCACGCACGTTGACGTCGGGTGTCCTGTCGCCGCGTTGGGCCCAGAGATCGCGCGCACGGGCGGAAGGATGCAGAGGAATCTGCGCCGGACCCTTCGCGCGCGGTTCGAGTGGGTGCGTGGACTGATTCCCGCTGATCGGGGCGCCCGTGTGCGAGAAGAGCAGGTAGTGGGGGCGCTCGCCTGTATGGTAGGGGGATTGATTCTCGCCCGCGCCGTCGGTGGGAAAGAGTCAACGGAACTACTCGAAGCGTGCCGAGGTTTTTTGCATCGAACGCTCGGCGGCGCTCCAGGTGCTCCGGACGGGACGGAGCCGACTGCTCGACACGCCAAGAAAGTCAAGGCCCCGCGTCGCAAGCCGCTCACTCATCCCCCGCGGGCGACCTCTACCCCCTCGCGCGGGATCACCTGACCTTCCCGGAGCTCCTGCCCGAGTACGAGCCGCACAAGGTCCTCGAGGTCCACATCATCCAGTGGCAATGGGAGGATCACCACCTCGTCGTGGACATCTCCGAGACGATCGAGCTGAAGCTCGAGGCGCTCGCGTGCCACCAGAGCCAGCTTCCCGACTTCGCGGCGATGGCGGCGAGCGTGCGCACCCGTTGTGCGGCGTTCGGCAAGCCGCACGGCTACGCCTACGCCGAACCATTCGACCGCATCGTCCCGCTGCCCTGACGTCGCGGGCGAGGGCCGCCGAAGGTCGCCGCGATGGACGAATCGACACAGACCCAGCCGGGGTTCCGGTGGCAGGTACCAGCCGCGGTGCTCATCGGGGCGTTTCTGTTCAACCTCGGCCAGGGAGTCGCCCGACATTGCCGCTGTATTTGCAGCAGATCTTCTCCGCGAACTACCGGATGGTCACCCCTGAAAAGATAACGCCCTAAGAGGAACGGTGGCTCGCCAGATTACAAAGCATCTCTAACTATCTGATAAGAAAAATAAAAGCGCCAGAGACGGCCTGTAAGCCGGGTTCTGTCCCCTCGTCGCGTTTTCTCAATGAGCGCGGGGAGCTCCGGCGAATCTGAGCCAGCGCTGTCAACGGGGTCTGTAACTTCGGTGGTCCGCTTAGCGGGTGTTCCTGCGCGACCGTTTGCGACCGGGCTTCGCTGTGCGACGTCCCCGCGTGGCCTGCTTGCGAGGCTCCTCGAAGGCGATCCGATAGCGCCGGGCGGGGTCGTCGAACTTGACGCGCTTCGGGTCGAACCTGTCGGGGTCGAATCGACCGCCGAGCCACTCGAGGGTGCTCTCGTACTCCTCGTGGGTCGGGTCCTGGATTACGGTCAGGAGGTTCTCGTAGCCATACACCCCGCCGCAGTCCTCGGGTGGGCAGGCCCTGGCACCGTCCACGCAGAGGGGATACTTTTGGTCCGCTTGCCGCGGCAGGATCGCCTCGAGCGTCAGCTCGTGTTCCCATCCGTCGCCGAAGTCGTACTCGTACTGAGCGACAGTACCGGGTCGGGTGAAGTAGCGGGTGATCGGGATCTCCCAGCCTGGCAGCGTGGGCTTGTCGACCTCGAACGGGTCGTCGTCCGGGATGCCGATCTGCTCCACCTCGCCCGCTCCGGGCCCGGCCACGCGAAAGACGTGCAGATGGTAGTCGAGCCAGCCCATCGCGTCCTGAAGGGCGACGTGCAGGTCCCAGAAGCTGTAGGCCTCGGGCACCTGGATTCGTCTCCAGATGGGCGGCTCCACCCCGACGAGGACCAGCTTGAACTGATAGACCTGACCTGTCGCCGTCATCGCGTTGCTCGACGTCTCGCGCCTGACGAGGGCTTGCCCTTCGAACTCCTGGTCGCGATCTCCTGAAGCATCCGCAGGGCTCGATTCACCGTACGGCTGTCGGAGAACGCGCGCGCCACATCTGGCTCCAGCAGGATTAGGTTGGTCCCCGCGATGGCCCGCTTGTAGTACTTGCCGCTCACACCGCCTTTGAGGTTGGCGAGATCGTACTCGGGTCGGAGGTCATCGCCGCGTCGTTTCCTCATCTGGTCCCTACTATGTCGTCGCCTGCTCTTCCTCGTAGAATCGCAAGGCGCCGGCAAGATGCTCCAGGAGCTCAGCGGGGATCGTCGCACGATCCAGCACGCCGGTCGTGATCGCAAAGGCCACCGCCATCTCCAGATGGGACGTGTTGTAGCGGACCCACAACTCCCTTGCCGGCCCCTGGTGGAAGCGATGGATGATCTCGCTGAGCTCGCCACTGCTCAGCTCTCGTCTCGCCCACCGCCCAAACGCCTCCGAGACGGGGAGCAGGGCTCGCCGAAGTTCCTCCTCGTGGGCGGCGGCCGCGTATTCACGTAGGAGGTGTTTGATTCGTTTCGGCACGTCAGCCATACGCTGTCTTTCTAACGCCCGGCATCAGGCGCGGCCGCGCTGCCGTCTTCGAAGAGGAGCCGAACTCCACCGCCTGGTCCGCGCACTTCGGCCACGAGTCGTGGTCGGTCGCCGCGGAGGGCGTCGCAGATCAGGTCATGCAGCTCCCGGAAGGCGATCGTTGCGTATTCCTGTCCAGACAGTACCAGCAGGGGCCGCAAGTATTCCTGCGGCGACCGGGCGGTTCCCTTGGGAGTCGTGTCCGTGATGAAGACCACGGCGCGCATCGTCTGCCCATCGTCGTCCGTTTCGGCGGTGCCAGCCGGCGGCAGAAAGGCGGAGCAAGGGTCCTCGCTCTCAGTCCCGGGAGCCGGTTTACCGACGTGCGCCGGAACGCCTTGAGCGAGCACCGTGATCCACTCGCGGCCGCCGTGGTCGTCACCATAGCGCGGGAACTTCAGCTGCCAGAGGGTGGCGTAGATACTCATGAGCTCGATGATTCGCGCTCAGCGACGACCGCGCAACTCCTCCAACGTCGGACCCATATCGCGCGCAATCTTACGCGCGCAATCTTACGAAGGAAGGACTCAGGCAGCGCCACACCTCGCGCAGCTTGGGCACCGGAGGCGAGCCCGCCACTATGCCACCTGGATCGTCTGAACTCCGACGAACTCCGATTCGAGCCTCGGCTCGCCGTCCTCCAGAAAGCATTCCAAGAACCTGCTGCAGGTGACCTTGCAGCTCGTCCAGCGTTCCGCCTTGGCTGTGCGCGCCTGGCCAGCCACGAACGTAGCCGACGTACAGGCCGTGCCCGGATCGCGCTCGACCACGATGTTATCTGTCCCTTCTGCGTCTCCAGGCCTCGGGATCCCGGGCTCCGTGAAAAACGCCATAGACAACGATCTCGCGCGGTCCGGCCTCGTAGAAGATGGCGTACGGGAACCGCCGAACGAGCGCTCGACGCATAGTGCGATCGACGAGCGTGAAGGCCTGCGGATGCCGCTGGATCGTCGCGAGACACGCATCGATGGCGGCTAGGAAGGCGGCCGCGCGATCGGGCGCCTGCTGCTGGTACCAGAGGTGAGCCTCGTCGACATCAAGCTCAGCTTCAGGCGTGAGGCGTAGCCGCTTCACCTACGGCGCCGAAGCCTGGCACGTACCTGCGCCCAAGATTTTGCTGCTGAGGGATTTCGGGCGTGTGCCCGACGACGCCGCGCAAGCTCCTTGCGCTGAGCGTCAGTCACTGGAATCGCCTCGGGTCTTTCGATGAGGCTGTCCCAGATCTCTTCGAGAAGCTGCAGCCGATCGGCAACGCTGAGCGATTGGATCTCCCTGCGAACAGTGCTCATGGCCGAATTCTCCGCTTCTCGTTCTGCCCCCGCAAGCCGCACGGATAAGGGCCGCGTTGATGCGCCGCGGCGAGTGAGGGCGAAGCTGCCGGTCGAACGCCGCCGGTGAGCGGCGGCGGGCGAGCGAATGCGAGCCGCCGGCCGCTCCACTGGCATGTTGGGCGCTTACCGCGAGCGCAGTAGCGCCTGCGCCCTACGATAGCGCTCCATCCGTGACTGGTCCTGCGCTGTCACCTCGGAGAGTCGCGTCGAGTCCAGGTTGTCTTCCAAGTCGGCGAGCTTCACGCTCCGGGCGATCGGGTGGGCAGCTGCGCGGCGCACGAAGTCCATGTACGGCTCACCGGCCCGGCGCGTCAACGCTTCGAGAGCTGGGATCACCGGCGGTCCGAACCCTTCGTTCCGCAGGCGCTCGGCGGACCATGCCGGGCAGTCCTCGAGCACGTCGTGTAGGACTGCGACGATGCGCTCCTCGGTCGTGTCCATTCGAAGCATCACTCGTATCGGGTGCAGGATGTACGGTGCCCCGGCCTTGTCGGCTTGGCCGGCATGCGCCTCCGCTGCGATGGCAATGGCGCGCTCCAGAGTACTCATTCGCTCATCCAGGAGGGGTCATGACGCCCAACGCTCGCGGTGAGCGGCGCGCGGAGCGCGTCCGTTCCCCGGCGAAGCGAGGCAGCCCTCCTGTGTCACAATTCACTTGGCGCCGCAGATCTCCCATACTCTTTCGGACGCGTAGTCGCGTGCCGAGAACGGAACCGTGCCTTCGCCAGTATAGACGAAGGGGTCTTCACCAAAGAAAGCGTACTGTTCGAGTAGCTCGGCGACCGTCATGCCGGGACGGTACGTGGACACGAGAAACTCATCCACCACGCTCTTGCAGGCCGCGACAGCGTCACTCGCGCCCCACCCAGTAGGTAGGCCGCCGCTTGAGATTCATCACCGCCAGAATCCGGATACCGCTTGGCTTGATCTTGTAGAGAATGGCGTAGGGAAATCGGCGGAGGAGCCGACGACGAACGGCACCACGGAGGATCACCCCGGCTTCGGGTTGTTCCTCAATGGACTGCAGGCACCGGTCGACCTCCTTGAGGAAGGAGGATCCCAGCCAGGGGTCTCAAGATCGTAGTACTGCGCCGCCTCGTTCAGCTCTCGATCGGCGAGCCGATGGAATTCCGGTCGAGCCATTCATTTCAGCTTGGCCTGAGCGTCCCGAAGCACGTCGGCTGCTGGACGGGCAGAACCGGACGGTGAGTCCCAGTCGGCATCGCGCCGATCGGCCTCCTCCGCCCAGAGGGCCTCATTCTCCTGGTCCGAGAGGGTCTCGAGACTTTCAAGGAGCTTCTCGGCCAATCGCGCCCGCGCCTGCGGGTCCAGCCTGAGGGCTTCGGCCTCGATCTCTTCGATGCTCATGCGCGAGATTCTATCACGGGCGGCCCGCCAAGGTTTGTCGGCCCAACGAGATCTCTCTTGAACTCGGCGATGCTTTCGCACAGTTCTGTGTATCCGGGCGGAGCACCACGGACGCCACTGGAAAAGCGCCGAGGTGTCGTGGTGTTGCGGGCCATGCGGCCATCCCCCCCGCCCAGATATCTTGCGAGACCTCGCTGGCGAGCACGTCGACGCCCGCGGCCGCCTTGACGTCCAGGGCCGGCAGGGTCATGACAGGAACATCCTGTCGGCGGGGCTTCGGACACCGGCCGGCCCCACGTTGAGGACATGCGTGTAGATCATCGTGGTACTGACATCACGGTGGCCGAGGAGCTCCTGGACAGTCCGGATGTCGTGGTTGTCCTCGAGCAGGTGGGTGGCGAAGGAGTGGCGGAAGGTGTGGCACGTGCCGAGCTTGGGAATGCCCGCGGCGCGGACGGCATCTTTCACTGCGCGCTGGAGAACGGACTCGTGGAGATGGTGGCGGCGCCGCTGCCCGGTGACGCGATCCACATAGAATCGGGTGGCCGGAAAGACCCATTGCCACGCCCATTCGCGCCCGGCATGCGGGTACTTCCGGAGGAGGGCTCCGGGTAGCTCGACCCAGCCGGCACCTCGACGGAGGTCGGACTCGTGTTGCGCCCGCACCTGTTCGATGTGTTTCATGAGCAGGGTCCTGACCGCTGCCGGCAGCATCGTGACTCGATCTTTGCGGCCCTTGCCGTCGCGAATCACGATCTGGCTCGCCCCGAAGTCGACGTCTTTCACACGCAGCCTGCAGCACTCCAGCAGGCGGAGACCCGCGCCGTAGAGCAGTAGCGCCATGATCCGCGGCACGCCATTCAGTCGCTGGAGGACGGCACGGGTCTCGTCGCGGGTCAGGACCACGGGCAGGTATTGGGGGCGCTTGGCTCGCACGACATCTTCGAGCCACGGCAGGCCCACGCCGAGCACCTCGCGATACAGAAAGAGCAGGGCGCTGAGAGCCTGGTTCTGGGTAGAGGCAGCGACCTTGTCCTGCACGGCGAGCGAGGTCAGGAAAGCCGTGACCTCGGCGGCCCCCATCTCGGCGGGGTGCCGCTTGCCGTGGAAGAAGATGAACCGCCGGATCCAGTGGACGTAGGCTTTCTCGGTCCGGCGGCTGTAGTGCCTGGAGCCGATGGCCTCGCGAACCCGATCGAGGAGTCGGGGCGGGCGTGGAGTAGGCGGGCTTGCTTCGCGCACGATCCACGGCGCACAGGCCGTCGCCCCGTAGAGGAGACCACCAGCAGTTGACCGGCTCACGGTGCCAGCATCATAGGTCCTGAAGCAAAGTGTGTACAAGGCGTCGCTAGAACCACACACCTTCGACCAGGCCTTCGCCAGCGCCAGCGTCGGCTCGTATCGGGTCCCCAGGAATCCGGGCCATCGGTTCGACACGCTCGGCGGACAGAGGGTGCCTGACGGCCGCGGCTGGCTATCCGGAAGCGTACGAGCCCGACGCTGGGCCGCTGCATTCGGCGAGTGCCGAGTCTGGCGACCGCGAGGCCGATGTCACGCTGCGACACCGGCACACAGCCGCTGGGCCCGCGGCGCTTGCACGGCGCGCCGCCCGTGCGCTCCATGCGAGCGCTTGACCTCAGCGCGGAGTCGGTGTCGCGGTGGCGTCTTGTCAGGGTCTCCTGCAGCCCGAGGTCAAGGATCGCGGCAGTGAATGGGCCGTCACCAGCACGGCGACAACCCGCTTGGCGCACCTTCGACGCCGCGTCACGCGCCACCGGGCGTGCACCGCGTCAGTTCATCTCCGGACCTCGCGTGCGCCACCAGCGAGGAGGCTTTCGAGGAGACTGGCCACCGCGATGACAGCTCGAAGACTGACATCGGAGCAGCAACACGCGGTCACGCAGCTCAGGGCCCTGGCCGCTCCGTACCGATTCCGCGTGGTCGTTGACGCCGAGGGCTTCCCGATCATTCCCGGCCGCTACGGCCGGATCGAGTGGTACTGCGATGGTGTGAGCTGCTGGTCGTGTGCCCTCCCGCGGCAGCTTGCCCTGGCCGTCCACAGCGATCACCCGCGCGTGTTCCAGAGGCTGTGGGCGATTCCGGGCGTCAGGCGGCACCAGAGCGGCGGCGTCGAGATGCGCGCCGTGTTCACCGTCGACCTTCTGGAGAAGGTGGCGATCGTGATTCGCGCGAAGCGGTGGGGCGGATCTGGCCGCGGCCGCCCCGAAAACTTCTCGCTGACGCCCGGACAACCGGCCACTTCCCGATCCGCGGAGCCACGGAGCGCCGACCGACAGGGGGTAGCAGCGGGTCGGGCCAGCAGAGCCCAGAGCGAGCTCTGGTGATGCCAACCGTCCCGGCGAACGCCGCCGCCGATCTCGTTGCCCCGCCTGGCCCGCTCCCCGATAATGCCGCCGAGAAAACGCGACGGCGGGGCAGGCCCAGGAGGAGGGAGATGACACTCAGCGGCCTGCACCAGAAATTCCTGCGGTACTGCGAGGGGGAGCGTCGGCTGTCCCCGCAGACCGTCGTGGCCTATCGGAGTGATTTCTCGCAGTTCGTGGAGGCGCTACGCGCACAGTCGCGATGGGGCTTGATGAGCCAGGACGTCGTCGGCACGCTGTCGCTCGCCAACGTGCGGCTGTATCAGTACGCGATGGCCGAGCAGGGGGCGAGTCGGGCGACGGTCCAGCGCCGCCTGGTGTCGTTGAACCGCTTCGGGCGGTGGCTCGTCCGCTATGGACACCTCGCGGACAACCCGCTGGCGAACATCGGGTTCCCACGGAAGGAACGTCGGCTGCCCCGCGTGCTCGACTGGAACCAGGTCGAGCAAGCGATCGTCGGCGAGACGCGCCCGCGCGAGCGGGCGATTCTGAGTTTGCTGGCCTATGGAGGACTGCGCCGCGGAGAGGTGGTGGGGCTGAGGGTCGGGGATTTCTCTCCGAGTGCCTCGACGCTTCACGTCCGCGGCAAGGGCAACAAGGATCGGGTCGTCGTGCTGCCTCGGATCGGTGGTCAAGCGCTGGCGAAGTACGTCGCCAGTCGGGCCACAGCGCCGCCGGATGCGGCGCTGTTCGTGACGGCGGCCGGGCGGCCGATCAGCTATCGGGCGGTCACGCGGGCGGTGCGATGGGCTGCCCGCCGGCTCGGGGTCCACGTGCATCCGCACATGTTCCGGCACAGCTACGCGACCGAGCTCCTCGAGCGCGGCGCCGACATCCGGGACATTCGCGATCTACTGGGCCACGAGTCCGTCGCGACCACGGAGATCTACACGCACGTGAGCGCCGCGCGACGGCGGCGGGTCGTGCAGCTGCTCGAAGCGCCGGGGGACATAAGAAGTCCTTCTGTCTCCCCAGCGTGAAATCGCAGACAAGCGTCATGGAAGCGGTGGAAACGTAAGAAAACGCGCCAGAGAAGGCCTGTAAGCCGGGTTCTGTCACCTGAGCTCACGCCCAGGGAGACGGTCATTTCTCTAGGACGCCGGTTGCCCGGCGCCTCAAGCGGCCATACCCGAGAGCCCCACGCGGGCCGCGCTTCACCCGCCCGTGAGGGCGGAATCGCTCTCCTATTTGGCCTTGCTCCGGGTGGGGTTTGCCGAGCCAGCCTGGTCACCCGGGCTGCTGGTGAGCTCTTACCTCACCGTTTCACCCTTACCGCTCTTTCGAGCGGCGGTTTGCTTTCTGTGGCACTGGGCCGTAGGGTTGCCCCCCCTGGCCGTTAGCCAGCACCCTGCCCTGCGGAGCCCGGACTTTCCTCCCGCGCGGGTTCCCCGCGCCGGCGACCGTCCGGCCTTCTCTGGCGCAATCAAAGAGCGTGTGGAAGCGAGGAGAGTATAGCACCGGGATCACCCGCTCGATCACCCGAGGACCGTGTCTGACCAATCTCCATTCGAGCCGGATTCGGGGCCAGGCTTCGGAAGGGGTTGGCGAAGCCCGCCTCCAAGTTCGGTCATCGCGCCCTGAACGCCTCGAGGCGCGGCAGCAGGTCGCGGAGCAAGATGCGCGTCTTGAACGGCAGCACGGCGTGAGGCAGGGGCCCGGCCTCGAGCGCGCGCGCCTTCGGGACGGCGACCAGGAGCTTGGGGGCGCGGACGCGGCCGAGCTTGCTGAACTTCTCGGCCAGGTACTCGGGTGTCCAGTAGCCGACGATCTCGAAGGCGACCTCGGTGCCATCGGCATGAGTGAAGACGAAGTCCGGAACCAGGAGCGCCTCGCCGGCCTCGAGCACCGCGCCCTCGCGCCGGAGACGCCAGCCGTCCCGCTCAGGGCCGAACTTTTCGGCCAGTGAGGATTCGAGGGTCGAGTCGAAGAGAGCGGGAGCGGGCACGCGGGAGCGCAGGCCATCAGCCGGGGTGAGGGTGAACGCGAGCGGGCGCCAGCCCTTGCGCAGGACGATCTCGGCGGTGATGCGCCAGTCGCGGGCCTGGACGAGGGCAGCCAGGTACCGCGCGAAGTCCACGCCGTAGGCATGGGTATGGCGGAGGATCGAGTTGGGTCCGTCGAAGACGAAGCGGTAGCCGCCATCCGGCGCGCGCTCGATCCGGTGAAGGAGGTGGGACAGGCGCGCATAGCGGACGATATGCCCGAGGTCGGCCCCGGCATCCACGGTGACGCGGAAGGCGGAGTAGAGCAGGGCCTGCGCCTGGCCCAGGTCATAGTCGGCACGCAGGTCCTCGGCAAGATAGTCGGCGGGGAAATCTTGGAGCCGATGGAACTCGGGGTAGTCGGCGTAGAGCAAGGCCGCGCGGTCGCCCAGCTCTTGCGGCGACTCGCCGAAGACCTCGGCCACGAAGGGGTGGGCCGCGTCCCGATCGAGCAGTGGATAGTCGCGGGCCGCCCGCTCGAAGACGCGTACCCGGCGCGCGGGCGCCTGGCCACCGCGGGGCCAGTCGTAGACGGCCGCGTCGTCGAGGATCTGGACGACCGCCTCGACCCGGTCCGGGCGCAGCCCGTCGAGAGCGACGCGCGCTCGATCGCGTACCCGCCCGAGCCGCTCGCCCCTCATGGACCGGTACACGCCGAGCGCCCTCTCCAGGCGCGGGAGATCCTCGTCGGCGAGCCGGTCAGAAGAGATCGAGCTGCTTCGCCTTTCCCAGTGATAGACGCGCTGCTGCCTGGTAAGCACCGCTTCGCCCGCGCCGGCGCGCCCGCGCCACGTCCGGCGTCTCCCGGAGCACCACCTCGTAGAGCCGCGCCGCCCGATCGCCCGACCGTCTGAGCAGCCGCCCGATGCGCTGCACGGCTTCCTTCACGCCCTTCTCCCCGCCCAGCACCACGCCCACCTTGAGGGCGGGGGCGTCCCAGCCTTCGTTGAGCACCTCGCAGGCGGCCAGCGCCCGGATGCTTCCCCGGGCGAAGGCGTCGAGGACGGCGTTGCGCTCGCGCTTGTCGGAGTGGGCGGTGAGCGCGGGGACCAGGAAGCGCGCCGAGACGTCGAGCGCCATGCGGTTGGAGGCGGTGAAGATCACGCACTGCTCGCCCGGGTGCAGTCGCAGGATGTCCTCCACCACGCGCAGCTTCTCGGCCGAGCGGTGCATGATGGCGAGCTTGCGCCGGTAGGCCCGCAGAGCTTCCCGGGCCTCGGGGTCGGTGCGCGCCAGCCGCGTGAGGTCGGTCCACTCGAAGGCCCGCTCCTCGCGGCGACGCTGGGCGAGGTAGGCGCGGACCCTGCGCGAGCAGCGATCGAACTCGGCCTGTTCGGACTCGGCGAGGTGGATCGGCACGCGGACGAGGCTGTAGTCGGCCAGCGTCCGGCCCTTGGCGGCCGGGATCTCCTCCCGGAAGGCCACGGGGCCGATCAGGGAGTCGAGCAGCCGCTCGCGTCCGTCGGCGCGCTCGGGCGTGGCCGTGAGGCCGAGCCGCATCGGCGCGAGGCAGTCCAGCGCGCTCTCGTGCAGGCTGGGGCCGGGGAGATGGTGCGCCTCGTCGAAGACGACCAGGCGGTAGCGGTTTCCCATCTCCTTCATGTGGATCCACGCGCTATCGTACGTCGTGACGGTGATGGGCCAGATCTCGCGGCGACCGTCGCCCAGGACGCCCGCGTCGAAGCCGAGCCCCTCGCGGATGCGCCGCTGCCACTGGTACATGAGGTCGCGCAGCGGCGCCACGACGAGCGCCGACACGCGGTGACGGGCGATGATGGCCAGCGCGATCTCGGTCTTGCCGGTGCCGGTGGGCTTGACGATGAGGCCGCGCCGGCCGGCCTGCTCCCAGGCCGCGATGGCCGCTTCTTGGTCGGGCCGCAGCGGCGGGAGGGCGGGCCGCAGCGGCGGGAGGTCGAAGAACCGCTCCGCGCGGTCATCGAGCGCGAGGCGGTACTCGGCCGCGTCCTCCCGGAGGCGCGCGTGGTTCAGAGCCTCGGTGCGCCAGGCCCCGACCCGCTCGTCCCAGGCCAGGTAACGCGGCACCCGTGCCGTGCGTGGCGCGGCGAGCAGGAGCGAGCCCCGGTCGAACCCGAGCGCGGCTCCCGGACGTCGGCCCGGCGCAGCGGCCCCCGGAGATGCGCGCGCCGCGAGGTTTCTGGTCCGGGTATTGCCTTTCTTGCGCATGGCCCGCTTGCCGGCCCGCATCCTCACCGCTCGAGCCGATCGATGGCGGCGCGGGCGAGGCGATCGGCCCGCTCGTTGAGGGGATCGCCGCTGTGGCCGGTCACCTTGTGCCAGCTGACGTCATGCCTCTCCGCGAGAGCGATCAGCGCCTCCCAGAGGTCGCGGTTCTCCACGGGCTTCTTCTGGGCGTTCCGCCAGCCGTTCTGGCGCCAGCGCACATACCACTTGTCGCGGAAGCAGTTGACGACGTAGGCGCTGTCGCTGTAGAGGGCGACCCGGCGCCGGCCCTCGAGCGCGCGGAGGCCCTCGATGGCGGCCTGGAGCTCCATTCGCTGGTTGGTCGTGGAGGTCTCGCCGCCGGAGATCTCGCGTTCCCGGCCGCCGTCGATGACGATGGCGGCCCAGCCGCCGGGCCCGGGATTACCCGAGCAGGCGCCGTCGGTGTAGATGCTGACGGGAGTGGTCTTGGGCATCGGGTGATGCTATCGCCCTTCACCCTCACCCTTTCCCCGGAGGGAAGAGGGAACCTTGGAGCGCCGTCGGTGTAGATGCTGACGGGATTCAGCTTGATCAGATCGAGCGCTTCAGGCGGTCCAGTACAGGTAGCGGCCGCAGGACTCGCAGTGGATCAGCGCGCTCTGCTGGCGGAGCTCCTGGAGGCGCTGAGGGGTCATGGTCACGCGGCAACCGCCGCAGAAGTTGGGCTTGGCCACCTCGACGACGGCCACGCCGCGATGGCGGAGGAGCTTGTCGTAGTCGGCGAGGACGGAGGATGGAAGATCCCGAGCCAACTCACCGCGGTCGCTCTTGACCAGGGCGAGGTCGGCCTCGGCGCCGCCCAGCTTCTCCCCGAGCGCCGCCTCCTCGCCCCGCCCCTGGGCCTCGCGGGCCTTGAAGCGCGCCTCGGCCTCCTTGGTTTCCGCGGCCAGTCGCTCCCCGAGCTCCATGAGGTTCAAGATCTCTTCCTCGACCCGGGTCTTTTCCTGCTTGACCTCCTCGATCTCGGAGAGGACGGCGGAGTACTCCTTGTTCGTCTTGACCTGGTAGAGCTGGCCCTCGAACTTCTGCCGCTTGATCCGGTTGTCCTCGAGGTCCTTCTCCTTCGCGCGCTGGCTCTTCCGGGCGGCATCGAGCCGCGTCTTGGCCGCCTCCACCGCCTTGCGCGCCTCATCCACGGCGGCGTGCACGGCGGCGATCTCGCGGGGGAGCCGGGCCAGCTCGGCCTCCAGCCCGGAGATCCGGGTGTCGAGCGCCTGCAGGTCTATGAGCGTGCGAAGCTGGGCGTCCACCTCATCCTCTCCGGCGAGACATGGGCCCCTCACCCTCGCCCGCTCCCCGGAGGGGAGAGGGAATCGAGGTGGTGGGCCCACTTGGACTCGAACCAAGACCGGACCGGTTATGAGCCGGGGGCTCTGCCAATTGAGCTATGGGCCCGGGCGTCATGATAGCACCTGGCTCAGGGAACAGGAGGCTTCGGCCCCCTTCCGAACCTCCCCCCAGGACGCCGCTCAGGACTCGAGGAAGCTGCGGAGCTTCTTCGAGCGCGACGGATGGCGCAGCTTCCGGAGGGCCTTGGCCTCGATCTGGCGGATCCGCTCGCGGGTGACCGCGAAGTCCTGGCCGACCTCCTCCAGTGTGTGCTCGCAGCCGTCCGAGAGCCCGAAGCGCAGCCTGAGCACCTTCTCCTCCCGTGGGGTGAGCGAGTTCAGCACCTTGTTGGTCTGCTCGCGCAGCGACAGCCCGATCATGCTCTCGACGGGCGAACCCACCTGCTTGTCCTCGATGAAGTCGCCGAGATGACTGTCTTCCTCCTCGCCGATGGGCGTCTCGAGGGAGATCGGCTCCTGGGCGATCTTCAGCACCTTGCGCACCTTGTCCACGGGCACTTCCATCTTCACCGCGATCTCTTCCGGCGTCGGTTCTCGCCCCAGCTCCTGGACGAGCTGGCGCGAGGTCCGGATGAGCTTGTTGATGGTCTCGATCATGTGCACGGGGATGCGGATCGTGCGGGCCTGGTCGGCGATGGCGCGGGTGATGGCCTGCCGGATCCACCACGTGGCGTACGTGGAGAACTTGTAGCCGCGGCGGTACTCGAACTTGTCCACGGCCTTCATGAGGCCGATGTTGCCCTCCTGGATCAAGTCCAGGAACTGCAGTCCGCGATTGGTGTATTTCTTGGCGATGGAGATGACGAGCCGCAGGTTGGCCTCCACCATCTCCTTCTTGGCGCGTGCGGCCTTGGCCTCGCCCCCCTTGATGACCTTGACGATGTTCTTCAGCTCCTCGGCCCTCGCCTGCGCCAGTTCCTCCGCGCGCCTGATCTTCTGCTGGGCCACCCAGACCAGCCGGTCCTTGATGGAGGGGGACCGGACGGCGGCCTTCTGGTAGAGGTCGCGGTCGCCATCGTCGCGGTCGTCGTCCGAGAGCGAGGAGAGGAAGGCGTCCACGGCGGTGGGGGCGGGACGCCGGCCGTCGGACCAGAGCGCGATCTCGCGCTCGGCGCGCTGGATCTTCTCCACGAGCTTCTTGAGGTCCTGGCTCCAAACCTCGAGGAGGGACGGCTGGAGCGTGAGCCCGCGCAGGATATTGAGCACCTTGGCCTGCTTGCTCTGGGCCTGGCCCTCGAACTTCTTCCAGGGGGGCTCGCCCCTCTTCCGCTTCCGCCCGCCGCTCTTGGCCCTGATGCGCCGGGCCTGGTGCAGCAGGGTCTCCCGCTCGCGCAGCAGCCGGTCCACATGGCCCAGCTCCCGGATCACCGAGCGGCGCAGCTCCTCTTCCTTCTCTTCGGTGGACTCATCCTCGGGGTAATCCACCACGTCCTTGATCGGGATGAGTCCGCGCCGGAGCTCGTCGCGCAGGACGCGGATCTTGTCGATGGCGAGCGCGGTGGACAGCGTGGCGCCGGTGGCCTCGTCCTTGCCTTCCTCGATGCGCTTGGCGAGCGTGATCTCGCCCTCGCGCGTCAGCAGGGAGACCTTCCCCATCTCGCGCAGGTACAGGCGCACCGGGTCCTCGGTGCGGCCGACCGGCCCCGGCGTCAAATCGATGCGCCGGGAACCCGGCTCATCCTCATCGGCCTCGGCCGGGGGCTCGATCTCGGAGGGGAGGCGGACGCCCTTGGTCGAGTCGACCAGCTCGATGTCCATGGAGCCGAACATCAGCATGATGTCGTCGAGCTGATCCAGCGAGACCACGTCCGAGGGCAAGGCGTCGTTGACCTCGTCGTAGGTGAGGAAGCCCTTCTGCTTCCCCTTCGCGATCAGCTTGTCGAGCTCCTCGATTCGTGGTTCGTCCGCCATGCGTGGCTGTTCTCCTGAAGGGGGGTTCGGTCCTGTCATCGTCAGGCCTTCCCGTCCGAGTCGGGCTCCGAGCGCGCCACCACCAACTCTCTCACCGCCTCCGCTTCTCGCTGCAGCTCCCGCAGCTCGACTTCGAGGTCGGCCAGCGCCGGGTCACCCGCCGCCTGGGCCCGGGCTATGGCTTCGCTCACTTGCCGGACCCGCTCCCTGCGGCGCCGGATATGGTACCGCTTCCTCAGCTCGAAGATCTGACTATGTGCGTGTCCCCACTCTCGTTCCTCGATGAGCAGCGCGGCCAAGAGGCCTCGCTCCCCCTCTCCGCCGAGCTCGCTCATCAGCGCCTCGGGGGGACCCGGCGTTCGGCGCAGAGCGACCAGCAAAGCTCGCAGCCCCTTGTGAGCGACATCCGTGTCTTCGAGGATGGGGAACAGTTCCGTTCGAGCCTCTTCTACGTGCAAGAGAAGGGCCAGGAGATCCCGCTCGGCCAGGTTCGGCGGGGGACACCCGACCGGCGCAGGCGGGCCGGAAGCCGAGTCAGCCGGGCGGTCCAACCGCCGGCCTCGGGTCCGCGCGCCGTGGAGCTGCTGTGCCTCGATCCAGAGCTGCGTCGCGTCCACCCCAAGGCGCCGGGCGGCCTCGCGCGACAGCATAGTGGCCTCCTCGGCGTTGGAGACCTTGGAAAGGAGGAGCGCGACCCGCGCATGCGCCGTGGCGCGGCCGCGCGCCGTGCCGAGATCCTCCTCGGCGAGTGCTTGGTCGAGGACGAAGGAGAGCAGGGGGCGCGCTGCCTCGAGCCGCGCCGCGAGGGCGGCCGCTCCCTCGGCCCGCAGCAGGCTGTCCGGGTCGTGCCCGTCGGGGAGCACGGCCACCCTGATGGAAAAGTAGCCGGGCCGCTCGAAGTCCCCGGTGCGCGCCACCGACCACCCGAGGCTCGGGAGGTCCATCGAGTCGGTCACCATCTCTTCGAGGCGCGTCGAGGCCTTCTGGCCGGCTGCGTCGGCGTCGAAGAGGGCGACGACCTCGTCGGCGTAGCGGCGGAGGAGCCCGAGCTGGGCTCCCGTGAAGGCCGTGCCCAGGGCCGCCACCGTCTCGCCGAAGCCGTGCTGGTGGGCCATCAGGCAGTCGAGATAGCCTTCGACGATGAGGGCGCGGTTCTTCTCGCGCATGCCGGCGCGCGCGATGTCGAGCGCGTAGAGCGTCTGTCCTTTGACGTACAGCGGGGTCTCCGGGGAGTTGAGGTACTTGGGCTCCTCGCCCGCCAGCGCGCGCCCGCCGAAAGCGATTACGCGGCCCTGCGGGTCGCGGATGGGGAACAGCAGCCGCCCGCGGAAGCGGTCGTAGAAGCCGCTTCCGGTCTGGCGCGGGAGGACGAGCCCGGCCTGAACCAGATGGTCTTCTGGGACTGACTGCCTGGCCATCTCCGTGAGGAGGGCGTTCCAGCCCTCGGGCGCATAGCCCAGTCCGAAGTGCTTCGCGACCTCGAGGTCCACGCCGCGCCGCTCGAGATACTCGCGGGCCCTCGCCCCCTCGGGCTGCCACAGCGACCGGGAGTAGAATTCGCACGCGAGCGCCATGATGCGGCGGAGGGCCTCGAACTTGCCGTCGGTCTCGGGCTCCCGCTTCGTGGGCACCTCGACGCCGGCGCGCTCGGCCAGAGCGCGCACGGCCTCGGGGAAGCCGAGCCGGTCGTGACGCATGAGGAAGCCGAAGGCATCGCCCCCCGCGCCACAGCCGAAGCAGTGGAAGATGCCGCGCTTGGGATTGACGGTGAAGGATGGGGTCTTCTCGGCATGGAAGGGGCAGAGCCCCTTCCAGTGTTGGCCGCCGCGCTTGAGGTTGACGAACTGGCCGACCAGCTCCACGATGTCCAGCCGAGAGCGGATTTCGTCGAGGAGTTGGGGAGTGAAGAGCATCTCAGGCTTGCCCCAGGACGGCCACGGTGGCGCCCGCGCCGCCCTCCTGCGAGGCGCCCGGACGGTGCTCGACCACGAGTGGATGAGCGCTCAGCACTTCCTCCACGGTCCGGCGGAGCGCGCCGGTGCCTTTGCCGTGGATGATGCGGACCGAGGGGAGCCCCGCCAGAAACGCATTCCCCTCTCGGGGATCTGGATGCGCGGTGACCGACCGGCCGGCGGGGGAGTTCCACTGCCCCGAACCACCCGCAGCGCCTGGACCGGCACCCTGACCGTCAGGGTTCCCGCCCTTACCGTGGCGGTCCCTCCGACCACACTCAGTATCTCCCCTTTGAGTCCCAAATGCGCGACTTCTACCTGGTCGCCTGCCCGGGCGGGCTGGTTCTCGGAACCCGTCGCTTCCGGGGCCGGTAGGCCGGGGACAGGCTCGGCGCGATGGGCCACTTCCCTCAGCCGCTTGAGGCTTCGCTCCAGCTCGGCGCGGGTCTTCTCGCCTCCGCGCAGCCGCTCCCATTCTTCGTTCACCGCCCGGCGGACCTCGCCGAGCCTCTTCTGGGACTCGGCCTTGGCCCGGGCGACGGTCTCGCGGGCGACCTTCTCAGCCGCCGCCATCTCGGCCTCTGCGCGGGCAAGAAGCCCCGCGCTCTCGGCCTCGCGGCGCTCGATCAGGGCGGTCCGCTCGGCGTCCCGCCGGTCCCGGTCGTCCAGCCGGGCCAGGAGCTCCTGGAGCTGGCGCTGCTGCGTGGAACGGTAGGCGTGCGCGCGCTCGATCAGCGCGGGGGGCAGCCCGAGGCGCGCGCCGATGGCGAGCGCATAGCTCTGGCCCGGCCGGTCATAGACCAGGCGGAAGGTCGGCGCGAGCCGCTCCGAGTCGAACTCTACCGAGGCGTTGCGCGCCCGCGGATGAGTCGAGGCGAAGCCCTTGAGGGGCTCGAGATGCGTGGAAGCCACCGAGAGGGCGCCGCGCTCGGCCAGCTCCTCCAGCACCGCCTGCGCGAGCGCGGCCCCGTCGTCGGGGTCGGTGCCGGCGCCCAGCTCGTCGAGCAGGACCAGCGACCGCTCGTCCGCGTCATCGAGGACCAGGCAGAGCTGCTTGACGAAGGCCGAGAACGTGGACAGGTTCTCGGCCACACTCTGATCGTCGCCGACGATCGCGAAGATCTGGGAGAAGACCGGCAAGCGCGCGCCCTCCCGGGCCGGCACGTGCAGTCCCGACTGGGCCATGAGCGCCATGAGGACGAGTGTCTTCAGCGTCACCGTCTTGCCGCCCGCATTGGGACCGGTGATGACGAGGAGAGGCCGCGCCGCATCCAGCTCGACATCCACCGGGACGACGGCGCGCGCCGGCTCCTTCCAGCTCTGAGCCACGAGCAGCGGGTTCCGCGCGCCCCGGAGCGCGACAACCCGCTCATCGGTGACCACCGGCTCGGTGGCGTCCATGCGCTCGGCGAGCAGGGCGCGGGCGAAGATCAGGTCGAGGTTGCCGATACCCCTCACCAGCGCGAGGAGGTCGGGCAGGGCCGCCCGCACGGCGTCGGTCAGCGCGGCCAGGACGCGGAGGATCTCGCTCTCCTCCTCCCGCATCGCCTGCACTAGGTCGTTGTTCGCCTCCATCACGCCCTCGGGCTCCACGAAGAGCGTGGCGCCGCTCTGCGAGCGGTCGTGGACGATGCCGCGTACCCGGCTCTTGGCTAGGGCCCGGACGGGCAGTACATAGCGCCCGTGGCGGACTGTGACGTAGCGTTCCTGGAAGGTGCTCTCGGCCGCCGGGGACTGGAAATATCCCTCCAGCGTCTTCACGATCTCCTTGCGGAGATCGCGGACGCGCTGGCGCACCCGGCGAAGGGTTGGACTCGCCTCGTCCCTCAGCCCCCCGTCCTGGTCCAGCGAGCGCCGGAGCAGGTCGCCGAGCGTCTTGGCTTGAGGGAAGGCCGCGAAGGCGGCGCTGAGATCGGGCGCGGCCGCTGCGATCCCGCGCCCGTACGCCCTGAGGCGGGCCGCCGCGTCCAGCACCGGGATCAGCGCGGCCAGTTCGGAGCCCTCGGCGACGGCGCCGGGAACACGGACCGACTCGAGGGTCGGTCTCACGTCGGGGATCAGCTCCCACGGGGGGGTCCCGGCGAGGCGGAGCGCGGAGCGCGCCTGACGTGTCTCGGCCAGAGCCCGCGAGGTCTCCCCGAGGTCTCGCGAGGGCGCGAGCCCGAGGGCGTGCTCGCGCCCCATCGGGGTGTGGGTGTCGCGGGCCAGCAGGGCCTGGACCTGGACCCACTCGACCCCGCCCCCGCCGGCCACTAATCGGACATGCGCTCCCGTTTCTGAGCCTTCTTGCGCGCGGCCAGCGCCTGGCGCTTGCGCTTGACGCTGGGTTTCTCGTAGTGCTGGCGCTTCCTCAGTTCGGAGATGAGCCCGGACTTCTCGCACTGCTTCTTGAAGCGCTTCAGCGCGTTCTCGAATGACTCGTCGGGCTCGACGATCACCGTGGTCACTTACTTCCCCCCTCCTGGGGCGGCCAGCGGCTTACCATGCTCGGCGGTACACGTATATACCACGCTCCACAAAGTCCACGCAATTCGTCGTGCGTTGCGGTGCGCCCCTCACCCCAACCCTCTCCCAGAAGGAAGAAAGGGCAGGGTGAGGGGCCTGCTTACCTGAACAGCGGCGCCAGGACCAGTGCGACCACCGACATCAGCTTGATCAGGATGTTCATGGAGGGACCCGAGGTGTCCTTAAACGGGTCCCCCACCGTGTCGCCGACCACGGCGGCCTTGTGGGCGTCCGACCCCTTGCCCCCGAGGTTGCCCTCCTCGATATACTTCTTGGCATTGTCCCAGGCCCCGCCGCTATTGGCCATGAACAGCGCCAGGAAGACGCCCATGAGGGTCGCACCGGCGAGGAAGCCGCCGAGGGCCTCCTTGCCAAGGACGAAGCCGATGACGGGGGGCAGGACGACAGCCGAGAGCCCGGGGACGATCATCTCCTTGAGGGCCGCGCCGGTTGCGATCTCCACGCAGCGCGCGGTGTCGGGCTTCCCCCCGCCCTCCATGAGCCCGGGGATCTCGCGGAACTGGCGTCGCACCTCCTGGACCATGCCGAAGGCGGCGCGCCCCACGGCCCTCATGGTGAGGGCGGCGATCATCATGGGCATGATACCGCCCAGGAAGAGGCCGATCACCGTCTTGGCCTCGGTGAGGTCGATCGTCTTGAGCCCCACGCTCTGAGTGTAGGCGGCGTACAGGGCGAGGGCGGTCAGCGCCGCCGAGCCGATGGCGAAGCCCTTGCCGATGGCGGCGGTGGTATTGCCGAGGGCATCGAGCTTGTCGGTGATCTTGCGGGTCTCGGCGCCGAGGTGCGCCATCTCGGCGATCCCGCCGGCATTGTCGGCGATGGGCCCGTAGGCGTCCACGCTCATGGTGATCCCGATGGTGGCGAGCATGCCGACCCCCGCCAGCGCGATCCCGTAGAGCCCCGCCGCCTGGAAGGACACGAAGATGGCGCCGCAGATGGCCACCACGGGGAGGGCGGTCGACTCGAGCCCGACCGCGATGCCCGCGATGATGTTGGTGGCCGCGCCCGTCTTGCACGCCAGGGCGATCTCCTGCACGCGCTTGCCCGAGGTGTAGATCTCGGTGAGGTAGCCGATGGTGGCGCCGGCCACCAGTCCGGAGACCACCGCCAGGACGGAGCCGAGGCCGGTGCGCAGCCACCACGCCACGCCCACGGTCAGCACGATGAGCATGGCCCCTGCGATGAGCGTCGCATTGCGCAGCGCCGCCTGGGGATCCATCCGCTGGAGGACGCTCATGGAGGCGACGCCGACGGCCGAGGAACAGAGCCCGGCCATGACCACCACGATGGGCAGCAGCATCCACTTGAAGGGCTCCGGCAGGGTGGAGCCGATGGCGATGGCGGCGACGATCGAGCCCACATAGGACTCGAAGAGATCGGCGCCCATACCGGCCACGTCGCCCACGTTGTCGCCCACGTTGTCGGCGATGACGGCCGGGTTGCGCGGGTCGTCCTCGGGAATCCCCGCCTCCACCTTGCCGACCAGATCGGCGCCGACGTCGGCCGACTTGGTGTAGATGCCGCCTCCCACGCGCGCAAACAGCGCGATCGAGGAAGCACCCATCGCGAAGCCGGTGATCACGACCGGCTCCTGCCAGCCGAGGAAGAACAGGCCCAGGCCCAGGATGCCGAGAGACGCGATGGTGAGCCCCATCACCGAGCCGCCGTAGAAAGCCACGGCCAGGGCTCGGTCTCGCCCGACCTCCCGGGCGGCCTGGGCGGTCCGCACGTTGGCCTTGGTGGCAGCTTTCATGCCGATGAAGCCGGCCAGCATGGAGCAGACGGCACCGGAGACGAAGGCGAGCGCCGTGAACTTGCCGATGCCCAGTGTCAGGAGCGCCGCCACGACCACGATGAACCATACCAGGATCGAGTACTCCTTCCGCATGAAGGCCATGGCCCCGGTGTGGATCGAGTCGGCGATCTCGATCATGAGACCGCTGCCCGCGGGCTGGGCGACGACGTACCGATAGACTCCCAGCGCCATCAGCAGCCCGAGGATGCCGAAGAGCGGCGCGAGCTGGCTCAGGGCCATGCGGTGCTCCTCACCGGGAGGGGGCGGTCGAGGCCCCTCCGATCTTACGTGTGGGTTTCCACCAGCTTCAGCGCGAGCAGGACGGCCTCGGCGCAGGCCGTCTCCACCGCTTCCCGCTCATCCGGATAGAAGGGCGATAGCACGTGGTCCACGACCAGGTCTTTCTGCTGCCCCGGCGGGGCCGGGCGCCCGATGCCCACCTTGACCCGGCGGAAGGCGTCGGTGCCCAGCGCCTCGATCACGGACCGCACGCCGTTGTGGCCTCCCGCGCTGCCCTTCATGCGGGCGCGGACCTTCCCCAGCGGCAGGTCCAGGTCGTCGAACACGATGATGAGATCGGACGGGCCCAGGTGGAGCTTTCGGCTCAAGCGCGCCACCACGGGCCCGGAGACATTCATGAAGCATGCGGGCTTGATCAGGTACAGCAACTCGCCCTGCCACTCCGCCCGGGCCACCTGATGGCCACCCTCGCGAGAGAAGCGCGCGTGGACCCGGCGGGCCAGCCTGTCCACCACCCGCTGGCCCACGTTGTGACGGGTGTCCCGATACTGCCGCCCAGGGTTGCCAAGCCCGATGATGCCCTGGGCCACTTACTTCTTCTTCTCTTCTCGGCCGCCTTTCTCTTCGCCCTCTTTTTCTTCCTTCGGCTTGCGCTCGGTGAGCACTTCCGGCTCTGCCGACGCTGCAGCGACCTCGGCCGCGGCAGCAGGCGCTGCCACTTCCTCGACCGCGGGCGGCGCCACCGTGGCGACGGTCTGATTGGGATCGTTCAGGATGCGCACCCCTTCGGGTGCCTTGAGATCCTTCACGGTGAGGACCTCGCCGATGCGGAGGCTTGTGACGTCGGCCTCGAGCACGGCGGGGATATTGCCCGGCAGGCAGGAGACCTGGACCTCGCGCAGGATCATCTCGAGGATGCCGAAGGTCTCCTTCACGCCGACGGCCTCACCCACGTGGTGCACGGCCACTGAGACCTGGATGGCCTGATCCATGGCGACTTCCTGCAGATCCACGTGGACCAGGTTCTCGGAGACCGGGTCGTATTGGAGATCGCGGATGATGGCCATCCGGGACTCGCCCGAGTCCGCGAAGGAGACGCGCAGCAGCTGGGTGCTGCCCTCGTGACCGTGGATGAGACGGTAGATGTCCTGGGGCGTCACGGCGATGTTCACGGGCTGGGCGCCGCCGTAGAGAATGGCGGGAACCTCGCCCCCACGCCGCAGGCGCTTGGCCCGGCCCTTGCCCACGCCCTCGCGCCTCCGGATGGTCAGCTGACGCATTTCCATGATCTTCTGCTCCTTCGCAGTGGGATTAGACGAACAGGGTTGAGACCGACTCCTCGTCGTGGATACGGCGGATGGCCTCGGCCAAGAGCGGGGCGACCGACAGCACGTGGATATTGGGGAGCCGCTTCTCCGGCGGCAGCGGGATGGAGTTGGTGATGATCAGCTCCTCTAGGTCCGAGCCGGCGAGGCGGCTCATAGCTGGCCCGGAGAGCACGGGATGGACGCCGCAGGCCAGCACGCGCCGCGCGCCCTCGCGCTTGACCGCCTCCACGGCCTGGATCACCGTGCCCGCCGTGTCGATCATATCGTCGATGATGACCACGTCCTTGCCCTTGACCTCGCCGATCAGGTACATGAACACGGCGACATTGGGGCCGTCGCGACGCTTGTCGATGATGGCCAGTCCCGCGCGGAGTCGCTTGGCGATGGCGCGGGCCCGCTCGACCCCGCCCGCGTCCGGAGACACGAGGACGACGTCCTCGAGGTCTTTCTTCGCCAGGTAGTCGATGATGACCGGCGCCGCGAAGAGATGGTCCACCGGGATATTGAAAAACCCTTGGATCTGTCCCGCGTGGAGGTCGATGGCGAGCACGCGCGTCGTCCCTGCGGTGGTGATGAGATCGGCGACCAGCTTGGCGGAGATGGGGACGCGGGACTGCGCCTTGCGGTCCTGGCGCCCGTAGCCGTAGTAAGGCAGCACGGCGGTGATGCGCCGGGCCGAGGCGCGCTTGAACGCGTCGATCATCACCAAGAGCTCCATCAGGTTGTCGTTCACCGGCGGGCAGGTGGGCTGGACGATGAAGACATCCTCGCCCCGCACGTTCTGGTTGATCTGCACGTACACCTCGCCGTCGGAGAAGCGCGAGACGTCGGCGTCACCCAGCCGCACGTTCAGCTGCTGGGCGATTTCGCCGGCGAGAGGCAGGTTCGCGTTGCCGGAGAAGAGCTTCAGCTCATAGGACATAGCGTCCCCCTCACCTGTACGCCCGTGCTGTCGTCACCGCGCCCGCGCTCGCGCACGCCAAGCCATCTGCGGCTCGCCCTACTTTGGCTGGGGCGGGAGGAATCGAACCTCCGTTGCGGGGTCCAAAGCCCCGAGTCCTACCGCTAGACGACGCCCCATCGTCATCCTCAACATACCCGAGGCATGTTGACCCTGGTCGAGACGGTCGCGACGGTCCCCACATCGCCACCCCGCCTCCGGCCGCTGGGCATCCCACCTCCCTCACACCAGGCGGACCGCCGGGCCGGAGCGCGTCCGCACCGTCCAGCAGGCCCAGTCGGCCCGGCTGACGCGCCGCTGGATCTGTCGAGCATGCTCGAGCGAGCGCGCCATTCCGAACACCGAAGGCCCGCTGCCCGACATCACCGCGCCCAGGGCGCCGGCGGCCAGGAGCGCCGCTTTCATCCGGCCGATCGCCGGCAGGCGGACGGCCACGAAGCCCTCGAGGTTGTTCGTGAGCGCCGCCGCCACCCGGACCGCGCTCCGGGTTGCCAGCGCCTCCACGAGCCGCCGCGTGCCGGTGGGCTCGGCGCGCCATCCCTCCGGCACCCGGTCGTACACCTCTCGCGTGGAGAGCGGAACACGTGGATTCACGAGCACGAGCGCATACCCGCCCTTCGCCGGCAACGGCTCCACGCGCTCCCCACGCCCCGTCGCCAGCGCGGCGCCCCCGGTCAGGAAGAACGGCACGTCCATGCCGAGCCGCGCCGCCAGTTCCGCCAGGCGAGCACGCGGCCAGCGGAGTCCCCACAGCCGGTTCAGGCCCCAGAGGGCCGCCGCGGCGTCGCTCGAGCCGCCCCCCAGCCCGGCCGCCACGGGGATACGCTTCCTCAGCCGGATCCGCGCGCCCGCCTCCGCGCCGGAAGCCTGCCGAAGAAGTATCGCCGCGCGGACGATCAGATTGCGCTCGTCGATGGGGAGCGCGGGGTCGTCCGCCTCCAGCGAAATGGTCGGAGCTGTCTCCAGTATCAGCCGGTCGAAGAGATCCACCGTCTGCATGACGGTCGCGATCTCATGATACCCATCCGGTCGCTTCCCCAGGACCTCGAGGGCCAGATTGACCTTGGCGGAGGTCTGGAGCACGAGACGACGAGAACTCCCCGTCCTCTTGGACAAGGGAGAGAAGCCTACCACGCAGCGCGGCGAACTGTCAACGGAAGTCTTGGATTCTAACGTGTTCCGGGACAGTCAGGTTGACCAGCTCGGCATCGAACCCGGTATTCATTTTGGGGTCCCGGTACTTCACCACAACCTCGAGCTTGCCGTCCGGCGTCGTCAGGGTCACGCCGGCCGGAGGCGAATCAGGAGCCCCGTCGGCAAACACCACATGCGCCGGATTGGCGCCGCCCGTCCATTCCACTGCTCTCGCCTGGCCACTCGCGGGATCGAACCAGACACGCTGCACGCCATCCGTGCTCCGCAGCGTGAGGGACGGCCCCACCCCGTCGGCCGGCAGCAGCTCGAGGGCCAGCGGATCTTTCGGCGGCCGGACACGCCCGGAGAGGAGCGCCACCAGCTCGTCGCCGCCCAGCGCAAGCCCGAGCCAGCGGCGGTTGGCATCGGGCGAGGCGGGCAGGATGTAGGCGCGCCCGTCCAGAACCTCCCACACCGTGAGCGCCTTCGCGTCCCCGGCGACCACGAGGACGGGAGTGCCGAACGGCGAGAGCGCCTCGAAGCGCAGGGACGAAGGGGCGCGCAGCAGGAGCACGCCGGCCAGACGCTGCACCCGGCCGTCGCGCCGGATCTTGATTTCCGCCAGCGAGCGGAGGTCGCTGAACTCCTCCCACCGCCGCTCGAGGAGGGAGCGCGCGGCTAGGGCCTCGGGCGAGATCGGCTGGCGCGCCGGCGGCGCCGAAGCGCAGCCGGCCAGGAACAGAGCCCAGCCGAGTCCCAGGGCGAGAGCGCGCGGGGCGACGAGACTACTTCTGCTCAGCCTTCGGCGCACCACCCTTGGCCCGGAACTGGTTGTCGCGCGCCTCCTCCAACTTCTTCTGCACCGCCTCGGCGGAGGGGCCGTTGGGATCCGCCTGGAGCGACCGCTCCCACGCCGCGATGGCTTCCGCGGCCATGCCGTTCTTGATGTAAGCGTCGCCCAGGTGATCGTAGAGGATGGGATCCTCCTTGGCCAGGCCCACGGCCCGCTCTAGCTCGCGGAGGGCCTCCGGATACCTGCCCTGCTGGTAGTAGGCCCAGCCCAGGCTGTCGATGAAATAACCATTCTCCGGCTCGATGGCCAGGGCCTTCTCGATCAACTCCACGGCCTCGGCGAGGTTGATCCCCTTCTCCGCGTACATGTAGCCGATGTAGTTGTAAGACTCGGCATGCTTGGAATCGATCTGCAGCACCCGCCGGAAAGCGCGCACGGCGTCGTCGAAGCGCTGCTGCTTCTCGTAGACCACGCCGAGCTGGAAGTAGAGATCCTTCTGCTTGTCGTCGAGCGACAGTCCTTCCTGCAGGACGGCGGCGGCGCGGTCGTACTGGCTGGCCCGCTGCAGCGCCGTCCCCAGATAGAGGAACAGCTCGGGGCGTTTGGGCTCCAGGTTCACGGCCTCCTCGAGGATCTTGATGGCCTCGTCATAGCGCTTCGCGCGGCCGTAGAGGAAGCCGAGCTGGATCCGGGCGTCCACCGAGCGGGGATCGGCTTTGAGGATCTTCTCCAGCTCGACGCGGGCCTCGGATTCCTTGCCGCCGTCCATCAGGGCCGTGGCGAGGAAGTACCGCGTGCGCAGATTGGCCGGATCGAGCAGCACCGCCTGGCGGAAGGCGGAGACGGCCTGCTCCCAATGCTTCTGCTCGTAGTGGATGGCGCCCAATTTCATCCACACGCGCGGGTCCCGCGGGAGCGACTCAGCGAGGCTTTCGATCTCCCCTTGCGCTTCGCCGAGCCGGCCGAGGCGCACCAGCAGGTCACCCAGCCGCTCCACGAATCCCGCGTTGTCCGGGTTCGCCTTGATGGCCTGCTTGTAGGTCTTGACGGCCTCCTCGGGCTGGTTGCGCGTCTCGTACACGTAGCCCATCGCCGACCAGGAGGCGTCGTGGTCGGGCTCCAGCTCCGTCGCGTGCTTCAGCCGATCGATCGCCTCGTCCCATTTCTCGTTCTCGATGGCGACGCGGCCCAGGAGATAGTAGGCCTGGGCATTGTTGGGCTGGAGGCCCACGAGCCGCAGCAGCACGGCACCGGCCTTGTCGTGGGCCTTCTGCTCGAAGTACTGCTGGGCCAGGGCGAGGTAGGCGTCCTGCGACTGCGGGTTGAGCGTGATGGCCTGCTCGAGCTCCCGCTCGGCGTCGGGGAAGAGCTTCTGGCGCCGCAACAGATCGGCCAGAGTCAGGCGCGCGGCCTGGCTGGTGGGCTCGAGCGCGACGGCCTTCCGGGCCGCTTCCAGAGCGCCCGGCATATCAGCGCTGCGAAGCAGCCACTGGGAGAGCTGCACCCACAGGAGCGCCGACCCCGGGTCTTCCTTAATGCTCTCGCGCAGCTCGCCGATGGCGTCCTGGATGCGGCCCTGCCGCGCCTCGAGCTGGGCCACGGTGTAGTGGTAGTAGGCCTGGGCAGTCCGGTCGTGGTGCGCGGCGCGCCTGACCGGCGGCGCGTCCGGCGGAGCCTCGAGGGCGGAGGGAGTGTTGCGGGGGGAGGCGGTCGTGCATCCGGCAAGCCCGAGCGTGACCCCGATCGCGGTCCGGATCACGACGGTCTTCAAGGTGATGATGTGACGTGTCCTCGCGCTCATGAGTCCTCTCTCTCGGCCGGTCGCGAATCCTCGTGAGGACGGCTCAACCCATGCCGTCGCCGCGCCAGCAGGTCCTTGGTCAGGAGTCTCCGGAGGGAACCGGCGAGCGTTGGATCGGGCAATGAAGCGACCATCGCCTCGACCACGCGGGTTTCCTCGTGGCTCAGCCGTGCCTGGGGCTTGGGGCGCGGGGGCGGCGTCACGGGATCGACGCCGGCCGGCACAGCGCCAAAGGCGAGCCTCACCGAGGCGACCGCGGAGCCAAACCGAGTCTGGAGCGCGGCCGTCAGCTCACTGGATCGGAGCGTCATCTCGTGAAGCCACGGCGAGTTGTCGATGGTCACGTCGAGCACGCCCGCCTTGAGCCGCCCCGGCCGGGAGCGGCGACCAAGCTCCAGCCCGACCAGCCGGTTCCAGTCCTTGCGGATGGCCTCCTCCAGCAGGCGATCACGTAGGCCGGGCAGCGCGACGACCAGCACCTCCCGCACCCGTACAGGGCTCGACCCCTCGGACGCGCCCATCGTGACCTCCATGATACTTGAGCCTCCAGGCTCCCGCCATACGCAAAGCGTCGGCCAAATTGACTCCGCTTTGACGGGCATTTATAGTGTCGCTACCATGGCCCGGCCCAAGCGCGGGGAGAGTGTCTCCCTGACCATCGACGATCTTGCATTTGGCGGCGAGGGCGTCGGCCGAACCGACGGCTACGTGGTCTTCGTTCCCGGCGGCGTCCCCGGGGACCGAGTGCGCGTGCGGCTCGACCAGGCCCGCTCGCGCTTCGGTCGGGGCGTGATCGAGTCCGTCGAGGAGCCGTCGCCCCACCGCGTAGAGGCGCCCTGCCCGTATTTCGGGCGCTGCGGCGGCTGCCGCCTCCAGCACGTGGCCTATCCCGCTCAGCTCGCCTTCAAGTCAAAGCAGGTCGCGGACGTCCTTCAGCGTCTGGGCGACCTCGCCGGGTTCGAGCTCCGGCCGATCATCGGGGCGCCCGAGATCTACGGCTACCGGAACAAGATGGAGTTCACGGTGACCCGTGCGCCCTCGGCACGGTTCTCCCCGCGCGGAGACAGAGAAGGGGAGATCGTCGTCGGGCTCCACGAGGCGGACCGGTACGACTCGGTCCTCGACGTCGAGCGCTGCCTGCTGCAGTCGGACGGGATGAACGCGCTCCTGGATGAGGCCCGCCGCTTCTTCGTGCAGCGGGGGCTGTCCGCCTACGATCAGGAGAGCGGCGAGGGACTCCTGCGCTTCCTGATGCTTCGCGAAGGCCGGCGCACGGGCGAGGCCATGGCCAACGTGGTGACGGCGGCGCCCGCCGTGTCCGAGCTGGCTCCGCTGGCCGAGCGCCTGCACTCTCGGGTTCCGCAGACCAGCAGCGTGGTGATGAACGTGAACCCGAAGAAGGCGAGCGTGGCGGTGGGCGTCGAGGAGCATCTCCTTGGCGGACGTGACCATGTCCGCGAGCAGATCGGCGGCCTCACGTTCCAGATTTCGGCGAACTCGTTCTTTCAGACCAATACCGTGCAAGCCGAGCGGCTCTTCGAGCTGGTGCTCCAGTCCACCGAGCTCGGCGCCGGCCAAACCGTCGTCGATCTCTACTCGGGGACCGGCGCCATCAGCCTCCTCTTGGCGCAGCGGTGCCGTTGGGTGTACGGCATCGAGGTAGCCCAGGCAGCCGTGGACGATGCCGCCCTGAATGCGGCCACCAACCGCATCACCAACTGCACGTTCTTGGCGGGCGAGGTCCGCTTCGTGCTGCCGTCCCTGATCGCCGGGGGGGTGAGCGCGGAGGTCGTCGTGGCCGACCCGCCGCGCGCCGGCTTCCACCCCAAGGCCCTGCATGCGCTCGTGCAGCTCGCTCCGTCCCGCATCGTGTACGTCTCGTGTAACCCCTCGACGCTCGCGCGCGACCTTGGCGAGCTGGTCCGCGGCGGCTATCGCCTCCGGTGGGTGCAGCCAGTCGACATGTTTCCCCACACCCCGCACATCGAGGCGGTCGCCCGCCTGGACAAGAGCGCCTAGCAGGCTGCCGAAAAAGCCCCACATGCTTCGTTGGCGCCCTCGGCCGCACGCTCGACGTACGGGGAGTCCGCCTCGCGTGCGGCCGTCGGGCGCCGCCCCCCTCCGAGCGAAATGAATTCGTACCTGGTGCGCCGCGGGTGGCAGTCGGTCCTGGTGCTCCTCGGCGTCTCGGTGGTCGTCTTTCTCATCCTCCATCTGACCGGCGACCCGGCGCTCCTCCTGCTGCCGCCCGACGCCACCGCCGAAGACATCGCCAAGTTCCGCCAGGCCATGGGGTTCGACGATCCCGTGGCCGTGCAGTACCTGCGGTTCCTCAAGGGCGCGCTGCGGGGCGACTTCGGCGAGTCACTGCGTCACGGCGAGCCGGCCATGGGGCTCGTGCTGGAGCGGTTGCCCGCCACCTTCGAGCTGGCGGGCGCCGGGCTCCTCCTCGCGCTCTGTCTGGCGATCCCGGCCGGCATCATCTCGGCGGTGCGGCGCAACACGGCCGTGGACTACGTGTCCACGGTGGTGGCGCTCCTGGGTCAGGCCATGCCCACCTTCTGGCTCGGCATCATGCTGATCCTCGTCTTCTCGGTCCGTCTCAACTGGCTGCCGTCTTCCGGTCGCGGCGACCTGGAGCACCTGATCCTGCCGGCCATCACCCTCGGTCTCTTCACCACGGCGCGGATCACGCGGCTCACGCGTTCGGGGATGCTGGAGGTGCTGGGGCAGGACTATATCCGCACCGCCCGCGCCAAGGGCGTGAGCGAGCCCCCGGTCGTGTGGAAGCACGCGCTCAGGAACGCGTCCATCCCGATCGTGACCATCGTGGGGATCGAGCTGGGCACGCTCCTCGGCGGCTCGGTCATCACCGAGACCATCTTCGCCTGGCCCGGCGTGGGTCGCCTCTCCGTCCAGGCCATCTTCAACCGCGACTACCCGGTCGTGCAGGCCGCGGTGTTCCTCCTGGCCGGCACCTTTGTGATCGTCAATCTTCTGGTGGACGTGGTCTACACCTATCTCGACCCGAGGATCCGGTTCAGATGATGCAATTCCCTCGCGCGCCGTCGCTCTCGCGGCTGCGGCTCGTATCTCGCGAACCATTTCAAGCTCGCCTCGTGGCGCTCCTCGCCTGCGGGTTCTCCGAGCCATTTCACCGCTCGGCTCGCGCCGGCGACCGGCGCTCACCTCGCACGGCCACGGCCGCCTCTCGGCTCGTATCCCGCGAACCATTTCAAGCTCGCCCGGTGGCGCTCCTCGCCTGCGGGTTCTCCGAGCCATTTCACCACTCGGCTCGCGGCGGCGACCGGGGCTCACCTCGCACCGCCACGGCCGCCGCAGGGCTCGCAGGGCCATGAGCCCTCCGCTGTCGGCAGCGACCGAGTCGGTGACCCTGGCGGCCCCGCGCCCGTGGGTGGAGCGCGAGTGGGCGGTGCTGCTGGTGCGCCTGATTCGGCGCCGCACGGCGCTGTTCGGCCTCGTGGTCGTGGCGATGGTGGCTTTCACTGCCGTCTTCGCGCCCGCGCTCTCCCCGTTCGATCCGCTCGAGCAGGATATCGGCCAGCGTCTCAAGGAACCGGGCTGGCAGGATGCCCAGGGGCGCGCCCATCAGCTCGGCACGGATCACCTGGGGCGCGACATCCTGGCGCGGATCATCTACGGCTCGCGCATCGCGCTGATGGTCGGGCTCTCGGCCGTACTCATCTCGGGGCTTCTCGGCATGGCCATCGGGCTGGTCGCCGGTTACTTCGGCGGGCGTGTGGACGACTTCTTCATGCGGCTGGCCGACATCCAGCTGGCCTTCCCGTTCATCCTGCTCGCCATCGCCGTCATCGGCGTGCTGGGGCCCAGTCTGCGCAACATCATCGTCGTGATCGGCGTCTCGTCCTGGGTAGTCTACGCCCGCGTGGTGCGCGGCGAGGTGCTATCCATCCGCGAGCGCGAGTTCGTCCTGGCGGCCATTGCGCTCGGCAGCCGGGACGGGCGCATCCTGTTCCGCCACGTGCTGCCCAACGCCTTCACGCCCTGGCTGGTCGTGGCCACGCTGGACATGGCGCGGGTGATCGTGATCGAATCGGCCTTGTCCTTCCTCGGGCTGGGCGTCCAGCCGCCGACGCCCACGTGGGGCGGCATGCTGGCCGACGGGCGGGTCTATCTCTCCACCGCGTGGTGGCTGGCGACCTTCCCGGGGCTCGCCATCCTGGTCACTGTCCTCGGCATCAACCTGTTCGGGGACGGGCTCCGGGACACGCTGGACCCGAGATTGAAGGTGTAGGAGGGCCCGCCTCACGACATTGGTAAGGAGCCGCTCAGTTTCCGAACAGCGCGAGGAGCTCGGCAGGTCGGATCGCGACCTCGGCCACCAGGGCGGCGAAGAAGAGTCCGCAGGCGGCTACGGCCACCTCGCGCCAGAGCGAGGGCCTGACCTTGCGCGGCAGCAGGCGCCGGTTCACCCAGAGCGTGTGGAAGGCCAGGATCACGAAGTTGAGCGCGGCCAGATTGGCGCCGATGAGGATCAGGGAGAGGGGCTCGGCGAGGGGGAGCGCCAGGCACCCCGCCAGCGCGAACACGGCCAGCGCCGAGTAGTAGAGCGCGCTCGCATCGGCCGCCCGGCCGGGCCGCGCACCGCTCGTCCACAAGATGTCCGTCACGCTTCGGGCGAACCCCGAGGTGATGCCGAGCTGGTTTGACACGAGGATCCAGAGCCCGGTCAAGAGCGCGAGGACCCAGAAGGCCAGGCCGTGACGCTCACCCAGGGCCTGGGCCAGCACGGCCGCCGCACCCGGGCCGCGCGTGTCGGTCTCGGGCCGGACGAACGCGACGGCGAGGAGCACGGGCAAGGCCATGCCGATGAGACAGCCCGGGATCCAGAGAAACCAGAGATCGGCGCGCAGGTAGCGCCACCACCTCCGCCACTTGGCCAGATTGGGCTCGGTGGCGGGGAAGATGGCGCCCTGGCCGGCCAGCGGGATCGTCTCCCCACCGATCGCGGTGGGAATGACGCCGACGGTGCCCGCCATGCCGAAGCCCCTGTCCCGGAGCCACTGGGTCAGCGTGGCATTGATCACGCCTCCCGCCCCGGAGTAGGCGGCGAACGCGGCCAGCAGGAGCCAGTCCACCTCGGCCGGAAGGGTGGCCTGTCCCAGGAGCGGGCTCAGGAAGCCGGCCGTCACCCGCGCCCAGATGTTCTGCGGCACGAGGAAGATTCCCACGACGAGGAGGAAGGCGAGCATCCAGCCCATCATGAGCCACTCGGCGCGCTCGATCCGCCGCTGCGCCCGCGCGCCCGGGAGCGCGATTGCGACCGAGGCCAGAAAGACGAGGTAGCCCAGTGCCAGCACAACGTCGCGATCTTCCCCGCGCGGCATCCGCCCGAGGAAGAGCCCGGCCAGGGCCGAGCCGCCCGCCGCCGCCCAGCCGGGCCAGCCGAGCTGGATGAGATTTAGGAGCGCGTAGGTCCACGCCCAGAAGCGGGGCCCAGGCGGCGTGCGCATGAAGCCCACGTAGACGGATTCTCCCGTGGCCAGGGTGTAGCGGGCCATCTCCGTGTTGAGAAGGGCCTGGAGAATCACCGAGAGCGTGCAGATCCACAGAAGCGTGGCACCGTACTTGACGGCGATTGCGGGACCGAGGAGCCAGTCGCCAGCACCCAGCGAGAGGCCTAGCAGGATCGTGCCGGGCCCGATGACCCGCACGGCGTTCCGTACGCTGAACGCCGGGGGATGCGGCAGATCGCCCTGCTGCCAGGCGGGAAGGTGGCCCATCACACCCGGCGCCGCCCGAGCCAGAGCACGAGCGCGGTCCAGGCCGCCGGAGTACTGGCCCAGAGCCAGCCCGCCGGCACTCCCGCACTCCAGTCGAGCGCGATGAGGGCGGTGCCACCGGCGGCCGCGACCCAGAGCAACGCGCCGGTGAGCCATTGGAGGATCGCGCGGATGCCGCAGCTCAACACGATCAAGGCTGCGCCGGCTCCCGCCGAATCCAGGAGGACGTCGGCCGGGCTCGCCGTCCGCGTGAGCGTCGTCGACTGATGGAGCTCGTCAAGCGCCGCGGTCAGGATCGACAGGCCGAGGGGCGCGAGCCAGCGCGGCCGCGCGTCGCGGCGTCCGAGCGCCCAGCCCCACAGTGCCGCGAGCACGCCGTACTCCACGGCATGAGCGGCTTTCCGGGCGAGCCAGTGGAGGGCCTCGAGCTGCTCCGGAGCCGCCCAGGGCAGGAGCCGCTGCAGCAGCGGCAGGAGGGTGGCGCTGGTCTCGGTGGCGCTCCAGCCGCCGGTGGAGAACCAGGCAATGAGAGCGGTCCAGGCGAGCGGCGGCAGGACTCGGAGCGCCGACACCCCCAAAGCGTTACACCAGGGGCTGGAAGTTGACAACCTCGAGTCACGAAACATAGGATGAGCCATGCCACTCCCGGAGCTCCTCGATGAGCTCTTGACTTCGCTCGAAACCGGTTCCTTCATCACCGCGGTTCGACATTTCGAGGCCAGGCCCGCCATCTTCGCCCCGTTCCCGTCGTCGCTGGATCCGCGCCTCGTGGAGTCCCTCAGATCACGCGGTGTGCAGCAGCTCTACAGCCACCAGGCCAGGGCCTTCGAGGTCGTTTCCAAAGGGGAGAACCTGGTCGTGGTCACCCCGACGGCCTCGGGCAAGACGCTCTGCTACAACCTGCCGGTGCTGCAAGCCCTGGTCCAGCAGCCCGACAGCCGCGTGCTGTATCTCTTTCCCACCAAGGCCCTGGCCCAGGACCAGCTCGCCGAGCTCACCCTCCTCGCGAAGACGCTGCCCGACATGCGGATGTTCACCTATGACGGCGACACGCCCCAGGACGCGCGACGGTCGGTGCGCGCGCGCGCCAATTTGGTGCTCACCAATCCGGACATGCTGCACTCCGGGATCCTGCCCCACCACACCAAGTGGGTGAACCTGTTCCAGGACCTCCGCTACGTCGTGATCGACGAGCTGCACGCCTATCGGGGGGTGTTCGGGAGCCATCTGGCCAATGTGCTGAGGCGGCTCAAGCGCATCTGCCGGCACTATGGCTCGGCGCCGCAGTTCATCATGGCTTCGGCCACCATCGCGAACCCGAAGGAGCTGGCCGAGCGGCTCACGGGGGAGCCCGTGTCGGAGTTGAGCGAAAGCGGCGCGCCGGCCGGAGAGAAGGTCTTCGTCTGCTACAACCCGCCGGTGGTGAACCCGGAGCTGGGCATCCGCGCCCCCTATCTCGGCGAGGCGGCCAAGCTCACCGCGCGCTTCCTCAGGCAGAAGGTCCCCACCATCGCGTTCTGCCAGAGCCGCCTGGCGACGGAGGTCGTGCTCGCGAGCGTGAAGAAGGCGGTGGAAGACAGGACGGGCGACTCCGGGATGGTGCGGGGTTACCGCGGCGGCTATCTCCCGCTTCGCCGACGCGAGGTGGAGCAGGGGCTGCGCTCGGGCGAGGTGCTGGGCGTCGTTGCCACCAGCGCCCTCGAGCTGGGCATCGACATCGGCCACCTGGACGTCGCCGTGCTCGCGGGCTATCCCGGCACCATCGCCTCCACGTGGCAGCAGGCGGGGCGCGCGGGACGGCGGAGCGGCCAGTCGGCGGCCATCCTGGTGGCGACCAGCTCTCCCATAGATCAGTACCTGGTGTCCCATCCCGACTACCTGTTCGGCGCTCCGCCCGAGCACGCGCTGATCAATCCCGAGAATCCGTTCATCCTCGTCAACCACCTCAAGTGCGGCGCCTTCGAGCTGCCCTTCGCGACAGGCGAGGCCTTCGGGGGCGACGTCTGGACCCATCTGCGGGCGCTGGAGGAGGAAGGGCTGCTGCACCAGGCGGGCGACCACTTTCACTGGACCTCGGAGACCTATCCGGCGGATCACATCTCCCTGCGCACCGTCACCTCGGACAACTTCCTCGTGATCGACACGACGGCGCAGGACGCCAGGCAGACCAGGCGCCGGCAGATCATCGCCGAGGTGGACTGGAAGAGCGCCTTCGCCATGATCTACCCCAAGGCGATCTACATGGTGGAGGGCGAGCCCTTTGAGGTGCAGGAGCTGCACTACCGCGAGGACGAAGAGAAGGTGGCCTACGTCAAGCGCGTGATGGTCGATTACTTCACCGACGCCATCAGCGCCAAGGGGGTCTGGATCCTCCAGCGCCTCGGGAGGCAGCAGACGCCGGGGCTCCTGGCCGAACAGGGCGAGGTGCTGGTGGCGGACAAGGTGGTGGGTTTCAAGAAGATCAAGATGCGGACGCTCGAGAACGTGGGCTCGGGCGAGGTGGAGCTCCCGCAGCAGGAGATGCAGACGACCAGCGTCTGGCTGGCCCTCGACCCGGCGCTCCTGAGACAGGTGTCGCCGAGTCGCGACGAGCTCTTGGACGGGCTGCGCGCCCTCGCCCGCCTCTTCCATCATCTGGCGCCCCTCTTTCTCCTCTGCGATATCCGGGACCTCGGCTCCTGGCTCGGCGACGGCTCCCCGTCGGAGGCGGGCGTCGTCGTCACTCGCGAATCCGCGTGGGCCCGGCTCCTCCAGACCCCGGAATTCACGCCCACCATCTATCTCTACGACAATCAGCCGGGCGGCATCGGTCTCGCCGAGCGCATCTTCCAGGTGCTGCCCGATCTCTTGGCGCGTGGCCTGGAGACGATCGAGACCTGCGGCTGCCGGAGCGGGTGCCCGTCCTGCGTGGGACCGGTGAACGAGGTCGGCCGCCGGGCCAAGCCCGTGGCCCTGGCGCTGCTCAGTCGGCTGGTCCGGCGTCAGTAGATGAGACGGTGACGCCCGACCTGTCGGTCTCCGAGCTGGGTCAGGTCATCAGACGGCTCGAGGCGAACAGCCACCTCCGCCATCCAACCGGCCGCGGCGCGTCGCTCGAAGAGACGCTGGGGGGTACCCTGGAGGAGACGGACGGGCGGCGCGTCCTGGTCGTTCGGCGGCGTTTCGATCTCGAGCACCGTCACGGCCAGCAGGCTTTGTCTCGCGCGCGCGTGATTGCGCCCGAGCCGCTGAGCCTCCTGACTCGAGCCCAGGCTCCCGTCCCCGAAGGCCGCCGCCTCCTCTACCTCGACACCGAGACAACCGGCCTCGCCGGTGGCACCGGCACCTATGCCTTCCTCGTCGGCGTCGGCTTCTTCGAGGGCGACGGGTTCGAGGTGCGCCAGTATTTCATGCGCGACCTGGACGCGGAGCCCGCGCTGCTCGCGGCGTTGGATGCCCTGTTCCGTGACTTCGAGGGCTTCGTCACCTACAACGGAGCCGGCTTTGATCTCCCGTTGCTGGAGACGCGCTTCGTGCTGGCGCGGCGGCGCTGGCCAGGCGACCGCTTCCATCTGGACCTCTTGAGCCCCGCCCGGCGTCTCTGGGGCGCGCGCCTGGCCGATTGCCGGCTCGGGACAGTCGAGCGGCACGTCCTCCGGTTCAGTCGTGAAGACGATCTCCCCGGTGCCCTGATTCCGTCCGTCTACTTCAACTACCTCCGCATGAGGCGGCCGGGTGAGCTGCCGCGGGTGTTCGAGCACAATCGTCACGACATCCTCTCGCTGGTGGCGCTCACCGGCTGGGTGGCGGCGGCCGTGGCGCGGGCGCCCGTGCCCGACCTCCATCCGGAGGAGTTGGCGGGGTTGGGCCGGCTCTGGGAGGCGTTGGACCTCGACCGCGGGCTCGCCTGCTATCGGATGGCGCTCGAGCACGGGCTCGCGAGCCCCGGCCGCGAGCGGCTGCTGCTGCGGTTGGCCGGACACGAGAAGCGACTCGCGCGCTGGGACGAGGCCCAGGCGCTCTGGGAGGCAGCCACACGCTCCGAGCGCGGCTTCGACCCGCGGCCGTGGGAGGAGATGGCCAAGCTACACGAGCACCGGCGGCAGGATCTCGCCGCCGCGCGCGCCGTGGTCGAGGACGCGCTCTCCCGGGCTCGGGTTCACCGGCAGCCGGAGGGCGTCCTCGGCACCTTCGAGCACCGCCTCGAGCGGCTCACTAGGCGCCTAGCGCGCCTCACTTCCTAGCGGCCGGCAGGACCTCAGGGTTCACGGGCGTCGGCGGTGTCTTGCCCTCGAGCACGGCGAGACAGTTCTCCACGGCCAGAGTCGCCATCTTGAGCCGGGTTTCATGCGAGGCGCTGGCGATATGCGGCGCCAGCACCACGTTGTGGAGCCCGATCAGCTCGGGGTGGAGCTGAGGCTCGTTCTCGAACACATCGAGCCCTGCTCCCGCGATCCACCCTTCCTTCAAGGCCTGGACGAGGGCGGCCTCGTCTACCACGGGACCCCGCGAGGCGTTGATGAGGTAGGCGGTCTTCTTCATCGCCCTGAGCGACTGGGGATTGACGAGATGTCGGGTTTCTGAGAGCAGGGGCGTGTGTAGCGTGACGAAGTCCGACTCGCGGAGGAGGGTCGGGAGGTCGACGCGGGTGGCCCTGAGCTCCCGCTCGGTGGCGGCGTCGGCCCGGACGGCATCCTGGTAGAGCACCCGCATGTTGAACCCCAACGCCCGGCGCGCCATGGCGCGCCCGATCCTGCCGAAGCCGACGATGCCCAGGGTCTTGCCATGGATGTCGGCGCCCAGGAGCAGCGTGAACTCCCACCGCTTCCACTTCCCCTCGCGAACATAGCGATCCCCCTCGATCACGCGCCGGGCCGTGGCCATGAGCAGGGCCCAGGCGAAATCGGCCGTCGTGTCCGTGAGCACGTCGGGCGTATTGGTGACGACAACTCCGCGCCGCGTCGCCGCCTCCACGTCCACGTTATTGAACCCGACGGCCACGTTGGCCACCACCCGAAGGTCGGGGCAGGCAGCCAGAAGCCCGTCGTCGACAAGGTCCGTGATCAGGCAGATGAGCCCCTGGCGCCCCTTGAGTCGGGCCACGAGTTCGTTCCGCTCGAGAGGGTCTGTCCCGGTGTGGAGATCCACCTGGGCCCGGGCGCGGGCCATTTGAACTGCCTCCTCGGGTAGGGGGTAAGAGATGAGGACGGCAGGACGACCGGTGGCCTCGGACATTGGTCTCTCCTAGTAAGGATATGGATTTGCAGGCTTTTTTGTATTTGACTTCCAGGGCTCCACCGACTATATTTAGCAGTCGAAGCAGGTGAGTGCTAGGGCTCCCTAGCCACGGGATCAACCGCCAGAGTCAACATCTTACATCGGGAGGCGCGTCGACTATGAAGATTCGTCCGTTGCACGACCGGATCCTCGTCAAGCGGGTGGAGGAGCAGGAGGTGAGGAAGGGAGGGATCATCATCCCCGACACCGCCAAGGAAAAGCCCCAGGAAGGCAAGGTGATCGCCGTGGGCAAC
>WNGF01000862.1_pt1 | contig 57362 bp, 60 predicted proteins | sample 5400641 | NCBI WGS metagenome assembly WNGF01 (sample SAMN13153371, study PRJNA577476) | soil metagenome | isolation source: 80 cm soil or saprolite under grassland replicate 2 | place: USA:California | collected 2016-06-15
CGCAAGGCCTCCACCGGGGAGATCCGGCACGTCGCGGTGGAGCAGGGCATGGTCACGCTCAGAGAAGACGCCTGGACCAAGGCGCAGGCCGGCTTCACGACCGTCGAGGAAATCCTTCGGGTGACCCAGGAAGACAACTAGTGCCCGCGCCCTTGGCTTCGCGATATTCTTCGAATCATTCCACTGCCCGCCTCGCCGCGCTCGCGCCTGCGGCGACTCGGCCGCGGCTCGGCTCGCACGACACGAACCATTTCACCGCTCGCCTCGCCGCGCTCGCGCCTGCGGCGACTCGGCCGCGGCTCGGCTCGCACCACTAGCAGGATGCGGAAAAACTCACAGGCTGCTCAAAAAGGTCCAGATGCAAGGCGGCGCCCGAGGGCCGCACGCGAGACGTACTCTCTGTACGTTGAGCGTGCGGCCGAGGGCGCCAACGCAGCAGATGGGCCTTTTTCAGCAGCCTGCTAGGGGCGGCGTGCCGACCTTCACCTATCGCGCCGCGGACCGGCAGGGCCAGACCATCGACGGAGTCATGGAAGCCGCTGACGTGCGTGCCGTGGCCGAGCGCCTGCAGCGGGACGCCTACTTCCCCGTCAAGATCGCGCCGCAGGACGAGCGCCGCTCGGCGCTCGGGCTCAGTTGGCCGGGCCTCGGCCGGGGGCGCATCACTCGCAGAGAGGTCCTCACCTTCACCCACCAGCTCGGTACCCTGGTGGAGGCGGGGCTCCCGCTGGACCGGGCGCTCGTCATTCTCGAGGACTTGGCGCCGAATCCGCGACTGCGCCTGATCACAGCCGACATTCTCAAGAGCGTCCGAGGCGGCAGCTCCCTCGCCGAGGCCATGGCCAAGCATCAGCCCCGCCCCTTCTCGCGCCTGGCGGTCAACATGGTACGGGCCGGCGAGAAGGGCGGCGTCCTCGAGGCCACGCTCAAGCGGCTCGCCGAGCTGCTCGAGGAGACGCAGGAGTTCAAGGAGGCCGTGGTCTCCGCGTTGATCTACCCGATCCTGCTCACCACGGTGGGCGGCGCGGCAGTGGTCTTTCTGCTGACCTTCGTGATCCCACGCTTCGTGGACATCTTCAAGGACCTGGGACAAACCCTCCCGCTCCCGACTCAGATCCTGCTCGCGGTGAGCGGGGTGGTCCAGACCTACTGGTGGCTGATCGCTCTGGCGCTGCTCGGCCTCGTGCTCGGCGGGCGGATGATGCTCGGGAGCGAGGCCGGCCGCTGGCAGTGGGACCGCCTCGTGCTGCGGCTGCCACTGGTGGGCGAGGTGGTGCTCAAGACCGAGACCGCGCGCTTCGCCCGCGTCCTGGGCACCCTCCTCAAGAGCGGCGTGCCGGTCCTGACGGCGCTCGGAGTGGTCCGCGAGCTCTCGGGCAACCAGGTCCTCAGCCGCGCCATCGACCGCGTCGCCGACGGCGTCCGGCGCGGGGCCGGGATGGCCGGCCCGTTGGGGGAGTCCCAGACCTTCCCGGCCATGGCCATGCACATGGTCCGGGTGGGGGAAGAGACCGGACGGCTGGAGGAGATGCTCCTCAAGCTCGCTACCGATTTCGAATCGGAGGTGCGCCGGCTGGTCAAGCGTCTGATGGGGCTTCTGGAGCCGAGCATCATCCTCATCATGGGGCTGGTGGTGGGCTTCATCGTGGTCGCCCTGCTCATGGCTATCTTCTCGATCACGGAGGTCTCGATATGATGGGCGCCCGCGTGCTCAAGCTATTGCGGGACAACCGCGGGTTCACCCTGATCGAGATGATCGTGGTCGTGATCATCCTGGGTCTGCTGGCGGGCCTGGTCGCCCCGCGGCTCTTCGGGCGCGTCGGCCAGTCCAAGCAGGTTGCCGCCCGGGCGCAGATCGAGCTGCTCGGCGCGGCGCTCGACCAGTACAGTCTGGACGTGGGCTCCTACCCGCCCTCCACCGTCGGGCTCGAAGCTCTGATCCGCAACCCCAATGTGACCGCGTGGAACGGGCCGTATCTGAAGAAAAACGTCATCCCCGCCGATCCGTGGGGGAACACCTACAACTACAAGTGCTGCCCCGGGGACCACGGCGAGTATGATCTCTGGAGCGATGGGGCCGACGGGAGGCCCGGCGGCGAAGGGGAAAACGCCGATATCGCGTCCTGGACCGTCAAGTGAGCCAGGATCCTCAGGCGAAGCGAACGATCTCATGAAGCGTGGATTCACCCTCATCGAGCTGGCGGTCACCCTCTTGGTCCTCGGCATCGCATCGGCCTTCGTCGCGCCCTCGATCGGCCGGACCCTGGATGGCCTCCGGGCGCGGGCGGAAGTGTCGGGGTTCACGGGCTACCTGCGCGCGGCGCGCGAGCAGGCCGTCACGCGCGGCGAGGTCCAGGAGGTACGCCTGGAAGCGGATGGCCTCACCCTCGTCATCGCGACCGAGGGCTCCCGGTCCGTGCGCTCGTCCCGCCACTTCTCCTACCTCTTGCGTATCGAGCCGGATCCGCCGAATGCGCGAACGGTGAGATTTCAGCCCCAGGGCCTGTCGAGCGGAGGCACTTTCCACATTCTAGCGCCCGGGGACCGGCGTTACATGGTGACCGTGGATCCTCTGACGGGCCGTGTGGCGAGCCGCCTCGGCAGCTCATCGTGATCGTCCCGGGCGCATCGGGGAATGGCGGGAGCGTGAGCGAGCGATGATGAGGGCAGTCGGACCGGCGCCGGCCTTGCACCGCAGAGCATACGCCGAAGCTGGCTTCACCCTGCTCGAGGTTCTCATGGCCCTGGCCATCCTCGGTCTCGCCGTGGTGACGCTGCTCCAGCTCTCCTCCCAGAGTCTTCGCCTGGTGAAGACGTCCGGCGACTACCAGGAGGCGGTGCTGCTCGCGGACCGGATCGCGGCGCAGAGCCGGCCGACCGACGAGGCGGTGGACACCGGCGAGGAGGGCCCCTTCCAGTGGGAGCGCCGGATCTCGCTGATGGCGTTGCCGGAGGAGCTTGAGCCCAGGGAGACCATCCCGGGCCGGGAGCCCGCCAAGCTTTTCGCGGTGACGATCGCTGTGCGCTGGGGACAGAACCAGGTGCTCGAGCTATCCACCCTGCGGACGCCGACCACCACACCGGCCGCGGCCGGCGGCCAGCCGACGACCTCCGCCGGCGGCCAGCCGACGACCTCCACCGGCACCCAGCAGTTGCCCATCCCCACCACCGGGCAGCCCCCCGCTCCCGGCAGGCGACAGCCGGGCGGCTCCCGCTCTTTGGGAGGATCCAGCATGGGAGGATCCGGCATGGGAGGGTCCAGCATGGGAGGGTCCAGCAAGCGATGAGCCGGCGCCGTGAGCGGGGATTCACGTTGATCGAGCTGGTGCTGGCGCTCTCCATTCTGGCCGTCATGCTCGCCGTTCTGTTCGGCTCGCTCCGTGTGGGCCTTCGGGCCTGGCAGCGGGGCGAGGAGCGGGCGGAGACTCTGCAGCACGCGCGCAGCATGACCCAGATCCTCGAGCAAGCGCTGGGTGGGGCCTACGCCTTCCAGGGCGTTGTCGACCAGAACAGCCAGCCACAGATCATCTTCAAGGGCGCAGCTGACCGGCTGTCGTTCGTGACGGTCTCCCCGCCGATGCCGTTCCCGGTGCCCATCGCCTTCACCAGCGTCACGCTCTTGATGGAGGCCGGGACCTCGCCCGGCCTCGCCATCCGGGAGAAGGCCCTGCCGAACTTCCAGCCCTTCGAAGAGGTTGCCCCGAGCCTGGTCGACCCGAGCATCACGGCCATCCGCTTCCGCTACCTCCGCGATGAGGGCTCGTGGGAGGAGGCCTGGGACGCCGGGGAGGAACGTGGCTTGCCTCGCGCCGTGGAGGTGACGCTGACCGCGATGATCAACGGGCGCGTTCGGGAGCAGAGCCCGATGACCGTCCCGATCCGGGTGACGACGCCATGAGACCGGTCCAAGCGGCGACCGATCAGCGCGGCTTCGCCCTCCTGGCCGTGACTCTGGTGCTGGCCCTGCTGGGTGTCGCGGTCACAGAGTTCGCGTTCTCCATGCGGCTCGAGGCCGCGATGGTCCGCTCGTACAAGGACGCCGTCCTGGCCCGTCACCTAGCCGAAGCCGGAATCCAGCAGGCTATCCGGGAGGTCCTCAACGATGCCGCGGTCCACGGTCTCGACGAGGACCGGCAGGTTGTGTTCTACCAGAGCCCGCCCGGCGGAGGCGCCACGCCGAAGCGACTCCCGGAGCTGCCCCGCTCCCATGTCCGGCTCGGGCCCGGGGAATTCTCCTACCGGATCACGGACGAGGAGGCGCGCCTCAATCTCAACTTGGGCCTTCCGGGCCGGCTGGACAACCTTCTGAGGGCGCTCGGCGTCGACAAGCAGCAACGCGACACCATCAGCGATTCCATCGAGGACTGGCGGGACACCAACGACACCCGTCGCATCAACGGAGCGGAGAGCGACGACTATCTCCAGCTCCCCCTGCCGTACCGCGCGCGGAACTCGAATCCCCAGGACGTGGCCGAGCTGCTCCAGGTCAAGGGCGTCACGCCGGAGCTGTACTACGGCAGCGGAGATCAGCCGGGCCTGGTCGACCTCGTGAGCGTTCGCGGACGGGGCACCGTCAACCTCAACACCGCGCCCAAGCTCATCCTCCAAGCCGCCGGCCTCTCGGAGGCCGAGATCGACGATGTCCTCCAGTCGCGCGCCTCGAACCCCTACGCGACTGTACCGGCGCGCTACTCGGGCCGCCGGTTGAGCGTGGGAAGCACCACGTTCCGCATCGAGGCCGAGGGTCTGATCGCCGGCGAGCCCCGAGCGCGGGTGCTCGCCATCGTTCAGCGGACCATCGGCCCCCAGACGGGCTCGGCGCCGACCCTCACCGTATACTCCTGGCGTCCGCTCCCCCCGAAGGCCCTCGCCAAGCAAGGAGCGGGCAACCAGTGATGGGACCACGCGCCGGGCTCTACCTCCGGGACGATCGGCTCACGGTCGTGGTGACGTCCGCGCGGCGCGGCTCCGTTGACTGCTTCGCCCTCGAGCCGGGCGAGCTTCCCGCGGCCCGACTCAAGAGCGAGCTGGAAACCCGGCAGATCAAGCTCCGCGGGATGCGCATCGGTCTCGCGCGCCCGCTGCTCACCGTCAAGACCCTGGAGCTGCCGCCGGCGCGCGGCGCCCAGCTCACGGAGATGGTCGCCTTCGAGCTGGAGCGCCACGTGCCGTTCCCGCCCGAGGACATGCGCTTCGACTTCGTTCCGCTGCCGGGCGCCGCGAAGGGTCCACTGCGCGTGCTGGTCGTGGCTTGCGAGCGTCGCACGGTCGATGGAGCGTTGAGGCTCCTCGAGGAACCCCGCCTCAAGCCGTGGGCCTTGACGGCGGCGTGCCACGACCTGCCGGCCCTCCTGAGCCGCCGGCAGAGGACGCGCTTCATGGTGTGGGCCCACCGGGCGGGCGGGGCTACGGATCTCATCTGTCTGAATCATGGGCGGCTCGAGCTCAGCCGGACCGTCCCGGTCAAGGACGGCGACGAGCTCGCCAAGGAGGTGGCTGCCACCCTCCACCTCCTCGGCTGGCGAGCCTGCGACGCGATCTGGATCTCCGGCGACGAGGCTCCCGACTTCCTGGCAGCGCCGGCGCTGGCCGAGCTGGACGCGCCGGTCACCGAACCGCCTTTGAAGCCGGTCGCACGGGCGCTCATCGAGCGCCTTCCAGAGGAAGATCTGGGGGCCGCCATGCTGGCCGTCGCCGTCGCGCTCGGCTCCCGGCGCCCCGTGCTGAACCTCCTGCCCAAAGATCTGCGCCCGCGCACGTTCTCCCCGGAGCAGCTCGTCGTCGCCGGCACCGCCACCCTCACCGGGCTCCTCGGCCTGGCCCTCCTCGTCGGCCAGGGCTATCAGCAGCACCGCTACGCGGAACGGCTCTCAGGAGCCATCCGCGCGCTGGACCCCGAGGTCAAGAGCGTGGAGACCTTGTCCAAGGAGCTGGCTCAGAAGAAGCGCCTGCTCGCGACCATCCAGACGGTCGAGCGGAGCGACGTCCGCGCGCTCCCCATCTTGAAGGAACTGACGGAGCGTATCCCTCAGGAAGCCTGGCTGCGCACCCTCAACATGGACAAGCAGGGGATCGAGATCACCGGGCAGGCCAGCGCCGCGAACCAGTTGATCCCGTTGCTGGAGAACTCGCCCTCCTTCGCGGGCGTGGAGTTCACCGCGCCGGTGACCAAGGCCGGGGACAAGGAGCAATTCCGGATCAAGGCGGCCTGGAAGAGCGTCCCGAAGCCACCCGAGCCCGGCGCCAAGCCTCAGACGCCGGCGCCGCCCAGCCCGCGCGGTGGCGGGTCCAGGACGCCGCAGCCGGCGACGCCGACGCGCTAGCACCCATGACCCCGAGCAAGCGCGAGCGGTCCCTCATCGGTGTCGCCGTCGTGATCGGCGTGGGCCTCCTGGGCTACGTGTACGTGTTCGAACCGCTCCAGGAATGGAAGCGAACCGGCGCCGACCTGATCCCGACCCGCGAGGCGTCCCTCGAGCGCCGCCGGCTCCTCGTGGCTCAGCAGCCCACACTCGCGGCGGAAATCGAGCAAGTGAACAAGCGAGTCGAAGCCCTGGCGCCGCGCTGGCTCAAGGGCCCGACGCCCCCTCTGGCCGCGTCGGAGTTGCAGACCATGGTCAAGGGGCTGGCCGAGCAGGCGGGCGCCGAGGTACGAAGCGAGCGGATCCTGCCGCTGGTGGACCGCGGGGGGCTCCAGGAGGTCCCGATCGAGATCACCGTAGCCTCAGGGCTCCGGGAGGCGGTCCGGCTCCTCTACGATCTCGAACACACGACCAAAATCTTGACCGTACAGGACGTGAAGGTTAGAGTAATTGCCGTCGGTCAGGCGCGCGATTTGCTCACGACCTTCAACGTGTCTGGGTATTTGCTCCCCGGCGCCGCGACCCCCACGGCCGGGGAGCCTTCCTCGGGGTCGCCCAGGGGATAACCCCCGTTGTCGAAGCGACTCTTGCTGGTGAATGTGGTTCTGGCGGGCTTGGCTGCGTTCTTGGTGGTCTTGCTGGTCAGGGACTTGACCCACTCGCGCCCGCTGCCGCCGCCCCCGGCCCCGCGGGGACGAGCCTTCGGGCCGGCGCCGGCCGAACAACCGGCGGAGTCCGCCGGCGCAGGAGAAAAGCTCGCGGGTTACAACGTGATCGTGGCCAAGCATCTCTTCAATCCCGCACGAACCGAGGCCGGCGCGGCCGCAACCGCCGTCGCCGCCGCGCCTCCGCCTCCTAAACCGATGCTCCTGGGCGTCGTCGTGGACGGACCGCAGAGCCGGGCCTACCTCGAGGACGCGAGCACCAAACGCGTGTTCGCTTACCAGATCGGTGACACGGTCGGGGGAGGCCGGCTCGAGCAGATCACCGACGACAAGGTTGTCATCGTCCGTCCCGACGGACCGGTGGAGGTCTTCCTCCGCGATCCAGCGAAGCCCAAGCCCCCTCCGTCTGCGCCCGGGAGTGCGGCCGCGCCACCTGCGAGTCCAGGACCGCGCGTCGAGGGTGCTCCTGCGCCCGGTCAACCTCCCGTCGTCGGTCAACCTCCCGTCGTCGGTCAACCTCCCGTCGTCGGTCAACCTCCCGCTGCCGGGCAACCTCCCGCTGCCGGGCAACCTCCCGTTCCGGTGCAACCTCGCGGGCCGTCACGGACAATCCGCCGGTAGCCGTGACCTGGCCCCCGGGCTTCCGGAAGCTGACGGCGCTGGCACAGGTGCTCCTGATGCTGTCGCTGGCCGCCTGCGGCGCGACGATTGCCAAGAAACCGCCTGAGCCCGGTGACTTCAAGGTCACCGTCGCGCCCGCCGCGGAGCCGCTGGCGGCTCCGAGCACGCCCGCAGCGGAGGCCGCCAAGGCCGAGAGCGCGCCAGCACCCGCCGCGCCGACGAGCCCGGTCCCACCTCCGGCGCAGGCTTCGCCGGCTCCGGCGTCCCCCTCAAGCTCGACAGCGCCGACCGAGGTCGCTCCGTCAGTGAGTTCGCCGTCGAGTTCTCCCGAGGAGCGCGGCCCCGCGGTCCGCCCCCGCCAGGCGCAGGCCACGCCACGGCCCCCCGCAGCCCAGGCGCCCGGGCGGCTCGTGGTGTTCAACTTCGACAACGCCGACATCGAGATTGTGCTGCAGGCCACGAGTGAGCTTCTGGTGTTCAACTACGTGCTGGCCCCGGAGGTGCGCGGCAAGAAGGTGACGGTCCAGACGACCGGCCGGATTCCCGTGGACGATATCTTCCCGGTCCTGCTCACGATCCTCGACGTCAACGGTCTCGCGGCCGTCAAGTCGGGCAACGTCTACCGGATCATCGCCAAGCAAGGCGCACCTCAGACCCCGACCCGCACCGTCGTGGGCGCGCAGGTCGACCCCGGTCTCCCGGGGGACGAGGTGCTGACCGCGATCGTGCCCCTCAAGTACGTCAGCGCGCTGGACGCGGTGGGCCTGCTGCGGCCCTTCGTGCCACAACAAGGTGCCCTCACGGCCCACCGCGACACCAATCTCCTGGTGATCACCGACGTGGCGGCCAATGTCCGGCGGCTCCTCGACATCGTGAACCTGATCGACGTGGACGTGACGACCAGCGAGCTGCAGATCATCCAGCTCAAGCACGCCGACGCCCAGGAGGTGGCCCAGATCCTGACCCAGCTCTTCGCGAGCGGCCGCGTCCGCGCGTCCGGGGCCCAACTCCCTGCGGGCATCACCCCGCCCGCCGCGCCCACGCCCGCTCCGGGCGCCGCGCCCCGTGCGGCGACGCCCAGCCCGGGGGCGGAGACGAGCGGCGCGGAGCGCACCCTCCTCATCGTCCCGGAGCGGCGCTCCAACTCGCTGATCATCTACGCGCGCAAGCAGGAGATGGAGACGATCAGCCGGCTCATCGAGAAGCTCGACGCCGACATCTACGGCGGGCAACGGGTCTTCTTCTACTTCTGCGAGAACACGAAGGCCAAGGACCTGGCGGCCACGCTCGATGCCATCTTCGGCCGGGGCACGGGAGCGCCCTCACAGCCGTCGCAGCCGTCGCAGCCATCCCAGCTGTCGAGGTCGACGACCCCCGGCCTCCCCTCGCAGGCTCAAATCCAGCCGACTCCCCGGGCGACAACGACGACGGGGGGGGCGGGAGGCGGGGAAAGGATATTTGGCGAGGGCGCGCCGGGCGGCGCCGAGACTCACTTCATCCCGGATGAGGTGACGAACTCGATCATCGTCACCTCCTACCCGCGGATCTGGGGCGAGATCCAGGAGATCATCAAGAAGCTGGACCGCATGCCCCGTCAGGTGCTGATCGAGGTGCTCGCCGCCGAGATCACCCTCGACGACACCACGAGCCTCGGGATCGAGTGGGCGATCCGGCACGGTCGCTTCGACGCCAGCTTCAGCAGCGCTGGCACGATCAGCAGCCGCCCGCCACCGGGCCTGCTCGACCCTAAACTCGGACTGCTGGGCGCCACCGGCTTCGCGCCGGGGCTCAATTTCTTCACCTTCGCCGCCAACGAGTTCCTGACGGCCATCAACGTGCTGGCGACCCAGGGCAAGGTCAACATCCTGTCCAACCCGTCCATCATGACCGCCGAGAACAAGAAAGCGGTGATCAACGTCTCCCAGTCCGTGCCGATCCTGACCTCTCAGCAGACGCCGATCGGCGGAGCGGTCAGCAACACCACCACTACGACCGCGATCGTCGGCACGCAGACCGTGGAGTACAAGGACGTGGGCATCGTCCTCACCGTGACTCCGCGCATCGGAGAGGAGGGCACGGTGGCGCTCGACGTCAAGCAGGAGGTCAACGATATCTTGTCACCCACGTTCGGACAGACCGGCTCCCCCGCCTTCTCGAAGCGCGAGGCCGAGACCTCGGTGGTCCTGCTGAACAACCAGACGCTCGCGCTGGGCGGCCTCATCCAAACCAAGCTCACGCTGAACAAGACCGGCATCCCCTTCCTGTACAAGATCCCCGTGCTCGGGTACCTCTTCGGGAACACGTCAGAGAGCACCAACAAGACCGAGTTGCTGCTGCTGATCACTCCCCGCGTCGTGGGGACCGCCCTGGATGCGGCGCGGATCACCGATCAGATGCGGCGCATCACCCCGGAGATCAAGGACTCCATCAAGGAGAAGCGGTTCCCCTACCCGTCCTTCGAGTACATGAAGCCGTAGGGTCCCGCGCCCGCGGTCGCCTCAGCGCCCGACTGGCGATCCGCTCTTCCGGCTTTGCGGGCGCCGTCTCCTTCGTCCGGCTTGCTCCAGGTCGTACGAGCGTCGAGAGCCATCCACGCGCCCGTAGTCATCCTGGCGCCGGATGATGTCATCCTCACTCAGGTACCGGCCGTGCTGGACCTCGATGATGACCACGGGCACTTTCCCCGGATTCTCGATCCGATGCCATGCGCCCCTGGGGATGCTCATGGTCCCGCGCGCCTTGAGCCGCCGCGCGCGACCCGCAACAATGACGCGCGGCGCGCCGGCGATCACGACCCAGTGCTCGGCACGGAAGCGATGACGCTGCAGGCTCAGCCGACGGCCGGGCTCCACCACGAGGCGCTTGACCTTGAAGCCGGCGCCCTCCTCGAGGGTCTGGAAGCCACCCCAAGGACGCGTCTCGAAGGCAGCGCGGTCTTGTCCGGTCGCGGCCCGGCGAGGGGGCTTGGACCGTGTCGTCATGGCGCGATGTGGATGAGGCGGGCGAAGTCGGCCTCGACGGCCTTCTCCACCTCCTCCATCACCTCGGGCGGGACATCCTCGTCCAGCAGCAGGACCACGATCGCGCGCCCGCGCTTCGTGCGCCGGCCGACGTGCATGGAAGCGATGTTCACGTTGTGCCGGCCGAGGATGGAGCCGATCTTCCCGACCATGCCGGGCCGGTCCTCGTAGGACAGCACCAGGATGTGCCCTTCCGGGATGAACTCGATGTGCAGGTCCCTGAGCCGGACGATGCGCGGCACCCCGTCGAACACGGTCCCCGCGATGATCTTCCGCCCTGCCCCGGCCTGGGTCGTCACCGTGACGAGATTGGTGTAGCCGGAGGCGGCTTCCTCGTCGGTCTCCACGACCACCTGGAGCCCGCGCTCGCGCGCCACGAGGTGGGCGTTGACCAGGTTGACGGCCTGAGCGGTGACACGCTCGAGGAGCCCCTTCAGTATCGCGCGCCCGATCAGCTCGGGGTCGCGGCGCGCTACCTGCCCGGCCACCACGATCTCCACGCGCTCCACGTTGTCCTTCTCGAGCTGCACGCAGAAACGCCCGAGGAGCTCCGCCAGGGCCATGAACGGGCGCTGCTCGGCCATGCTCTCGCGGTCGCCCACCGGGATATTGACCGCATGCTCCACCAGCTCGCCGTCACGAAACGCCACGACCTGGCGCGCCACGTCCACCGCCACGTTGACCTGCGCCTCCTGGGTATTGGCTCCCAGGTGCGGGGTGACGACGACGCGCGGATGGCTCGCCAGCCGCTTGACCAGATCCGAGACCGGCGGCTCCTCGCTCCACACATCGAGGGCGGCCCCCGCCACATGCCCCGACGCGAGCGCCGACAGCAGGTCGCCCTCGTGGATGATGCCGCCGCGGGCGCAGTTGACGATGCGCACTCCCGGCTTCATGGCGGCGATCTCACGGGCGGCGATCATGTTCTCGGTCTCGTCGTTGAGCGGCACGTGCACCGTGATGACGTCGGACTGGGCGAGCAGGGTCTGGAGGTCGGTGAGCCGCACCCCCAGATCGCGCGCGCGGCCCTCGGGAATGTAGGGGTCGTACACGACGACGTCCATCTCGAAGGCGCGAAGCCGCGTCGCCACGCGCGAGCCCACCTTGCCGAGCCCGAGGACGCCCGCCGTCTTGCGGAAGAGCTCGGCGCCGTAGATCCCACGGTCCCACGCGCCCCGCTTGAGGGAATCGTTGGCGAACGGGATCTTCCTCACCAGAGCGAGGAGCATGCCGACCGTGTGCTCCGCCGCCGAGACGACATTCCCGTACGGGGCGTTGACCACCACGACGCCCTGGCGCGAGCAGGCGTCGACGTCGATGTTGTCCACGCCGACGCCCGCCCGCGCCAGGATGCGGAGCTTGCGGGCGCGCGCCAGGAACTCGGCGGTCACCGCGGTCGAGGAGCGGGTGATGATTGCCTCGTAGTCGGCGATCCGGTCATAGAGGCTGTCCTTGGCGAGCTTGCTCGAGGCCTGGTCCACGCGAAACCCGCGCTCCTGCAGATAGGCGATCCCCTCGGTCGAGATTGTATCGATGACCAGCACTCGCATGGAGCCATGCTAGCACATGCCGGGAGAGGCCTCGGGAAGGGGGCGTCGTCCCCCTCCGAGGGTCCTACCGATGCTTGCGGAGGAAGCGCAGGAAGTCGCGCCCTTCCCGGAGCCGCCGCCCCAGCGCCTGCCTGTCGCCCAGTGTCTCGGCCGCCAGCGAGACCATCTTCAGCGGCCGGAAATAGAACCTACGATAGAAGAGATCCACCGACTGGAAGATCTCCGTCCGGGACAGGTGTGGGTAGCCGAGGGCGCTCCGCTGGAGGCCCGCGGCATCCACCAGCGTCTCGTCCTCCAGCCAGTCGTTGCGGCGCGCCTCCTCGTAGAGGGCGGTGCCGGGATAGGGCGCGGCCAGCGAGACCTGGATGGTGTGCGGGTCGATGTCGCGGGCGAAGCGGATCGTCTCCTCGATGGTGTCCCGCGTCTCACCGGGCAGCCCCAGGATGAAGGTCCCGTGGATGGTGATGCCGAGCGCCTTGGCGTCCCGGGTGAACCGGCGCGCCACGTCCAGGCGCACGCCCTTCCTGACGTTGTTGAGGATCTGCTGGTTGCCCGACTCGTAGCCCACCAGGAGCAGCCGCAGCCCATTGTCCTTGAGCACCTTGAGGGTCGCGTAGGGCACGTTGGCCTTGGCGTTGACGGACCAGGTAACGCCGAGCCGGCCGAGCCGCCCGGCAATGGCCTCGGCGCGGGGCAGATCGTCGGTGAACGTGTCGTCGTCGAAGAAGAACTCCTTCACCTGCGGGAACAGCCGCGCGGCCAGGGTCATCTCCTCGGCCACGTGCTCCGGGCTCCGTGTCCGGTAGCGATGCCCTCCCACGGTCTGGGGCCAGAGGCAGAAGGTACACTTGGACCGGCACCCGCGCCCGGTGTAGAGCGACACGTAGGGGTGACGCAGGTAGCCGATCGCGTAGTTCTCCACAGTGAGGTCGCGCTTGTACACCGGAGTGACGAAGGGCAGTGCGTCCATGTCCTCCAGCACGGGCCGGTCGGGCGTGTGCTCCACGCGCCCGTTCTCGCGGTAGGTCAAGCCGGGAATGCGCCGGAACGCATGCCCCTCGGCCACCTCCCTGATGGTGAAGTCGAACTCGCTGCGCGCGACGAAGCTGAGCGCCGGCGCCGCCCTGAGCGCGGCTTCCGGAGCAACGGCCACGGCGGCCCCCACCATGCCGATGATGAGCGACGGGTTCTCCGCCTTGAGCGACTCGACCACCCTGACGTCGGAGCGGAAGGAGGGCGTGCTCGTGTGCATCACGCAGAGCTCGTACCGGCGGGCGAGCGGCTTGACCTCGTCGAGCGAAAGGCCGTCCGGCGGCGCATCGACGAGCCTGGACCCCGGCACCAGCGCGGCCGGCTGAGCGAGCCAGGTCGGATACCAGAACGAGCGGATCTCCCGCCGGGCCTGGTAGCGCGAGCCTGCCCCGCCATCGAAGCCGTCGTAGGACGGCGGGTGGAGAAAGAGTGTGCGGAGATAGTCGGCCGTCATCGGTCAGCAGCCCCGTGGCTCCGTCACCGTGTCACGGTAACGTAAGGTCGAGCGGCCCGCAAGCAGTGTGTGGCCCCCGCATTGTCGTACAGCCAGCGGCCATTCTGGTTGAGGAGCAGTCGCGCGCTCTCCGGAGGCAGCGAGGCGACGACGCTGCTCGAAGGAGACCGGGGCGTGAGGAGCAGCAGGCGCCGGCGCCCGGAGAGCCACTCACGCCTGAAGCGCTCCGCGTCCCAGAAGGTGCCGCTGGCGTCGGAGAAGGTCGCGCCGATGCCGAGCACGCTGCGGCGGCCGTCGAGGAGCGCGGGGCGGCGCCCGGAGTAGAACTCGAGCGCTCCGGAGTTCTCGATCGGGCCCTCGTGCACCAGGAGATCCCCGGGACCCATCTCCTGGCTGACCTTGGCGGCCATGACCGCTACCGCCCGCCGAGAGGCCACCAGGGCCACGCCGGCCTGCACCGACGGCATGAGGGTCAGCACGCCCGCCAGGAGCACGGGGAGCCCCAGTCCTCCTCTCCCGTGGACGAGCGCGGGAACGAGCGCCACGCTCGTCAGGCCCAAGATGAGACCGGTGCGTGCGACCAGTGGCTGAAGGGCGAGCCATGACGGAAAGCTTCCCGCCTCGCCCAGGACCGCCTCCTTCCGCGCGTAGACATCGGTGGCCGAGAACACGAAATCCGTGAACCGCTTGCCATCGCTCCCGGCCGCCACGGCACAGCCCACCGCCAAGAGCGCAAGGAGGAGCGCGTGAGCCGCGATCAATCCGCGAGCGTGGGCGCCGCGCTCCTGCCAGCCACGCGTGGCGAGCAGTGCGATCGCCGGATACGCGGGGAGCGCGTAATGCGGCAGCTTGAACGGCGCCGCGGCGAGGACGATGAAGACGCCGGCGACCCAGATCGCCAGCGCCACCCATGGCGTTTCCGACGGATCCCGCCAGGCGCGCCGGCGCACCAGGGAGGCCATGGCCAGCACGGCCGGGATGATCCACGGGAAGGCGCCGAGTCCCGAAACCGCGAGGAATTCGAGAGCCGACAGCGGGACGTCCTCGTCGGGGAAGCGCCGGAGCCGAAGCGCGTTGAGCAGGTGATTGTCCACCACGGTGTACCAGAGGAAGCCGGCATTCCGGGCGGCGGCCACGACATACCATCCGAAGCCGACGGCGAGGAGGAGGCCCACTGCCCCCCAGGGCAGCCAGGCCGAGAGCGGCCTCAGGCGCCCGACCAGAGCGAGGGCGAGCGCCACCGCGGCCAGCGGGCCGACCAGGCCGAGCGGGTCTTTGACGATGGCTGCTACGCCGAGCGCGGCGCCGGCGACGAGCGGCCACGGCGAGGACGCCACCTTCGCCGACGCCGCCGCGTCGCGAAGTCCCAGCAAGAGTCCCGTGAAGCCCCACTGGATGGCGCCCGCGAAGAGGGTCTCGGGCCGCAGATAACGGCCGAACGCCAGGAACAGCGCCGAAGAGAGAAGGGCGCCCGCAGCGATCAACCCCCCGCGAAGGCCGAGGAGGCGCGCCCCGAGCACCGCGGTCGCGGCCACGGTCAGAAGGGTGCCCAGGAGCGGGGCCAGGCGGGCGGCCCACTCCGTGGGCCCGAAGAGCCGGAACGAGGCGGCGGTGAGCCAGTACAGGAGCGGGGGCTTGTCGAAATACCGGACGCCGTTCAGCCGAAGCGTGACCCACCCGCCGGCAGCCGAGACCTCGCGGGCGATCTCGGCGTGCTGGCCCTCCCCGGGGTCGTCGAGCGGCGCCGCGCCGAGCCCCGGCAGAAGGAGCAGCACCGCGACGAGCACGGCGGCGCCCCCCGCCAGCCAGCTATGCCCGGACGTCACGCATCTGGGTCAGACTCTGATCTCTTAACACACGCGAAGGACCGACTCGCCGCGGACGTGGCGCGCGCGAGCTGCATGTCGAGAAGTCAGAGCCTGACCCCGCAGGCTGCTGGTCATAAGCTCGCGCCGATCGCGGCCAGGATCTCCTGCTCCAGGCGATGGTCGGTCGTCGACAGATCCTGGTCTTTGTCCATCCACAGGATCCGTTCCTCCCTCCACACGCGACGCTCGATCGTGACGGCGGTCTTGGCGCCCTCCAGCTTCTTCAACACCACCCGCAGGCGGTGCTTGGTACCCTTGGCATAGACGCCGAAATCGTCGCCCTCGATGCGGCGTGAGTCCGTGCGGATCCAGCCCACCTCGTGGTCCTCCTTGTCGATGTCCCAGCCCAGCCCCTTGAGCGTCGAGCGCGCCACCGTCCAGACCCGGTCCACCGGCGCGTTGAAGACGCGCGTCCGATCGTCGAGCTGGGCCGGCGCCGAGGCCGCTATGAGCAGCACGGCGCATGCCGCGTACACAGTTACTCGTGTCTTCATCTCGGTCTCCTCATGCAGGCTCGAGGCGCCCGTCGTGGAGCCGCAGCACCCGGTCGGCTTCCGCGGCGGCCTCGGCCCGGTGTGTGACCAGAATGACCGACGTCCCCCGCTCCCGCGTGAGGGCGTGCAGCTCCGCCAGGATGACCCGGGCGTGCTCGTCGTCCACGCTTCCGGTGGGCTCGTCGGCGAGCACCAGCGGCGGCGCATTGAGGACCGCCCGGCAGTAGGCCACCCGCTGCTGCTCGCCGCCGGAGAGCTGAGCCGGATAGTGCCCGCTTCGGTGGACGACGCCGAGGCGCTCCATGAGCGCCACCGCCTCGACGAGCGCGGAGCGCCGGTCGCGCCCGATATAGCGGGTCGCCAGAAGGACGTTCTCGAGCGCGGTCATCCCGGAGATCAGCAGGAACGACTGGAAGACGTAGCCGATGCGGGCCCCGCGCACGTGGGCCTGGGCGGGGCGGGAAAGATGGCTCACGCGCAGGTCGTCGAACCAGATCTCGCCCGTGTCGGCCGGCTCGAGCAGGCCCAGGAGGTTGAGGAACGTGGACTTGCCAGACCCGGAGGCGCCCACGACCGCCACGAACTCTCCCGGCTTGGCTTCGAGATCCACGCCCGCCAGGACTCGGATCGGCCGACCGCCCGCGCCCCGATACGACTTCTCGACCCCGATGGCGCGCACCAGCATGGTCAGGTACCGCGGCGGATGGCTTCGGCCGGCGAGAGGCGCACGATGCGGAGGGTCGCGTACGCCGCGGCCAGCCCGCCCAGGATGAGCGCGAAGGCGAGGGCGAAGACGAGCAGCCGTGGCGAGAACAGGAAGAGCTGCTGACCCTGGCGGATCACCCGCGCGTCCACGACGAAGCCGATGCCGAGCGCCAGTCCGACCCCGGCCGCGCCTCCCGAAAGGCTCACGCCGAGCGCCTCACCCAGCACCTCCCGGAGGAGCTGGAGGTCGGTCGCGCCGAGGGCGCGCTTGATCCCGAAGTCGCGGATCCGCTCGAACACCGCCGCCGTGACGGTATTGGAGAGCGACAGGCCGCCGATCACCAGTCCGAGCGCTCCGATGCCGAAGAGCAGGGCGGAGAAGAACGCGGTGGATTCGCGGAGGAGGCGGCTCAGCTCGCCGGGAATCGTGACGTTGACGCCGCCCACCGAGCCCTGGATGCGGCGGGCGAGGGCATCGGGATCTTCCCCGGGCACCCATCCCACGGCGGCGCCCGAGTTCAGATCGGCCCGGCCGAGGCCACCCGCGCCGAACACCTGTACCAGCAGGGGGTCGCGCCGCAGCCAGAGGTCCCGCGCGTCGTCGATGGCGACGAAGGCGAAGCGATCGGGCGCGGTCAACGTCTTGTCCAGCACGCCGATCACCTTGAACTCCATACCGCCGAGCGGCAGCACGGAGCCGGCACGGAGCCGCCGCGATGCCGCGAAGTCGGACCCCACCACGACCACGCCCCGGTCAACCCGATCGAGGAAGCGCCCGGCCCGGACTGGCAGCTCGTGATAATTCCGGTTCGGCATGGGAATGCTCGGGTCGAGCCCCAGCACCAGCTCCTGGGTCAAGGTGAGGAACTGCGAGGTCGAGGTCTTGAGCGGCAGCATGATCTGCGGCTGGACCGAAGCGACACCCGGGACCCGGGCGATCTCGGCGATCTTGGCGGCGCGGAGCAGCCCGCCCGCGGTGAACCCCGCGCCCATCCCCATGCCCTCGCCCGCCACCGAGATCTGGCCCAGCACGAAGCGATCGCCGCCCTCGATGAACCGGCTGATGCGCTCGGCCATGGCGCCGAGCGCCACGAGCCCGGCGACGCCCACGGCGATGCCGAGCACGGTGAAGAGATAACCGCGCGGCAGCAGCGCGCGCAGGTTCATCGCGAGCCGCTCTCGACGGAATAGGCGCGCGTCACCATTCCAGGCGCGATTCGACCGGGCGGCCGTGGCGCCGGCGCACCCACCGGTTCAAGCGAACGACCGCGAAGAACACCTCCAGCGAGAGCCGCATCCGGAGCGGAACGCGCACGAACGCGCCGCCGGCCAGCACGCCGGTGACGGTGTCGAGCATGCCCGCCACGTTCCGCGGCCGGAGGAAGACATCGAGGAAGGCCGGCTCGTAGTAGTTTCTGATGAAGCGGATGAAGGGGCTCGTGCCCTTGCGGAAGCGCCGCTCGTAGCGCGCGAAGCGGGCGGCCGCGAAGCGGTTCTCGCCGAAGGCGCGCAGGATGTCGGGGGCGGCCAGCTCCGCCGACTGCATGGCCACATAGACCCCCGAGGAGAAGATCGGGTCCACGAAGGCCACGGCGTCGCCCACGCAGAGAAAGCGATCCCCCACCACCGGCTCCACCTGGTAGGAGAAGTTGGCGGCCGTATGCACCTCCGTGATCCGCTGGGCGCTCTCGAGCCCTTCTCTCACCCGCTGACACCGCCGGATCATGACGTCGAAGAGCTCCCCGAGCGAGCCCTCGCGCCCGCGCACCGTGCGCGCGTGAAGCACGCAGCCCACGCTGGTCACGTCTCCCGTGAACGGGATCCACCAGAACCAGCCGTCCTCGAAGATGAAGATCCGGATATTGCCCTCGTCGCGCCCCGGCCAGCGTCGCGCGCCGCGAAAGTGGGCGAAGATGGCCACCTTTCCGAGCCCCGGCACGGGCCGGCGTCGGCCGAGGCGGGATGCGAGGAAGGCGTCACGCCCACTCGCATCCACCAGGAAGCGCGCCCGGATCTCTCGCGTGGCGCCGCCCTCGCTGACGCGCGCGTCGACCCCGTCGGGATCGAATCCGACCTCCTCCACCGAGGCCGGCTGTAGGAGCGTGACGCCCGCCTGCCGTCGGGCGTGGTCGAGCAGGATCTGGTCAAACTCGGCGCGCGGGACCTCGAAGCTGTAGTGGGGCCACGGCCGGCCTTCGCGGAAGTAAAACGTGTACTCGAGCCCCGACTCCTGGTCGTGGAAGGACGCGCCGTACTTGGTGATGAAGCCATGCTGCCGGACGCGGTCGAGAACGCCCAGGCGCTCGAGCACCGGCACGTTGGCCGGAAGCAGCGACTCGCCCACATGGAAGCGCGGGAAAACCTCGCGCTCCACGAGGGCCACCGAGAGGTCCCCGCGCGCGAGGAGCGTCGCCGCGGTGGCGCCGCCGGGCCCCCCGCCGACCACGAGCACGTCGTAGTCAGCGAGCCGGGGATGCGCGGCGGGTCGCGGGCGCGACCTACTTCCCTCGGGGAGGAGGCGGGCGAGACCTTCCTGCGAATAGACCCGCCGGGCGAACGCCGCCAGCCAGTCGAGTCCGCGCCGCGAGAGCAGCGGGTGAATCAGGGCGAGCGCCAGCAGCACCGGGGTGGCGGCCGTTGCGGTCCCGGCCATTCTCAGGCAGCGCGCCCGCGGGTCCCGCCACCACCCACGCCAGGTCTCCACAACGCGGTCGACCGTGAAGACGCCCGTGGCCAGGGCCCAGGCGGCCGGGTTGTCGCGGTGGGGCGCCGCGAACGCCGCCTGAGCGCGATGGCGCGGGCGGCGCCGCTCGGCGGTAAAGGGGCGGAGGAGCGCTGCCGCGACGGCCGAGATCTCCCACCCCCAGCGGCGCAGGATGAAGCGCGCCAGATAGGCGCCCACCGCGATGCCGTCGCGCGCCGGCCGGAAGCGGCTATGCCGGCCCCGCGCATCGGCGGCGGTGATCGGCACCTCCACGAGTTGCCAGCCCGCCGCCGCCGCGCGGATCAGCATCTCCGTCTCCAGCACGAAGCCGCCGTGGCGCGGCGTCACCGCCTGGAGCAGTCCGACCGGATAGACCCGGAAGCCTGACTGCGTGTCGGCCACGAAGGTGCCCGTGACCCAATTGATGAAGAAGCCCGCGACGCGAAGTGCGGCGAGCCGGCCGGGCGGGATGACGCGCGCGCCGTCCCCGCCGAGCCGACCGCCGATGACGAGGGCACCGGGCGCGTCGGCCGCCGCCCGGAGCAGGTTCGGGATATCGCCGGGATCGTGCTGGCCGTCTCCGTCGAGGGTGACCACGCGGTCCACGCCTCGCTCGAGCGCTTCCTCGAAACCCTGCCGGAGCGCTTCGCCTTTGCCGCTCCGGCGATGGAGCCGGAGGACATCGGCACCGGCCGCCCCCGCCACGGCCCCGCTGCCGTCAGAGGAGCCGTCATCGACGACGAGCACGGTCCCATGACGGCGCGCCCGGCTCACGATCGCCTCGAGGGTCGGGGCCTCGTCGAAGACGGGAATGACGATCAGATGATCGCTCATGATCCGCGTCTCGAACCAGGAGGGGCCACGACGAGGGCGGTGCGGCACCCGCCGCGGGCGATGCCGTGCACGAGCACCGGTCCCATCCCGCGCGAGGCGTCGAGGGCCGCCGCGCCCGCGCGGAGGGCGCCGAGCCCGGCGTGTTGGCCGAACAGCGGGGCCAGCGACACGGGCGGGAGGAGGCCTCGCCCGATTCTCCCGTCGAGCTCGCGCGCGAGGAGCGCGCGCTCCCAGTCGTCGACCCCGGGATCGCCGTTGCCCGAGCCGTAGCAGCGCCTGAAGCCCGGCCACGTCTCGCCGTGGGACCGGAGAAGACGGCACACCGGCGAGCCGTGGTCGGGGCGTGCCGGCCGCGCCCTGTGCGGGGCCGCGGGCACATTACCGCAGGCCGCGTCCACCACCTCGGCGAGGATGGTCGCGCCGCGGGCGCGAGCGCACGCGAGATCCTCGAGGACGAGGAAGGTGGCGCCCTCGCCGAGGACCGGGCCATTGTGAGCGGGATCGTAGGGAAAGCACCCCTCGGCTCCACCGCCGCGCATCGGCGAGAGGACCCCCATCTCAGCCAACCGACGGTAGACGACCTCGCAGATCTCGTCCACGCCGCCGGCTACCACCGCCTCCGCCCGCCCTGCTACGATGAGCGCCACCGCGCGCGTAATCGCCAGGTCGCCCGCCACCGTCGGCTGGTTGAGCGTGACGGTAGGAGCTTTGGCCCCGATCCCGATCGCCGCCACCGACGCCATGGTATTCATGACAGTGTTGGGGAAGATCAAGGGCGAGAGCCCCGTGGGGCCGCGACGCAGAAAGCCGGCAGCGAACTCCTCGCTGGAGCGGAAATCACCGTACTCGGTGCCCACCACGATGCCGAGCCCCGCCCCGCCGCCCACGCCCGAGTCTCGCACCGCCAGCTCGCAGGCCGCCACGGTGAGCCGACAGATGCGCGAGAGCCGGCGGGCTCGCTCACGGCCGATGAGCGTGGTGAGCGTGCCGTCCTCGACCTGGGCGGCCAGACGGCTCCGGGCGCCCTCGACGGGGAAGCTCACCGGCGCGATCGCGGACCGCTCGAGGGCGAGGGCTCCCGCCACGGCCTCGGTGCCCCCCGAGGTGGCGGCATTGACGGTGCCCATCCCGGTGATCACCACCCGTCGCCGCTCGCTCACCGCTCAGCACTCTCCACGGCTGAAGATGAGGCTGACGTTCTGGCCGCCGAAGCCGAAGGAGTTGGACAGCGCCACGGCTACCGGCGCGGGCCTGGCCTCGCGCGGGATGCAGTCGAACGGGATCTCGGGATCCGCGTTCACGAGATTGGCGGTGGGCGGTAGGATTCCATGCTGGAGCGCCAGCACCGTGGCGACGGCCTCCACGCTGCCCGCGGCCGCCATCGTGTGCCCGACCAGGGACTTGGTGGAACTGACGAGCACGCGGCCGTCGCCGAACACGCGCCGCAGGGCCAGGGCCTCGGTGCGGTCGTTCTGGGATGTGCCGGTGCCGTGGGCGTTCACGTAACCGACCTCTCCCGGACCCATCCGCGCCGCCTCGATCGCCTGCGAGATGGCGCGGATCATCCCTTCCCCCTCCGGATGCGGCGCCGTCACGTGATGGGCGTCGGTGGTCATCCCGGCGCCGAGGAGGCTCGCGTAGACGCGACCCCCACGCGCGCGGCAGCGCTCCGCGTCCTCCAGCACTAGGAAGGCGGCAGCCTCGCCGATGGACATGCCGCGCCGGTCTCGGTCGAAGGGCCGGCACGGCTCCGGGTCGAGCAGCCTCAGGGCGTTGAAACCCATGAAGCAGATGCGCGTGAGCGCATCGACGCCGCCGACCAGCGCCGCGGTGACCACGCCTTCGCGGATGAGGTCGGCGCCCATGGCGATGGAGGCGGCGCCCGAGGCGCAGGCCATGACCAACGTCTCCTTGGGGCCGTCGAGGCCCAGCCGGAAAGCCAGGGTCTCGGCGTGAGAGAAGGGCAGGATCGAGCGGAGGGCGCCGATCTTGGGCGACGGCCTACCGGTGCGTACCTCCTCCCAGTACCACGCCTCGCCCTCGTACATGCCGCCGCCCACCGCCCCCACGACGAGCGCGGCCCGCGCGCGGTCGCGGCCGCCGAGGTCGGCGTCGGCGAGCGCTTCAAAGGCCGCCGCCAGCCCCAGCCGATCGGCGCGGGAGCGGCGGCGGGACACGGGGAGTGCCGCCAGGGCGTCTGCCGGCACTTCAGCCGCGATGCGCGAGCGGAATCCCTCGGTCTCGACCAGGGTGGCGGGTTTGATGGCGCAGGTACCGGCGGAGAGCCCGGTCCAGAACGTCTTGAGCCCGGCGCCGAACGGGCTCACGATGCCCAGGCCGGTGACCACGATGCGGGGAACGCCGGACGCGCGCCCGGTCATGAGGGTCGCTCACCGCTGGCCGGTCTTGGCCATGATGAAGCGGGAGAGGCTGTCGAGCGAGAGGAACTCGTCGGCTAGATCCTCGGCCTCGTCGATCATGATCCCGAAGCGCTCCTCGATGGCCACCGACAGCTCGATGAAATCGAGCGAGTCGAGCCCGAGGGATCCCTCCACACCCTTGGGCAGCGTGGTCTCGAGCGTCATCTCCGCGGCGCGGCGCGGATCGAACCGGAGCCGCTCGACGACGATCGCCTTGAGCTCATCCAGGACCTCCTTCTGGGTCATCCTGCACGCCTCCTAGCTTTCCTTCCGACAGCTCCCTATCGCGGGACGCTCGCAGACACTGCCCATGGGCTCTCACTCCACACGAGCCGGGCCTGTTCGCCGCGCCAGGCGCCCACCAGCTCGAGCGGCCCCGAGGCCGGCCCGCGACGCCAGCGATCCAGCCCCGCCAGCGGCTCGCAGCCGAACATCTCCCCGACCAGCTCGCAAAGTGCGCTCGCGCGTCGCCGACCCCCGCGCCGCGAATCGAAGACGAGGTGCCCCCGACCGGGCTCGAGCCAGAGACAGCCGGCCGCCTCGACCAGCGGCCAGCCCGTCAGCCGATGCGCCCGCGCATAGAGATCGGCGCACTCCTCGAACGTCTCCACCGCCAGCACCAGCGCGCGATCACAGGCGCCGGAGTCCAGCAGGATCGCCGCCTGCCAAATCGCGCGGAGCGTGGCGGGCGGGCCGCCGAGAAAGATCGAGTAGGGCCCGGTCACGTCGAACTCGATGGCCACCTCGGCCGGGACGACGGCGGGGGCCGTGTAGGCGAAATGGATGCTCCCGCCGCTCGCCTCTATGAAGCCCCGGTTGGAGGCCGCGTACCCCGCCGCCGTCGCATAGAGGAGCGCCGTGCGCTCCCCGGCGATGGCCCTCCGCCCTGCCTTCCCATCTTCGAGCATAGCCTCCACCGCCGCAAGCGCCAGCAGGCACTCGCGCGTGGCACGTCTCAGACGTTCGTCGCGAGGCCCGGGCCGGCCGAGCGACAGCACCGCGCGTCCCGGTACCCCAACCGGCGGGTCCTCGGACGACGCGTCGGCGCGCCGCCCCCGGGCGGACAGAAAGCCGAGCGCGCGGAGCGCCGGAGCGCGCATCAGCCGGCACCCTCCAGCACGAGCGCGGCGTTGCAGCCGCCGAAGCCCAGCGACGTGCTCAGGCTGATGCGGGGGCGTGCGGCCCGGGCTCGACCGGGCACATAGTCGAGGTCGCAATCAGGATCGGGCTCTTCCAGGTGAAGGGTGGGCGGGATCAACCCGTGACGTGAGGCGAGCAGGCACATGATCGCCTCGAGCGCGGCCGCCGCCCCCATGGTGTGCCCCATGTTGGGCTTGATCGAGTTCACCGGGATCGCGCGGGCGCGAGCGCCCAGCGCCCGCTTGAGCGCCGCCGTCTCGATGCGATCGTTGATCGGGGTGCCGGTGCCATGCGCGCTGACGAAGTCGAGGTCGGCGGGCGCCACGTCTGCCTGCTCGAGGGCGGCTCGGATCGCGCGCTCGAGCCCCCGCCCCTCGGGATCGGGTGCGGCGATGTGCGAGGCATCGCTGGCGCTGCCATAGCCGAGGAGCGTGCCGAGCCGCACGCCGCCGGCGTCCCCCTCGCGCAGGAGCAGCACGAGGGCTGCGGCCTCACCCAAGAGGAGACCGCTGCGGCGCCGGTCGAAGGGCCGGATGACATCGCGCGTGAGCGACCGGAGCGCGTCGAAGCCGCGCATCACGAAGCGGCAGAGTATGTCGTAGCCGCCGGCCAGCACCGCGTCGGCCTCACCCTGCCGGAGCAGATCCGCCCCTACCGCCAAGGCCGTCGCGCCCGAGGCGCAGGCGGTGGAGACGGTGAGGACCGGACCCCCGGCGCCGAGCCAGCGCGCCAGGTTGTACGCCGGCGAATCGTAGAGGGCTCCGCGGAGCCGGCCGCGCCGCGGATCGCCGGCGAGCACCTTCTCCCCTTCCTCGACCCCGCCCAAGGCGGTGCCCACGACGACCGCTACCCGCGCCGAGTCCACCGGAAGCGAGCGAAAGCCCGACAGGGTGGCGAGCTCGTCGGCCGCGGACACGAGCAAGCGCGTGGCGCGGCAGTCCGGAATCCGGCTCCACGACTTGATCCGCGAGAGCTTCTTGATCTCACCGCCTGCGCCCACGCGCAGGTCGGCGACGGGGAACCGCTCGATCTGCGAGATGCCCGAGGCGCCCGTCACCAGCGACGACCAGAAGGCCTCTACATCCTGGCCGACGGGTGTCACCACGCCCGCCGCGGTGATGGCGATGCGCTCAGCCGGCCGCACGGGAGTGGCTCCCCCTGTCGAAGAAGTTGGGCACGACACTAGAGCAGGGGCCAGTAGTACATCCGAAACGCGCGGATGGCCCCTGGAGTCGTGTCGAAGAGATGCGTGGCCACGAAGCGGCGCTCGTGGCGGTCGAAGGCGATGAGGCCGGGAACGTAGGGATCGTTGGGATCGTAGACAGCAAACTCCACCGACCCATTGTCGCCGATCCGGTAGTCGTAGGCCAGGACGGTGTGGTTCAGCTCCCACTCGGGGAAGTTGGTCACCAGGAGCTGAACCAAGTGCCCGGCCTGCAACTCGGCCATCGTCTGGCTCGCCACGCGCTCCTGATGCCAGCCCGGAAAGGGAAAGACCACGCGCCAGTTGGTCCAGTGCACGAGCGTCCAGAGGCGGGTCGGGAGGCCGGCCTTCACGGCCGCCTCCTGATCCCGCGAGAGCTCGTAGAGGGAAGCGTACCCGGGGACCACCACACGTTGGTCGGCGGGGAGCGGGTCGTGCCACGGGGGATAGGCGGTCGCCTGCTTCACGCGCTCGGTGTACGCTTCGGCCGAGAGCCGCGGCAGCGTGGGCTCGAAGCGCGCGAAGCGGCGGAACTGTGTTACCGCCCGTGCCATCACGAAGCAGTAGTTCGCGTAGAGATCCGGCTTGCCGTGGTTCTTCGAGCGGCTCTCGTTCGGGAAGGCGAAGGTGTCCACCCCGAAGCGGATGACGGGCGGCGGCGCGGGCCGGCGGATGGCCGTGTCCAGCGGAGCCACCGACGCGCATCCGGAGAGCAGGACAGATGCGAGCAGGACGAGCCGGGCGGAGACGCTCATCACGCTGTCAGGACGAGTGTATCCCACTCAACCCTGGCTGGAATAGCCCCCGTCCACAGGGATCGCGGTCCCGGTGACGAAGTCCGAGGCCGGGCTGGCGAGAAACACCGCGATGCCAGCGAGGTCATCGCCCCGGCCCCATCGCTCGGCCGGAGTCCGTGCCAGCACGCGCTCGTGGAGCCCAGAGACCTCGTGCCGGGCGCGCCGGGTCAACTCCGTGTCGATCCACCCCGGGAGCACGGCGTTGACCTGGATGTTGTCGCGCGCCCACGCGGTCGCCAGTGCCTTGGTGAGCTGGACAATGCCCCCTTTGGAGGCCGCGTAGGCCGACGTGAACGAGGCGCCGAAGATCGACATCATGGAGCCGATATTGACGATCTTGCCCCCGCCCTGCGCCTTCATGATCGGGTAGGCGGCGCGGCTGGCCAGAAAGGCGCTCGTGAGATTGGTGTCGAGGACCCGGCGCCACTCGGCGAGGGTCAAGTCCTGCGGCTGCTTGCGGATGTTCGTGCCGGCGTTGTTGACGAGCACGTCCAGGCGCCCCCAGCGCTCGGCCGAGGCGCGGATCAGCGCGTTCACCGAGGCTTCGTCGGTGACGTCCACCTCGATGGCCACGGCCTGGGCACCCAGGCCTTCCAGCTCGGTCACGGCGCTCTTGCTCTTCTCGCGATTGCGCCCCGCCACCACGATGGCCGCGCCCGCCGCGGCCATGCCCCGCGCCATGCCGAGCCCGATGCCGCCGTTGCCGCCCGTCACGACGGCCACCCGTCCCTTCAAGTCAAATCCGCTCACCGTTCGCTCCCTTCGTCGCGTAGCGCCTGGCTTTCACGACGCGCCTGTGGTTTAAGGGTGTGAAGAGGAGTCTAACCGGGAAGGGGGATCGTGAGCGACCGGTTCTTCGGGGGGCGCCGGCGGCCGGGCCTCATCATCACTGCCCTGCTCGGCGCATCCATGAGCCTCGTCTGGGCCTCGGCGCTGCCGCTCCCGGCGCCGATAGCCAGCGCGGCCGCCCTCGTCGCCGGCGTTGGCGCCTTCGGCTGGGTGGGACTTTACCTCGCCCTGGCGGCGGAGGTCGGCGGCCCGCGCCACGCCGGACTGCTCACCGGCGTAGCGGTGAGCTGCTCCTGGAGCGGGGTGCTCGTGGGCCCGCCCGTGTTCGGGCTCTTGCTCGAAGCTACCGGCTCGTATCGCTGGCCCTGGCTGTTGCTCACCATCATCGGCCTCTCGTCGGCCGTGGCGCTTCACCGGATCCCGCCGCTCGTGCAGCGTCCGTGAGGAGCGTGTGTGAGTGACCTTCTTTCGAGAGACCCCTCCGACCTTCGTCAGCGACGCGCCGCCAGGAACTCCCGCCACGCAACCTGGTGCCCGCGAAAGAAGTAACCGAGCATCACGAGAGACGCCACGAGATTGGCGGCCAGGACGGTCCACCAGGTCAGCGTCTCGAAGAGCCGCTCCGCCAGGATGGCGGTGAGGGCGACGAAGAACACCTCGAAGCAGCAGAAGAGCATGAAGATGCCGAACAGCAAGCGCGGCTCCCGATCGGCCAGCGCCAGGAGGCCGGCGGCCGCCCAGCCGAAGGCGATGAAGGCCAGCCCGTGCACCGCCGTGTACTCGAGCACCAGCGGGAGCGTGATCAGGAGGGCGCTCGGACCGCGGAGGCCGTGGAACAGCGTCGCGCCGAGGAGGGCCGGGGTGCGGAGCGGCATGCCGGCCGCCAGGTCGGACAGCAGGAACCAGACCGCGACCGCGACGGCGCCCGCCAGGCCTGCGGTCAATCCCTCGCCCGCCACGCGCGCCCATGGCCCGAGCAGGGCACGGCCGAGGGCGCGATGGCCCACGAAGAAGTAGATGAGCATGCCGACCGCGCCGAACGCATTGCCCAACGGGATCGCCCACCAGGCCAGCTCGTTCAGCACCGGCTGAGCGAGCCAGGTCACGATCGCCAGGAAAAAGGCCTCGAAGCACATCAGCACGATGAACATCAGGAGCAGACGACTCGGCTGGCGCTGGGCGGAGACGATGAGATACGCGATGAGCACGCCGATCATCGCGAAGACGACGCAGTGGAGCACCGTGTACTGCACCACGAGATGTGCCGCGGTCGGCACGTCGGCGGGATCGCGCACGCCCCGAAAGGTGGCCGCGCCGAGCAGCGCGGGAGTTCGGAAGGAGCGGCCGCTGGCCGCATCGTAGATCAGGAACCAGACCGCGACGGTGGCTGCCCCGATGAGGCCGGCGATGATACCCTCGCGAAGGTAGCGGGACTTGGAGGCCACGGAGATCCTCCCCTCCGGTCTCACCAGTCGAAGCCGGGGACCTGCCCTTACGCGTACCACCTTCCCGGAGCCGGGGCAAGGCGCCCGATCCCCCGCCGAGCATCGGCGTCAGGCGACAGCCAGTGCCTTGAGCAGCTCCAGGCCGAAGAGCTTGACCCGCCAGCGCCGGACCCCGTCGACCTGTTCCAGCGCGACCAGGTCCCGCCGCGGCTCGCCGGCCAGACGATCGATCAGTCGCTGGGGAAAGAGCACCCCGGGATCCAGCCCCAGCTCGCGGGCGGCCTTGCCGCGCCAGGCGCGGAGCGCGTCGCCGCGGCGTCGCATCGCGGCCGGGACCTGGGGACGCGGAGGCGGGCGGCGCGAGGGCAGCTCGGCCTCCGAAACGGCTTCACCGCGAGCAACCGCCTCCAGGATGGCGCGCCCCACGCGCTGGACCACGCGGGGCGAGCAGCCCGGCACCGCCAGGACCTCTTCGAAGGTGTGAGGGCGCGCCGCCGCGAGGGCCACCAGCGCCTCGTGACCGATGATCATGAACGGCGGCCGGTCCAGCTCCAGGGCCACGGTCTCGCGCGCCCGGTGCAGCTCGCGGAGCACCCCCCAGCCACGCCGGTCCAGTTCCCTCGCCCCTTTGAGCTTGAGGTAGGCGTCGGGGTCCGCGACCTTGTCCGGCACGCCGAGCGCCGCCAGCGCCGCGCACTCCTCCTCGACCCAGCCATCGCGGCCCGTGGCGCGGAGCTCGTCGAGCAGCCGCGCGCGTAGCGCGAGGAGATGTAGCACGTCGTTGAGCGCATATGCTTCCTGCTCGGCAGTCAGGGGCCGCCGCGACCAGTCGTCCTTCTGTCTCGACTTGACCGGCTCCACGCCGAGGTACTCCCTGAGCAAGCCGTCGAGGCTCAGGGCTCTGGCGCCGAGGAAGCGGGCAGCCAGGGCGGTGTCGAAGAGCGAGACCACCGAGAACCCGTGGAGGCGCTTGACATAGGCCAGATCGTTGTCGGCCGCGTGGAGCACCTTCACGATCCCCGGATCGGCGAAGAGCGGCCCCAGCGGGGCCAGCGTCGGGAGCGCGAGGGGATCCACCAGGTGCGCGCGCCCGGCGTCGTCCGCGATCTGCAGCAGGCAGAGCTTGCCCGGGTAGTGATGCAGGCTGTCAGCTTCGGTGTCGACGGCGACCGAGCCTGCTCCGGCGAGGGAACGGGCGAGGTCCTCGAGGTCGGCAGGCGTGCGGATCCAGCGCGGCAGGTCCATAGGGCTCCTGTTATACTACGCCACCGGAGACCCCGCGCGGGGATCGCCGCGGTCGTCTCCAAGCCCTGACATTCCACTCCCACCCATTCGGAACCGAAGAGGAGAACGGACTCATGAGGATTGCCGGCTCGAGCACGGTCATCACCGGCGGCGCCTCGGGGTTGGGGCGCGCCACCGCCGAGAGGCTGGTTGGAGGCGGGGGCCGCGTCGCCCTGCTGGACCTGCCGACATCGGCCGGGGCTCAGGTGGCCCACGCCATGGGGCCGGACGCGCTCTTCGCAGGCTGCGATGTCACGAGCGCGGAAGACGTGACGGCCGCGCTCGAGGCCGCCATGACGCGCTTCGGCTCGATCCAGGCCCTGGTCAACTGCGCCGGGATCGGCCCCGCCGAGAAGACCTTCGGTAAGCGCGGGCCCGCCGATCTCGGCAAGTTCACGCGCACGATCCAGATCAACCTCATCGGCACCTTCAACTGCATCCGGCTGGCGGCGGGCCACATGGCCAAGAACCAGCCCAACGCCGACGGCGAGCGTGGCGTGATCGTCAACACGGCCTCGGTGGCGGCCTTCGACGGCCAGATCGGCCAGGCCGCCTACTCGGCGTCCAAGGGCGGCATCGTCGGCATGACGCTGCCCATCGCCCGGGATCTCGCCGAGCTGGGCATCCGCGTCTGCACCATCGCGCCTGGGCTCTTCGACACGCCGATGATGGCGACCCTCCCCGAGGAGGTCCGCGCTTCGCTCGGCAAGCAAGTCCCCTTCCCGCCCCGGCTGGGCCGGCCGGCCGAGTACGCGGTGCTCGCCCTCCACATCATGGAGAACGTCATGCTGAATGGCGAGACCATTCGTCTCGACGGCGCCATCCGCATGCAGCCCAGGTAGAACACTCGGAGGGGGGCTTTGCCCCCCTTCCGAAGCCTCCCCCCAGGATGCAGTGCCGCAAGACGGCGCGCGGGTGGGACCTCGCCGTCCGCGAGCGACTCGGAAAGGTTGCGCCGGCAAAGCCGGCGCTCGAACGCGGTCAGTCTTGGCCGATGCGCCGAACGGTTCGGGCGACCTCGGACACGCCGGTAACCTGTATCTAGACAAGCGACTGGGCGAAGAAGGCAGAGCTCATCAGGAAGTGACCGCCGGCGGGGTCCGCTCACCGATGATGACGCCGGCATAGCCCACGACGCGATCGTAGTCTCCCGAGACGTCGCCCGAGGTCTCGTAGCGCACGAGCTCGGCCCCGACAGGGCCGAGCTCGCTCAGCGCGGCGAGCACGGCCACCGCGGGCGCGACTCCGCACATGGAGATGCGGTGCTCGCGTACAACCGAGTGCAGGCGCTCGGGCTCGAGCGTCAGCATCGCGGCCACGGCGAGCCGGTCTTTCCGGTTGGACATCGCTTGCGGCTCGTAGTGGTTGAGATCCGTTGAGCACACGAGCAGAGCGGGCTCGCCGAAGCTGGCGAGGCCGGCAGCCACGGCGTGGCCGACCTCCAGACAGAAGCCGAGGTCGCTTGCCATCAAGGTGATCGGCACGAACGCGATCTCCGGCTGAAGCCGCCGCAGGAAGGGGAGCTGCACCTCGATGGCATGCTCGCGCGCATGCGCCAGCTCGTCCTCGGTCAGCACGCGCGATCCGCCGAGGATGGCGCGCGCGAGCTCCTCGTGCACGGCCACTTCCCCCCCGGGGACCGCCCATCGCCCGCGCGTCATGAGAGAGCCGCGCGGCCCGAGACCGGTGTGGTTGGGGCCGAGGATCACCGCCACCCGCGGCAGCCTCACGCGCCCGTACACCTCTCCGGCCACGCGGCCCGAGTACCGCCAGCCGGCGTGCGGCACGACCACCGCCCGCGCGGATGTCTTCGGGGCCACGTCCTTGATCAGCCGGGCGAGCTCGGCCTCCACGCGGTCCGCGCTGTCAGGGTAGAACAGGCCGGCGACGGCCGGCCGTCTCACCGATGGCTGGTGCATCCGCGGCGTCCCTCCGCTCGGCTACAAGAGTAGACTACAAGGGAGCATGGTTGAAGCGGCCACCACCCTGGAGCAGGTTCTCTCCCGGCTGGCCCGGGAAGGAGAGTTGCACGAGCGGCTGCCCGAGGGACGGGTCCGCTGCTTCGCTTGCGGTCACCGCTGTCTGATCCCGCCTGGCCAGCGGGGGATCTGCAAGGTCCGCTGGAACGAGCAGGGCCGCCTCATGGTGCCCGCGGGCTATGTGGCCGGGCTCCAGCTCGACCCCGTGGAGAAGAAACCCTTCTTCCACGCCCACCCCGGCGCGCGCGCGCTGTCGTTCGGAATGCTCGGATGCGATTACCACTGCCCTTACTGCCAGAACGCCTTGACCTCGCAGGCTTTGCGCGATCCGGCGATGGGCGTCGAGCCGCAGGAGGTGAGTCCGGCCCAGATCGTGGACACGGCGTTCCGCCACCGCGCCCGTATCCTCACCTCCACCTACAACGAGCCCTTGATCACGAGCGAGTGGGCCGTGGAGGTGTTCAAGGCGGGCAAGGCGCGCGGTCTCACCTGCTCCTATGTCTCCAACGGCAACGCGACACCCGAGGTGCTCGACTACATCCGCCCGTGGGTGGACCTCTACAAGGTCGATCTCAAAGGCTTCGACGACAAGCGCTACCGGAAGCTGGGCGGCGTGCTCCAGACCGTGCTGGACACCATCCGGCTCCTGAACGCCAAGGGATTCTGGCTCGAGATCGTGACGCTGCTGATCCCCGGCTTCAACGACTCCGACGAGGAGGTCCGCGACATCGCGCGCTTCCTCGTGTCGGTCTCGCCGGACATCCCCTGGCACGTCACCGCCTTCCATCCCGACTACAAGATGACCGATCGGGACGGCACGCCGGCCCGGACATTGATCCGCGCCGCCGAGATCGGCCTCGCCGAGGGGCTGAGATATGTCTATGCGGGGAACCTGCCCGGGCGGGTCGGCCCTTTCGAGAACACCTGCTGCCCGTCGTGCCGGACGCTCCTCGTCGAGCGCGTGGGCTACACGATCCACCGTGACCGCCTCACTCCGACGCACGGGCTCTGCCCCGCCTGCTCCACGCGCATTCCTGGCGTCTGGGGGTGACGGGAGTGGCGTGACTCCGCGCTTCGTCGTGGACACCATGCTCGGCCGGCTCGGCCGCTGGCTCCGAGCCATGGGGTACGACACGCTCTACCCGGGGCCGACCCCTGGGGAGGCGGGAGACCGGCGGCTCCTCCAGCTTGCGCGCGCCGAGGACCGCATCCTCGTCACGCGGGACCGCATGCTGGCGCGGTTGGCCGAGCCCCGGAGCTGCCTGATCCACGCCGAGTCGGTGGACGATCAACTCCTCGAAGCAGTGGAGCGGCTGGCATTGGCTCCAGACGGCAGCGGCTGGCTCTCGCGCTGTCTCGAATGCAATGCGCCGCTCGAGCCGGGAGACCGGGAGGCCCTGCGGGGGCTCGTACCCGAGCGCGTGTTCGCCACCCACAGCGACTTCATGCGATGCCCGGGCTGCGCCAAGATCTACTGGGCGGGGAGTCATGCCGACCGCATGCTCGAGCGGCTGACGCGGCTGCTCGGCCGGACAGAGAAGAGCTGAGGCGGCGGGGCCGGTCCATCAGTAGAGCTCCCACCACGAGTCCTGGGCCGCCAGCAGCTCGGCGGCGGGTCTCTCCAGCACGATGCGGCCCGACTTCATCACGTAGGCGCGGCTCGCCATGCCGAGCGCCGTCTTGATGTTCTGCTCTACCAGCACGATGGCCGTGCCGAAGCGCTTGTTGATCTGCGCCGCCGTCTCCAGCACGCGCTGCACGAGCACGGGCGCGAGCCCGATGGACGGTTCGTCCATCATCATGAGCCGGGGCCGCTGCATGAGCGCGGTGCCCACGGCGACCATCTGCTGCTGGCCGCCCGACATGGTGCCGACCCTTTGCGTCCGCCGCTCCGCCAGGATTGGGAAGAGCTCGAGGATCTCCTCCATCCGTTGCATGGCGCCGCCCCGACCGCGCTGGGTATAGGCTCCGAGCGCCAGGTTCTCCACCACGGTGAGGTCGGGGAACACGCCGCGCCCCTGCGGCACCATGGCGATGCCGCGTTCGACGTTGTCGGGGGGGCTGCCGTTGGCCCAGGCTGCCCCGGCGAAGTGGACCTGGCCGGCTCGCGCCGGGAGCAGCCCCAGGATGGTCTTGAGCGTGGTGGACTTGCCGGCGCCATTGTGGCCCAGCATGGCGACGATCTCGCCCTCGCTCACGTGAAACGAGACGCCATGGAGCACGGTCTTCTTGCCGTAGCCGGCCTCGAGACCCTGCACGTCGAGGAGGACGGGCATCCGGCTACACCCCGAAATAGATCTCGGTGAGCGCCGGATCCCGGGTGATGGTCTCCGCCTTGCCCCGGGCCATCACGCGGCCCTGATGCAGGAAGACTACCTCGTCCGAGAGCTGGGAGATCAGCTCCATGTTGTGCTCGATGAGCAGCACGGTCTTGCCGCGCTCGACGAGCCGGCGGACCATCGGCACGATCTTGTGGAGCGAGTCCGTGTCGAGCCCGGAAGTGGGCTCGTCGAGCAGCAGGATCTCCGCATCAGTGGCGAAGATGCGCGCCATCGACAGGAGCTTCTGTTCGGGATATGCGAGGTCCTCGGCCGGATCCCGGGCGCGCCCGGCGAGGCCGAAGAAGTCGAGCACCTCCATGGCGCGCGCTCTGGCCTCGGACTCCTCGACGCGCACCCGGCCCGGGCGCAGGAAGAGGCTCAGCACGTTCTCCCCGACCGGCGTCCGGCATCCCAGCAGCACGTTCTCCAGCACGGTCATCGTACCCCACAGGCGCAGATGCTGGAAGGTACGCGCCACCCCGCGCCGTTCCACCTGGTGGGGCGGCAGCCCCAGCAATTCCTCGCCCTTGAAGCGAATCGACCCGCCGTCCGGGCGCAGGAAGCCCGTGATCAGGTTGAACACGGTGGTCTTCCCGGCGCCGTTGGGGCCGATGAGCCCGGTGATCAATCGCGGCGGCACGTGGAAGGTACAGTTCTCCACGGCCTGGATGCCGCCGAAGGCCTTGGACACGCCCTCGATCATCATGATCGGCGCTGACATGCTCCGCCCGCCTCCCTCAGGCCGCCGTCTTCGGGCGGGCCCGGCTCAGGATGCCCTCGGGCCGGACGAACATGAAGAGGATCAAGAGGGCCCCGTAAAGAATCTGGCGCATGGGCGCCGCCACGGTATCGGGAATCGCCAGGAACTTGAGGGCCTCGGGCACGGCCAGCAGGATGAAGGCGCCCACCATGGGACCGGCCAGGCGCTCGGTACCGCCCAGGATGACGAGCGAGGTGATGAAGATGGACTCGTCGAGGGTGAAGCTGGTCGGGTTGATGTAGGTGATGTAGTGGGCGTAGAGGCTGCCCGCGAGGGCGCCGAGCGCGGACGAGATAGCGGTGATCACGATCTTGACCAGCACCACGTTCTTGCCCGTGGCCTGAGCGGCGATCTCGTCATCGCGTACGGCGCGGAGCATGCGTCCGAAGGCCGAGCTGGTGAGCCGGCGGCAGATGACGTAGGTGACCGCGGCCAGGGCCAGGGACAGCGCAACGTACTTGAACGGGTTGTCGATCGCGAGGCCGAAGACGCGGGGACGCGGGATGCCGGGAAGGCCCGCGTGGCCGTTCGTGAGCGATGTCCAGTTGATGAAGACGGTGAGGATCACCACCTGGAGGCCGAAGGACGCGACGATGTAGTAGTCCCCCGCCACCCGGAGCGACGGAATCGCGACGAGCGCGGCGGCCAAGGCCCCCACGACCGCCGCCACGACCAATCCGCCCCAGAAGCCCAGGCCCAGCTTGAGGGCGGCCAGCGCCGAGGCATAGGCGCCGATCCCGTAGATGGCCGCATGGGCCAGGGAGAAGATGCCGGAGTAGCCCACCAAGAGGTTGAGCGAGGTGGCCAGGATCGTATAGATGCCCACCATCACGAGGTAGTGGGCGATATAGGCCGCCATGGCGCGTCAGATCTCCGCCGAGTGGATCCGGCGCCCGAAGAAGCCGCGGGGCCGCAACACGATGAAGAGCAGGAAGACGCCGAAGCTGATGGCCGACTGCCACTCCGACGGCAGCTTCCAGATCCCGACGTTCTCGAGCAGGCCCAGGAACAGGCCGCCCACCAGGGCGCCCGGGATGGAGCCGATGCCGCCCATGATGACGCCCACCGACGCCAGCAGCACGAAGCGGGTCCCCCGGAAGGGCTCCGCCCCGACGTCCATCGCCACCAGGATGCCGGCCGGCGCCGCCAGGGCCGAGCCGATGGCATAGGTCAAGAGATGCACGCGGGCGAGATTGATGCCCACGGTGCGGGCCATCTCGGGGGCGCTCGAGACGGCGCGAATGGCCTGGCCCCAGCGCGAGTACTTGAGAAAGGCCATGAGCGCGGCGTAGCCGCCCGCGGCGAGGATCACGCTCAGGATGTGCAGGTAGGTCAGGAAGACCGGGCCGATGATGACGGCGGTGTTGAGGGCGCCGATGTCGAGCCGCATCGGGTCGGGGGTGAAGACGATGGCCAGCAGGTTCTCGAGCAAGATCAGGAGCCCCAGGGAGCTGATGAAGATGCTCGTGCGGAAGGCGCCTCGCCGCTCGAGCCGCTGGTAGAGCAGGAGGTCGATCAGGAGCCCCGACGCGGCGGCGGCCAGGATGGCGGCCGCCACGGCCGGCACGAGGGGCAGGTACAGGAGCTTCTGGGCCACGTAGGCGTAGTAGGCCGCCAGCGCGAAGACCGCCCCGTGGGCCACGTGGAAGTGAAGGGTCGTGCCGTAGATCAGCCCCCAGCCGAGAGCGCACAGGGCGTAGAGACTGCCCACCACGAGCCCCGTGGCCAGGAGCTGGAGGACGAGGTCCACGTGGCCTCAAACTCGGAGGGGGGCTTCGCCCCCCTTCCGAAGCCTCCCCCCCGGACGCAGTGCGAGCCGCAGGACGTCGCGGGGCTGGGGCCCCGCCGTCCGAGGCGAGCAATCCAGAACTGGCGCCAGCAAAGCCGGCGCTCGAACATCGATCACCTCGCGCGAGCCTTCCTCCGACACGCTGCTGTCTAGTGGCCTGCCTTGATGATCTTCTCGACCTCGACCTTGCCGTCCTTGAGCACGCCCACCTCGATGTCCATGACGGCGGCGTGATTGGGCTGGAAGACCAGCTTGCCCGCGATGGTGTCGAACGCCTTGATGGACTCGATCGCGTTCTTGACCCCCTCGCCGTCGAGCCGGCCCGCGCTCTTCTTCATGGCCTCCTCGGCCGCCTTGGCGAAGATCTTGGCGGCGCTATAGTACTGGACCGCGAAGAAGCCGGCGTCGGTGTTGTACTTCTCCCTGAACTTGCGGGTGAAGGGCGAGTCCGGGTTGTAGGGCAGGCGCGTGGTGAGCATGCCCTGGGCGCCCTTGGCCTTCAGCACCTCCGGGATCTGCACCCAGGAGGTCCCGGCCGTGGGGATGGTGATGCCGATCTCCCGCGCCTGGTCCGCGATGATGGCCACGTTCCGGCCGTAGGAAGAGACGAAGAGGAGGTCGCCTCCCGCCGCCTTGACCTTGGCGAGCTGGGCGCGGAAGTCGTTGCCGTCGAGCGCCACCTGCTCCTCGGCCAGCACCCGGCCGCCGCCCGCCGTGAACCGCTCCCGGAAGGACTTGGCGGAGTTCCGGCCGGCCTCGTCGTTGGCCACGATCATCACGGCCGCCTTGAACTTCTTCTCCCTGGTCAGCCAGTCGGAGAGCACTCCGACCTCGTTGGAGACCACGGGGATGTTGTTGTAGAGGTACTCCTTGTTGGCCAGGTTGTCGGACTGGCCGCCGCCGTTCATCATCACGACCTTGTTCTGCGCGCCGATGGGCTGGATGGCCAACGTCGGCGAGGAGTAGGATGTGAGCGTGAACGGCACCTTCTCCACTTCCACGAGCCGCCGCATGGCGTTGACCGCCTTGGAGGCATCGGCGGCGTGGTCCTCGTAGACCACCTGGAGCTTGTGACCCATGATGCCACCGGCGGCGTTGATCTCCTCGGCGGCGATCTCGGTGCCGCCCTTCATCCAGACACCATAGGAGGCGCCGGATCCGGTGAGCGGCAGGATGGCGCCGATCTTGATCGGCGGCTGCTGCGCGGCGGCGGGAACGGTGGCGAGCAGGGCCAGGGATAGGAGCGCGGCTACACGCTTCAGCATCGCAGGAACCTCCCTGTTGAGATTACCGATCGGTGTGTGCGCTCGAGCCGCCGTGAGCGTATCGGGCCGCGACCAATAAGTCAACCGCGGCGCTCTCTCTTCGTGTCGACCGGCGGCGCGGCGACGTCGGGGCGACGTCGCCCTTGACAGGCCGGTCATCCGCGTTGTATCAGGGGCCTAGCCGCCGTGGATGGTGGCGCAGCTGACCTTGTCGTTCCTGCGTTCCCTCGCGAAGGCCTCGGCTCCCAGCGTCCAGGGATCCCAGGAGGGTGACATGGAGAAGTGGAACGTCGGCATCTTGATCTTCGACAACGTCGAGATCCTCGACTTCGCCGGGCCCTTCGAGGTCTTCTCGCGGACGCGACTCGTGCCGGGCCCGGAGTCGCGCCGCTCGGAGGATAGCGCCCCCTTCCACGTCTTCACCGTCGCCAAGACGACGGCCCCCATCGCGACCACCGGCGGCCTCCGCGTCATCCCCCACTACGGGTTCGCCGACGCGCCCACGATCGACCTCGTGGTCGTGCCCGGCGGCTGGGGAACCCGCGCGCTCCTCCAGGAGGCGGACACGCTCGAGTGGATCCGCCGCGTGGCCGCCCTGGCCCGGAAGGTCACCTCGGTGTGCACGGGTTCGCTCCTCCTCGCCAAGACCGGCCTCCTCGACGGCCGCCATGCCACGAGCCACTGGGGGGCGCTGGACACGCTCGATTCCCTCCAGGCGGGCGTCGCGGTCGAGCGTGACCATCGGGTCGTGGACGACGGCATCATCACTTCGGCCGGCGTGGCATCGGGGATTGACATGGCCTTCTACGTGGTGGAGACCCTCTTCGGCCGCGAGGTCGCCGACGAAACCGCACACTACATCGAGTACCGGCGGGACGGGAAGCCAGCGCTTCGCGTGTGACCGCGCGCGGGCCGTCCGCACGGCGGGCCTCGTCTACGGCTCGACGAGGTGCCGTCGCTTGGGGGGCGGCCACCCCCGGTAGGCTGAGCGGAAGCGAGCGAGGGCCGACGTTAGAGGGATGGCGCCGCGACCCCTTTGTAGAGGTAGGCCAGAATCTTCGGACCGCTCGCGTATCCCCTGTCGATCCGGCGGAAATCAAAGCCGGCGTCCCCGATGAGACGGTCGATCTTGCGATTCATGTGGCACCCGCCGGCGATGCGCTTCCAAGCCGGCGTAAGCCGATCTTGCCAAGCCTGCACGCCGCGGTCGGGGGCCAGCCCGTGCTCGATGAAGAGAAGCTGGCCCTCTGGCTTGAGGACGCGCTTGATCTCGGATAGCACGAGGGTCGCGTCCGGCATTGTGCACAGCGTCCAGGTGCTGACGACCGTGTCTACGACCGCATCATCGAGCGGGATTCGCTCGGCCGAACAGTGGAGAAACTCGACGGGGAAGGGCGCGGCTTCGACTCGGCGCCGGCCGATATTCCAGAGCTCGCGCGAGGGGTCCACGCCGTAGACCTTCTTGACGCTGGGCCTATAGAAGGAGAGATTCAAGGCCGAGCCGATCCCAACCTCGAGGACAACTCCGGATGCGAGCGGGATGAGCTTCGCGCGCTCCTCCGCGTCGGCCTTGTTTCGCATGACGAGGTCGGTGAGGCGGGGGAGCACGTAGCGCGCGTAGAAGCTCATGGTCGGTCCAGTTCCTGCCGCATCGCCTCGAACTCCTGTTCTCCCCTCGTAAAGACGCCGCCCTTTTGCCCGGACCCGTACGGCCTCGGCTCGCCTGTCCCCACGCGCCATGGCCAGCGTGATTGCGACGCTGGCTCCTCGCTCATCCCGCTCCCTCATTCGTAGGCCTAACGCCCGCGGTCAGCAGCCCGGGCTCGCGTTGCTCGCTCCGGCTGCTGCACTGCGAAGTTAGACGGCTTCAAGTTCCTTGAGCGTCTTCCCACCGCGCTTTCGGCTTCGCCAACGTAGACCGCAGGCTTCCCGGATTCCGAATCAATCCCACTCAAGAAGTAGACGCCCGACTTTGAGGCCTCGTCCCGCGCAAGGACACCGTCAAGCTCGCTCCGCGGACCAGCGACGGCCTTCCCCGTCCAGTTCGAAAGTTCGGCCGTCCGCAACCGCTTCGCGTCGCCGTGGACCAAGAAGAGCTTTATCGTAGCGCTGGGCATGAGCTGAGCCGTCTAACGCCGTGTATCAGCGGCGCGGTGCAGCCACGTCCGCTGAATGCGCTTGTTCGCCCGGCGGTTCAACGCCGGACGGGCGTAAGACTAAACACACGGGCCAGTCGGGATGCTGCCTCGAGGTCTCCCCGCCGCAACGCTTCCCGAACGTCGTCGAGCTTGCGGGCATCGTCGAGAGAAAGATACGGCGACCAGCCGTTGTCCTCCTCGATGAGCTCGACGTCGACCTCTGCTGCGTACAAGCCCTCACGAACGAACTTGGTATGACGCCTCGCGTTCATTGCCTCCTCCGCAGGAAATCCTCAGTCCAACGAGCCAGGTCGGGCCGATAGGCGGTCACCAACACCGCCGGTGATGTCTGCGCCAGCGGAATGCCCCACACTACGTGGATCGGACTCCCTCGTCTATCCCGTTGAAGGACAAGAACACAAGGTCCCTTGCCGCCGGCGTTGGGATACTTGCGCAGGAGCGCACCGGGCAGTTTGACCCATCCCGCACCGCGTCGGAGGTCGGCCTGGTGTTGTTCGCGCACGCGCTCGATTTGAGCGCCCAGCGCCGTCTTGACCGTGGCCGGCAACATCGTGGCCCTATCTTTGCCGCCCTTGGCGTAACGGATTACGATCTGGCGCGTCGCCAAGTCGACATCCTTCACGTGGAAGAAGATGTACCGCTTGATCCAATGCACGTACGCCTTCTCGGTGCGACGGCTGTAGTGGCGGGCGCGAACAGCCTCGCGTGTGCGGTCGAGGAGTCGGGGCTTCGGTGGCGCTGCCGGGTTGGTCTCGTGGACGGCGGCCACGGAGCCGCACCAACCGCTCTCTGAGAGGGCGACATACTCGGGCGAGGCATTCCTGCGAACGCTGACCATTCCCGGGCGCGGCTCCAGTTCGGCGGTAGTGTAAGCGCGGGGCTCTTGTCGCGCAAGGTCGCAATCTGATACCCCAACACGGGTTGACTCAAGGCTCGCCTCAGCTAAACTGGAGAGCAACGGAGGGGAGTAGATCGCCCCACGGTCCGGTTGACCGTCAGGACGGTCGCCCGAAGGCGACCCGGTCGCCGGCGGACCCGCCAGGGTCTGGATCAAGACCTCTTGTGGCTGAACCACGCCGCGAGAGATCCTGCGCCCTCGCGGCCCAGGGAGGGTGCGAATGAATCGACTCAAGACCTTGGTACTCCTCGCCACGCTCACCGCGCTCGTGCTTTGGGCCGGGCAGGTGCTCCTCGGAGGCCAGACCGGTCTGCTGATGGCGCTCATCCTCGCCGGCGTGATGAACGTCGGTGCCTGGTGGTGGTCCGATCGTCTGGTGCTCCACATGTGTGGCGCTCACCGGGTGTCCGAGGCGGAGACGCCGGACCTCTACGGCATCGTGCGCGGGCTTTCGGTGCGGGCCGGCATCGAGGCGCGGGTGGCCCGGCTCCTCGCCCTGGAGCCCGACGCCTTCAGCGCCAGGCACTGAGCCATGGCCGCATACCTCCGGGCGGTCGGCGGCGTGGCGCTCGTCGTGATAGGCCTGATCGGCATCGTGTTGCCGATTCTCCCCGGCCTGCCCTTCGTGGTGGCCGGGGTGGTGCTACTGGCGCCGAACCATTGGCTGACCCGCGCCCTCACCGATCGTATGCGCGCGTGGTACCGCAGACGTTCCTGACGGACACTAGCCGCGCGTGAGCGGCTTGTAGCGGATGCGGTGCGGGGTGTCGGCGGCGGCGCCGAGGCGCTTCCGGCGGTCGGCCTCATAGTCGTCGTAGTTGCCCTCGAACCACACGACCTTGCTGTCGCCCTCGAAGGCCAGCATGTGCGTCGCGACGCGGTTGAGGAACCAGCGGTCATGGCTGATGACGACCGCGCAGCCGGCGAAGGCCAGGAGCGCGTCCTCCAACGCGCGCAGCGTGTCCACGTCGAGGTCATTGGTGGGCTCGTCCAGGAGCAAGAGGTTGCCGCCGCTCTTGACCACGTTCGCCAAGTGCACGCGGTTGCGCTCGCCGCCCGAGAGATCCCCGACCCGCTTCTGCTGGTCGGCACCCTTGAAGTTGAAGGAGGCGACGTAGGCGCGGGAGGCGACCTGGCGGCTGCCGAGCGGAATCTGCTCCTCCCCGCCCGAGATCTCTTGCCACACGGTCTTGCCCGGGTCGAGGGCGTCGCGGCTCTGGTCCACGGAGGCGAGCCTGACGGACTCGCCCAAGCGGAGGGTCCCGCTGTCGGGCTTCTCCTGTCCCGTGATCATCCGGAAGAGCGTGGTCTTGCCCGCGCCATTAGGTCCGACGACCCCGACGATGCCGCCCCGCGGCAGGTCGAAGGAGAGATCCTCGATCAGCAGCTGGTCGCCGTATCCTTTGCAGAGCCCGCGGGCTTCGACCACGAGGTCGCCGAGGCGCGGACCGGCCGGGATGATGATCTCCGCGGTGCCCTCGCGCTCGCGTCCGCCCTCGACCAGCAGCTCTTCGTATGCAGCGAGACGCGACTTGGACTTGGCCTGGCGGGCGCGCGGCGACATCCTGACCCATTCCAGCTCACGCTCGAGCGTCCGCTGGCGGGCGCGGTCCTGCTTCTCCTCCTGCGCCAGCCGCTGCTGCTTCTGCTCGAGCCACGAGGAGTAGTTGCCCTCCCACGGGATGCCGGCGCCCCGGTCCAGCTCGAGGATCCAGCCTGCCACGTTGTCGAGGAAGTAGCGATCGTGGGTGATGGCGACCACGGTGCCCGGGTACTCTTTCAGGTAACGCTCGAGCCACGCCACGGATTCGGCGTCGAGGTGATTGGTGGGCTCATCCAGCAGGAGCAGCTCGGGCCTTTGGAGCAAGAGGCGGCACAGGGCCACCCGGCGGACCTCGCCGCCGGAGAGGGTGGTCACATCGGCGTCTCCCCGTGGGACGCGGAGCGCATCCATCGCGATCTCCACCGTGCGGTCCAGATCCCAACCATTGGCCGCGTCGATGGCGTCCTGCACGCGCCCCTGCTCCTGCAGCACCTTCTCCATCTCGTCGGCGTCGAGAGGCTCGGCGAGGCGAGCGTTGACCTCGTCGAAGCGGGTGAGGAGCGCCCTGACCTCGGCGACGCCTTCCTCGACGTTGCCGCGCACATCCTTGGCGAGATCGAGCCGGGGCTCCTGGGGCAGATAGCCGATGCGAACGCCTTCGGCCGGCCATGCCTCGCCCAGGAAGTCCCGGTCCACGCCCGCCATGATGCGCAGGAGCGTACTCTTGCCGGCGCCGTTCGGGCCGAGCACGCCGATCTTGGCGCCCGGGTAGAATGAGAGCCAGATACCCTTCAGGATCTCCCTCTTGGGCGGGACGACCTTGCGGAGGTCCTTCATCGTGAAGATGTACTGGTAGGCCATAGGGCTCAAAGTATACAGGAGGCGTCTTTGCCATTGACAAGACACCTCGCTCGTCTCTATACCTGATCGGACGAGACCGGGAGGGCAATGGCGCCGCTCGCATCCGCACCGCTCCTCGCCGTTCGTGACGTCACCATGCGATTCGGAGGCATCGTGGCGCTGGACCGCATTTCCTTCGACATGGCCGAGGGGCAGATCGTCGGTCTCATCGGTCCCAACGGCGCCGGCAAGACCACGCTGTTCAACTGCGTGAGCCGGCTCTACACGCCCGATCAGGGCGACCTGCTCTTCCAGGGCGAGTCCATCATCCGCGCTACCCCCCATCACGTGGCGGCGCTCGGCATCGGCCGGACGTTCCAGAACCTCGCGCTCTTCCCGCGCATGACGGTCCTGCAGAACATCATGGTCGGGGTCCATGCCCGCACCCGCAGCGACTTTCTGAGCAGCGCGCTGCGCCTCCCGTGGGTCGGCCGCGAGGAGGACCAGATCCGGGACGCGGCGCTCGAGTTGATCGCGTTTCTCGAGCTGGGGGCCGTCACCCACCACCCCGCCGCCGGCCTGCCGTTCGGCACGCTCAAGCGCGTGGAGCTGGCGCGCGCCCTGGCCGGCCGGCCCAAGCTCCTCCTCGTCGACGAGCCCGCGGGCGGGCTCAACCACGAGGAGGTGGCCGTGCTCGGCGGCATCCTGCGCGCCATCCGGGAGCAGCGGGACGCGAGCGTCCTCCTGGTGGAGCACCACATGAGCCTGGTGATGCAGGTCTCCGACAGGGTCGTGGTGCTCGACTTCGGGCGGAAGATCGCGGAGGGCTCCCCCGCCGACGTGCAGCGCAATCCCGACGTGATCAGGGCCTACCTCGGGAGCGAGACCTGATGCCTGCCATGCTCGAGGCCGCCGACCTCCACGCCCAGTACGGCTGGACGAAGGTACTGCACGGCGTCTCGTTCGCGCTGGAGGCCGGCGGCATCACCACCATCCTCGGGGCCAACGGCGCCGGCAAGACCACCACCCTCCGCGCCGTCTGCGGCATGGTCAAGACCACCGGTGAGGTGCGCTTCGACGGCCGGCGCATCGACGGCCGGGCCACCGAGGACATCGTGCGGCTCGGCATCGCCCACACGCCCGAGGGGCGCGGCACCTTCGTGAGCCTCACCGTGGAGGAGAACCTGCGGCTCGGCGCCTACGCGCGTCGACAGCGGTCGCCCTTGGCCCTAGACCTCGACCGCGTCTACCGGTACTTCCCGGTCCTGGCCCAGCGGCGCCGGCAGCAGGCCGGCACCTTGAGCGGCGGCGAGCAGCAGATGCTCGCGGTGGCGCGCGCCCTCATGTTGCGCCCGCGCCTCCTGCTCCTCGACGAGCCCTCGCTCGGGCTGGCGCCGCTGGTGGTCCGGGAGATCTTCCGCATCGTGCGCGCGATCAACCGTGAGGAGGGCGTGAGCGTGCTGCTCGTCGAGCAGAACGCCGCCATGGCGCTCGAGCTCGCCGACCACGCCTACCTGCTCGAGACGGGGCGGGTCGTGATGTCGGGGCCGGCGTCGCAGCTCAAGAAGGACGACGCCATCCGGCGCTCGTACCTCGGGTACTAGAGCGATGACAAGGGCCCATCTGCGGCGTTGGCGCCCTCGGCCGCACGCTCAACGTACAGGGAGTACGCCTCGCGTGCGGCCCTCGGGCGCCGCCTTGCAGCTGGACCCTTCTCATCGCTCTAGCCAGAGCGTTTCTTCGAGAGGGTACTAGCCGGATCATGAGTGACTGAGGGATCGCCGTGGAAGTCTTCATCCAGCAGGTGGTGTCGGGGCTGGCGACGGGCGGCATCTACGCGAGCCTCGCCCTGGCGCTGGTCATGATCTACCAGGCCACCGACGTGGTGAACTTCGCCCAGGGCGAGATGGCCATGTTCAGCACCTACCTCGCGTGGTCCATGCTGCACGCGGGGGCATCCGGCCGGTGGAGAACGCCCCCATCCTCGCCATCGTCATCGTCAGCATCGGGCTCCTCGTGATCCTCAACAGCGTGGCGGGCTGGATCTACTCCTACATCCAGAAGCCGTTCCCGAGCCCCTTCCCGAGCAAGCCCATCCAGATCGGGAACATCGTCTTCGGCGCCCACGACCTCGGCGCGATCGGGATCACCCTCGTGATCCTCTCCCTGCTCTTCCTCTTCTTCCGCTACACGACGCTCGGGCTGGCCATGCGGGCGGCGGCCCAGAACCCGGTCTCGAGCCGCCTGTGCGGCATCCGGGTGAGCTGGATGCTGGCGCTCGGCTGGGGGCTGGCCGCGACCTTCGGGGCGGTGGCCGGCATGATGGTCGCCCCCATCGTCTTCCTCGACCCCAACATGATGGGCGGCATCCAGATCTACGCCTTCGCGGCGGCGACGGTGGGAGGGTTCACGAGCCCGCCGGGCGCGGTGGTGGGCGGATTGCTCGTGGGCGTCACGGAGAACCTGGTGGGGACCTACGTGCCCTTCATCGGCACCGAGCTGAAGCTGACGGTGGCCCTGGCCATGATCATCATCGTCCTCCTCGTCAGGCCGAGCGGCCTCTTCGGCCGGACCATCGTTGGCCGGGTGTAGACAGGACGCTGTGATGAAGTACGAGGGTGGGGCGGCAGCGACCGCGGCGAAGGTGCGGGTGGCCCAGGCTGCGGGCGGGCGGGAGGCCACTCGTGCCGGCGGGTACCTGGGCGTCGGGGCGCTCGTCCTCGCGCTGGCCGTCGCCTGCGCGCTTCCCTTCACCATGAGCGGCTTCCGCCTATTCCAGTTCACCCAGGTCTTCACCTACGCCATCGCGCTCCTCGGCCTCAACATCCTGACCGGCTACAACGGCCAGATCTCCCTCGGCCATGGCGCCTTCTACGCGGTCGGCGCCTACACCGCCGCGATCATGATCGACAAGTGGGACATCGCCTACGGCTGGACGATTCCCACCGCCGGCCTCATCTGTCTCGTGGTGGGCTTCCTGTTCGGCCGGCCCGCGCTGCGGCTCGAGGGCCTCTACCTCGCCCTCGCGACCTTCGCGCTGGCGCTGGCGGTTCCGCAGATCCTCAAGTACTTCGAGCACTGGACCGGAGGCTCACAGGGCATCGTGCTCAGCAAGCCCAAGCCGCCCTTCGGAATGCGGTTGACCGAGGACCAGTGGCTCTACTTCCTGACGCTGGCCGTCACCGTCATGCTGTTCGTCCTCGCGTACAACCTGCTCAGCGGCCGCACTGGCCGAGCCATCGTGGCCATCCGCGACAACCACATCGCCGCCGAGGCCATGGGGATCAACAATTCCCTCTACAAGTCGCTGGTGTTCGGCGTCAGCGCCGCCTATACGGGCATCGCGGGAGCGCTGAGCGCGCTCTCCATCGCCTTCGTCGCCCCCGACTCGTTCAACGTCTTCCTGTCCATCACGCTCCTGACCGGGATCGTCATCGGCGGGCTGGCCACCATCTCGGGAGCCATCTTCGGCGCCGTCTTCATCCAGTTCGTGCCAAACTGGGCGCAGGACATCTCCAAGGCGGCCCCCTGGGCCATCTTCGGGATCCTCCTCATCCTCTGCATGTACGTGATGCCGCACGGGATCGCCGGGTTTCTGCGGCTCGTCTGGATCCGGATGACGCGGCCGGCGGTTCCAAGAGGAGAGGTCCGGTGAGCGATGTTCCCGGAGCGGCAAGATCCTGCAGAGGAGCACCACACCCTTACCCGAACGGGAGGACATCATGCGTCTGACCAAGCGGTCCCTTGTCCTGCTTACGGCCCTCGGCGCGGTCGCCCTGGCGGGCGCCGGCGGGGTGGCGGCCCAGACCGTCGTGGGCGTCACCGCCACCGAGATCAAGGTCGGTAACACCAACCCGTACAGCGGCCCCGCCTCCGCCTACGGCACGATCGGCAAGGCCATCGGCGCCTACTTCAAGAAGGTCAACGATGAGGGCGGGATCAACGGCCGCAAGATCAACTACATCACCTACGATGACGCCTACACCCCACCCAAGACGGTGGAGATGGTGCGCCGGCTGGTGGAGCAAGACCAGGTCGCGCTGCTCTTCCAGACTCTCGGCACCCCGCCCAACAGCGCCATCCACAAGTATGTCAACCAGCAGAAGGTGCCGCACCTGTTCGTGGCGACGGGCGCCACCAAGTGGAACGACCCCCAGCACTTCCCGTGGACGATGGGCTATCAGCCCAACTACCAGACGGAGGGCCGGATCTACGCGGCCTACGTCCTCAAGAACGTGCCCGATGCGAAGATCGGCGTTCTCTACCAGAACGACGACTACGGCAAGGACTACCTCAAGGGCTTCGAGGACGGGCTCGGCGAGGCCGCCAAGAAGCACATCGTGCTCAAGCAAAGCTACGAGGTGACCGACCCCACGATCGACTCGCAGATCGTCAACCTGAAGAACAGCGGAGCCAACGTCTTCTTCAACATCACGATCCCCAAGTTCGCCGTGCAGGCCATCAAGAAGTCGCACGACATCGGCTGGAAGCCCCTCCATTTCCTGAACAACGTGTCGAGCTCGCTCGGGACCGTGCTCAAGCCGGCCGGCCTCGAGGCCTCCAAGGGCCTGATCACGGCGCTCTACATGAAGGAGGTCACCGATCCGCAGTGGAAGAACGACAAGGGCTTCCAGGACTGGGTGGCGTGGATGAAGAAGTACTACCCCGAGGGCGCCCTCGACGACCAGTCCAACGCCTTCGGCTACAACGTCGCGATCCTCATGGTGCAGGCCCTCAAGCAGTGCGGCAACGACCTCTCGCGCGAGAACATCATGCGGCAGGCGGCGAATATCAAGAACCTCGAGCTGCCGCTCCTGCTGCCGGGCATCAAGGTCAACACGAGCCCGACCGACCACGCCCCCATCGAGCAGGAGCAGCTCGCCAAGTTCGACGGCGAGCGCTGGGCGATCTTCGGCGAGCTGGTCGACGCCAGCAAGAAGTAGGCGCCTGCCCCTTCACCCATCCTCTCTCCCGAGACGGGGGAGAGGATGGGTGGCCAGGACGCGGCAGGGCCGGGCACGGCGCCCCCGGAACTCGGGCGCCTCCGGAGTGCGAAGCGGAAATCGCAGTGCGGGGGATGCTCGTCCTCCTGAGCGCAACCAGCGCCGGCGAGTGGACCATTCCTCGACGTGGCCCGCTTCCTGGGGACCGCTCAAGCCCCGGCCCCCGATCGCCCCGCCACCACCCGGTGAAGTCGTCGCTGACGCGGGCGGCGGGCGTCGACCATGGCGGCCTCCTGGCGTATCAAAGTTTGGACATTGACCGGGGAGAGGTTGGCTGGGATCGTGAGTCATCATGCGGCCCGCGCTCTGGCTTTCGGCGGAGCTCCTCGCGCTCGTCACGACGTGCGCGACCGCCGCCGCACGCGGCCAGCCACCCGCCGTCCGCGAGGGTGTGGTGGTCCACGTCGAGGATGGCGACACGATCGACGTGCGGATCGGCGATCGTCTGGAGCGCGTCCGCTACATCGGCATCGATGCCCCCGAGGTTCCCCACCACGACACGGATGGGACGCGCGGCGGCGAGGCGGCGATGCGGCTGAACCGGGCACTGGCGGGCGGTCGACGCGTGAGCCTCGAGCTTGATGCGGAAGAGCGTGACCGCTACGGGCGCCTGCTCGCCTACGTCCGGGTCGGCGACCGCATGATCAACCTCGAGATGGTGCGTCAGTGCTACGCGCGCGTGCTGAACATCCGGCCGAACATCCGCTACGAGCGACGGTTCCGGCAAGCGGAGACCGAGGCTCGCGTCAGCGGCCGCGGGCTCTGGGGGAGTGGCGACCTCGCCGGGCCGACGAATACCGCGTCACCGCCAGTCGTCGCACCGTCCGTCGTCTCGCGTACCAGGGCTTCACTGCCGCGCGCGAGAGCCCAGCGGCTCACGAGCGGTCGCTCTGCCGCGCCCTATCCGCCGCGCGGCCGCCATGGACTCACCGCGCGCGTGCCCGGCCACCGCCTGGAACCGCGGGGAGGACTCCGCCTGCAGGCTGCTTGCCGCCCAAGGCTCCACCCGTCCCGAGCGGGTGGCAGTATCGCGCGGCTCGACGCGACCCGCCGGCCGAGCGCCGTGACGGAAGCCTCGGCCAAGGCTCTTCGTCGATTCGGTCAATGCTCTCGTACCCACGTCAACCCGCAGCGCCAGCCTCGCCACGCACGCCCTCCCCGGGCCGGTACGCGGCGGCCGCCAGCCGGACGAACTGCCGCTTCAACGCGTTGACCTGGGCGAGGTAGCGGCTGACGTCGTGGTCGCCGCACCGCTGGACGGCGGTCGGCCGGAAGCCGCGTCGGGCATAGATGTCGCCGGGCCCCGCTCCGCACAGGTGGATGACGGCGGCCAGGTCCTGCTTCTGCTGGAGCGTGGCAGTGACGATCCGCCGGCGTTCCACCGTCTGCGCGACGCGACGATCCAGGAGGGCGGCGGTCAGCTCGACGGCGTGGCTCGGCACGACGCGAGTGTAGACGCTGTTGAACCAGCACGATCTCAGATCGTGCCAGGGGCCATCCTGGACCACCACGTGGTTGTGGACACAGTAGCGCTTCGCCTCCCGGAACGTCGCGTCGGTGATCTGGTACATGCCGACCGCGCTCGACGCAGGCTGGTACAGCTCGAAGGGATTCCAGGTCAGGCGCCACCGCCAGTACGTCTGGGCCACCGGGTTGCCTCGGCCTTCGACCTGGGCCAGCGCCGCCAGGAGCTCGGGCGTGATGACGGCGGTGGAATGCGCGCGGAAGAGCGGCCCGTACCGCCGCCAAGTCTCGGGCGGCGTCTTTGCAAGCGCGCCGCTGACCGGAAAGAACAGCTCGGTCGGCTTGCGGATCACCTGGTACATCCAGTTCACCGCCGACCACACCGCCAGGATGATGACCGCACCCGCGAGGATCCGGATCGCCAGGGGCGCGGCCAGCATCGCCAGGAGTGCTCGCCGGCCCGACCGCGAGAGCGGCCAGACGGACGCGGTCCGGCCTCGACGCACGCGCGTCCTTCGAGGAGTGGCTCTGGCGGCGCTCGAATGTGACACGAACAGAATGCCTCTATTATGCATCAGCGCGCGAACACCGGCAGCCGCGGGGCCACCCCGGCGATGCTCGGCCGCCAGGGTGACGAGGCTGCCCGCGCAACATCGGGCGCGACCGACGTGGTCGCCGAGGGAAGCTGCGAGTCGGCCGCCGTCAGGAGGTCCGCCCCGGCCCGGCCCCCATGCTCTCGGTGGGCAACCCGTAGAAGAGCCGCGACGGGGAACCCGAGCCGGGCCACGGGTGCGCGCGCAGCGCCTCCTCGTTGATGTCGGTCCCCCAGCCCGGAGCGCTGCCGAGCAGGATGTGCCCGTCCTTGATCTCGGGGGCCCGGGTGACGAGGTCGGCCTTCCACGGTACGTCGTCGATGTCGATCTCCATGATCCGCACATTGGGCAGGACCGCGCACAGGTGGAGCGAGTGTAGGTCGGCAAGGTGACTGTAGTAGTTGTGCGGCGCGATGTTGATCTCGTGGGCCTCGGCCATGCGGCCGATCTGCACGGCCTGGGAGAAGCCGTTCCAGGGCACATCGATGATGGCCACGTCCACCGCGTGCAGCTCGAGGAACGGCCGGTACTGGCGGGCACTGACGAGGCTCTCGCAGGAGGCCAGGCGCGTGGACGTCGACTGCTTGATCTGCAGGAGCGCCTGCGGGTCCCAGTTGTCGTACTCGAGCCACTGGAGAGCGAAGGGCTCCAGGAGCTTGGCGATTCGCAGGGCGCCCTCCGTGCGGAAGTTGTAGTTCAGGTCCAGGCACACGCCCACGCGGGGGCCGACGGCCTCGCGGAAGGTGCCGATGAGCCGCTCGATGGCCTCCAGGATCTCCACGTCGGGGGCGCCGTCCGTGGTGTTGATCCCGCTGCCGAAGCCCGGGAAGTACACGGAGGCGGGCTCGCCGGGAATGACGATGTTGGTCTTGAGCGCCGTGAACCCGCGTGCCACCACCTCCCGGCCGAGGGCGGCGATGTCGTCGTAGGTTCGCAGGGGAGGCGTGCCGAGCAGGCGGCCCAGGCGCGCGCGCGTGGTGCCGCAGTGCGACCAGTAGAGGCGCACGCGATCACGGAGCGGACCCCCGAACAGCTCGTACACCGGCACGCCGAGCGCCTTGGCCTTGATGTCCCAGAGCGCCAGCTCGACGCCCGCGATGGCCTTGTGGCTCACGCCGCCGAGGTTCTGCCGCGTGTGCCGGAGCATGTCCCAGTACAGGCGCTCGACCGGCCGCGGATCCTGGCCGATGAGCAGATGCGCCAGGTCGCGGACGCAGCCGGCGATGCCGTAGGGGCTGCGATTGTCGCTGCACTCCCCCCAGCCCACGAGCCCATCATCCGTCTCGATGCGGACGAAGGTCCACGGCCGCCAGCCGCCGTCGCAGTGCAGCGCCTCCACGCGCGCGATCTTCATGGGTGTCCTCCGTCTCTCGACGGTCCGAGGTCAGAGCCAGGTCGAAACGCCCCGCCGAAACCGGTCGAGCTCGAGCAGGCGGACGCGCCCGCCGCGGCCCGCCGCGGCGCGCGTCTCCGGTGTGTTGTACCCCCAGGTCGCCAGGAAGAGTCCCACGTCCTCGAGGTCGGAATGCGTGGTGACATGCTGAAGCGTCTCCAGGCGGTCCTCGACGAACCAGAGCGTCGGACGCCGGCCCCGCGCCGTCGTGTAGTCGACGATCAGGGCGCGCAGGTTGTCACACTTGTGAATGCCGGCCTCCTTGCCCTGGATGCCGGCCAGCCGCACATTCCAGTGCTCCAGGATCTGGTGGGTGAACTCCCCTTCCTTCGTGGTGATGACGAGGGCGCGCTCGGGCTCGCCCACCAGCCGGCGCAGATCGTCCAGCCGGCAGTACGGAACGTTCCGCGCGAGCCAGTCGTCGCGCTCGGTGGCGATCCACTCGCGCCTGACTTCGTCCAGCGTGCGGTTCAGCACGCGGACCAGCTCCTCGCCGCGGAGCGGCCCCGTGCCCACGAGCTCGTCACGCACGGCCTCCCAGTTCTGGAACATGGCGGACTCGGAGCGGCCCCGGGCGATGGCGCGGAGCAGGACTGGCATCTCCCACCCGCTCATGATCACGGGCCGGAGCGTGCGGAACGATGGAAAGATCTCCTCGCTCGGCGCGGCCTCGTCCGGCCACACGCGCAGGCAGGTCCGCCGGCTGGCCTCGAAGTATTCGCGCATGCCGTCGCAGAGCACGCCGTCGAAGTCGAGCGCCAGGATGCTCGGGATCGTCACAGGACCCACCTGATTTCCACGGAGGAGAACGATGCCACAGCCACTCTCGGGAGACAAGCGGACGGCAGACGTCGGGCCCCTATCATCCCGACACTCCGCCCCGCGCCGGCACCCCTCGCCAGCCCGAGCCGCGGGCAGTATGCTGTGAGGTGAAGGGAGACGGCGATGGGCACGACGGGCGAGCGCAGGATCCTGGTGGCAACGGACGAGGGGCTTCACGTCTGCGCCGACGCGGGAGCGACGCGCGTGGACGAGCTGGCGGGGCGGGCCGTCGGGGCCCTCGCGGGAGGCGCCGGGGGCTGGTGGGTGGTCGTCGAGCGGCATGAGCTCTGGCGGAGCGCGGATGGCGCCCGCTGGTCGCTCGCCGCAAAGGTGGCGAAGAACACTGTGACCTGCCTCGGCGCGACGCCGGCCGGGCTCCTGGTCGGAACCGCGCGCGCCCATCTCCTGCGCCTCGAGAGAGATCGGCTGGTGCCCGTCCCCTCCTTCGACGAGGCGGAAGGCCGCGCGGCGTGGTACACGCCCTGGGGCGCCCCTGCCGACGTGCGCTCGATCAGCGCGGGACCAGACGGCAGCGTCTACGTGAACGTGCACGTGGGCGGGGTCCTGCGGTCGACCGACGCCGGTGCCTCCTGGTGCCCGATGCTCGACATCGAGCACGATGTCCATCAGGTGCTCGCGCCAGCGGCCCATCCCGGGCTCGTGCTCGCCGCCGCCTTCGATGGCTTCGGCGTGAGCCCGGATGGTGGCGACACATGGCGGTGGGAGAACCAAGGGCTCCACGCGCACTACTGTCGCGCCGTCGTCCTGGCCGGCGACACGGTGGTGCTCAGCGCCTCGGACGGCCACCACGGTCGCCGGGCCGCCATCTACCGGCGCCGCCTCGAAGGCGACACGCGATTCGAGCGCTGCCGGGCCGGGCTCCCCGAGTGGTTCTCCGACAACGTCGACACCGGCTGTCTCGCTGTGGACAGGAGCGCGGTCGTCCTCGGCACCGAGGACGGAGGCGTGTTCCTGTCCCACGATGCCGCCGCCACCTGGGACGCGGTCGCGAAAGGCCTGGCCCCGGTGCGCGCGGTGGCGCTCGCGTAGCCCCCGAGTCGCGGATCCCGCAGCGCTCCGGGCGGAGCCGCGCGCATTTCTGGTACAATACGCGTCGATGCGCCGGGTCCTGCTCCTCGCTCTGTTCGTCGTGTTGCCCGTCGATTTCGCCGTGGCCGACGTCCGGCTCACTCAGGCCGGCGCGCGGGCCGTCGAATGGGACGACGAGGAGGAGAGTGTCCCGAGCCGGCGCCAGCGCGCCGGCGTGGGGCAGCGGAGCGTCGAGGCTGTTCCCCGCGGCCCGCGCTCCCTCGCGCCCGCGAGGGCGCAGCGGTGGGCCGCGCCCGCCGACCGCAGGGCGGACCCCACCGCGTCGTGGCTGGTCCCGCTGAGGCGGGCTCACCTGCCGTCCGTCCGCTCCGCCTCGCCGTCCGAAGACCACTAACCGTCGTCGCGCTCAGCGTTCCCCCGATCAGCGCCGCCGTCCGCGGCGGCACGTCTGTCGTCCTCTACGCGCCAAGGGGTAAACGCGATGACGAAGAAGCTCGACCTGTGGTTGATCCTGGTGGTGATCTGGCTGCTCCTCCACCGCCTCGTGCTGAAGTGGTACAAGCACATGCTCGACCTGCCGTGAGCGCCGTGCTCGCCTCACTGCTCGACCCGGAGTTCCTGGCCCGGCTGGGGACGATTGTCCTGATCGACCTGCTGCTCGCCGGCGACAACGCCCTCGTCATCGCGCTCGCCGTGCGCTCGCTGCCGAGGCGCCAGCAGCTCGCCGCCCGCGTCCTCGGCACGGCCGGGGCCGTCGTCCTCCGCGTCGCCCTGATCATGCTCACCACCGCGCTCCTGCGCGTCCCGTATCTCCAGCTGGCGGGCGGACTCCTCCTGATCGGGATCGCCGTCAAGCTCGTGCGGCCGGCCCCGGGCGAGGCCGCCCGCACGCGGCCCGGCACCTCGCTGCGCAGCGCGATCGGGATCGTAATCGCCGCCGACCTGGTGATGAGCCTCGACAACGTCCTCGGGGTCGCAGCGGCGGCCCACGGCGATGCGCGCCTGGTGGTGTTCGGGATCGCGCTGTCGATCCCCGTTGTCGTGTGGGGCAGCGGCATGCTCGGGCGCCTCATGGCTCGCTTCGGGTGGATCGTCTGGGCGGGCGGAGGCGCGCTGGGGTACGTCGCTGGGGAGATGGTCGTGGGAGACCAGGCGATCGACCGATGGTTCGGCGACCTCCCCGCCGTCGACCGCGTCATCCCGCCCGTGCTCGGGCTCGCGATCGCGGGGATCGGGTGGTGGCTCGGGCGAGTGGGGCGCGGCGGCGTGCGCGAGGACCCCGTGGCGTCCGGCTGACGCCGGCGCGGGCGGGCCCGGCCGAGCCGGGACCCCCGGCCCCAGGCGATCGACGCCGCGGCCATCGGAGACCTCCGGGTCGTCGCGCGATCCTGACTGCCGCATGTACAGGGAGGCCTCCCGCAGCCAGTCTCGGGAGACAAGCGGACGGCAGACGTCGGCGCCGCCCCTCACCTCGACTTCCTCGGACGGGCGCGGAACGAGGGCGCCGCCAGCGTTCGCCAGCGCAGACCGCGCCGGCTCACGCCCGCGGCCGCTGCTCCGCCGGGCCGCCGGCACCCGTCAGGTTTCGCGCCGTGTTGATCAGGCCCACATGGGAGAACGCTTGCGGGAAATTTCCCATCTGGCGCCGCGCTGACGAGTCGTATTCCTCGGACAGCAGGCCCACGTCGATACGCAGCGGCATGGGTCGCTCCCGAGCATAGCCCGGCGGAGCCGGACTATTTACCTGCTTCCGCCGCGCACCACCCCTGGAGCGGGACGAGACGCCGGCTGTCCAGTCGAGCCACGGGCCTGGCCCTCGGGGGATCGCTATCTCAGCCCGAAGCCCCGCGTCATGAAGCTCGCGACGAACACCAAGACCACCACGATGGCCATCTCGACGTGATTGATGACGGCGAGGGCGCGCGCCGGGGCCGTGTCCGGCGACTGGCCGCGGCCGCGCCGGACCCGCCAGCGGATGAAGGTCAGCATGGGCCAGACCTCGAGGATCAGGACGGCGGCGAACAGTGTCATCTTCGTCCAGAAGAGGCTCGACGCGAGGTAGAACTGGGTTCCCTTTTCCAGGCCCCCGAACGCGCGGAGGAGGCCGGTGCCGATCAACAGCAGCGCAGCCACGCCCCATACGTTGTCCGCCGCCAGTACCCGGCTCACCCCGGCGTCATCCAGAGGGCCCTTGAGGGCGCGGCCGCGGAGGAACACGCTGGCAAGACCCAAGCCGAGGGCCAGCACGTGCAGCGCGGAGACAACGGCCGAGAGCATGGCCGGAGTATACGACAGCTGGCGAGTGAAGCGGCCTGACGGCCGGGCGTGCGGCCGTGGTCCGTCGGCCGGCTTCCCTCGGCTCCTGATCCGCGCCCCCGCATTCCGGATCCGCGGGCTGGCCGCGCCGGAGAGCGGACCGCGGGACACACGGAGAGTCGGCAGGAACGTGGTAGTCTGAGGGCCGATCGGTCCCGCGAGGGCGGCCGATGGCGGAGCCGAGCGTTCGAGACCTCATCGTGGAGGGAGCGCCATGCACTACACCCGGATCTCCGCCGACTGCCACATCGACCTTCCCTGGCTGCCCCCCGACCTGTTCGCCGCGAATGCCTCGGCGGCCATGAAGGACCGCATGCCCCACGTCGCCGAGGGGCCGGATGGCCCGTACTGGACCTGCAAGAACGGCGGGTCCTTCGGGCTCGTGAACGGCGTGGGGCCTTCCGGACAGAAGTACGTGCCCGGCCAGCACCATCGTGTCGACGTAATGGCGGCGACGGGCCTGTACGAGGACGGCAAGAAAGGTATCCGGCGCGTGTCGGACCCCCACCTGCGCGCCGGAGACCAGGACCGCGACGGCGTCCAGGCCGAGGTGATCTACGGCATCCTGGGCGCGGCCACGCGCCTCGGCGACCACGAGGCGGCCACGGAGATGTTCCACATCTACAACGACTGGCTCGCCGACTTCTGCCGTCACTACCCCGACCGCTACATCGGCCTCGCCTGCCTGCCGTACGGCGACATCGACGCCGCCGTCAAGGAGGTCTACCGCGTGGCGAAGCTCGGGCTCAGGGGCATGGAGCTATCCTGCTCGTGGGACATGGAGCCCATGTGGCATCCCGTGTGGGAGCCGCTCTGGGCGGCCATGGACGACGTGGCGCTGCCGCTCCACTTCCACACGTTCCCGTCGCTCCCGCCGGGCCGGCTCGACCGGCAAACGGGGCTCACGCGCCGGGCGGCGTTCTTCACCGTCGTCTCGGGCTTCCAGATGAACCTGGTCAACATCCTCGCCGCCGTCATCGGAAGCGCAGTCCTCGAGCGCTTCCCGAACATGCGGATCGCCTTCGGCGAGAGCGGGATCGGGTGGTTGCCCTACGCCTTGGACCGGATGGACTTCGAGTGGGAAGACCGCTTTCACGACCTCGGACTCCGGATGAAGCCGAGCGAGTACTGGCGGCGGCAGTGCAAGGCGACGTTTCAGTTCGACCGCATCGGGACCAAGTTGATCGACGATATCGGCGTCGAGACGCTCATGTGGGGCTCCGACTATCCGCACGGCGACGGCGTCTGGCCCGAGTCCTCGAAGTACATCGAGGAGCAGTTCGGCCACCTGCCGCCCGAGATCACGCGCAAGATCGTTTGCGAGAACGCCGGCCGGTTCTATGGGCTGATCAGCTAGCTCCTTCTTGCATAGGAAGGGCTGGGCCACGGCGACATCGTCGCGATCCCGACGGACAGGCCGCGCCCACCCTGCCACGCACCAGGACGTGATCCCACCCCCTGCGCTTCAGGCCCCCGGGATTTCCCTAGGGCAACTCCCGTGATTTTCCCCCTTTCATCCTCAGATTTCACCGACTGGTCGCGACTCCCCCAACGGGCTCATTCTTCGCGTACACATGCTCCGGTACCACCTTCACACGATAGAGGAGGGAAAGATGCAACACTTACATGCCGGGCTCGATCGGGCGGACGAGTGGATCACCGCCTGGATGGCGCGCCACGGGATCGCGGTGCTCCGGACCAGCGTGGGGATCGTCTTCTTCTGGTTCGGCGTGCTCAAGTTCTTCCCCGGACTCAGCCCCGCCGAGGACCTGGCGGCAC
>WNGF01000482.1_pt1 | contig 57354 bp, 46 predicted proteins | sample 5400641 | NCBI WGS metagenome assembly WNGF01 (sample SAMN13153371, study PRJNA577476) | soil metagenome | isolation source: 80 cm soil or saprolite under grassland replicate 2 | place: USA:California | collected 2016-06-15
GAACGAAACAGCGACGGCAACGCGCCCCTGGGAATGAACTATAACAACCTGATTCCTGTGTTAATCAAAGCGATTCAGGAACAGCAGGATTTGCTCAAGCTAAACGAGGCACAGATCATGGGCCTGCGGAAACAAAATGCTGAGGTGGGCCGTCGCATCGCTGCCCTAAGCAGGAATTCACACCGGAGAAAACTATGATATTCAACCTGAATCTTGACTGGAAAGCACCGGTACTTCTCACCGGGGCATTGCTGCTCGGGGCTTGCTCTTTTGGACAGTCAAAAAACGGGATCGGGCAACTCTTCAACAGCCAGGAATGACAATTCTTCCGGAATTGTTTCAGCCTTTTCACCTTCGAGCAACGCCCGCAAGGATCTGGGCGATGCGATTGCGCAAACTGAATAGTGCCTATCCCTACCGGCTTACCGAAACTGTGTCGGCCACCGCAAACAGTCAAACCGCCATGCCTGAGAGTACACGCGTAGTGGATTTCGCTGCGCCCGATCGTTCACATATGAAGTGGAGCGGTGGCCGGGGTGGTGATATCGAAGCGATCAGCATTGGGGAAAAACACTATTGGTTTGCGGACGGTAAATGGAGCGCAGGAACCTTGCCGTCATCCATGGGATTAAATCGCAGTGAGGACTTCACAAACAAGATCGCCGAAATGACTAGGGAGGTGAAATACCTCAGCCCGGAAACCATCGACCGTGTGCCGTGTTTTGCCTACAGCTATACGCTGGAAACGAATCTCGGTGGCCAGAGATACACCGGCACCGGCAAGGCCTGGGTCGGCGCGGCCGATGGCCTCCCTCGGCAAAGCGACACGGAGTTCAAGGTCAGCACTTACTCCCAAAGGTCGCACATAGTCTATGAATACGACCCCGACATCAAAGTCGACGCCCCGGCGATGTAACGCGACCAGGAACTTCTTCAGGCAGCGTACGCGGCGTAAACGCTCCTTACCTTTTCCAGGAAATCGCGACGGTCAACAACGTAATAGAGCTTGACGGGCTCAGTGATAATTTGTTCCGGCTCGGGGAGAGCGACTTTCGCTTTTTGAGATTTCGAAGATTTCTCAGGCTTCTTGCTCGCTTTCTTTGAGGTTGACTTCTTCGTCCGATCGACCCGGTCGCTACCGCTCCCGGTACTGACTCCTTTCTTTTCGCCGCCGCTTGCGGCGCTGATGCGGGACCAGTCCTGAGTCGAAGCCAGATGGTCGATCAGTTTCTCGAAAACCTCACCGGGTTCGCGCTCGGTAATTCCGATTAGATCGAGATAGCCGCCGTATCGCAGGCGCCGGATCAATTCCATCAGCGTCAGGCGACCTTCCAGCGTCATGCCGCCGTGCGCGTGAGAGCGGCTAACCAGGTATTGAATTAACAGCGTCTCGCTGTAAAGATTCGGCGCCAGAAACAAACGCGCGCCGTCACGCTGCCAGCCCTCGTCCAATCGACTGGAACGACGCACCACGCGCAATTCGCTGAAAATTTCTTCCCAATTCGTCTTTCGCTCGCGTCGGGCCAGGTACATTCGGGTGGCGTCGATTAGCCATCTCTCGTCAGCGAAATCGAGATTGCCACCGAGTGTGTCCAGCCATTCAAAGAAGACTGCGCGGGAATCAGACTTCTTTTCCATTACCAGAAACTGGTCATCCGATTTTGGCAATTTCTTGAGCAGCGCCCGCCGCGCGGCGTCTGTTGTCCTGCCTCCTTCGATGCAATAAGTATCAAACCGCGCCAGCCAGCGCTTTGCCGATCCACAGTACGGGCAATGCGGATTTTTTTCGTCGCTATCGAAATAGGGACGCACGGCCTGTCTCCTGGTCAGCTCTTCAATCCCCGGCGCGTGACGTTTGATTTCCGTAAAAGCAGAGCGTGGTGCGAGCCGAAGTTGCCTGGTAAAGATATCGAAAATACAAGCGAGACAAACCAGGGTTGTGTATTCAGTGACAGTTCCGGGCGGAAAGTCTTTGAGATCGAGCTCGCGTTTCTTGGTCGTCGTCATGCGGGCAGATTTAATCACAAAGACGTGGCAAGGCGAAGTATCTTTAGATTACCTTCCAGTGCCTTCGGTAAGACAGCTTCTTTCAGCAGATCAGTGTTGACGACACACCAAACAAGCGCGGTAGAATTGTGCCCGTCAACGAGAAGGAGTTTCCACGATGTCCCAAAATCCCGAACCTCCAAACCAGTCCAGGATCTTAATCTCAGCTGAAGACATAAATCGCGCCGCAGAAGAAGGCGTGCTTTCACCCGCTGATGCCGATAAGCTCATCCACTGGGCCTATGATCAGCGGTTTAATCGTTCACAACTCGCTGAGCCAACAGCGGCGCCCGCGCCGGAACTCCGTAAGGGTTTCAACGTTGTAACAGTGCTCTATTACTTCGGCGCGATGTTAATGATCTCCGCCTGTGCCTGGTTTCTCGGCGACAAGTGGGACGTTCTTAAGGCGCCAGGCATCTGCGTCACAGTCATAATCTATATGGTCATTGCTTTGAGTCTCGGCCAGTGGCTGCGCCGTAAGGGTTACATCGTTGGCGGCGGCCTGTTGATTACGGTCGCTGTAAGTTTGGTTCCGTTGTTGATCTATTCGATTGAGCGGATGACCGGCTTTTGGCCGGCGCAAGATCCCGGTGAGTACGCGGCTTTCTATCCGATGATTCACGGCTCATGGATTGTCATGGAGTTAGCAACCATTGCCGCTGCGGCGCTGGCACTCAGGTTTGTCAGTTTTGGTTTTCTGACGGCGCCGATGGCCTTCTGCTTCTGGTTTTTCTCGATGGATGTGGCGGCGCTTATCTTCAAACAGAATTCACTGGACTCTAACCAGACTGAATGGGTCAGCGTACTGGTTGGACTGTTGACTATAGCAGTTGGTTTCGGACTCGATCGGACAATCACCAAACGGGGCGCGCCAAGAACTGAAGACTTTGCTTTTTGGTGCTACTTGTTTGGTCTCGCGGCATTCTGGGGTGGCCTGACGTCGATGAATTCAGATTCAGAAATAAGACGCTTCGTTTACCTGCTTATCAATGTTGGATTGGTAGGCGTGGCTGTCAAACTTCGTCGTTCCACATTTCTCGTCTTTGGTGCCTTTGGTGTGTATTTATATCTGGGTCATCTGGCGTGGCAGGTCTTCAAGGACTCGTTGCTTTTTCCGTTCGTCCTGGCGCTACTCGGTTTGACGTTGATTCTGGGAACGGTTTGGGGACAAAAGTACTGGCGAAAGCGTCTCAGAGAGGCGGACGGCCCGGGTTGAATATTCACGCAATCGCCACCAGGGCGGGCTCGGTGTCGGTATGGCCCAGGGCGAGATCGATTTCGCTTTCGACATCACCGGTAGCTGATGCAAGGCTCTTAAAATCAAAAAGCTTCAGATCGAGCAAGTGGGTCGGCACCGTATTGCCCAACGCAGTCAGCATCGACGCCCGAACGTGAGGAATTTCGTTTTCCAATTCTTCGATCAGGCGTTTGATGCGCGCGCGTTTCAGGTTTGGCTGCGAGCCGCAGAGGTCGCACGGAATGATTGGGAATTGAGCAAAGCCGGCGAACTGGGCGATCTCCTGCTCGCGACAGTAAGCCAGCGGCCGAATAATCGTGTTCCGCCCATCGTCGGAACGCAGCACGGGCGGCATCGCCTTCAAAGTGCCGACATAAAACAGATTCAAAAGAAACGTGGCAATAATGTCATCAGCATGATGCCCCAGGGCGATCTTTGAACAACCTTCCTCGATTGCGATGTTGTAAAGAATCCCGCGTCGCAGCCGCGAACAGATCGCGCAGAACGTCTTTCCCTCAGGGACCAGCCGTTTGACGACCGAATATGTATCGCGCTCGACGATGCGAAAAGGTACGCCGAGGCTGTGCAGGTAATTCGGCAGCACTTCCGCAGGAAAACCGGGCTGCTTCTGATCGAGATTGACCGCTAACAAATCGAATCTTACCGGCGCACGCTTTTGCACATCGAGCAGAAGATCAAGCAACGTGTGACTGTCTTTGCCGCCGGACAGGCAGACCATTATTCGATCGCCATGTTCGATCATGCGAAAGTCCTCGATTGCCTCGCCCATGCGGCGCAGCAGTTTCGTCCTGGTCTTGGTCTCGGCGAACATCACGGTTTTAAGGCCTCAGAATGCCACGCCAGCAGCGCCGTTGACAACGCTTGACTGGCATAATTAATGAATTGATAATGTTCGGGCAAAATACTCACGGACTTCGGCCCTCGCGTGTCCTGTTTTTCAAAATCAAGGGTTTCTGAAGAAATATTTAGATCTGCGAATTACTGTTGTTTTTGTGTGTTTGGCCGTATTCACTTTGTCGCTGAACGTGGTCCAGGCCGCCGGCGGGCGTATCGAAGGACAGGTCACCGATCCCAAGGGGCAAATATTGTCGAGGCCGCCATCACCGCGACTGACCCCCTCAAGCTGGACGGCCAAATGCTTTCCGGGCGCATCACGCAATCGGGCGTGAGCGATAATTTCAAGATGCTGGTTCCGGTTTACGTCAATGTGGCGAAAGGCTGGGCCCGGATAGGATCTGCCACGATCATCGGAAATTCATCAGTCGAGCTGAAAAACATAAAGCTGCCAGAGCCCGCAAAGCACGTGGCCATCTGCGAGTTTAATGACGTCCTGGCGCTCAAGATTCAAAACGGTAACTAGCTTCCGAGACTTTCACAGGCAGGTCACGCCGCCAGGCGTTGCCCCGGGATAGATGGGGTCCTGATTCTAAGACCGGGACAGGCGTGCGTCCATGAATTCGTACGCAGGTGCGCACGCCACAATCAAATTAGGCGCGCTACCCCTGTGGAAAGGAGCGATGGCCTTTGCGCTCGGATAGTTGTTCGGCGCTCCTTCCTAATTCCTGCAATACGCTTCTCAAATCAGTTCGATACCCTCCACATAGCTATGATAGAGTTTGCGGCACCTGCCGTTTCGGACAAACACGGCAGTCCCTGGATAACCGAAATGATCGATCTACGTAGCGACACTGTTACGCGGCCTACACCTGCCATGCGCCGCGCGATGGCTGAAGCCGAAGTCGGTGACGATGTTTATGGCGAAGACCCGACGGTGAATCGATTGCAGGAACGCGCCGCGGAAATCTTTGAAAAAGAAGCCGCGATCTTTGTGCCGACCGGATCGATGGGTAATCAAACCGCCGTTAAGTTGCATACGCGACCTGGTCAGGAGGTCATCATCGAAGAGCGCGGGCATATCTACAATTTTGAGATGGCAACGATGTCGGCGTTTTCCGGCGTTATCGCCCGGCCCGTGCACAGCATTGACGGCAGCGGCATTCTGACGTGGGACGAAATCGCCGGCTCCATCCATGCAAACGCGGCCTATTACGTTGCGCCGACCGGCCTCATCGCCCTCGAGAATTCACACAACCTCGCCGGCGGATCTTTGTTGACGCGCGATCGGACGGTGGACATTTGCGCTCGAGCTCATGCGAAGAAGCTTCCGGTCCACCTGGACGGCGCGCGCATATTTAACGCCGCTGTCGCCCTGGGTAATTCGGTTGCTGAACTGGCAGGGCCCGCCGATTCCGTAATGTTTTGCTTATCCAAAGGCCTGGGCGCGCCGGTTGGTTCAATGCTGCTGGGGACGCGCGAATTTATTGATGAGGCCCGCGCGGTTCGCAAGATGTTGGGCGGCGGGATGCGGCAAGTGGGCGTGCTCGCGGCTGCCGGCCTGATCGCCCTGGAAGAAACGCCGAAACGTCTGCATGAAGATCACGAGAATGCGAAACGCCTGGCGGAAGGATTGGCCGAATTCCCAGGCATCAAAATTGATTCCGAAAAAGTATTGACGAATATCGTGATCTTTGATGTTTCCGAAACTGGAATGACGGCAGATGAAATCTGTGCGCATTTACGCGAGACCGGAGTGCTGGCTTCCGGCTTCGGTTCATCGATTCGCATGGTCACGCATTACGACGTATCGCGCGCGGATATCGATACAGCATTAGTCGGAATGCAGAAAGCAGTAGGCAGTACGCAGTAGGCAGAAGTCCTCTGTTTTGCTGCTTTCTGCCTTCTGCCTACTTGCTTGCGAACGACGATGATCATCGCCATTGACGGCCCTTCCGGCGCGGGGAAATCTTCGCTTGGTCGCATGCTCGCGCGCGAGCTGGAATTGCTCTATATCGATACCGGTTCAATGTATCGCGCAGTAGCGCTCGCGGTGCTCGAATCGAGCGTTAGCGCCGCTGACGACATTGCGGTTGGCTCGCTGGCTTCGCGCGTCGACATCGATCTCGCGGGCGATCCTGATTCGCTCTCGGTCATGCTCGATCACCGTGATATCTCTGATCGCATTCGCCATGACGACGTAACTGAGATGTCTTCGATCATCTCAACTATTCCCGCCGTCAGGCGGGCAATGGTTCGGCGCCAGCGCCAGCTGGGTGAACGCGGCGCGGTCCTGAATGGGCGCGACATAGGCACGGTAGTTTTTCCCAACGCTGACATAAAATTTTTTCTGACTGCGTCGCCTGAAGAGCGAGCGCAGCGGCGGCTGGCAGAAGAACGCGAACACAATCCCGCCGCGACTTATGATGAAGTACTTGCTGACATGACTGAGCGCGATCGCCGAGACACGACGCGCGCTGATTCGCCACTCGCGGCCGCTGATGATGCAGTCCTGATCGATACGACCGCGGTACCCATTGACGAGGTTTTTCAGAGAATGATGGAGATTGTTCGCGAGAAAAAGAGTAGCCACAAAGACACGGCGGCACCGAGATCTTAAAACGGAAACCACGGTCTGTCTGCTCAAGTTCACCGACAGTCCCTTACTACATTAACAAATCGGCAATCGGCAATCGCAAATCAAAAATACCCCGATGTTTACCGGAATCATTGAAGAGCTTGGTCGCGTACGCGACCTTGAAAAGCGTGGCGAGGACGCGCGGATTGTCATCGAAGCGCGGACGGTGACAGAAGGATCACGCGATGGCGATTCAATCGCCGTCAATGGCGTGTGCCTGACCGTGCTTGGGGTAACGCAGGATTCATTTGCAGCCGATGTTTCAAAGGAGACTCTGCTCCGTTCCACGCTCGGCCGATTACAGGCTGGCGCACCTGTTAATCTTGAACGAGCGGTAACGCCTGTGACCCGGCTCGGCGGTCACATTGTGCAGGGTCATGTCGATGCGCGTGGTCAATTTCTCGACGTTGAGGATCATAGCGAATCGTGGACGGTACGCATTGCTTACCCGAAAGAAATTGCACGTTACCTTGTTTTCAAAGGCTCAATCGCAGTCGAAGGCATCAGCCTGACAATTGCCGGCTTAACTGACAATTACTTCGAAATTGCCGTAATTCCGAAGACCTGGGAAGTAACGAACCTCTCTCACCTGAAGCCTGCCGACGAAGTGAATCTCGAAGTTGACGTAATTGCGAAATATGTTGAGCGAATGCTTGCCCTCGGCGGCCCCAGGAGCGAAGCTGCCGGGTCGTAAGTCGCAAATCTCCGCCGGTTTGCGATAACATAACCCCCAGCAACAATTTCAGATTCCAGACTCCAAATTTCAGATCTTGGATTTTCAAAATGTCATTCGCTTCCATTCCAGACGCTGCTGCCGACATTCGCGAAGGGCGAATGATTATCGTCGTTGATGACGAAGATCGCGAGAATGAAGGTGATCTGGTTTGCGCAGCTGAAAAAATCACGCCCGAGATCATTAATTTCATGGCCCGGCATGCGCGTGGCCTTATCTGCTTGCCGCTGACCGAAGAGCGTTGTGACGAATTGAACCTGTCGCCTCAGGTTGCCGACAACACTTCGCATCTCGGCACGGCCTTTACGATCTCAATTGAAGCAAGGCGCGGCGTGACGACCGGGATTTCCGCCGCCGACCGCGCCACGACAATTCTCACGGCCGTCGATCCGCGCACGAAATCCCAGGATCTCGCGCGTCCAGGTCACGTGTTTCCGCTGCGCGCAAAAAAAGGCGGCGTGCTGGTTCGTCCGGGACAGACGGAAGCAGCAGTCGACATTGCCCGTATCGCCGGGCTGTATCCCGCCGGAGTGATCTGCGAAATCATGAATGAAGACGGAACCATGGCCCGCATGCCACAATTGCGGGACTTTGCGGTCGTCCACGGATTGAAGATCATTACCGTCGCTGATCTGGTCCGCTATCGCATCAGCAAAGAAGTGCTGGTCCATCGCGCGGTCGAAACCGACTTGCCGACAATCTATGGTCGCTTTCGGGCGATCGCTTTCGAGAACACCATCAACGGAGACGTGCACGTCGCCATGGTAATGGGCGATTTGAACGCCGAGGATCCGGTGCTCGTGCGGGTGCATACTGAGAATGTGACCTGTGATATGTTCGGCTCGACGATCGACGATACCGGATATCAACTGCGTCGGGCGTTGGAAAAGATTTCAGAAGCAGGGTGCGGCGTCGTTCTTTACCTTCGCCAGAGCGAGCACAGTCTGGACTTGCTGCATCAGTTGCGCACTTACAAACTGATGCAGGAAAACGGCCTCAGCAAATCAGAAGCCAGTGCCCAAACCGGATATGGTTTGAATCGCGATTACGGCGTGGGCGCTCAGATTTTGCACGAACTCGGTCTGCGGCGCATCCTGCTGCTTACAAATCATCCGCCGAAAGTCACCGCCCTCGAGGGCTTCGAATTAGAGGTTGTAGGCAACGTGCCCGTGGGCTCGCCGGCATCCGACGATCCGCGCGACAGAGAGACTTCGGGCTTGCGAACTGATCACGTGAAGATTTCGTGAGGCGTCAAGGCGCTGATTCAACCCCCTCGCCTTGAAATTCCCCCGCTTTCAGTTTACAAAAAGATAGATGTTAGAGGTTAGATGCCAGATGTTAGCGTTGACCGCACGCACTAACATCTAACATCTTGCCTTTGACATCTGCATTTTGGCTCTCCCTCAAAAATTGAACTAAATGTTTTAGCCGCAACGGGGCCATGCGCTAATGCCGGTTGACCACAACGACGACCTATCACCGAAATCAGATCCAGGAAGCAAGACAGAACCTGTGCCGACTGAACCGGCCGGTCGATCTTCGCCAGGTGGTAAAGAGGATCGTCCTGTTTCTCGCCGGCGCCGGCGGTACATCACCCGCCGCAATGCCGTCATTCTCGGTATCTTAATCGCCGCTGGCATTGTTGCTGTTTTCTTTCTCGCGCTGTTGGCCTATCGCCTGGGCTTCGTAGATCGATACGTCGCCGGACAAATCAAAGACACGCTGGCGACTTACGGCATTCGCGCAAACATCCGGGATTTTCATACGTCCATCTCGCCGCAAACCGTCGAAATGCTCGACGTCGAGCTCTACGACCCGCAGACCGGTGAACGGCTGGGCAAAATTTCTCGCATACTGGCGACGGTTAGAATCGAGGATCTCTACGCGCTTCGTCTGCAACGAAATATCAATCTGAAAGATCTGCAGGTTGAGGGCCTCGAGCTGTGGGTATCGTTTGACGCACAGGGCCGTTCGAACTTCCGCAACATTCATATTCCGCCGCCCGAACCGAACAAGCGAATCCTGTTTGCTTATTCAACCGCACACATCGATCTCAAAAATGCCGTAATCCATTATGGCGACGCTGAACATCGAATCTCAGGTGAAGCTCGAAATGTCCGCGCGACGATTCAGCCCGATGATCCCAATCAGCCGGCGGCGAGCTGGATGAATACGGTTAGCCTCAGCGCGTCCAACTCACAATTCGCTTACGACGATCGTCCCATCAATGGTATCGACATCGAAGCCCGCGGCCGCATCAATGAAACTCGCGCTGAGATTCAGGAACTGGTGCTGAAATCTCCCGTGGCTGAAGCCCATCTGCAGGGCGTGATGGACGACTGGCGCGCGCTCCACTATCAGTTGAATGTTACTTCCACCGTCGATTTAACCCAGGCGTCCGATTTTCTGCGCGCCGGCACGACGCTGCGGGGCGCGGGCACATTTGCCGGCACCGTGAGCGGCGAAGGCGCGAGTTACAAGGTCGATGGCACCATCAAGTCGGACGCGCTTGCTGCCGACGGTTTCCGCCTCCAGGGCCTCAATATCACCGGTAAAGGTTCAGGGCAGGGTGAAACCTACGAAGCAAATGGACGCGCTGTCGCGCAGTTATTGGCTGCCGGCGATTTCATTCTGAATTCAGTCCAAATGACCGGGGGCGTGATGGGAACCGGCAGCGATTTTCGCTGGGTTGGTGACCTGCGCGCGGCCGCGGAAAAAAGTTATGGGACGACGATCACCGGTTTGATCCTGCGTGATGTGCGTGCCGAATACCACGACAAGATCCTGACTGCTTCCTCGCCCCAATTGACCGGAACCAGTCTTAGTTCGGCAGAAGCGCGAGTGAAAGAAGGCATCCAGGCGACCGATCTTCGCGTGCGAGTTGAAAACGGCAAGAGGACCGCAACGATCGCGCGCGCCAAAGTCGGAAAGATTGAGGCGGCGAATGCAACCTTTAGCGGAGTCAACATCAACAACATCGACCTTAACAGCCGCGATGGAGTCACCGTAGTTACGCTGAAAGAGGCGCAAGTCGGCGACGCCAACGCCCTGGGCGCTAAGACAGGAAGTATTAACATCGCAGGCGTGCGCCTGACCATTCGCGGAGGTCGAATCGAAGGATCGACGAAGGACATCAACGTTGGCACGATCACAGCGGAGAAAGGCCGGGCGGAAAACGTGAAGCTCGGCCGGCCGGTATTTGTGATCGAACCTTCGGGTCGTTATCGCGCAAGCGCGGATCTGAGCCTCGGCGGCGGCGTCCTGGGCACAATGCCGCTCGGCCCGGCGCACGCTTCGCTCGTCGCCACCGGCAATCAAGTGCAACTAAGTAACTTCGTGGTCGAGGCGCTTAATGGTCGTGCGACCGGTAATGCCACAATCGGCCGAACAAAGAATGCACCATCGCACGTCGCGGCCAACTTCACAAACTTTGATCTTAGCGGTCTGTTGACCGCCGTGTCCGATCGGGTGGTACCGGTGGCTTCTCGCGCGACTGGCACGGCTGATGTCACCTTTGCGGGAACCGATTTCGCCACCGCAACCGGCAATATCAATGCCCAGCTTACGAGCGAGCCGCAGACGGCCGGAAGCAATCTCACGCCGCTGTCGGGCCAGTTGGCTTTGAACGCTGATCATGGTTTGTTCCAAATACAGAAAGCAAACCTGCAAACAGCAGCCAGCACGCTAAATGCAACCGGACAATTTTCTCTCGAACGCGACTCAAATCTGCGAATCGATCTCACTTCTACTGATGCCGCCGAACTTCAACGGGTGCTCGTGACGTCAGGAGTGATTCCCGCGCTTTACGATCAGTTCGATACGTATGCCATCGACGTCGGCGGCCGGTTGGTCTTCAATGGCACACTGCAGGGCAAGCTGACTGATCCGATCGTAAACGGTCATGCGGAACTCGGTTCATTCAAGGTGAATGGAAACGATCTTGGATCGTTGAATGCCAACCTCGCCTCAACTCCGGATGAATTGCGCATCAACAACGGACGGTTGCTGCAGGCCAACGGCGGCGGCGTGCAGTTCACTGTGGTGGCGCCGCGTGCTGGTACCAACAATGCATCAATCGACGCAACTCTCGATCGCGCAAACGGCGCAGCCATACTCGGGGCATTGCCGCTGAACAAACAAACCCGCGAGGCCATTGGCGACACCCAATCAGATGTTTCCGGCAGCGTGCGGATCAACGGTCTTCCCGGCGCCATGAGCGGAAATGCCGACCTGCGTTTCGGTCCCGGTAAACTTGCCGGTGAGCAGTTGCAGAACATGACCACCCGCGCAAGTTTCGCAGGTTCGTCAGTCAATATTGAAAGCGTCGACATCAACTTCGATGCGGGCCACATCGCCGGCACTGGAAAATATGACACGGTGAGCAAGGCGTTCGAAGCACAGGCGAAAGGTACTCAGATTCAGCTCGATAGGTTGATGGCGCTGGCCAACAGGGCCGGCTTACCAAAACTAACCGGCACTGCGGATCTCGATGTGACCATCTCAGGTAATCTGGGCGAGAATGATTTCTCGAACTATCAGATCAACTTCAGCGGCACCGGTCACAACGTAACGATCGCCGGCCGGCCGGCCGGCACGCTGGCGCTGGTTGGTCGCACTGAGAACAAGCAGCTGACCGTCACTTTCACGACCAACGAGAATGGGCTGTTAGGCCCGGCCCAGGTGCTGACAGCGCGGGTCGACCTGAGCAATGAAAAACTTCCGACGACGGTTGAATCAACGATAACAAACGCGGATCTGACGCAGGTTTTGAGAATGGTTCTGCCCGAAAGCGAAGTCAACGTAAGCGGCCGCGCGACCGGAACTCTGAAAGCCAGCGGCAATCTAATTTTCGAAGATGAAACCCAGGGGGAAATATTTTCACTTCGCGGACTCAGTGGCACTGGAACGTTCAGCGAGCTTTCAGTGCGAGTAGAGGACGTCCAACTTTCATCCTCGGGGCCGGTCGTGGTCGAGTTTTCACCGAAAGAAGTCACTTTTAGTCGGACAAAATTCACCGGCCCGGGCACCAACGTGGATGTTGCCGGCACCATCGCCACAGGGCCCGGCGGACGGCAAACTTTCGAAGTCAATGGCACTGTAAACCTGCGCATCTTCAACGGGGTTTCGCCCGACGTATTTTCATCCGGCGTGGCGGATCTGAGGTTACGCGTCAGTGGCAGCTATGAAAATCCGCGAGTAACCGGCACTGCCCAGGTCGATGGCGCATCCGTCGCGGTACTCATCGGCGACGAGCGGTTCAGCTTCGCGAACCTCAAAGGCCTGATCATCTTTAATACGAACCTCGCGCAGATCGATTCGCTGACCGGCACTTTGGGCGGCGGCAAACTGAGCATTTCCGGCGGTGCACGACTGAAAGGTTTTTCGCTGGAAAGATTTGTTCTGGATATTCACGGTGACAATGTCACGGTTAACTATCCCCAGGATTTTCGCTCGACGGTCGATTTAAACCTGTCGGTTAATGGCACGCCGCAGCTTCCGGTCATCAGTGGCGATGTCAACGTCAGGCACACCGAGTACACCAAAGATCTCGAACTGGCAGATCTAATAAATCAACGCCCGGAACCTTCGATCGAAGAAGGCGGCGAATTCAGCCTCACTGAAAACGCGATCTTCGATAATCTGCGGGTTGAAGGACGAAATGCTCTCGTCGTTCGGAACAATCTCGCGAATCTGACTGCGTCGGTCTCGTTGCGATTGAACGGACTGGTCAAAGATCCAATTATCGAAGGGCCAATCACGGCTACTTCCGGAACAATCAGTTTCCGTAACAATCCTTATGACATCACGCGCGGACGTTTGGACTTTCCGGCGCGGCGCGGCGCCGACCCGATAATTAATCTCGCCGCCGATTCCGTTATTCGCGGTTACCGGGTGACAGTAAATCTCAATGGCCCTCTTTCAAATCCGCTTTCCACGCTGAGTTCTGAACCATCGCTGCCGCAAGCGGATGTTGTTTCGCTGGTGCTCAACGGCACACTCACCTCGTCCGAAACCGGCGGTTCAGTTCTGGCGCAATCGGGACTGGGAACGGCTGCCAGCCTGCTGACAGATACGCTCATCAACGCCCCGGTATCGCGCGCCAGTAACCGGCTTTTCGGCCTGAGCAGGCTGGAGATCAATCCAGTAATTGCCGGCACGACCGGCTCGACTCCGACCGCGCGCCTGACCGTTGCGCGCCGCGTCAGCAAAGACCTGACCGTAACTTACTCGACAAACATAGCCTCCGATCCAAACCAAGTACTGACGGTCGAATATCGCTTGTCGAACCGGCTGTCATTCGTGGCGCAGTACGAGCAGGGATCGCTGGCAAACTTGAGCACGCGCAATAACAACTACAGCTTTGAAGTGAGATTTAGAAAACGATTTTGAGAAGGCATAAAGCAGAAGGCACAAGGCAGAAAGCAGAAAGCAGAAAGCAGACCGCGGAAGGCAAAGATCGAGGAATACAGCCTTCCTGCGTACTGCTTACTGCCTACTGCTTACTGCCGGTTGCCTGCTGCCTGCTCATTGCCGCCTCAATTAATGCGCAAGTGGGCAATTACGAAGGTCGCCCAATCGTTTCAGTTGGTATTAGCTTCGAAGGCTCGCCACCAGATCAGGTGGCACAGGCTGAGCTCCAGTCGCGCCTGACATTACCAGCGAACACTGAATACTCCGCCGTGCGCGCCCGGCAGTCATTAAAAGCTCTCTATGATTCTGATCGCGTTGAGTCGGCGCGCGTCGAGATTAGCGAGAGTCAAACCGGCGGCCCGGTTCAAGTGCGCTTCGTCGTCAAGCGGGCGATTGTTATTTCTGAAGTTCGGCTTATCGTAAGCCCGACAACGGGCACGCCGATTTCAACGGATGAGATTCGCGCGCGGCTAAATGTGCTTCAGGCGGGTCGCCGCTATTCGGATCAAAGTGTCGGACGCAACGCGGATGAAATCCAGGCCTACCTGCGCGAGCGTGGCTATTTTGACGCCACGGTCGAATCCATGAAAGAGCCCTCGGACGACACAGGCATACATGTCGCCGTAACTTACACGATCAATCCGGGCGAGCCCTCGCGCGTTGCCACGTTCAATATCGATGTCAAACCGAACTTTGACGGCCAGAGCGTTCGCGGTTCGCTGAAGCTTCAGCGGGGCGCGCTGTTTACCCGCGACGCGTTGGGCCAGGACGTGAACACCATCCGCCAGGCGATCCTTTCCCAGGGTTACCTCGCGCCTACGCTTGACGATCCCAAGGTCACCAGAAAACCGGGAACTAACGAAATCGAGATCACTGTGAGCGGCAAGGTGGGTCCAAAGGTCGACGTGGAGTTTCAAAACTATAGTTTGAGCGAGCGAAAACAACGCGAACTCCTGCCGATCAAACGCGAGGGCAACCTGGATTATTCGGTCATTGAAGAAGGCGCGCGCCGCGTGCGCAACCAGCTTCAAGAGCAGGGATATTTCTTCGCTACGGTTAGCGCCGCTTGCACAGTCACACCACCCACACCTGACGCAGTTGAAAATGGAAGTGATGCGACCTGCCAGGCCCTCAACACGGAAAGGCTCGACAATCACACGGTTAAGGTGGTCTACGAAGTCGATCGCGGGCGTCGTTTCAAGCTTACCGAGATTCGTATTACCGGCACCAACAAACTCAGTTACGCTGATGTTGCTGATGAATTGAAGAGCAAGCGCGCCAGTACGCTAGGCCTTATTCCATTTCTTGGATTTGGTCGCGGCCTGACGAGCAATGCGCTACTCGAAGAGGACAAGCGCACGATCAAAGCGCACATGCGCGATTTTGGCTACCGGCACTCCGACGTGAATGTTTTGCAGGGCGCGTCGATCAGCGGCGAAAGTCTGATTATTACCTTTGATGTCACTGAAGGTCCGCTGACGCGGGTTGCTGACATCGTCGTCGAAGGTGGAACAGTTTTACCAGAGGATCGTTTGCGCAGCCGAATTCGAACAATTAAAGGAGCGCCGTATTCGCGTTCGATTGTCAGATCGGACACCGATCGTCTTCTCAATCTTTACGCGCGCCTGGGTTACATCGACGCCAAGATTGACGCCTCAGTCGACGAACTGCCGAAGAAAGACAGTGACGAGCAGGTGCGCGTCGTGTATCACGTCACGAATGAAGGCGATAAAGCCATCGTCAATAAGATCATTGTAAACGGCGTCACCGGAAGCGCGCGCGTGCAACGCCTGAAGCGCGACGCAATCATTCGCGCGATTCCATTATCGGAGGGAAACATTCTGCGCGCCGACCGTATCTCAGATGCCGAGCGCGCGCTCTATGTGACCGATGCATATCGGCAGGTAATTATTCATCACCTAGATGCCGGCCCGGGCGCGCCGGGTACCAGGAAATACGATCTCATAATAGATGTTGAGGAGAAGCCGCCGCGGGTAATCGAATATGGGGGTGGATATTCGACGGCGACCGGCCCGTTCGGGCTGATCGAACTCACGGACGTGAATTTGATGAACAAGCTGCGCACCGGCGCCATCCGTTTGCGCGCCAGCCCGCGACAGCAGCTGCTTCGCTTCGAATACCTTGATCCGCGATTTGCGCGCTATGGGGAAAAGCAGTTTGCTCCTCTGGGAGTTTCATTGCAGTACTCGCGCGATTCCACGATCACGCGCTTCTTTCGCTCAACGATCGATCGCGGCACGTTCGGGATTGTGCAGCGTCTGGATGCCAAGGGTAATCCGATCGATGTGTTCGGGCAAAGAGTCGGAGAACCCCAGATCGATCGATTCACCTTCAATATTGAAACGCAACGCGTTCTCAGCCAAAGAAACCACAGCATCATATTTGCGCGTTACAGTTACGAGGACGTGCGCCTGCGCAACATTGAAAGTCTCTTGATCAAAGACATCCTGCGCCCCGACGAAGTTGTGCGCATTTCGCGATTCGGAACGTCATTCGTATACGACACTCGGCAGCGTTGCGAACGCCGCCTCCCCGGCGGCTCTCTTGAAGAAGAAGAGTTGTCGCGCGCCAGCGAGGTTTGCCGCTACAACCAGCTGGATGCAACGCGCGGACAATATCTGTCGGCTGACTACAGCATTGCGCTCCGCTCGCTGGGCGGTAATACGTCCTTTACCCGTTTTCAGTCGACTTACCATCGTTATTACAAGATGCAGTCGCTGCGAAACACGATTTTCGCGGGAAACCTGACGGTCGGCGTGGCCCGCGTCTTTCATCCGCGCGATCGCAATGGTAATGGGGTCATTGATGATATCGATCGCCTGCTGCCTATTAGCGAAAGGTTTTTTGCCGGCGGCTCTGAAACATTGCGTGGATTTGCTTTTCAGGAAGCCGGACCGCGGCTGGTGATCGTCCCACAGGGACAATTTCGCAACTCGCAGAGAAAGCTGGTTACGCTGAATCCGTTCACCGTGCCTGTCGGCGGAGATGCGATGGTGGTCACTAATCTCGAGGCGCGCGTGCCGATCACCGCGGACCTGCAAATCGTGCCCTTCTATGACGGAGGGAACGTGTTCCGCAGGCCCGGCGATATTTTTGGGCATGCGAAAGTAACTCCGCCGACCGGTAATTTTCTGGATGATAGCAACGCCCAGAATCTGCGCGCGCATTGGACCAATACCGTGGGCGCTGGCGTGCGTATCAAGACGCCGTTTGGCGGCGCGCTCGCCGTCGACTATGGTTTTCTCCTGAACCCACCGCGTTTTCTGATCCCCCAACTGGATGCGCTGGGAAATTTCACGGGGACCGCGATCTTTCGCGTGCATCGGGAACAGATTCATTTTCGGTTCTCGCAGACGTTCTAAGTTGAAGGGGAAAAGGGGAATGGGTAAAAGGGAAATAGAGGTCGCAAGATGAAGATTAACGGGCGTACAGATTCAAGGGACCACCGGCGGTTTTTTCAGTTTCTTACCCTTTTACCCTTTACCCTTTTACCCCTTTGCCTGCCTGCCGTGGCCCAGGCGCAAGTCGTCGTCGACAAAACGGTGGCTACCGTTAATAACGGCTCGCTGACGACACCTGATGTGATTACTTACTCGGATCTGGTTTGGCAGATGGCGCTGCAGCGCGATACCCCAATAGACAAACCGAGCTCGAAAGACTTGAATGACGCTCTGAAGCTGGTCGAAGATCAACGCCTGATCCTGCTGGAAGCAAAAAAGTTGCCGGGCAGCGAACCGACAGCCGCCGAGATCACGGACCGGCGCGATGAGCTGGCGCGAGAATTTGGTTCTCAGGCGGTCTTGCAACAACGAATGATCAGCGTTGGACTCTCCAGGGAACAATTAGACGAGATCCTGCGCGAACGAATTGTGGTCGATAATTATATCGACTTTCGTTTTCGCGCATTCGTCCTGATCAGCGACAAGGACATTACCGCTTATTACAACGCATTTTACGGCCGGCAGAAAAATACGGGGCATATCGTCCCCACACTTGGCGAAGCGCGCAACGCCATCGAACATAAGCTGACGGAAGAAAAGATCGCGTCGCAAATCGATACCTTCATCGATAATCTTCGAGAGCGCGCAGAGATTGTGGTTCTCAGCCCGGTCTGACATTGAAGGCGTTGGCGGCTACCGGCCGCCGGGAATCAATCCAGGGCTGCGCGGGCAAGCCTCTAAGCATTCATAATGTCCGAAAAGCTCAACCGACAACATCGTCCGCGAATTGGACTTGCGCTTTCCGGGGGCGCGGGACGCGGCATTGCACACATTGGCGTGCTGCGGGCGCTGGAGGAAAATGAAATTCCAATCGATGCGATTGCCGGCGCCTCGGCAGGCGCATTGATTGGCGGTTGCTATGCTGCAGGATTGTCTATCGAGCAACTTGAAGAAATGGCGCGCACTTTCCGTTGGCGCCATATGGGCCGGGTGGCGTATTCGCGCCTCGGGCTGCAATCAAATAAGCGCATGGAAACATTTCTGCGTGCGCGCCTGCCGGTAACGCGATTCGAAGACTTGAAAATTCCTTTCGCGGCCATGGTGACCGACCTGCGGAACGGCACTCTGATCGTTATGCGCGACACGGGTGACGTTCCCTTCGCGATTCGCGCCAGTAATTGCTTGCCTGTTTTGTACGCCCCCATTGAGGATACCGAAGGGCGTCTGCTGGTTGACGGCGGTCTGGTCGCCAATCTTCCGGTGAATGAGACGCGCCGGCTGGGCGCGGATCTGGTAATTGCGGTTGATGTGGGCGGTGATGGCGCTCGCTTCATGAACACTCCGCGCACGGCGCTGGGGGTGCTCACCCAGGTTTTTGTGGCGGTCGAACGAATTGTATCGAACCAGGAACGCGAGAACGCCGACCTCGTCATCACTCCAAAAGTAGGCCATCTCCGCTGGGACGAGACTCGTCGCGCTAAAGAATTTCTTGCGGCCGGCTATGACGCCGGAAAGGAATCGATCGGCCGGATCTCGGAAATCATTGACCGCCACGCTTCGTCGAAGCCGGCGGAATCCTTTGTTTAGCGGGACATAGATTCGTCACTTTAAAAACAAGAATTACCCTCCTCAACTGGCACTTAAGTTGAATCTATAATCGGCTCTGGATAGCGCGCGCTCCTCCAACTTTTGGCCCCTTCAAGAATTCATCCCCGATTCACACTTTAATCAGGTAACGGACTTGAACTGATGGATCGCTCAGCGTTCTTCTTCGGGACTCGACGCATTTTCTCGAGTCGTGCACGCACAAAGGAAGACCACCACCGGACCGCAGGCTCTGCTCGGAAACGCCGGAGAACTCGGCCCTGGCTTCGCACCTTGATCGGAGTTTTCGCGGCCGTGTCAATCTCTCTCGGCATTTTTCTCATTCACTCATATCGGACTTACGCCAGGATCGTTGACGCTCGATTAACCCACGGCTATCTCAGCAGTCGGGGCGGAATCTACGCCGCTCCGCGAGTGCTTCGCCCCGGTCAAAAAACTACGCGAGATGGCCTTGCGGCGGTGTTGCGCCGGGCCGGATATCTTGAAAAGGATAATGCGAGTGAAGTGTGGAATGGGAGCTTCCTGGTCCTTGAAAGTTCAATTGAGATTCGCCCCAATACTCCGGCCTTTCCTTCAGTCGTGCGCGTGGACTTTGACGCTGATGGTCGCATCCTTCGGCTGCTGGCCGACGACTTGCCGCTCGAATCGTTCAGCCTCGCGCCCGAATCGCTAAATGACGATTACGCGACCAAAGGCGGCGCGCGCACGCAACTCTCTTTCAAAGATATTCCGCCGGTTTTAATTCATGCGATCACCTCGATCGAAGACCGCCGCTTCTTTGATCACCACGGCCTGGACATTTTCGGCATTGCCCGTGCTGTGTTGCGCAACGCAGGTGACGAGCGATGGGGACAAGGAGGATCGACGATCACGCAGCAACTTGTTAAGAACACTTACCTCACGCCTGAGCGCACCTTCCAACGCAAATATTCAGAAGCGATGCTGGCCTTCACTCTCGAGCGACATGTATCAAAGGAAGATATTTTTGCGCTTTACTGCAACGAGGTTTATTTGGGGCAGCGGAACGCATTTGCCATTCGCGGCGTCGATCAAGCCGCGCGTGTGTTGTTCGGAAAAGGCTTGAAAGACCTGACTGTTGCTGAGGCGGCGACCATCGCCGGAATAATTCAAAGTCCCGCGCGATACTCGCCGGTACAGCACCGCGATGAAGCGCGTGCCCGTCGCAACACCGTCCTGGGAACCATGGCTCGCGACGGCTTTATCACGATCGATCAGGCAGCATCAGCGGCAAAGGAGCCTCTGGTGCTCGCGGATTTCGATCAGGCGCGCGAATCAGCTGCACCGTATTTCATTGATTACGTGAATCGCGTGGCAGCAGCCCGCGCGTCAAGGGCCGAGATCGGCACGGAACCTGAAAGAGTGTCGGAAGATTCCCAGGATGCGGCCATGATGCCCGTCGTCAGCCGCCGGCAAGATGCCGGCGATGCATTAATCACGACGCTGGATCTCGATCTGCAACAACTTGCCAGTCAGGCAATCAAACATCAGCTAGATCGCCTCGACGGTATTTACAAGCCGCACGGCGTGACGCCACAGGCGGCGCTGGTTGCGCTCGATCCTAAAACCGGAAACGTGTTGGCGATGGTCGGCGGGTGTGACTATGCGGCTTCACAACTAAACCGCGCGACAGACGCGCGCCGCCAGCCGGGATCCGTCTTCAAACCGATTGTTTACGCCGCGGCGCTCGAAAGTGGAATGTCGCCGCTCAAAACCTTCAAAGACGCCCCCCGCGAATTTAGGTACGGCGACAAATCGAAATACCGGCCTGTAAACTACGGCGGCAATTTTTCGATGCGCGACGTGGCCATGCGCACAGGACTGATTAAGTCACTGAACGTCGTAACAGTGGACGTGGCGATGCAAACGGGACTGGCGCGGGTGGCCAACACGGCGGCCGATTTCGGCCTTCCGCGACCCGCTGCGTATCCGGCGCTGGCATTGGGGACAACCGAAGTAACTCCCATGCAGATCGCCGCAGCTTATGCAGCCTTTGCTAATGGTGGAAGGCGAATTGAGCCAAACGCGCTGCCCCAATCATCGCCCACCGAGCCGAATCAGATCTTGCAGCCCGAAACTGCTTTTGTGATCACTGACATGCTTGAAAATGTCATCGAACATGGCACGGCACAGTCGGCCCGCGGCTCGATGCGTAACACCGCCGTGGCCGGTAAGACGGGCACCTCCCGCGATGGCTGGTTTGTCGGCTACACGCCAAATCTGGTTTGCGTAGTTTGGATCGGATTTGACGATAACAAGCAACTGGGATTGACCGGGGCGGAAGCGGCCCTCCCAGCCTGGACCGAGTTCATGACCAGCGCAGTTGATTTGCGGCCAGAACTTGGCGGTAGGTACTTCGATCGGCCTGACGGAGTCACGCTTGTTGAGATCGATCCGGAAACCGGTCAACTTGCAACCGGTAGGTGTCCACAACATGAGCGAGTCGCAATGCTGAGCACACAGGCTCCGAATTCAGAGTGTTATCGTCACAGTATCTATTCTGATTTGCCGGAAACATCTTTGAATCGACAAACCGAGCGGCCTATCTTCGCAAAGTCCGAGGCGCTGCATCCTGAGAATCGACAAAAATTTCCGGCCGATGAATCTGTCCTATTCCGCGACACGCGAGTTGATAGTGATAAAAGTGGAAGAAGAACTCTGGTGAATGAGATGAGAGTGGTAGGACGATAGTGATAGTCGATTGCCCGCTCGACCAATTTAGCTCGCACAGGGTTGAGATGTATGTAGTTTACCTTTTGCATAAAGACAGCTTCACTGAAAATCGAAAACACGTTTTTCTCTTGTTGCCAAAGCGAGTAGCTGTGCCTCCGCTTCCATTCCTCATGTTGCAACTTCGCAAGTGAACTCTGGTGGTTGTGTTCCTTCAGATAATCGATCACCCGCCGACCCGTGAGTCCTTTGACGTAACGCACCAACTGAATTTTTCGGACAGTCGGTCAGAAGGTGCAGGTGGTCGGGCATGATCACGTAGGCGAAGAGTAGGAATCCTCCAGACTTCCGGGCTTCATCGATCGCACGGCACGTGACGAGTTTGACCGCGTCGGTCTTGAAGACAGGCAGCCGATCTTTGGCGACTACTGTTATATAGAGTGCTTGGGAGTCTCGTGAGACCTGGAACTTGGGATGCATGGGAGTGATCCTTTTCAAATTGGGCGTAGCCCCGAAAAATATTAAAGAGCGTTTCCGGAAGGTCAAAGACCTTCCGCACATCAGGCGGCAAAGCCACCGGACTCTATCAATTCTTCTCGAGCACTACCTCTGCAATCGCATGTTCTGTCGTGTGGGCGATTGAAAGATGCGCGGCCGTAGCGCCCGTTTGCTGGTAGAGTTCGCGCGCCCGGCCATGGAATGAAATCACCGGCGCACCTGAATCTTTCGCTGACACTTCAATGTCCTGCCAGCCGATTCCTCCGCTCCAGCCGGTTTGCAGGGCCTTCAGCGCGGCTTCTTTTGCCGCGAAGCGCGCGGCATAATGTTGAGCAGCGACCGCGCCGCGCGATTCACAATAAGCCCGCTCGGCTTCCGTAAAGACGCGGGCAACGAACCGGGGCGTGCGCTCGATAGTTTCGCGCACGCGGCGAACTTCGATGATGTCGATACCGATTGAAATGATCACAGACGATTCCGCAATTCAAAATGCCGGCTTCTACTGGCGCGTGCGCGACGGAGTGCGCGCACTGGTTTGCGCACCGTTGGAAACCGACGGTTTTACAAATGCCTTCTCAACCCGGTTGGGAGGCGTCAGTCCGATGCCCAATGACGACCTTAATCTTGCCGGTTTTAATGAAGACGCGGCTGAAAACATTTACGAGAATCGGCGTCGTTTCCTTGAACTCTTTGAAGGCGATTGGATCTTGACCGGCTGCTGGCAAACTCACAGCGCGGACGTGCGCATCATTCATAGCCAACAGGAGGCCGAACAGAAGCCCGGCGTACTTGGCGACGCCGAATACTGTGATGCGCTCGTCAGCAACAGGCCGAACATTTTGCTTACGGTAAAAACTGCCGACTGCGTGCCGGTTCTCATTGGCGATCCGAGAAGCGGCGCTTTCGCGGCGGTGCATGCCGGCTGGCGCGGAACCTCGGCCTCGATCGTCAAACGAGCGATTGAACAGTTGCGCGCTGAATACGCTGCCCGTGAAAGAGATCTTCGCTGCGCCATCGGACCGGCCGCGAATGTTTGCTGCTACGAAGTTGGCAGCGAAGTTATCGAGTTGTTCAAAGAACGTTTTCCCGGATCAGATCATTTGTTCGCGCCTACGACAGCAAATCACGCCTGCATCGACCTGCAAAGTGCCAATCGTGATCAGCTTTTGTCCACTGGAGTGTTATCAAATCGAATCCAGATTGCGCCCTTGTGCACGATGGACAGGACCGATCTTTTCTTTTCCTATCGTCGCGAGAAAAAGGTTCAGGGGCGCGTCGGACGATTAATGTCAATCATCGGCCGCAGGAAAAACGGGATCTAAGCAATCATCGCTTTTTGATAAGCCGCCGCTACCGCGGCGGTGTCAAAGTGCTCTCTAAAGGCCACGATCTTCCCGTTGCGAATGGTGAAGACATGAACAAAGTCCGTGGCGAATTCGCGGTCAGTGTCCCTGACGCGCCATTGGTAATGGCCGAGGGCCACCACCTTGTCTCCATCGGCCACAAATTCACGAGGCTCAAATACAATCACATCCTGGTCGCGCGCCATCATCGCGAAGAACTCGCCGACCGCGTCGCGGCCGCTTCGGCTTCCGGCGATTGGCACGTCTTCGATCTCTGGTAACTCCCAAATGATATCGTCCGACATTAAGTTCAAAAGTGCTTGAATATCACCCTTCTTGAAATTGTCATAAGCCTGTTGCGCAATAGCTGTATTGTTTCGCTCGCTCATCTTACTTTCCTTTCTGTTCGTCCCGTCGGCAACTGTCTGCCTTCATTCGGTTAATACCGGCCTCCGAACTGCCCGCCTCCAAAATCCGGCGGCGGCGGCGGTTCAGGATAGGCGACCTGCGGCCCGGTACGTTGATGCACCGATTCGTACTCCTTGGCGGATAGTCGAATTTAAACTCCGAGTTATCGCCGGCCCCCGAAAGCCCACGCATTGACGCGCTGGACACGATCGTTGCCGCCCACGACGCCGATGTTCATGTTTAGCTGCTGGGTCTTGGGTGGAAAGCAAACGTCGTCGTTACAGCTTTGATATTTCACGCGCGCAATCAAATCTGCCGAGCCGCCCTGGTAGCCGGCGGGCACGGTGACGTTGAACCGCAGGATTGCGCGGCCTTCGTAAACCGCAAGGGCTTCGTTATTGGTGGCTTTCAGCCTGCGAATAATGGCGCGCGGATACACTACCGGCCCAATAGAGATCCCTCGCGGCGCTTCAATCTCCACCTTTGTAGGAATTGAATACTTGTTCAATGGGCGGTTGCCGTTGACGTGATAACCGGCCGGAATGTCCAAAACGATTGCTGCTTGCACCAGATGACCACGGTGCACTCTGTCGGTCGAAAAATAACCATTGACGCCGATGTTGGGTTCGGGCGCCGGCGCTGCCAGAAACACCGGCGAGAGGTTCAATAACGCCAGGGTGATTGATCCGATAGAAATCCGGCTTAAAATCTTACTGTTCATTTCTGAAAGTTCCCTTTGGATTTGATGATCTGGGATTCTACCTTGCTTGCAGGAAAACAGAAACCGCCGCCACGGTTTTTTCGGATTCACCACGATAACGTATACTTTGCGCAAAGATGCCTGGGGAACTAAAAACTGGCACTGCAATTCTTGCGCTTGAAGACGGGCGCGTGTTTCGCGGACGCTCGTGGGCGGCGGAAGGCGAAAGTGTCGGCGAGATGGTCTTCAACACCTCGATGACCGGCTATCAGGAAGTACTGACGGACCCATCTTACGCGGGTCAAATTGTATGCATGACTTATCCGCTGATTGGGAATTACGGAGTCAATGATTCCGATCCTGAATCTGCACAACCATGGATCGAAGGTTTTGTGGTCCGTGAAGCCAGTCGAATGGCTTCAAACTGGCGCGCTGAAAACACGCTCGAAGCTTACTTGAAGCAATGGAACATAGTCGCAATTGACCACATCGACACGCGCGCTCTTGTGCGCCACATTCGCGACAAGGGCGCGATGCGCGCCTGCCTTTCAACAATCGATACCGACGCCGAGAGTGTTGTTACCAAAGCGCGCCAGTCACCGCCGATGGAAAATCGCGAGCTTGCCAGTGTCGTCACAACCAGGCAACCTTACGAATTCCCGGCAGAAGGAAGCGAACGTTTCCACGTCGTTTGTTATGACTTTGGCGTAAAAACGAATTCATTGCGTGAATTGTCGCGTGCCGGCTGCCGGATTACAGTCGTGCCGGCATCGACCGCCGCAAGCGAAGTCTTTGCGATGAAACCTGATGGCGTCTTTTTGTCCAATGGCCCGGGTGATCCGGCATCAATGAACAAGGAAGTGGAAGAAGTGAAACGCGTGGCGCAATCAGGCGTGCCGACATTCGGAATTTGTTTTGGTCATCAGCTACTCGGGCGGGCGTTTGGCGGCAAGACCTTCAAACTTAGCTTTGGCCATCGCGGCGGAAATCAACCAGTCAAGGATTTTCGCGATGGCCATGTTGAGATTACTTCACATAATCACGGCTTTGCCGTGCAGGCCGATAGTCTGCCGCCGGAAGTCGAAGTCACTCATGTAAATCTCAATGACAAATGCGTTGAAGGAATGCGTCATAAAACGTTGCCAATTATTTCTGTTCAGTATCATCCCGAGGCCGCCCCCGGCCCGCACGACGCCGAACATCATTTCCAGCGTTTTATTGAGCTGATGGAAAAAAGATTGTAAGGAGACGCAGTACTCGCCCGACCCATGATCAAGGGTGCAGAAACCCGACCGTAAGGGAGGGTGCAAAAAGTAGAAGACGCGTCTTTGTGTGTGATGAATGTTCACGCCAAGCCGCAAAGTCGCAAAGGAAAACACGCCAGGCAAAACAGAAAGCAAAAACCGACCGTAAGAGGGCGCACAAGAACAATATACAATCAAAGTAAACCTTCGCCCTGGGATTCGGCTCTAATCTCATATGCTCATCAAGAAAGCCGGCGACATTAAATCCAGCGAGATCACCGACAAATCAGTCTATCTCAACCGGCGTTTGTTTATGCGCGGAGCGCTTCTGGCAGGCAGTGTTGCCGCCACAGGTTTCTTATATCGCAAACTGAATCCGCCGCCGGCGCAAATCGTCGAACAACCGAAGATCGCCGGCGTCATTCCAGCTTCGTCAGATGAAGCAGTCCGCAACGGATTCAAGGTGAACGAGCCGCTGACATCTTTCGAAGACATCACCAACTACAATAATTTTTACGAGTTCGATACAGAAAAGCGCGGGGTGGCTTCGGCCGCGCGCGGATTCGTGACTCAGCCGTGGAAGGTAGAAGTCGGCGGCCTCGTTAACCAGCCGAAGACCTTCGATCTTGATGATCTTTTGAAAATCGCGCCGCAGGAAGAGCGTATTTATCGCCTTCGGTGTGTTGAGGGCTGGTCCATGGTGATACCCTGGATTGGTTTTCCTCTCAACACGCTTTTGAAGCGCGTCGAGCCACTCGCTTCCGCGCGCTACGTCGCATTTCAAACCCTGCTCGATCCATCCCGAATGCCAAATCAAAACACGGGTGTGCTCGACTGGCCTTATGTGGAAGGTTTGCGTTTGGACGAAGCGACGAATCCGCTGGCAATCCTGGCCACCGGAATGTACGGCCAGAAATTACCGCCGGCGGATGGCGCGCCTATTCGCCTGGTCGTACCGTGGAAATACGGATACAAGAGCATCAAGTCAATCGTGAAGATTACGCTGGTCGCCGATCAGCCACCCACCACCTGGAACATTCAGGCGCCTAACGAATACGGCTTTTATTCAAACGTGAATCCAAACGTCGATCATCCGCGTTGGAGCCAGAAAACCGAACATCGTATCGGTGAATTTCGCTCGCGCCCGACGCTTTTATTCAACGGCTATGTCGATCAGGTCAGATATCTTTACGAAGGAATGGATTTGCGCGCGAATTACTAAATGGTCAGTGGTCAGTGGGCTGGGGCCAACGGCCCGGGAGCAGATAACAACGGACTGATCACTGACCACTAACGAGCAAGTTATGAAAGACGTTCGCTTCGCCAAACTCGTTCTCTTCATCAACTGCCTGGTGCCTTTGACGCTTTTGCTATGGGATGTTTATCGAAAACAGGTTGGCGCCAATCCTTTGGAGTTTGTTACGCGAACGACCGGAATGTTGACGCTCGTCTTTCTCCTGATTTCGCTTGCGGTTTCACCGCTCAGACGCATTACAGGATGGAATTGGCTGATTAGATTTCGCCGCATGCTCGGCCTGTTTGCATTCTTCTACGGTTTACTTCACTTGATGACCTACGTCGCCTTTGATCGTTACTTTCATTTGCAAACCATTCCGGCTGATGTCGCCAAACGCCCGTTCATCGCGGTGGGCATGACCGCGTTCTTTTTGATGTTACCGCTGGCGATAACTTCCACCGATAAGATGGTCAAGCGGCTGGGCGGCAAGCGCTGGGCGCGGCTGCACCGTATTGTGTATCTAGCCGGGATCTTCGGCGTTTTGCATTACTACATGCTGGTAAAATCAGATGTGCGTTTGCCCTTGACTTTCGCATTTCTCCTTTTTGTATTGCTCGGCTTTCGCGCCTTTGCCAGGTATTACTCGGCTCAGCCGCACTCCGCCGGCAGTGTGGTGCCGCGGCGTTGACCTGAGCCACGGATTTCTTAGTTCCCATGGATCCCACAAAACGATTTTCCAATCGCGTCGAGAATTACGTTAAGTACCGGCCGAGTTATCCTGCTGCGGTCATCGATCTCCTGGCGGGCCAATGTGGGTTATCATCGGATTCAATAATCGCCGACATCGGTTCAGGCACGGGAATTCTCAGTCAACTATTCCTGAAAGGCGGCAATCGCGTGTTCGGTGTCGAGCCGAACACGGCAATGCGCGAAGCAGCAGAGAAGCTGCTCGCCCGGTTTTCTGCCTTTCTAAGTGTCGAAGGCTCGGCAGAAGCTACGACATTGCCGGACCTCAGCATCGACTTTGTAGTCGCTGGTCAGGCGTTTCACTGGTTCGATGGAACGAAAGCAAAGCGAGAATTTAGGCGCGTCCTCAAACGCGATGGATGGACGGTGCTCGTCTGGAACGAGCGGCGACTTGATACCACGCCGTTCCTGCGATCGTATGAAAAGCTGCTGCTGAAGTACGGGACAGATTATCCGGTTGTGCGTCACGAAAATATCTACGGTGACATTGCTGAGCTGTTTGCTCCCAACCCTTACGAATTGAGGGTCTTTGACAATCAACAGCTCTTTGATTTTGAAGCAGCAAGGGGACGATTGCTTTCGGCTTCATATGCTCCCGCGCCCGGACACGAAAACTTTGAAAAGATTCTGAACGAACTACAATCGATTTTTGCGCAGCATCAACAATCAGGCAGGGTTACCTTTGAATACGAGACAAAGGTTTACTTTGGACGACTGGGGAATTAGAGTCTGCTCCGAGCCGTGGGTCATAAACTCCATCAGCTGTGGCGGTCGCTCACGAAGAAGAACGGTTTTTCACGGTTCGAAGAAGAGCGAATCCTCGCGAAGTATATCGATCAGCTTTTGCCTTCCGGCCATGGGCGCACCGCAGTCGATATCGGCGCGGGTGACGGGGTTCGCTGGTCAAACACTCACGCGCTGTTTCTGGAGGGCTGGAACGGCTTAGCAATCGAGGCCGACAGCAGGAAATTTCGGAAACTCAAACGCGCGTATCGAAGTTATCCGAACGTTTCGACATGCAACGAACCCGCGACGCCGGATCGCATTGCTCCATTATTAACGTCATACAAAATCGAAAGAGACTTCGAGGTGCTCAGCCTGGATATCGACGGGAATGACTACTGGGTCTTGCGATCAGTACTTGAAGAATTTCGTCCGCAGTTGATAGTCACTGAAATCAACGAGAAGATCCCCCCGCCGCTGCGTTTTATCACGAAATACGATCCTGAATTTCGTTTACGTCATCACTTCTATGGCTTTAGCATCATGAGTCTTGCGGATTTGTACCGCCAATTCAATTACGCAATTCTTGAAGTCGAATACAACAATGCATTCATGGCACCGACAGAATTGGCCCTGGAACGCGCAGTTGATCCTGAAACAGCCTACCGAGCGGGATATAGGGATCGTCTTGACCGGAAAGAAAAATTTCCGCTTAACTTCGATCTCGATGAAGTTCTGTCCCTGCCAACAGAGAAAGCGCTTATTTTTCTGAATAGTTTTTATGTAAAAGAGCGCGGCAAGTACTACCTTAGCGCGGAGCCAATTAAGGAAGCTTTGTAATCACCGTTATTGCGTGGCAAGCGTGGTCAGGCGCGCCACTTCTGCTCGATTCGCCAGCGCCCGCGGGTGCGCGTCCAAACTGCCGGCCGGTAATGCTGATCCAATTCGCTGTTTTAGCCAGGCGACTCGATCCTTCCGTGAAGGCTCCTGCAACTCATGACCTGCTGTATACCACCGGACCTCTTTTTGCGCGGGCGCGCTTTCGATAAAGTCATTAGCCTGCTTGCGACTGACAAATCTGTCAGTCTCAGCAAACTGGAAAAGAACATCGAGCTTCGGGGCACAACGCAAGTATCGAGACGGAGCGATGGCCTGCACCTTCTGCCGATATTGCTTCTCTTCGGTGTTTGAAAGTTTCTGGCCCAGCAGGAACCAGTCGGCAAAATCAGGCACGGCCGCCATAATCACTGCCTGACGTATCGATTCCTGATTTTTCAGCATGAGCACGCCATACATCGCCCCAAAATCATGTCCTACGAGCGCAACCTTTTCGGGCGGGGCCTTTGATTCGGCAAGCAGGAAATTGAATTGACCTTCCAGCTCAGAAACGTACTTCAGCACATTCGGCAAATCCTCTTCCAGCTTTCGTGATGGAAACCATTCCGGATCAGCCCAGGGCGCTTCGACCAGCAGCGAAGTCACGTTGCTGTCGGCGAGCTCAAGGGCATCTTCGAAAAACTCTGTTCGATCATTGTCCGGAGGCGCGCCGAGAAGATGTACGAAGAACGCCGCGCCTCCCTGCTTTGCGACCGGCTTGTAAGGCTTTATCAGAAACGCGCGGGTCTGCGATCCATCCTGAGATCGCAGATATAGGTCCTGAACGAGCGTCTTCCTCCCGTTCTTAAGAAATTCACCGCGAACTTTGGATGTGATTTGAACTGTCGAGGACGAAGAGAGGAGCGCCTGGCAGTTCGAAACTTTCCGAGGTACGTCTTGCCCACGACAAACAACCAAACCGGTGACGACACAAACCAGGGATAGAAGTAGACAATTTCCCTGTCTACGGAATTTCACGCGCCCGTACTTGGTCAACATCAACTTAGTTCGCGAGCGAATCAGGGCGTGACGCCCAACTGCCAGAACAGGAAACTCATCGTGTCGGTCTGGTCGTCGATCTGTTTGCTCACCGGCAACCCGCCGGAGTGCCCCGCCTTGGTATCGTAATGCAGGATGATCGGACGATCTGATCCGGTCGATGCTTGCAAGAGCGCTGTCATCTTGCGCGCGTGCAGCGGCGCCACCCGAGTGTCTGAATCGCCCGTGATCAGCAACACGGCCGGATACTTCGTCCCCTGCTTGACGTGATGATATGGTGAGTATTGGTAGATGTATTTGAACTGCTCAGCATCGTCAGACGAGCCGTACTCAGTTACCCAGTATCGCGCCACCAGGAACTTGTGATAGCGGACCATGTCCAAAAGCGGATACGAACACACCACCGCCTGGTAAAGATCAGGGCGCTGGGTCAGCGCTGCGCCAACCAATAATCCACCGTTTGATCCGCCGGAGATCGCCAGCTTCTTTGGATTCGTGTAGTTGTTTTTGATCAGCCACTCAGCCGCGCCGATGAAATCGTCAAAGACGTTCTGTTTGTTTCCAAACATTCCCGCGAGATGCCATTTCTCGCCGAACTCGCCGCCGCCGCGCAGATTCGGCAACGCAAAGACGCCGCCATGCTCAGCCCATAGCGCCGCCGTCGATGAAAAGCCCGGCGTCTGTCGCACGTTAAATCCGCCATAACCAGTCAGGAATACAGGCCGGTTTCCGTCCAGCTTCAATCCTTTCTTGTAAACCAGGAACATCGGGATCTTCGTGCCGTCCTTCGCCGGATACCAAACTTGCTTTGTTTCAATCTCCGAGCTGTTAACCGGCACATTGAGACGTGACCACACTTCCTGTTTACCGCTGGCCACGGAATAGCGATAGATCGTCGGTGGCTGGGCAAAGGAGCTAAAACTATAAAAGCCTTCATCACGATCGGGCCGTCCGGCCATGCCTCCGGCCGTACCAATCGTCGGAAACGCAATGTCGCGGACGAACTTTCCTGTCGTGTCATAGACCTTGACCTTGCTGCTGACGTTCTCCAGATAGTTGACGAAAATCTTGCCGCCGACGATCGAAAAGGTGTTGATGACCGACTGGCCCTCGGGAATTATTTCGCGCCAGTTCTCCTGCGCCGGCTTGCGCAAGTCGACATCAATGATCCGGCGGTTGGGCGCTTTGAGATTCGTCAGCACATAGAAATGGTCACCGACAACCTCTCCGGTAAACGTGGACTTCAAGTCCTGCATGATTGGCGTAATCGCGCTGTCACTCTTTAGGTCTTTCATGAAGACATCGGTGTTATCGCCGCTCGCTCCGTGCGAAACGTAAATCAGGAGATAGTGGCCATCGAGCGAAAGATCCGGACTGATGATGTCCGTCGGGCCATAACCTTCGCCGAAGATCATCTTGTCCTGCGACTGTTTAGTGCCCATCTGGTGATAGTAGACACGGGAAACCGTCTGCTTCTCTCCAGCGGGATAGATTGACTTGGAATAATAAACGCCGCTCTTGTCGGGCAGAATCTGCACCCCTGAATAACGCGCTTCGGCCATTTGCTCCGGGAGATCCTTGCGCACATCGACATCCAGAAAGTGAATCGTATTTTCATCTTTTCCGCCCTGGCGAATTCCGTAGGCCAGCCATTTCCCATCTTCAGTGATATCGACGACGCCGGCAGAAGTGGTTTGATCCGCGCTCATCTGATTCGGATCGATCAGCACTTCTTCTTTGCCGCTGAGACCTGCACGCATGTAGATGACCGACTGGTTCTGCGTCGCCAGCCGCTTGCTGTAAAAATAGCGATCGCCGCACATAGAAGGAATTCCAATGATGTTGATTTTCAGCAGTTGTTCCAGCCGTTTATGAATCGCATCGCGGCCGGGCAAAGTGCTGAGCACCGTTTGCGAATACTGGTTCTGCTCGTTGATCCACGCGCGCGTTTCGGGACTGTCCTGATCTTCAAGCCAGCGATATGGATCGGCGATCTCGACTCCGTGAAGATTTTCCTTGACGTTATCAATGCGGGTTTTAGGCGGCGCCAGCATGCGCTGCGCCGACGTGACGAAACCGCTTTGATAACAGAGCGCAACAGCTGCAAGTAACAGCAGCGATAAAGTCAGGCGTGCGCGAAACATAATTGGACCTCCGAGGTGGAATTGGTTCCGAATTGCGCGCCTGCGCGCGAAAGAATTCGGATCTGGTGGTTGCCGCGCGTAAACATTAAAGTTAATGGTCAAAGCCGTCAAGCGCGCAATTGGATGATTGCGAGAAATCGAGTTCCGACATAAACTCGCTCAGCTGAACCCTACCGATGGCAAAACATATTGCTCAGGAATGGCTCGAAGAGTTTGAAGCCGCGGCGCGACGGCCGCTCGATGTGCGATTACGCTACGCCTTCATAAAGACATACAAACCCGTCATGGATGATGCCAGATTTCGCGCGTTCGATACGATGGAGGATTACCGGCGCTGGTGTGAGAGGAATCTGCCCCGGTGGCTTGGGTATGCCCGCGTTTGAATATAAGCAAGCCGAAGAAATCAAAGAAGCGTTGAAGCGTCATCGCGTTCGGTATCTCTTCCTCGGAAAATCCGGGGCAATTCTGCTCGGTTTTCCTGATACGACACAAGACACCGACCTGTTCGTCGATCGCAGTCTCGAGAATGGCCGGGCGCTGGTTGAAGCCTTGCGGGAATTAGATTTCGATTTGACCGCGGAAGAAGCCGCCGAGATCGTGCGGGGCAAGGATTTCATTCAACTTAAGAACGGGCCTTTCGATCTCGATCTCGTCTTCGCGCCCGACGGCATCGAACAATTTGAAGATGCCTGGAAGCGGCACGTCGACGTGCAGGACTTTCCTGTTTGTCACATTGATGACATCATTGCCAGCAAGCAAGCCGCTAATCGCGAACGAGATCGTGAGGCGCTTCCGCGCTTGCGTGCGTTTCGCGATTATTGGATGCAAAAGAGAAAGCAGGATCAATAGTAAAGATCCGTGTCGACATCTAAGAATCAGGAGATCAAACCATGATCAAAAAAGCCCTCGGACTGTTCGCGTTGCTGTTTATGCCTATCGTGGCGATGGCCCAGGTGGCGCCGGCAAATCCTCAAAGGCCAACTCCGCCGCATACGACTTTGAAAGTCGGCGACAAAGCGCCCGACTTTACTTTGCCGGCGACCGACGGAAAGACTTATAAGCTCAGCGATTTCAAAACCAAGAAAAACGTGGTGCTGGCATTTTTCGTTCTGGCTTTCACCGGCGGTTGAACGAAAGAAATGAAGGCGTATCAGGCTGATATCGCCAAATTCGATGCGACCGACACTCAGGTTTTCGGGATTAGCGTAGACAGTGTTCCCGCCAATAGGGAATTCGGAAAACAGCTCGGGCTGACTTTTCCATTACTCAGTGACTTCAAAAAGCGCAGCGTCGTGAAAGACTACGGCATTTATTGGGAAGACCAGGGCTTTGGCAACCGCGCCACATTCGTGATCGACAAGGACGGAATAATTCAGCACATCAAGGAAGGCAGCGAAGCGATCGATCCGGCGAGTGCCGAGGACACCTGTAACATTCTGACTCACAAAAAAGCGTCGCCTTAATACCTTGATTTGAAGCATGGCTTTCAATCTTCTTCGACGCGGCCGACTTACGGGAGACAACATGAAAACAAAAGCTGCCGGCACAATGCTGCTCGCATTGTCGCTGCTCGTATTCAGCGTGTTGGCTTGCAAGAGCCTCGGCATAGGTTCATCGCCGACCGCAACTTTTAAGACTTTCTACGAAGCCCAGAAGAACAAGGATGTGCCGGGCATCAAAAAGACCCTCTCGAAAAATTCGCTGGACATGCTTGAGAAAGCCGCGAAGGAACAGAACAAATCCGTTGACGATTCGCTGAAGGAAGGTTTCGACAACCCGACTTTCAAAGCTGCGAACATTCCGGAAACCCGGAATGAAAAGATCGAAGGCGACAACGCAACGCTCGAAGTTCTCGACGCTGATACGAAAAAGTGGGAAAAACTATATTTCGTGAAAGAGGATAACGACTGGAAGCTCGCCCTGGATAAGATTATCGAAGAAGCGTTTAAGAATCTGGGCAAATAGGCGAATTCCTCACGGCGTCCGCTTCGGCGCTTTCGCGAACGCCCTCTCAATTGCCGCTCGCACACCATCGGCGCTGTATTCAGCGGTGGTCAGCATCATGCCGTTGATATAGAAGGTTGGGGTTCCTTCAATTCCCAGCAGTTCGCCATCTTCCATGTCGCGGCGAATCTCGGCGTCATATTTTCCACTTTCAAACTCCGCATCGAAACGTTTGCGATCCAGCCCGACCTGCGTCGCAAACTTTTTCAATGAATCGGCATCGAGAGAACTCTGATTCTTGAAAAGCAGATCGATGTATTCCCAGAATTTTCCCTGGGCATTCGCCGCTGCGGCCGCCTGGGCGGCGCGAAAAGCGTTAGCGTGCAGCACAGTCAACGGGAAATCTCGAACTACAAAACGAACCCGACTGCCATACGGCTTCAAGACGCTTTCCATCACCGGATACATTGCTCCGCAAGCCGAGCATTGAAAGTCGGTGAATTCGATGACTGTAACCGCGGCGTTAACATCGCCGCGCCCGGGGCTGTTTGCCGGGCTTACGTTCATCACCGGCGGCACAGGCTCCTTCAAAAATATTTTCACTTTGGCGCCGGAGCGCAATTTCTCAGCCAGCGCCGTTTCCAGAGTCTGCTGCTGCTGATCCTGCAGATAACTGACAATGTTCGCGCGCGTGGCTGCTAAGTCGCCACCGAGGCGTTTCTTGTTCTCATCATAGAATTTGGAAATCTCAGCTTCAGTAGGCGGCTTGAGTTTGTCGGTAATTTCCGTGCGCATGATCACTTCTGAACCGACATTCCGCTTGTTGGCTTCAGCAGTTAATAGTAGATCGTTGATGCGACGATCCAGCGCTTGTTTTTGCGCGTCATAGATTTGCGTTTCCAGCTGATACACATAAGCCTTCATCCGTTCGTTGATCGTTTCAATTCTGATGGGCTGGCCATTGACCGCCGCCAAAACGGTCCCCGGGGCCAGATTCGGCGCATTCACGTCCGCGTGGGTAACGACCGTGTTTGTCATTTTCAGCCGATTTATCATTGCCGGATAAAGCTCCTGCCGCTTTTGCCCGCGCAGAAACTTTATGATGTCTGGCCGGACCTTTTCCAAATCGGCGTTACCCATTTGCGCGCGATTCGAGTTGTAAGTCGCGACAATCTCCGCTTCCGACGGCGGCGCGATCTTGCTGTCGATTTCGCGCGCCACAAATTCGTCAGTCGCCAGGCCACGTTTCTTTGCTTCGGATGCGATCAGCATTGAATTTATGCGAGCGTCAACGGCGCGCTGTCGGGCTTCCTTAATCTCCTTTTCGCGATCGGTGTAGAAGGCGCGCAGATAAGGATCCAAGTCGTTGAGGATCAAGGTGTTGACTTGCGACTCGATGTCCGCGGCGGTTATCTGCGTATCGTTAACGACGGCAAGTGTCAGCGGTGTGATCTCCACCGGTTGAGTCTGTGCAGACTGCGGGGCCGGATCATTCGGTTTGGAGTTTGCTGGGGGCGATGATTTCGCCGTCGGCCGGCGCGCCGGAGCTCCGCGACGCGTCGACTGCGCGGACCCTGCGACCGCGAGGGCCAAAGGTAAAAACACAGTTGCACTGATAACAAGTTTTTGATTCATAAGTATTTTTATGCTGGCACCGCGGGCGTTCATCAGTAGCGCGGCTGAGCACCTGACTCTTCCCGGCTTAGACTGCCGATAATATGTGATCAGATGCTTCGGACAAAATCAGGATGAGCATTTTTGTGAGTTTTCAGGGTTTCGCGAACTCTTTCAGAGTTCCAGGTTCGCGCGTTTGAGGCTGACGGTTCAGTCAGTTGCGCCGGCCAACTTCCGCACGCTCTCGAGCGTATCAATCTCCTCAACGTTTTTGTCCGGACGCAAACGCACGATGCGGGGAAAGCGTAGCGCATAGCCGCTCTGGTGACGGTTTGAAGGTTGGACGCGATCGAATGCCACTTCGATCACGATTTTAGGCTCGACCACGCGCACGCGCCCGTGAGCAAACTCCTGAATTGTGTGTGCGCGAAACCATTCGGTCATCTCGGCAATTTCCGCATCAGTCAAACCGGAATAGGCCTTGCCGATGTTGAGCAGCTCATCCTCGGTTTCCGAGCGCCGGACGGCGAAAGTGTAATCCGAAAGCACGCTGCGCCGCTTCCCATGACCGAGCTCAACGGTGGTCACGACTACATCCAGTGTCGCCAGTGCTTTCTTAAGTTTCAGCCATTCGCGTCCACGCCGGCCCGGTTTGTAGAAAGACGCCGGGTCTTTGATCATCAATCCTTCGTTGCCGCGCGCCCGCGCTGCATCGAATTCATCATCAAGCGCGGCCACATCAGAGAACTTCTTTGCCAGAGACAACCGCACCATTCCGAAAGGAACGCGCGCGCTGATTACTTCTTCAAGCTGTGCGCGGCGGGCTTGCAATGGCTCGTTAATCAGAACCCGTCCGGTCGCGTACAAAAGATCCCAGGCCACGAAAACTACGGGAGCGCTTGCTAACAGCTCTGCGCTAACGTGCTTGCGCCCGAGCCGTTTTTGCAGATCGCTGAAGGGCAAAATCTCTTCACCGCGCGCCGTGATAATTTCGCCGTCGATGATCGCGTCCGTCGGCAGAGAGCGGAGCGAGTCATGCAATTCAGGAAAGCGCATCGAGATCTCATCGAGGGTGCGAGAATACATTGCGACTCGCCCATTTTGAACATGCGCCTGCGCCCGGATGCCATCGAACTTGTCTTCGACAAAAAATTCATCGGGCATCGTTCTCGTGATGTCGGCAAGATCCGATGCCGGCGTCGCCAGCATGAACTTCAATGGATGAAAGAGCCGCATGCTGACCTGCCGCAATGCGCCGGCGCGGGCTCGCGCGGCAGCCTCGCCAATGTCGCCCGTCAGCATGTTTGCCATCGACACTTCAGCGAGCGGCTGCTTGAACGCCCGCGCGATTGCGTCTTCAACCAATCCTTCGCGCAGGCCTATCCGCAGATCTCCGGCCAGCAACTTTACGAGATACTTAGCTTCGAGCGCGGTAGCCCGCGACAAAACTGCCGTCAGCAATTCAGTTTTTGCTTTCTTTCCGCGGGTTGAACTCAAACGCGCCAGCAAACTTTCGGTTTCGCCGAGTGTGAGTGCCGGTTGGTTCCGAGGTCTTGCCTCGACGAACATTTCAAATGCCACATCACCGGCGTCTCCCCAGCGCGCGTACCGCGCACCCAGTCCCTCGCCGGGGAGCGCGGTGGCCGCCACCAACGCCTCGCTGAGAATGCTGCCGCCGACATTGGTCGTGCGCGCGTCGCGCATGGCGAATTGGTGTCCGGCAAAATATCGCGCGGCGCGCGCCAAATCGTCGTCTGAAAGTTCCTGAAAGTACTCGCCTAACAGCGCTGCTTTTTCGAGCTTCCTGGTGGTTGCCGCAATAGCATCCGCGGTGCGACCGAACTGCTCGAGCGAATTCGGCGGCAGGTTTCCCAATTTTGGCGGCATCTTTGAAACAGATTGCTGGACGGGGAAGATCGTGTCAAACGGCCGGCGAGGCGGGACGCAGTTTCGAATGCAGTTGGTGCTCGCGAAGGTGTCCGCGTTACAATCTAGCCCAGGCAAAGCGACGAAGATCGGACAAACTACGCTCGGCCGGTAGAAGACTATGTTTCTTTTCATCCTGGATTCGGTCGGGGGCACCGAGTTGCTGGTCATTCTCGGCGCTGCCCTCATTTTCTTCGGGCCGCGTCGCCTGCCCCAGCTTAGCCGCCAACTCGGGAAGAGCCTTTCGGAGTTCCGTCGCGCTTCAGAAGACTTCAAACGGACCTGGGAGCGCGAAGTAAATATCGAGAATTTGGAAAAAGGCGTCGATTCCGGAGACGAAAATTCACTTCTCGACAAAGCGACGGAACGGATCAGAATTGCCCGCGAGGCAGCGGCGCGCGATTCACAATCCCTGGATTCAACGTCGTCCGCGATTGCCCCTTCAGTGACCGCGATCGATCCATCTCTGGTGCAGCCGCATTCAACAAAATCAGAATCGAGCGAAACGAAGCCGGCCGATCCAGTTCTAACCAAACATGATTGGTTGTAATCGATTTCTTGAAGCCATTCCTGCCAGATTAGACATCCGATGCCCAGCCTGCGGTTAATCCGAGAAAAAGAAAAAACGCGCACCGGCGAGGAAGACCTCGGCGGCCAAATGTCGTTTCTTGAACATCTCGACGAGCTGCGCACCCGCCTCATTCGCTCGATGGTTTTTGTCTTACTCGCGGCGATGGGTTGCTGGTTCATTTCTGATCGGATCTATAACTTTCTGGCGCGGCCCGTCCAGCACGCTCTCGCCGAAGCACAAGTTCAGCGGGTGGGCATCAAGGGGTTCAATGGACCAATGTCGGCAGTGCCGCTTAACTCGCTCAAGCTCAATGATCGAATCCGTTTCGTTTTTCCTGAGACGAAGAGTTTAGGTCCCGCGGTCATCCCTGCCGGTGCTTCAGTGATAGCTCGGGTTGATAAAGACAGTGACGGAAACGTGGGTCTGTTCACAGACGAGCCGCTCTCAGCCGGCAACGAAGTGATTCCAAAAGATGTTCGGCTGCCGTTTGACATAAATGCCCACGTTGACGTCTTGCCTGACAAGATGGTGGTCACGACTGCGCTGGAGCCGTTCGCTCTCTATGTCAAAGTATCGCTCTACGCCGCGCTGGCTTTGTCGGTGCCGTTTCTGCTCTGGCAAATCTGGGCCTTCGTTTCCCCGGGCCTGTATCCTCATGAGCGCCGGTACGTGACACCATTCATTGGATTCTCGACGATTGGATTTATTGCCGGAGCCACGACCGCTTACAAATTCATTTTCCCGCCGGCGGCAAAGTATCTGCTTGGTCTGGGCCAGGATTTTCGCTTGCTCTTGAAGGCCGACGATTACTTCGATTTCATCATTCTATTAATGCTCGGGATGGGCGTTGTTTTTCAAATGCCGGCCATAACTTACGTGCTGTCGCGCATCGGCCTGGTTACCGCGGGCTGGATGCTACGCGTTTGGCGCATGGCCGTGATTGTAATCCTGATCGCCGCGGCTGTTTTGTCGCCGACGAATGACGTTCCCAACATGCTGTTGTTCGCGGCGCCGATGTTTATCTTGTACGCGGTCTCAATTCTGGTGGCGTGGATTTTTGGCCGCCAACGCCGAGCGGCATGAAGATCGCCATCCGAAGGCCAATGGGGTTGTTATTCGGGAATCCCGGCTTTGAGAGTCCGTTTTGAGTGCTGATCGCTCGGATCGAGGCAACTAACTCAAGTTTTTTCTGCATCTTGACTCTGTTCCGGGGCAAACTTAGAATTCATTGTCTCCTGGTAAGGTCCCTGATTGGGAAACGCCATTAAACGCGGGAACAGCGGCCCAATTCTTTGGCCTGGTTTTTATCGGAAGCATTGGTTTCCAGCGTACAAGGCTTCGCCACCCGTGCTCTTCAGTTTTCCGGAGGAATAATTAATGTCATATAAGAGTTTGTCACGCCTGAGTGTTGTTCTGCTCGCTTTGGCTTTCCTGGTTACGCCATCGCTGGCCCAAAAGAAAAAGAACGACAATCAGAATCCCGATCCTCGCGAACGACAGCGCAATGTTAAGCCCGAACTCAAAAGAGTCTACAAAGACTGGCTGGAGAAAGATGTCGCTTACATCATTACGGACGAGGAGCGAAAAGCTTTCAGGAAGCTGGAGACCGACGACGAGCGCGAACGTTTCATTGAAGAGTTCTGGCGCCGCCGCGATCCTGATCCGGACACCGATGAGAATGAATATCGCGAGGAGTATTACGAACGCATCGCCTATACGAACGAACACTTTGCCTCGGGAATTCCCGGTTGGAAAACCGATCGCGGCCGCATTTACATCATGTATGGAAAACCGGACGAAAAAGAGTCCCATCCGGCGGGGGGGCCGTATGAGCGCGAGCCCTATGAAGGTGGCGGTCAAACTACGACCTATCCCTTCGAGAGGTGGTTCTATCGTTATCTTCCGGGGGTCGGCTCAGGAATAGAAATCGAGTTCGTGGACCCGACCGGCAGTGGTGAATATCGCATTGCCCGAAACCCCGATGAGAAGGACGCGCTTCTCAACATTCCCGGCGCCGGCCTGACTCTGGCCGAGGAACTCGGTCTGGCAAACAAAGGTGACCGGATAGCGAACCTTGGCGGGTTCGGGAACCCGAATTCCCAACGCGAGCAGGACAGTCCCTTTTCACGTTTGCAGCTGATCGCCGATTTGAGTCGCCCGCCGCAGATCAGGTTCAATGACTTGGCGTCAGCGGTGAACACGCCGGTCATTGAAGACAATCCACTCAACTTTGACGTGCGGGTGGATTTCTTCCGGCAGTCGGACGAGCGCGTGGTAACCGCATTCACAATCCAGACTGACAATCAAAATCTGGTTTTCCAGGACAGCGGTGGATTGCAACAGGCCCAGCTGAATATTTTCGGCAAGATCACTCATGTTTCGGGACGGCGGGCCGGGGTTTTCGAAGATCCGGTGATTACGCGCGCGACTCCTGAGGAGCTAAGCAACGCGAAAGAACGCAAATCCGCTTACCAGAAGGCCGTGGCATTGCTGCCTGGACGATATCGGGTCGATGTGATCGTTCGCGACGTGGCGTCCGGCGCTACGGGCGTGCGGCACGTTGGCTTTGAGGTACCGAAATACGATGCCACGAAACTTTCGACCTCCACACTCGTGCTGGCGGTGAAACTGGAAGGCCTGGGCGATCAACCGGCCGTCGGCATGTTCACCATCGGCAATGTGAAGGTCATCCCGAACGTCTCCGGCAGCTTTCATCGGGGATCGCCAATTGGCGTGTACATGCAGATTTACAACGCGGGCATCGATCAAACGACGCTAAAGCCGTCAGTCGATGTCGAATACGCTTTGCTGAAAGACGGTAAAGAGATCGGCAAACAGATGGAAGACTGGCGCGGTAACACCGACTCAGGCCAGCGATTGACTCTGGCCCGCCTGGTTGATTCGCGGGCGCTCGCGCCGGGCGAGTATGCAATCGAAGTGCGCGTCAAAGATCGCGTCAGCGGCCAATCATTAGTCCAGTCTCAGAAGTTCAGTATCGTTCAATAGAAATTTTAGAAACATTCCGGCTCTCGCCTTAACCCAGGGCGGGAGCCGATCCTTTCATGAGCCGGTCTCCCCGAAAGAATTCGTTGACTGTTCAGAAAAAGGAGCAGGCCCGATGCTGAGAACAACGATTCGCCTCGCGCTCGTGGTTTCATTGAGCTTCATCGCTTCGATCTCTCTTGCGCAACAGAAATCCGCTGATGCGGACGTGCAGAACAAATCGCGAAACGTCAGGAAGGAACCGCCAAAAGCTTTCACCGACTGGATCAGAGATGTCGACGCGATAATCTCTCCGGATGAGTTGAACGCCTGGAAAAAGTTGAAGACAGATGAAGAGCGCGAGCAATTCATCGCGATCTTCTGGCAGAACCGTGATCCCGATCCGGACACAGAAGAAAACGAATACCGCGAAGGCTATTACGAACGACTCGCCTACGTAAACGAACACTTCGCCTCAGGAAGTCCAGGTTACAAGACCGACCGGGGCCGAATCTATTTGAAATTTGGTAAGCCCGACGAAGTCGATTCACATCCCGCCGGCGGCATGTACCAACGCGACTTGTCGGAAGGTGGCGGGTCGACTTCGACATACCCTTTCGAGACGTGGTGGTACCGACATCTTCCGGGGCGATCGGATACGCAAATCGAATTTGTCGATCCTACGGGAAGCGGCGAATACCGAATCGCCCGAAACCCATTCGAGAAAGACGCCTTACTGATGATTCCGGGCGGTGGGCCAACCCTTGACGGCGTCAATCAAGCCGACCGGGTAGCAGCGGCAAGTGGCTTTGGAAATCCATTTTCTTTTCGAGAAAAAGATTCGGCGTTTGAATGGATGGGCATTCAGAGATTGTTAGGCGAGGCGCCGCCGGTGAATTTCGATCGCCTGGGGGGCGGTGGCGTACACACCCCGGTGCTCGAAGAAAATTTTCTCACCTCCGCTGTCCAGATCAGCTATTTCAAACAATCCGCCGATCGTATCATCGTGACCTTCACAATCCAGACCGACAACAAAGACTTGGTGTTTCGCGATACCGGAGGAATCCAAACGGCGCGGCTCAATATTGCCGGTCGCATTACCACTGTCGCCCAACGCCGCGTCGGATTCTTCGAAGATTCCGTAACCACAACCGCTCTGCCGAATGAACTGATTGACGCTCGCGATCGCAAATCCGCCTACCAGAAGGCGGTCCCCCTTGCGCCCGGTCGTTATCGAATTGATGTTCTGGTGCGCGATGTTGAATCGGGCGCCGCTTCTTTATTGCATGCTGGATTTCAAGTGCCAAAGTTCGGCTCCGACCTTGCTTCGTCTTCGCTGATTCTGGCTTCAGTTCTGGAACAGGTGTCGGATGTTCCAGCCTCGCGACAATTCATTATCGGCGACAAAAAAGTCATCCCAAATCTGACCGCCACCTACCATCGAGGATCAGCAGTTGGCGTTTACATGCAAATCTACAACGCCACCATCGATCAAACGACGCTGCGTCCATCAGTGGATGTGGAATATGTTTTGCTGAAAGACGGCAAAGAAATCGGAAAGCAGATGGAAGACTGGCACGGTAACACCGACTCAGGACAACGGCTCACCCTTGCTCGTCTGCTTGATTCGCGCGCGCTCGCGCCCGGTGAATATTCGATCGAAGTTCGTGCGAAGGATCGCGTCAGTGGAAAATCGTTAGTGCAGTCGCAGAAGTTTACGATTGTTCAGTAGGTATGTACCGGCACTAGCGTTCTTATCGCGACCTTCAACGTGGCTACGATTAACTCGAGCGAAGTACCAACATTTCCTTAATGAATATACCGTTAATCCTATTGTCCTTAAAGTGAGCCCGGACTATGCCGTCTGGAGATGTGCCTATCAGGAAGCGTGTCGCTCTCAATAAGGGGTAGTCGGTCTTAACTAGTTTGATTTCACCGATACCCAACGAGGTCACTTGAGCGTTTGTTAATGCCTCCGCAACCTTTTGATAAGCGCGAGATTCCTCTTTGGGCAAGAGAGCATCGAACGTGGGTCCCGCGAGCAAAAGCCGCCATTCATCGGCATCTGGAAAGTAGTACCAAATAGCCGTTGACGGCTTGTCGCCTTGATCTTCGAGACTCTTCACCAGGGAAATCGAATCGGAGATTTCACTTTCTACCAATGTTTCTTCACCCATTGAAATACTCCATGTTCAGGGTCGCTGATCGCATCAATCAGGCTACCAGCGGAGATATTATCCCATAACAAATATCGACTGGATTCGGTCCATTTGCTCGCGATACCCCAGGCCGCAGCCAGCTGCGGATCGGCTTTCGAATCAATGTTGAAAACCGGCAGGAGACCCGCCGTGCCCAACAGTTTCTCCAAACTGTGCGTGTAGATTTCATTTACGAACGCTTTGTCTGGTATCGCGTTCGACTGAAACGTCTTGGCCACACAGGCCTTGAGCGCAAGCTCTATTGCGTATACCGCGAGATAATATGCCGAGGACGCGCGACCGCCATTCAGCAAAAAGATAGCATCTTGAAGTCGAGTTTCCGCGAGAGCTTCAAGGTCAGCTTTAGTAAGCATGGGAGGTCATTTTAGATGCACCGATAACGGTGTTCCGTCAAGCAATCGATGCCTCCATTTTGATCTCCCCCAATGCATTCAATAACTTGCCCTCACAGTGCTCAGTTTCGTATTGCCCTGCATTGACCGCCCGCGCCCATCCAATACATCGACTTCAAATCCGGGAAATGACGAACGGAATCGCGTCTCTTTCCAACGCTCAACCGTGAAGTCATTGTCTGCGGCGTGCCGGAACGAATACTGCGGCAGACCCATCCGATCTCCGCGCACATCCGCGCCCCGCAAGTGCAGCACGCGCACATCGAATCCTTCGACGCGGCGAATCTTCCGTTCGACATTGGCAATCGTGGACACCGTCTATTTTTCCAGTCTAGTCCAACTATTCACGCCGGTAAATCTTTCGTGATTCGACTCCACAGAAATCTGATATTAAGCGCCCGATGTCGGTCGATGTTAGAATTTCAATCAGAAATGCAGAGCTTACATCTCGCAGGTCTAACGCTCGCAGAGCTCACTGAGTTTGTGCAGTCAGCCGGCGAACCCGCTTACCGGGCGCGCCAGATTTTCGCAGGTATTCATCAACGGCGGTTACGTTCTTTTGCCGAGATGACGGACCTGCCTAATGAATTGCGAATGAAACTCGGCGAGCAGGCCGTAGTTTCCACCCTCACGCTTGAGTCCAGATATCTCTCAAGCGATGGCACCCGGCGTTATCTTTTCAAGACCCACGACAACTTTCCGGTAGAGACAGTTTTCATTCCCGAAGAGCGCCGCGACACAATCTGTTTTTCTTCGCAGTCCGGTTGCCCATTGCAGTGCACATTTTGTCTGACGGCGCAGATTGGCTTGCTTCGTAATCTAACGTCCGGAGAAATTGTCGAACAGATCATTGCAGCGTTGAATGACGCTTACGGCGTTGGATTCAAGACTCCGCGGGGAACAAATCTGGTCGGCATGGGCGCCGGCGAGCCCTTTCTGAATTTTGATGCCTTGCTGAAAGCGATCGGGATCATGGCCGAGGCGGGCGGGCTGCACATTGTTCCGGGTCGAATCACCGTCTCGACTGCCGGCGTCGTGCCGCGCATTCGTCAGCTCGCGGCGATCGCGGCGCGACCACACCTTGCCATTTCGCTGGCGGCGCCTACCGATGAGTTGCGCAATGAATTAATGCCGATAAACAGGAAGTGGCCAATCGATGAATTACTTTCCGCCTGTAAGGAGTTCGAAAAATCTCTGCGACCGAATGAGCGGTTCACCTTTGAATACGTGATGCTCAGCGGCGTTAATGATTCGGATGAACAGGCACGCCAACTGGCGAATCTTCTGAACCGTCATCAACTCCGCGCCAAGGTAAACCTGATCCCACATAATCCCGCAGAGCCTCTACCGTATCATGCTTCGACACCTGAACGCGTTCAGGCGTTCCGCGAGATTTTGGAATCGAAGGCTGTAGCTACTTATGTGCGGCGGCCAAGGGGCCGGGATATCCTCGCTGCCTGTGGCCAACTGGCGGCTCGCCATATAAGCACAAGAGAATCAGGCGGCGAATTTTGCTGAGGATTAGAGTGAACTTCTCGCGAGTGAACCGAGCCAAGTGACTCAGAAAACATTCACTTCTCGTCACGGCATGCTCGTCGCCAGGGCCCTTGAAAGCTGCTGGCGATCAGAGCCGAGTCCGATCCAGCTCACGCCAGTTGAATTGCAAGAAATCTCGCCCATCTTGCTCAAGTCGGGAGCAGCAGCTCTGGTTTGGTGGCGCCTTAGTCGCGCCGGCCAATCGCAGTCTTACGAAGAGTTTTTCGAGGTATATAAACAACAAACCCTCGAGGCGGCAGTGCATGAAGATGATGTCGCGCAAGTTTTTCGCGCCCTGAACAGCGCCAGGCTGATGGCGCTGATAGTTAAGGGCTGGGCCATTGCTCGTCTTTATCCCGACCCGGGTCTGCGGCACTACAGCGATCTCGATCTATGCGTTCGCGCTCAAGACTATCGAACCGCATTGGAACTCTTGCAGCAAAGTCTGACGAGCGAAATCTGGATCGACCTTCATGAAGGAGCCGGGCCGCTTGATTACGCGACCGAGGCCGAACTCTTTGACCGATCAATCCTGGTTCCGGTCGCGGAAAGTTCAGCGCGGCTCCCTTGTCCGGAAGATCATCTTCGCATTCTCTGCCTGCATCTGCTCCGGCATGGGGCCTGGCGCCCACTCTGGCTCTGCGACATTGCCCTGGCGCTGGAAACAAGGGAAGCAAACTTCGACTGGCAACTGTTCTTTGGCAATGATTCGAAGCGGACGGAGTGGTTAATATGCGTCCTCGGACTGGCACATCGGTTATTGGGGGCGCGCGTCGATGACACGCCGGTCGCCGAACGGGCGGCGAACGTGCCGAGTTGGTTGCTGCGCGCCGTGCTGCGTCGATGGGGCCGTTGGTTTAATTCCGACTATCGCAATACGGCTTTGCCTTCACTGTGGTCAAATAAGTGGAAACCAATGCGGCTGCTGGAAGATCTTTATTTTCGCTGCGATCCGATTCGCGCCACAGTTGAAATGAAAGGATCATTCAACAAGGGGCCCCGGCTTCCCTATCAGATTGCGGCATTGCTACGGCGCGCACCGGAAATCACGACGCGAGTAATCAAGCGTCACCGCCGCTAATTCAACTGGCTTTCCTGGAATTCATGACACTAATTAGTTACAGGTTCCACTAGAACATGAACCGTTGCAGCATTGAGCACTAGCACTACACGAAGCACCAGGCCCGAGGCACGATATAGCCTGGGCCGGCGTCGGTGCGACCAACGACGTCACCACAGGTAAGGCGACGACTGCGGTTAGTCCCAGCGCTCGAATTGCCTGTCTCCGGTTAACTCCCGCCTTCACCGATGTGAGCATCCGGGGCGCAATGTCGATAGACTCTTCCAATAAATGATCGCGCCTGAACTGGTGAAGCGCGTGCCACACCAGGCGCTCGTCAACCGAGCCGCTTTCGCCCATTTCATCGGCCAGGCAGCGGCCTATTTCTGCGATCGACGTATGGCCATCGCAGTGTCTCCAAATCACTGCGGCCGTTCGGTTCAAGCAGTGCGCCTCATGACGCTTCTTGTCATAGACCAACAATTCATCTGCTAACTCACGCACGATCAACTTTTCTTTGCGTGCTTTGGGAAAACTTTGCATCTGCTTACTCCTTTTAAGTTTCGATCACTGCCAGATGCGATAGTCTTAACCAGCGCTACCGCCTTCACTCGTTGTTACGCCATGCCACCGGTATCACCCGTTACCGGGCCCCCACGCGGGCTACCCCCGTGGGGCTGCTCGATAGCGAGCAGTTCTCTAATGGCCGCACTCAGCGTTGCTGTGCGTTACCACTGAGCTGAACCTCATCTGATATTCACTCGAGGTGATGAAGGCGCAGACCATGCCGCGATAGTTCCCTGCTTCACGTCCATTCAAAACGTCCAGCCAGAAATCATAGCCGCCAGTGTCCGGATTACGTCGCAGATAGCCGAAGTACTCAAAGAGCACAAACGCCTTGTTGTATTCAGCCTGAACGAATGCATTTGCCTGGACTGCATCCCGCACTGCCAGACTCCTTCCACCGCTGTCGTAGTCGCTGAGCATCGTGTCTCTCAAAGATGACACATCAGCTCCCGAACGGGTGGTCATGGTCTGTAAGAGAGCATCCACAAACTGATCTCGCGTCAGGGCTGCGGCGTATTTGGCAGTGAATTCAGGCCGTTGCACGAAGGCATCCGTAAAAGCTACGCGGGCAGCTTCCAGATTTGGCCCACCCATTACCTGGGAACGATCAGGCATGAACTCAGTGTAGTTAGGCGTGCGTCCCAGAGCTCCGGCATAGAGTTCATAGATAAACGAGCCGGTCTGCTGGAACTCGGGTGATGCAAAGAAAGAAGCGCTCACATCTACCCGCTTATCACGGACACAGTTAGCGTCGCCATTACCTTGATTGATCTGGCCGGTCCAGTATTCAAAGCCACCCTGATCGGGTTCGCGGCCAAGGAAGTCCAGATAATGCTGGCGCACAAAGTAGCCGGTCGTGTTATTCGGATTGACACTATCGCCCGTGAACGATCCTATAAAGGCCGCGTCAGTGTGATTTCCGAGCTGACTAAACGACCGATCGACCGGAGTGAACACGAAGTTCGCGCGTGAAGGCGTCAAAATGTAGAAGCCGCCTGTCTCGACATCGCCAAATTGATAATTGCCGTTAACATCGGTAATCGTCAGTCGTGTCTGCGTCCCGCCCATGCTAATTGCCGCGCCTGCCACCGGATTGCCGTTACTGTCAGTTAAACGCCCGGAGATCGTCGAATCGCTGGCTGTCCCACTCTGGGCTACCACGGCGGCGGAGATTTCCGACGTGTTCCCGGGCGGATCAGTGGCCGTCGCGGTGATGTTCAAGCCGGCTGCGACCGGCTGCGAAAATGTGTGAGTGAAGCTCGCGGCGCAGGAACCGTTCGTCGTTGTAGTGGTTGATCCGAGAAACATTTTTGCCTGGGCCGGGCCGGCCGGGTTTGAGAAAAACTCGATTGTAAACGTCGTGCCGGCGGTCGAATTAAGTGTCCCGATTATCTTGATAAGCAGGCCGTTCGTGGTTGCCGAGGTCAGCACGGGAAAGTTCTGCAGGTTATTTCCGCCGGAATCGCCATCACAACCGTCGTTTCCGGTCGGGCCGTCGGTCGTCTGCGCCGTGGCGCTCAGGTCAATGCCGAGACCGGTTGAGATGCCCGTGTTGCTGAAGATCGAGTTGGAGAAAATCTTGTTTGAAGTATTGGCGCCGTTCTGGACGCCGATACCGGCGCCATTAGTTCGTCCCGCTCCGTTGAACGCAATGATATTTCCACCTAATCCGCCACTCGTGGACGCGCCGACAGTAGAGCCCATCGCATTACCGCTGAAATCAATCCCGTCGCCGAGGTTCCCAATATTCGTCGCGCCATCTGCGCCGATCCCTATGTTGTTTCCCTGAATGATCGCCGTAGCCGTGGAAAATGGACTATTACCTTCCATGAGAATGCCGGGACCCTTCGGGGTAAATCCATTCCCATTGCCTCCGATGACGTTGCGGGCGGCGGCGGTCGTACCGCCGATGTTTACATTCGTCGACCCCACGACGTGGATACCCGAACCGCCGTTGCCGAGCACGGCATTGCCCGTGGTTGTTGTGCCGATAAAGTTTCCCTGAATGTTCACCGGTCCAACGACACCGCCGTCGACAAGAATTCCTGTGCCCTGGACGGATTCGCCGGACATAAGATTTCCCGTGCCCGCGGCCGTGCCCCCGATCGTCAACGTAGTTGATTGAGAGATATCAATGTGGGCGATTTGGCCATTGGGACGAGCCAGGGTTCCGGTTACGTCAGTGCCAAAGAAGTTGCCTTGAATTAGATTTCCTGTGCTCGTCGTACCCGCTACCTGAATTCCCACGCTACCGCTACTACCAGCAATCAGATTACATACGCCGGAGCAGGAGCCGCCGAGCGAACCACTCGCTCCGCCGATAGTCGTGTTCTGAAGATCGGACATGAATATTCCCTGCCCGCCACCGAGCGCTGCGCTGCCATTCTTGTCCAGTCCGAGGTAGTTATTCTCGACCACGATATTCGACCCGCTCCCAAATCCGCCGGAGTCGAATCGCCCCATGAATATCTCGCGATTTGTGTTGCCCGCGATGATGTTCCGGTCGGCTGGATTCGGACCGCCGATGACGTTGTTGGAAATACTTTGCGCCGGTCCGGTAGCACTCATACTGATACCAACCCCGTTTGCAGCGCTGCCGGAACCGAGGCCCGACGAGTCCAGCCCAATCCAACATCCGGCAATAGTGTTATTTGCTGAGTTGACGACGATGGCTGAGCCGGGCGCTGAGTCGAAGATGATGAAGCGGATCGTACTACCGGCCGAGCCGGCGCCCAGCGTCAGTCCATCGGTGCATGTATTGACTGAAGAGCAGTTGATCATGATGTTGTGAGTCGAGTTGTCGCCAGTGACTGCGCTATTTTGCACCGACCCGCCTTGCGTCTGTCCGTTGATGATCACCGGCTTGACGATGGTAGGCAAACTGGTAGTAAGGACGTTGATGAGATAAAAACCGGTGGGTGTGATATTGAAATTGATCGTGTCGCTCGTGCCGTAGGCGCCGACCCGATTGGCGGTGACATCGGCGTTCGTGTCAGCGGCCGCGTTGATCGAGGTGATGGCCTCGCGGAGAGTCACGAGAGCATTCACGGCAATCGTATCTGCATTCGATGTCACGGTGATGGTCGCGGCATGGGCCGTACCGGTGAAAAAAAGGCCTATTGCCAGGACAACCAACTGGATTTTCAGCGCTTTGATCATGGGTTCCTCCTCTTTGCAACTCTGCTAACTCCTTCGTCGCTCCATTTCAAAAGACTTGAATTGGGGACTCTTAAACTGGTTTCCATCTACTGCTCACTGCTTACTGTCTTTCGGCACCCTCCCTGACACTCCTCAAGGCAAGTAAGAATTAATAATTGAGACTTGCTATATTTCAGGCGACACGCGAGGCGTCTCAAAGAATTCGTGGCGGAGGTTTTGCGAGAGAAAGTTCCTAAAAAAATTGCTCGATATGATTGCTTCATATTTCTTCCTGAGAGACCCTTGAGCCCTGATAATTTTTCTGTTGATGATTAGGACCGACGACACTCTGAAAATCGCGCGAAATACCTTCGGCAGTTGCCGGCAAGCATGGCCTGTCGGAAAGATCGCTTACAGGCACGATGAGATAAAACCGCTTCAGTCATGAGCCCCGAGTCGCTCACACAATTGCACCAGAAACTTTTGATAACTTCTGCAGCTTAAATGACGGCGTGACTATATCTTTCTTTGGTTCGGACGAGCGTGTTACATTCGGTCTCTGAAAATCACGCGCTCAATCTCTCGGCGCGTGCTAAGGTGTGCCGATTGTCTTTCGCTTTCGCAGGAGATCCGTGCTTACAAAAGCGCGTGGGCTATGAAGGTGTGCTGACTCGAATCACGACCGTCTCCGGCTCGCGCTCAAGAGAAAAAAATCATTGGCACAAAGTTCAAAGCTTATGCGTGTGGAGTCGGTTACAGACGACCTGCTGAACAGCGCGTTCGACCTTGCCTACTTAATTCTCGGTGATCGCCCTGCTTCAATCTATGTCGCAATGGCGGCGATGGATAAGCTGAAGGCCGCATCGGCACTTCAAGGCCGGCGTCTTTATTACACGCCAATCGGGCGATCGGCGCATCCGGCCACCAGGAACAAAGTTAATTTAAGTGACCTGCACCTGCTGCAGAGACTGATTTACATTGAATCTGAACTCTTCGAAAGATTGCTGGAGGGCCAGGACCAATCTCTTCGGGTGGAAGATTTAATCATCCGCTACGTAAAGCACCTGATCAGGATTACCACCAAACACAACTCGTTTTATGTCACGCTTGGACTGTGCCGTCTGCTCTACAACTACACTACCTCCGAGACCGCAGAGATATACAACCTGGTCCTTCAGGATCCTTTGCGCATGAGAGATGATCATTATTATCGATCGCGCAAGAAGCTATTAATGGAGGAAATGAAAACCCGCTTCGGGAATCTGATACGGACTGAACGGGGCTTTCGCAGAGCCGAGCGGTTTCAGCCCGACAAAGCGTCCGGTGTCTTTGTCGGCCTGGTTAAAGACTGCCTGCTCCGGTTTACGCCATGGCAATCGACTTGTGTTCTACCCAGGGAGCTCGATCCCAAAAGAAATGTGGTGAGTCCCCTGATGTTCGATGGCGGCGACCCTGACGCGGAGCACGAGATTGAGCTGAACCGAATACATTCGCTGACTCATCCGGCTTGTTTTGAAAGACTCACCGCAGCTCTCGGCCTGGATCCCCCGGATCAGCGGCTCGAGCTTCCCCAGTTTTTCGTTTCCGGCGGCGGGCCGCGCGCAGCGGCCACCAGATTCAATCCTACCGAATTGAGCGAAGGAGAGCTGAACGCGATCAAGCAACATCTGGACAAGCACTCTGCGCACCGCAACAGTTATTCAAATGGTCGTTTGATTTGTTTGATAGATCAGGCGAGGGCGAGCGTTTTCGAACCGGGCGCCGAAGCCAATATCAGTCTTGATCTCGAAGCGGATTCTGAGCTGTTGGAAATACGATCAGTCCTGGCAGAAGATGAAATTCCGGTGGCGGTCTGTCCCATTGCTTACGATAAATCAGGAATTGCTCGCGCAACTTCATTAGCAGTGCTCGAACGGGGCCAGAGGTTCTCGTTTGAGATTAAGCCTCGCAGCTTCGAGGACACGACAGTCGCCGCGGAGATCAGTATTTCTTATCAATCTCCGCGCCAGCGAGTGCTGTTCGGACTGCTTCCCAATTTCGCCGTTTGGATTGGCAGGCTCCGCACCCTCCCCGACGGTCGGGTTTCCGCATTGACCGCGGATCTGCCAGTTCGGCCGAGGCGTCTGGTGCTCGGTCTGGCAATGTTACTGGTGGCGATCTTCGCGGCAGGCTGGTGGGGTTATGTGCATCTGAAAAGATCTCAGGTCCCGGAGCCGCTGCTGACGCAAAACCACGAGGCGAAAGCGAAGCAAGACTCGCCGTTTGTTTCTCCACCTGCAACCGTTCAATCTCAATCGAGCGAGACGCCTAGTAATGCTCAACGCCGCCAGCCGCAGACGGAGGATGCCGAATCTCGAAAACTTCAGCCGGACACAACCGGACCCGGGGAACCGGCTGAGGAAACCAGGGGAAGCCGGCTGAGATCTCCCGCAACCAGTCTCGGTTCGGCTAAACGAGTTTACGTTGATCCTTTGGGTGACGATGATTTCAGCCGGCAGCTTCGCGAACTCCTGATCGCCAAACTTAAATCGGGCAATCGCTTCATGGTGGTAACAAATCGCGATGAGGCAGACGCCGTCTTCAAGCCGTCAGCGAGTCGAACGCTGAACGAATCCGGGTCAATCGCGTTGGAATTAGTCGACGCGTCAGGCCAGACGATCTGGTCTTTTACGTCAGACAAGCACGGAAGGAAGTTCTCCAGTGCGGCAGAAGCCTCCGAGAAAATCGTACAGGCCCTTTTGATTGGTGCAGACCGAGATGGGCGCAAGCATTAAACGCGGGCGGCTCAGCGATATTCTCCCTGAATCACAAACGCTGCCCAATAATAAGGAGCGTGCCATCGGGTGGACTTAGACATAACAATCTGCGCATGCCTGAGGGCCGCTGAGGGACTGAGATGGTCTGCGCCGAGGGCCTGCTGATAAAACCGCATCATTAATTCTGCCGTCGATTTGTCGTTGACATCCCATAAACTGACGGCGACGCGCGCGGCTCCGGCATACATGAAACTGCGGGTGAGACTCAGTATTCCTTCCCCCTTGATCTCCTTCCCCAACCCGGTCCGGCAACCGCTCAAAACGACAAGTTCGGCAGGAAGATTGAGATTATAGATTTCATTCGCTAACAGAAACCCGTCGCGCTCTTTGCCGTTCTCGTCAACTAGTGACAAAACAATTCCTGATAATTCAGGGTGCCGGTTGTTTAGCAAGCCGTGCGTTGCAAAATGCACATAGCGATACTGGCTCAATTGAGGATCAACGGCGGTTGCTCGATTGGCCGCAAAATCCGTTGCCTCTTTACGCTCGTCTGCAGACGTCAGCGCCACAATGGCCCTTGCCTCGTCGCGCGTGAAACGCAGTCTGGGAAGCGGCAGGAGCGGCCGCTCGCCGGTTGCCGCAATATCGTTGACTGATCTTGTTAATTGATCTTGTTCGATAGCCTCGGGCTTTTGCTCGGTCTTGCGAGAGACATGCTCATCGAGTTTCGCCCTCTGATCATTGCGTCGCACGCGGTCGTCGCTCACATCAAAAACCGGATCCGCGAGCACGGCAATCGTCTTTGGCGCGGGCTGGCGGCCGGCGATTTCATTTCTCAAGACGACAAGGGTCGACGCCGATTGAAGGTTGGTTATCTCGTACTTTGCGATTAGCGGGATGTAGTTCGGCTGCGCCGACGAGGTGGATAAACTTTCCGGCAGCGGGAGGGCTGCAAAGGGCACGTATTGTAGAGTTCCATCGCTGACGATCAATAGGCGCGGCTTTCGTAACTCCGCAGTTAACGGTCCCAGGAGCACGCGACTCAATTGATCGGCCACCTGCTGATATTCAGAATCAGTTTTGGTAATCCGTATCTGGCGTTCGCGACCGGTTTCGAACTTCACAAAGTGATTACGCGATGTCATCAAGTCATATGCGCGGCGGGCCAGCGATTCGATTTCAGCCCGAGCCGGCAATTCGAAGCCGCTGATCGAATCGCGCGTCACCACCCAAACGTAGCTGCGCTGCTGCCCGAGGGCGTACTCGAGCAATAACGTATCAGGGTCCAGCAGGTTGTTTTGTATTTCGCGCAAGTCGACAGGCGCCGGCTGAGTCAAGGCGGCGTAGCGTTCGCTTGACGTTCTGATTTCCGCTAATAACTGCTCATAGTCACGGGTGACGGCTTCTACTATCTTTGATTGGGCCGCTGCCTGCTCCGAAGTGTGATCGGCGCTGAGGAGCTTAATCTGAGTCTCGGCGGATTCATTGAGCCTGGCCCTCAAGGCGCGTTCACGCGCGAGCAACACTGGCGGAATACCCTCGCGAATGTTTGCTCGCGCTTCTCCCAGGCTGTCGAGCAAGCTGCGGGCGCGGGCGCGTTCACTCACATTGAAGGCTTGGATCAGGCTGTCCTGCTGTTTGTCGCGAAGGTACGACTGCATCAACAGGTCGATGTCGAGTTCGTAAGAATCCTGCTTGGAGGCCAGGAACGAGGCGCGCAGATCCGTGCTGGTGATGACCGCGCGCGCAGACTCAATAATACTGATGGCGGCCTCGACATGAGCACGGGCTTCAATAGGATGTCCGCCCTTCTGCTCAGCTCTCGCAATATCGTAAAGCAGAGCGGCCTCGCATGAACGATTCTTGATAGCCTGGCTCAGCGCGAGTCCTTCGTTGAAGTAATCACGCGCCCGTTTGAGATCTCCGGACTCAGAGTAGAGCTCGCCGGCTCTCTGAAGTGTGAGGGCTTGCCCGCGTCGATCACCGATTGAGCGCTGTAGAGTCAGCGCCTGGTCATAATACCCGAGCGCCTTTTCCCGGTTTCCCATTCGCGCATAGACGTTACCGATATTTGTGAGTGTAGCAGATTCTCCGTAAGGCTCTTTGGGTGTTTGCCTGAGTGCCAGAGACTGATTGTAATTCTGGAGTGCTTTTTCATAATCGCCCAACTCGTAAAAGCTGCGACCGAGTCCGTCAATTATGCTGCCTTCGACATAGCGATTATCAGATCGGGATTTTTCCTGAGGAAGTATAGAAAGCGCCTGTTGATAATATCCGAGAGCCTCTTTCGGCTCCCCCAATTCCCGGTAAGTGGCGCCAAGGTTAGCCAGCGTGATTGCTTCTCCATGGCGATCGCCGGCCTTTCTTCTCAGAGGCAATGCTTCCAATGAATACGTGAGGGCATGCTGAAATTCGCCGAGGCGAAAAAAAACTCCCGCGACGTTTGAGAGCGAACGTGCTTCCCCGGCAACGTCTTCGACGTCTCGTCGAAACTGGAGCGCCTCCTCATGGCACTTGAGTGCCGCCTGGAACTCGCCAATGTTAATGTAAACCTGCCCCAAATTTGTGAGGGCATACGCCAAAGTACCCTTGTCACCGATTATGCGCTCGAGTTCGATGGCCTTTTGAAAACACTTTATCGCCTCCGCTGTTTTTCCGGAGAAAGAATAAAGCGTGCCCATGTTATAAAGGGTTGTGGCGGCGTCAGGCTTATGATCTTTCGTAGTCTCCCAGATCAAAATTGCCTGCGCATAGATCTCCAGGGCTTTTGGTACTTCTCCCAAAGCGGCATAAGAAAATCCAAGCTCATGAAGTGTGTAAGCTTCTTCCGAGAGGTTTCCGAGCTGACGCCATAACGGCAGCGCCTGCTGAAAGCAATCAATAGCTCGCCGCACCGATCGCGTATCACGGGAGGTGACGGCCTGATCTCCCTCGAAAACCAGACCGTGCGCCTTGACCTTAACTTGATCCGTAAGCGAGGCGGTTTTTAAGTCGCCAATTTCTTCCAGGTAGATCTTATAAGGGCCATATGATCCTTTGATCGTGGGGGCACTTATCTTGATCTGGTAATCCCCGGTTGTTTCGGCCAGCGCCCAAAGTGATTCCCCCGCCATGCTGATTTCGGCGATCACCTTTCCCGCTGGGTCAAGGGCATGCACGCTAAGGTTAGTTCTGTTTTGCTGATCTATCACCACCCTCATGTACTGCCCCGCCTTGAGCGTGATGCTATACGTGTGGCTTTCTCCGCGTTTCAGCTCACTGTTGACCGCTTGCCCGAGCACCAGTTGACCTTTATCGGTCTGACTTTGAGAAGCAATGAGATCGGTGTGTGTCCAGCCCAAGGGGCTCGCAATAGCTCGATCGCTCTTCGTGGTGCAGGGAACGACCCATGCAGTTATCACGACGGCAACCACCATCTTGAGCGACGTGCCCAGTGAATGACGTGGGAACGGACGCTTCATCTTTGTATCTCCCTGGAATCGGATGACGAAAACTATGTCGAAAAACTTCGTGGTGGGAGCGTAAGAGTATTACAGCTTTGATCCGGGGTCAATTACAATCCAAAGTCCCTGATCCTTTCTCCCGATGCTAATAGTTGGTGAGTATCTTGTCGGGTGGAAATCCCATATGCTGCAGCCGCACGCGCGTCTGCTCGATCATCTCGCGCGAGCCGCAGATCAAAGCGACCGGAGATTTCAAATCCGGCAGGACATGATCCAACAGTGATTGAACATAACCGGTCGGGCCTGACCAATCATGCCCGTCAGGCCGGGAGATCACTTGTCTTAGTTCAACTCCCGCTTCTTCCCACTTTTCAGTTTCATCGCGGTAACAAAAATCGTCAGGAGTGCGCGCCCCGTAAAGCACGACGAGCCGGCCAAAATCGTTCTTGCGCTGGAGCACATGCCGCAGTGCGGAACGCAATGGCGCGACCCCCGTGCCCATCGCCACAAAAACCAGATCGCGTCCCCGCTGTGCGGCCAAATCGAAACCGTGGCCCGCGACGCCGAGCAATTCAACCCGGCCGCCCGGCTCCAAATCAAAGAGCGCAACACT